>ENA-OUOG01001253-OUOG01001253.1-marine-metagenome-genome-assembly--contig:-NODE-1253-length-30107-cov-12.463370_pt1 | contig 30107 bp, 30 predicted proteins | sample MGYA00248635_ERZ508505 | MGnify/ENA primary metagenome ERZ508505 (study PRJEB26176, sample SAMN06267871) | marine metagenome | isolation source: Saanich Inlet, British Columbia, Canada | place: Pacific...
AAAGAGATTGAAGAGAGCGTGAAGGCAGGCGCGAGCGAGATAGATATTGTGATCTCGCGGCGGCATGTTTTGACGCAAAACTGGCAAGCGCTCTATGAGGAGATGCGCGCCTTTCGTGCGGCCTGTGGGGATGCGCATGTGAAGGCCATTCTGGCGACGGGCGAGCTTGGATCCCTGCGCAATGTGGCGCGCGCAAGCCTCGTTTGCATGATGGCGGGGGCTGACTTTATCAAGACCTCGACGGGCAAGGAGAGCGTGAACGCGACCCTGCCTGTGAGCCTCGTGATGATCCGTGCGATACGGGACTATGAGGCGGCCACGGGCTTTCGCATTGGCTATAAGCCTGCAGGCGGGATCAGCAAGGCGAAGGACAGTTTGGTCTATCTTTCGATGATGAAAGAGGAGCTGGGCGACCGCTGGCTTCAGCCCGATCTTTTCCGCTTTGGTGCATCAAGTCTCCTGGGCGATATCGAGCGACAGTTAGAACATTTTGTGACGGGGGCCTATTCGGCGTCATACCGTCATGCGGCAGGGTAAAGCTATGACAGTTAAAGAGATTTTCGAGAGCATGGAGTACGGCGAAGCGCCTGAGAGCGCGGCTGAGGCCTTTGCATGGATCACCGACAATGGCGCGCGGTTTGGACACTTCATCGACGGCGCATTTACCGAAGCGGGCGAGGGCTTTTTGAGCCGCAACCCTGCCAACGGAGAGACGCTGGCGACGCTTACTCAGGGTAGTGCTGCCGACGTTGATTTGGCCGTTCAAGCGGCGCGCAAAGCCCAGCCCAAATGGGAGAAACTCGGGGGCCACGGGCGGGCGCGGGTGCTCTATGCGATTGCCCGTTTGGTGCAAAAACACAGCCGCCTTTTTGCGGTGCTTGAGACCCTCGACAACGGCAAGCCGATCCGCGAGAGTCGCGACATTGATATCCCCCTCGTGCAGCGGCATTTTTACTATCACGCGGGCATGGCGCAGCTGATGGAAAGCGAGCTGCCTGACGCCGAGGCGCTGGGTGTTTGCGGACAGATTATCCCGTGGAATTTCCCCCTGCTGATGCTGGCGTGGAAGGTCGCGCCTGCGATTGCTATGGGCAACACTGTGGTCTTGAAGCCTGCGGAATATACTTCGCTGACCGCTCTTCTCTTCGCCGATATTTGCCGTCAGGCGGGTGTTCCCAAGGGCGTTGTCAACATTGTTACAGGCGATGGCGCTGTCGGTGAGATGATCGTAAAGCACCATGATATCAATAAGATCGCCTTTACCGGCTCAACCGAGGTGGGCCGCAAGATACGGCAAGCGACGGCAGGAAGCGGCAAGGCGCTAACGCTCGAACTGGGCGGTAAATCTCCTTACATCGTGTTTGATGATGCGGACCTTGATTCAGCGGTTGAGGGTCTTGTCGATGCGATCTGGTTTAATCAAGGGCAGGTTTGCTGCGCGGGCTCGCGGCTTCTGGTGCAGGAGGGCATTGCAGAGACGTTCTATGCAAAGCTCAAGGCACGGATGGCAAAGCTGCGCGTTGGCTCGCCGATGGACAAATCTATCGACGTTGGGGCGATTGTGGATCCTGTGCAGCTCAAGTCGATCACAGATATGATCGCCGCCAATGATGAAGGAGAGCTTTACGCAGCACCCGTTGAACTGCCCGTGGAGGGGAGCTTCTATCCGCCGACGCTGATCACGGGGCTTTCACCGAGCGCGAAGCTGATGCAGGAGGAGATATTCGGGCCTGTTCTGGTGGCCACAACCTTCCGCACGCCAGAGGAGGCGGTGAGCCTCGCTAACAATACGCGGTACGGGCTTGCGGCGACGGTTTGGAGCGAGAATGTGAACCTTGCTTTGAGCATCGCGCCAAAGCTTGCAGCGGGGGTTGTCTGGGTGAATGCGACGAACCTGTTTGACGCTGCCGCCGGCTTTGGCGGGGTGCGTGAAAGTGGGTTTGGTCGCGAGGGCGGGTGGGAAGGCTTGCAGGCCTACACGCGCCCCAAAGGCAAGCTGAAAGCGCTGGTGAACACAGCACCGAACGCGGGCAAGGGCGGGCTGGAAAGTGGCGCACTCGACCGCACTGAAAAGCTCTATATCGGCGGCAAACAGGCGCGGCCTGACGGGGGCTATAGCCGCGAGATTTTTGCCAAGAACGGTACGCTGGTCTCTCAGGCGCCGATTGCGAGCCGTAAGGATATCAGAAACGCTGTCGAGGCGGCACGAGGTGCCGCAGGATGGGGGAAAACAACGGGGGCTTTGCGCGCGCAGATTCTTTATTTTATGGCTGAAAACCTTGAAGCGCGGGGGGCAGAATTTGCCCGCCGTATTGACGCGATGAAGGGTGGAAAGAGCGGTGCCAAAGAAGTCGAAGCCTCTGTGAAGCGGCTATTTTCTTATGCCGCTTGGGCGGACAAATATGACGGTGCGGTGAAGGGTGTTCCGATCCGTGGCGTGGCTTTGGCCATGCCTGAGCCGCTTGGTGTGATTGGTGCATTTTGTGATGATGCGCATCCGCTTTTGGGGCTTGTCTCTGTGATGGGGCCAGCGCTGGCGATGGGCAATAGAGCCGTGCTTGTGGTGAGTGAAGCCTACCCGCTAGAGGCGCTCGATATGATGCAAATTCTGGAGACATCTGATGTGCCTGCGGGGGTTGTGAATCTGTTGAGCGGGAGCCACGTAGAGCTTGCAAAACCGCTCGCCAGCCACATGGATGTGGACGGAGTCTGGAGCTTTTCCAGCAGTGAGACTTCGGGCGAGATTGAGCGCGAAAGTGCGACGAATTTGAAGCGCACATGGGTCAACAACGGACAGGCGCGTGACTGGTTTGGCGCGGCGGGTGAGGGCCGCGCATTCTTGGCGCAGGCGAGTGATGTGAAGACCATTTGGGTGCCTTATGGGGAATGAGATTAATCGCTTCTGACCCTATCGTTCAGCATGGTTAATGCTCTGCTGAACGGCTGATTCTAGGGGGGTGAAATGCGTGCACATCCCGTGCACAAAGCGTGCACCGCCCATATGGGAAAGTGTGAACGCGAATTAACTTAATGCAGCGTGCTTAGAGCCCCTCGGGCTGCCCGACAACTGTGAAGCTGAGTTGCTCGGGCTTGAGAAACTCGCGCGCAACGCGGTTGATTTGCTCTAGCGTAACGGCGTTCACGCGGTCATTGCGCGTGGCGATATAATCCGTTCCCATACCTTGCATCTGCATTCCGACAAGGATGTCGGCGATGGGGCCGTTGCCGTCAAAGCGCAGGGGGTAAGAGCCCGTAAGATAGCGCTTGGCGTCTTCGAGTTCTGTCTCTGTGACGCCTTCGCTTTGCATACGAGCCCACTCGGCCTTGATCACTTCCATGGCCTCACCGATGCGGTTGTTGGCGGATTGCACGGAGCCAAGCCAGACATCGGCGCCGTCTTTATCAACGAGATAGGAGTAGACGCCATATGTGAGGCCGCGCTTTTCGCGGACCTCCTGCATCAGGCGGCTTTCAAACCCGCCGCCGCCGAGCACAACATTTAGCAGGTAAGCAGCGAAGTAATCAGGGTGATCAAAGGGCACACCAGGCTGGCCGAACATGGCGACAGACTGTGGCGTTTCAAAAGGAATCACGACGGTTTCGCCGTCAAACACGGGGGAGGCAGCGGGCGGCAGAGGCGCGCCTGTTTCGGGGAGATCGGCGAGCAGAGTGTCGAGCACGGGGCCAAGTTCTTCGCGGGAAATGTCACCAACAACGCTGATATAGAGCCTGTCGCGCACCACCGTGGACTGGAAGGCGGCGAGGATATCGTCGCGCGTGAGGGCTGTGACAGAGTCAACCGTGCCGCTTCTGTCTGTGCCGTACGGGTGTGTGCCGTAGACGCGAGCGTCAAAAGCCTGACCCGCGATAGAGCTTGGGTCTTTTTCATCAGAACGGATGCCTGAAATGACTTGGGCGCGGACGCGGTCGATGGCGTCTTGATCAAAGCGGGGGCTGGTGAGCGACTGGCGCAGAAGCTCGAGCGCTTCGTCGCGGTTCTCTGTGAGAAACTTGGCGGAGACTGAAAGCGTGTCGTCGTAGACGGCGTAAGAAAATGAGGCGGCGAGGCCGTCACGGGCCTTGGCGAAGGCGCGGGCATCAAGCTCGGCTGCGCCTTCTTCAATGAGGCCTGTCATGAGATTGATTGCGCCACGTTTGCCCTCGGCGTCGAGCGAAGCGCCGCCTTGGAAGCGCAGTTCTAGGGCGACAAAGGGGATCGAGTCTTCTTGCACATGCCAAACTGTGAGGCCGCCGTCTGTCTTGAATTCGTCGATTGTAACGCCTGCGGTGGCGGGGATCGCGAGCGCGAGGCTGAAGGCTGCGGCGAGGAAAGCTCTCATGAGGCGTCTCCTTTTTCTTTCATCAGATAGCCCGTCACCGAGCGGTCAAGATTGAAGACGGATTTGGCGGCGGCGATAATTTCGTCGGGTGTGATCGAGCCAAGGACTTTTGGCCAGTCTTGCACATCTTGCACAGTGAGGCCGCTTGCCAGCGCGCTGCCGTAGACATTGGCGAGGTTGCCAACATCGTCGCGGGCGTAAATCTGTGAGGCGCGGATCTGCATCTTGATGCGCGCGAGTGCGGCTGTGTCGATGGGTTTGGAAATAAAACTCTCTATGGCCTCATCCATCGCGGCTTCGGCTTCGGGGAGTGTCACGCCATCGGCGGGAACGACGAGGACTGTGAAGTCGGTGTCATCAAGTGATTCGCCGTTGTAGAAGGCCGCTGTGTAAACGGCCTTTTGGCTTTCGAACTGAAGGCGCTCTGTGAGGTAGCTTGTGGTTCCGCCGCCGAGGAGCTCGGCGAGCAGTGTAAGGGCTGCGGCTTCGCGCTGAGCGCCTGCGTCACGTTCCGGGGCGAGGTAGCTGCGGCTTACATACGGCTGGGCGACGCGGGCATCGCGGAAAATTAGACGACGCTCGGCAGTTTGGGGTGGTTCGGCGGGGCGGGCGCGCTTTGTGAGCTCAGGATTAGGCTCTAATACGCCGTAATACTGCTCCGCGAGCGCGCGGACCCCCTCGGGGGTGACATCGCCCGCGACGACCAAAATGGCGTTATTGGGCGCATAGAAGCGCTTGTAATAGGCCAGTGCGGCGTCAAGATCGAGCGTCACCATCTCATGGCGCCAGCCGATTACGGGGACGCCGTAGCGGTGATTGAGGAACTGCGCGGCATTCTTCTGCTCACGAAAGAGCGCGCCAGGGCTATTCTCGGTGCGCTGGTTGCGCTCTTCAATAATGACTTCGCGTTCTGTGAGAATGTCCTCCTCTGAAAGGCGGACATTGACCATACGGTCGCTCTCAAGGCGCATCATCAGCTCGAGCCGATCCGAGGCCACGCGTTGGAAATAGGCAGTGTAATCATAGCTTGTGAAGGCGTTGTCTGTGCCGCCGTTGCGCGCGACTGTGGCCGAAAGCTCACCGGGGGCGAGTGTGTCTGTGCCTTTGAACAGGAGATGCTCAAGAAAGTGCGCAACACCTGATGTGCCGGGGAATTCGTCTGCGGAGCCAGCGCGATACCAGACCATATGGGTGACTACGGGCGCGCGACTGTCTTCTATGACCACCACGTCCATGCCGTTGTCGAGCGTGAAAGTTGTTACGGCATCGCGGATGTCGGCCTTTGCAGGGGCGGCAAGGGCGAGGCTTGTTGCAAGAGTCAGCAAGAGGGCGCGCATGAAGTCACTCCTAAATAGATACTGGGAAAGATAAGCGCTTTGGGCCGCGCATCAAGCAGGCGGCGCAAAACTGACGCAGATGTGAAAGGCTGTGGTTCACTCGCCGCGTGGTGGGGCAGCGGGAGTTTGCACGCCTGTGCGGCGATATTTATACCACTCGTCATAGGGCTCGAGCGTCTGGCGCTTGTAGGCTTCTGCATACCGGTCTGTTTTGAACAGGCGGATCTTGGTGAAGCGTGATTTGCGCGTGCGGAAGTCTTTGTCTTCTGCTGCAAGTGTGCTGCGAATATCGGGCGCAACGCCATTGCGCGAGGCGTGCTGAACAAGGGCTGCATCCGAAGCGGGTACACCTGTTGCAGCGCGACTGGCAGGGTTGCCCCCGAGGGCTGCTATGCCTTCGGCAATCGGGTCACGGTCACTCAAGTTTGCTTGGCCAGGTGTGGGCGTGGGCAGCGCCGAATAATCGGCGGGTGCCTCAAGCGGGCGGCTTGGCAGAATGCCGAATTCGTCAGGGCCTTCGCCTGGTTTGTCGAGCTGACGCATGGAAATATCGCGCTCTTCGCCGACGGAACAGGCAGACACGCCCAGTGAGGCGATGAGAACAAACATAAGATATGGCGCGCGCATCATGCACCTCCAGTTAAGTTGGTCATGTCTTACCCCTTTTTTCAGGCGAGGTCACGAGGGGTTTTGTTCAGTCTCGCCTGAGGTAAAAAGCACAAGTCCCACGGCCCCGATAAACACCGCGATATCCGCGATATTAAAGGAAAACGGGTTGTTGAAGCCGCAGCAGGACATGTTGAGAAAATCCGCCACTGCGCCGTAAATGACCCTGTCGATCACATTTCCCAGCGCACCACCGACGAGAAGCCCCGCCGAGATGCGGCCAGGTGTGCTCGGCTCTTCCCGAGAAATCCACCAGAAAACGGCGACTGAAATGATCAGTGCGACGGTGATCAAAACCCAGCGTGTCAGATCATTGTCTTCAGCGAAGAGACCGAAGTTGACCCCGTAGTTCCACGCCATGCGCAGATTGAGGAAAGGCGGATAAACATCAATCGAGAGCCTTTGGGCCAAATTTAGCCAATGCACCACGAAATACTTGCTGATCTGGTCGGCTACAAATGTGAGTAGCGCGACCCAAAACATTATGCGCATCGCGCCCTCCTGCTCAGAGCGTTTTCCGCTCTGTTTTGACCTCTGCCTTCTAGTGCCTGAAATGGCGCATACCGGTCAAGACCATTGCCAAGCCAGCATCATCTGCTGCTTTGATCACATCGTCGTCGCGCATTGATCCGCCAGGCTGGATGATGGCTGTTGCTCCGGCCTCTGCGGCGGCAAGAAGACCGTCTGCAAATGGGAAGAACGCGTCAGATGCCACAACAGATCCTTGTGCGAGGCTCTGCGGCAAGCCGCACTCTTCAGCCATGCGCGCGGCTTTGAGCGCGGCAATAGTGGAGCTGTCTACGCGGCTCATCTGGCCTGCGCCGACGCCCACGGTTGCGCGGTCTTTGACGTATACAATTGCGTTTGATTTCACATGCTTGGCGACAGTCCATGCGAAGAGCATATCGGCCAGTTCTGCCTCGGACGGCGCGCGCTTTGTCACGACTTTGAGGTCATCGAGTGTGATGTGGCCAGTGTCTTTGTCCTGTACGAGAAGCCCGCCTGCAACCTGACGATAAGACAGCTGCGGGGTGCGAGGATCGGCGAGAGCGCCTGTTGTGAGCAGGCGCAGGTTTTTCTTCGCGGCGAAGATGGCGCGGGCCTCTTCAGTGGCATCGGGCGCGATGACAACTTCTGTAAAGATGTTGCAAATTTCTGACGCTGTCGTTGCGTCAAGTGTTTGGTTGAGCGCAATGATACCACCGAAAGCGGAGGTGCGATCGCAGTCAAATGCGCGTTTGTAGGCCTCAAGAAGCGTATCGCCACGGGCCACGCCGCAAGGGTTGGCATGTTTGATAATCGCAACAGCGGGGCCGTCTTCGGGGGCGAATTCGCTTACGAGCTCAAAGGCGGCGTCTGTGTCGTTGATGTTGTTGTAGCTCAGCTCTTTGCCTTGGTGCTGGGTCGCAGTTGCGACGCCTGCGCGCGAAGATCCATCTTTGTAAAAAGCAGCCTGCTGATGCGGATTTTCGCCGTAGCGCAGCGTTTGTGCCAGAGTCCCAGCAAAAGCGCGGCGGCGTGGGGTTTCTTCACCTATTGAGCCAGCCATCCATGTGGAGACGGCGGCATCATAGGCGCCTGTGCGGGCATAGGCGATCTGGGCGTGACGCTGGCGGAAGGCATAGCTTGTCTGGCCATCGTTGGCGTCAAGCTCGGCCAGAAGCGCCGAATAGTCTTCTACATCAACGATTGTTGTGACGAAGCTGTGGTTTTTCGCGGCGGCGCGGATCATGGCAGGGCCGCCGATGTCGATATTTTCGATCATCTCGTCATAGTCAGCGCCACGGGCGAGCGCGGCCTCAAACGGGTAGAGATTGACGACCAAGAGATCAATTGCGCCGATGCCATGGGCTGTCATGGCGTCAACGTGCGTCTCGTTGTTGCGCAGGGCGAGCAGGCCGCCGTGGACCATCGGGTGAAGCGTCTTGACGCGGCCGTCCATCATCTCAGGGAAGCCTGTGATCTCGGCGACATCTTTTACATCAAGGCCCGCGTCGCGCAGGGTTTTGGCGCTGCCGCCTGTGGAAAGAAGCTCGACACCGCGTGCTGCGAGGGCTGTGGCCAGCTCAACGAGGCCCGTTTTGTCGGAGACGGAGAGAAGCGCGCGGTTGAGCGGGGCGAGAGCGGGAGATGTCATGGGGCAGCAGTCCTAACTAGAGTTCGAATTCGTCGCGCTGGACATCGCGGATGGCTATGGCACTGTCTTGCGCCTTGGCCAGCGACCAGCGGATGCGCGTGGCATACTCCATTGCGCGGGCAGATAGAACGACTTGTTTCGTCGCACGTGGCTTGAGGCGGCCAGTTTCCAGATAAACGCTCGGTTCAAGGCTCAGTTCGGCGTTTGGCTCACAGCGTAGGACCCAGATTTCGCCACTGCGCAGGGCCAGAGAGATCGCCGCGCCGCCCATATCAATGGCCGCATCGACCTCTGGATGAAGATGAAAGCGGATCTGGAAGAGCAGCCCGGCATCGACGCCGCGCGCGAGGGCTTTTTGAAATATGACTTTGTCTGCTTCCTCAACGGCAAAGAGCATGTCTTCGCCAGCAAGGCCACGGCCATCGTTTGTGAGCTCAAGCGTGCGGGCGTGGGTCAGCCCGTGGGTGCGCAGCCAGCCGTCATGCCCGCCTTGAAAGCGTAGGCCGTCGGTGGCCGAGCTGATTTCGATGGGAACATGGGTTGGGCCTGTGGAGATCAGCTCGGTTCCGTCGCGGGCGGTGTTGGTGAGGCGGGAAGAGGAAACGCCTTCGATACAGAGCCCGCTGTGGGAGGGTGTTGCACGGCCTGCGCGGCGCCAGTCGGCTCCAAAGCATGCGCCAGAGCCACAACTCACGATGAGAGGGCGGCGGCCTGATGTAAGCTCAAACGCCAGCGTGGAGGCGTGGGCGTTGTGGCTGGCACGGCCCTGCGGCGGCAGCGCGGCATCTACAATCAGGCTGGTGCGGCCCGCAGAGAGGCGCGCATAACCCATCGACAGCCCCTCTGGCGCGCCGGCTTTGACGCCTGAGGCGGCGAGGGCGTGCTCAAGGCGGCCTTCGATACCTTTGCCGCCGCCGTGGAAGCGGGCGAGGCCACCGTCAGCATGGCGCAGGCTGCGCAGGGTGGGCGCGATGCGTAGAAGCGCTGTCTCATGTTCTGGCGTGACGGGATGGCCCGTTTCGCGCAGGGCGACGGCGGACCATGACAGGAGAGTGAAAACCTCTAAAAGCTCTTCAGGATTGCGCGTGGGCAGGCCTCCCATGCTGTCAATCTGGCTGGCGCATTCGCGTGACAGAGCCTTTTGCGCTGGGGCGATAAAGCGCTCCATGCCTTCCAGTGAGAGGGCGGCGTAAAGCAGGCCCGAGAGCGCCTCAAACCGCGCAATTCCAGGGCGGGCGGCGTGCCATCTTTTGCCAAGAAAGCGTGTTTGATGCGCGAGGGAGCGAAAGAACAGATCGGATTGCTCTTTTTCGCGGTTCTGGAGGAGAAAGAAGCCATGATTGATCCAGCGGATGAGCCGGCGGCCTGTGAGATCGGGCGTCCAGCCCGGGCCTTTGCCACGGCCGTAGCGCTCAAGCCATTGCCAGACCCAAGTTTGCGCAGCCTGACGCGCGGAGGCATCACCCACTGAGGCTAGATCATCCAGCCATGCGAAGCCTTGGGCTTCGTCCTGAAACTCTGGACTGGCTTGCGGCAGATCCCAGAACTCAAGGCGCGCGCCGGAGAGGAGCTGCCCTGCGAAGAGGTAATTGCCTGCGACGAGCTGCTTGCCGCGGGCATAAAGCCCTATGGTGCGGGGCTCAGGAGACGAGACAAATGCTGTGGGCGCAGAGGAGAACGCCCCCGAGCGTGCGGCGATCTTGTTGAACATTCGCGCGAAAAATGCGCTTAGCGGGTCTTGCTTTGACATACTTCACTGCCTCATGCGCTCTTGCGGCGACTTGAGAGGCAAGCTTACACCGCAAGGTCGCGTCGGTCACCATACAAATGCGGGCAGAGTGAATTAGGCGCGATTCAGCACAGCCATATAAAAGCCGTCCATGCCGCCGATCGCGCTAAAATAGTCCGGGCGCAGGCGCAGGCCGCCCTCTTCTGTGATCCACGCAGGATCGACCCCTTCGTGGGCGAGCACGGACGTATCGGCTGTAAAGTCGGGGTGCATATCAAGAAACTCCTCGACCTGAACCTCGCCCTCGTCGGGCAGCAGGGAGCATGTGCAAAACACAAGGCGGCCACCGCTTTTGACCAAGCCAGCGGCGTGGGCAAGCATCTGGGCCTGAAGTTCGATCAACGCGCCAAACTCTTCGCCAGTTTTGGCATGGGGGAGGTCTGGGTGACGGCGTATCGTGCCTGTTGCGGAGCAGGGCGCATCGAGCAGAACGGCATCATATGTGCCTTCATGAGTGAGCGCATCTTCGCAGAGGAGTGTCGCAGCAAGCTTGGTGCGCGTCAGGTTTTCGCGCACGCGTGCAAGGCGGCTCTCGGAGGCGTCAAGCGCTGTGACGGTGGCGCCTGTGGCGGCGAGCTGCATGGTTTTGCCACCCGGTGCGCAGCACATGTCGAGCACTGTTTCGCCTATCTTGGCCTTGAGCAGAGCCGCGGGGAGTGCGGCGGCAGTGTCTTGAACCCACCACTCGCCTGCCTCAAAGCCTGCGAGCGCCGTCACTTGTCCTGCATCTTGGAGGCGGACGGAGCCAAAGGGCGTGAGCGTCCCGCCAAGTTTTTCCGCCCATGCGGGGGCGTCGGATTTGACTGAGATGTCGAGCGGCGCGCCTGCGAGGTGAGCGAGTTCGATCTGACCCATGATTTCGGAGGAATAAGCCTCTGTCAGGGGGCCGCGCAGCCACTTGGGCAGGCGCGGCGCGCGCAGGATTTTGATCTTTTCGACAGCGTCGGCCGCGATTTTGCGCAGGACAGCGTTGGCCAGCCCTTTCATGGCGCCATATTTTTTGTGTTTGCTGAGGAGGGCCACGGCTTCATTGACGACGCCATGGGCATCACCGCCTTGGGCGAGCTCGATTGTCGCGAGGCGCAGAAGATTCATGACATAGGAGGCGGGCTCTTTGCGCAGGTGTGGCTTGAGGAGCTTGTCGGCGCGCTCAAGGTTGCGCAGGGTCTCGTTGGCGAGGCGCAGAGCGCGGGCTTTTGAGGGGGCATCTAGCCCTTCCAGCGCGCGCAGGGCGGCGGGCTCGGACATGAGGCGGCCTTCAGCGAGCACCTGATTGAGCATAGAAAGCGCGGCTTGACGGGGGGTTGGCATAAGGCATCCTTGGCAATGGGTTGCTTGGGGCATATATCAGGGCGAGCCTGAAAGGAATATCTGATGTCAGACAAGAAAGAGCTACCAGAGGCCGCCAAACGCGCATTGGCCGAAGCGGAAGAGCGACGTATCGCGCGCGACGCAGAACTTGAGGCGCGGCCCAAAGAGCTGGGCGGGCGCGACGGCCCCGACCCTGCACGCTACGGCGACTGGGAGAAAAAGGGCATCGCTATCGATTTTTGAGGAGGGATTGCGCCGCGCTTTGCGCGCCGCCCGGCTGGGGGCTTTGCCCCCAGACCCCCAGGATATTTAGAGAAAGAAAAAGAACGGGTTCCGGCGACTTTTTTAGAGGCCCAGAACGTCGATCATGTCGTATTGGCCAGGGGATTTGTCCTGGCCCCAGAGAGCGGCCTTGAGCGCGCCGCGGGCGAACACCGAGCGGTCAGAGGCGATGTGGCGCAGGATGATGCGCTCGCCCATGGCGGCAAACATCACGTCGTGTTCACCGACAATGTCACCACCGCGGATGGCACTAAAGCCGATGTCGCCGCGTTTGCGCGCGCCTGTTATACCGTCGCGGCCTGAATCAGATACGTCTTTGAGCGAGACACCACGGCCCTCGGCGGCGGCTTCGCCGAGCATCAGCGCTGTGCCTGAGGGGGCATCGACTTTTTGGTTGTGGTGGGCCTCGATCACTTCGATGTCGTAGTCTTCATCAAGTGCGGCGGCGACCCTTTTTGTAAGTTGTGTCAGTAGATTGACCCCGAGGCTCATATTCCCTGCGCGGATAATCACGGCATGGAGTGCGGCAGGGGCGAGCTGCTCTATTTCGGTCTCCGTCATGCCTGTTGTGCCGATCACGTGAACGGCGCGGGCCTGAGCTGCGAGGGCGGCAAACTCCAGCGTTGCTGCAGGCGCTGTGAAATCAATCACCGCTTGGGCGCGGGCAAAACTTGGCAGCGGGTCGCTTTCGACGAGGACGCCGAGGGGGCCGAGGCCGCAGAGCGCGCCGATATCTTGCCCGATGGCCTCATTGCCTTCGCGCTCTATGGCGCCGACGAGACGGGCCTTGCCAGACTGGACGACTGTTTTGACGAGCATTTGGCCCATACGGCCCGTGGCTCCTGTGATAACGATTCCCGGCAGGTCAGACATATCTGTGCTCTCATAAATTCTTCTGTGTCTGCTCATAGCGCAGCCATGGACGCTTGGCAAAACCTTGCTGAGAGGTTAGGGGAGGCTTATGGGAAAGAACAGTTTTCAAGACGGGGCGGGCCCCACACAAAGACAATTGCGGGTGGGCGAGCTTATCCGCCGCACGCTTGCGCAGGTATTGGCGCAGGGGGATATTCATGATCCTGACCTGAACCGCCTCTATATCACCGTGGGCGAGGTGCGCTGTTCGAACGATCTGAAGATCGCAACGGCCTATGTAATGCCGCTTGGTGGCGTTGGCCGCGACGATGCTGTGGCCTTTTTGGCGCGCAACAAGCACGAGCTGCGCCGTTTGATCGGCAAGAAAGTCGGCTTGAAGTATACGCCTGATCTGCGCTTTCGTCTGGATGAGACGTTTGATCAGATGGATGCCACGCGCGAGATGTTTTCGCGCGACGAGGTGAAGCGTGACTTGGACGACTAAAGCCGCCTGCGCTTTGGCGCTGTTGCTGGGTTTTGCCGCGCAGCCCGCCTTGGCGACAAGCTGTGAAGACCGAAGCTTTGACGGGCGCTCTTATACGATCTGCGAGGCAAAGCCGGCGCAAGAAGAGATCAGGCTTTTTCTCAAGGATGAGAACGGCAAGCTCTTGGGGCAATTTTTCACTGTGGATGATCGCTTGAAGGCGCAGGGCGCGCGCCTTGGCTTTGCTATGAACGCGGGAATGTATCACGAAGACCGCTCGCCTGTGGGACATTACCGCGAAAACGGCGAAGAGCTGATGCGGGTGATTCCCAATGCGGGGCCAGGTAACTTTGGATTGCTCCCGAACGGTGTGTTTTGTGTGCAGGAAGGACGCGCCGATGTCGTCGAAACGAAGCGCTTTTTGCGTGAGGCTCCTGACTGCAGGCATGCGACGCAAAGCGGTCCGATGCTTGTGATTGATGGGGCCTTGCACCCGAGGTTTCTGCGCGACAGTGACAGCCGCTATGTCCGAAATGGCGTTGCAACGTCCGAGGACGGAGGGCGCGCTGTTTTTATCATCTCAAACGAGCGGGTCACCTTTTATGAGATGGGTTTATTTGTGCGCGACGGGCTCAAACTACCTCAGGCGCTATACTTTGACGGCAATGTGAGCCGGCTTTATGCGCCTGAACTGAACCGCGCGGATGCGGGGTTTTTGCTTGGGCCGATCGTGGGCGTTGTTGAAACGGCTGATTGACGCCTGCGCGGCACTGGGCTAGGGCGCATTTTTACTTAAGGAAGACGCATGGGACGCAAACGCAAAGGGCGTGATATTTCGGGCTGGCTCGTGGTGGATAAACCTGCGGGGCCGACATCAACCGCTGTGGTGAACAAGGTGCGCTGGGCGCTTGGTGCGGCCAAGGCGGGCCATGCTGGCACGCTTGACCCCGAGGCGACAGGCGTTTTGGCTGTGGCGCTGGGGGAGGCGACGAAGACGGTTCCTTTTATCACAGATGCACTCAAGGCCTATGTGTTTGATGTGAAGCTTGGCGAAGCGACAAACACCGACGACGCTGAAGGCGAAGTGATTGCCACCTCGGAGGCGCGGCCGACAGACGATGAGATCAAGGACGCGCTGCTGAAATTTGTTGGCGATATCGAGCAGGTTCCGCCGAAGTTCTCTGCTGTTAAGGTGGACGGGCAGCGCGCTTATAAGCTTTCTCGCGCGGGCGAAGATATCACGCTTGAAGCGCGGCCTTTGTATGTGGATGAGCTGACCATGGTGGAGCGCATGGACGCTGACCATGTGCGACTGGAAATGGTCTGTGGCAAAGGCGGCTATGTGCGTTCTATTGCGCGCGATCTGGGCGAAGCGCTGGGCTGCAAGGGGCATGTCTTGCGCCTGCGTAGGGTCTGGTCTGGACCGTTTGAAGCGGAAAAAGGCCTGAGCTATGAGCAGATTGAAGAAATGGCGAAGACGCCAGAGCTTGAGAGCTATATCCAGCCGCTTGAGATGGGACTTGAGGACTTGCCCGAAGTGAAAGCCACCGCAGAAGGGGCGGCCAAGCTGCGCAACGGTAACCCTGGAATGGTCTTTGCCAGTGATGCGGAATACGGCGACGAATGCTGGGCGAGCCTTGACGGCAAGGCTGTGGCCGTGGGCATATACAAAGCGGGTGAATTGCACCCGAGCCGTGTGTTTAACCAATGAGGGCTATGATGCCGAATGTTGTGAAATCAAAACTGTTTTGGGGCTTTGTCGCTGTGCTTTTGGCGATGGCCATCGGCTTCTGGTTTGCGCAGATGCGCGGGCATGATGCGCATGCGGCGATGCACGCGAAAATGCACGGTGAGGGCGGGATGCACCAAGAGCATGACATGGTGAATATGCCTGGCCTTCGGGGGCGCAATGCGACGGCGCAGGAAAGCGAAGAGCTCGCCGTCATGTTCCGCCGTTTTGAGGAGATCACACGCACGGTTGAAAACCTGCCCAATGGCATCCGCACTGTGACTTTTGCGGCGGATGAAGAGCTTATGGGTGTTGTCACCAGCCATGTGATCGGGATGATTGATCGTGTCGATATGGGGCGCGACCCTGAGGTGATTATCCAGTCACCTACACTTGATATTTTGTTTGAGCGGCGCGCCAGCATCGTGACCGAGATGGATGTGACCGAGGACGGGATCGTTGTGATCCAGACCTCGGATGACCCCGAAGTTGTCGCTGCGCTTCACACCCATGCTGCCGAAGTGAGCGCGATGGTCGAACGCGGAATGGAGGCTGTCCACGAGATGATGGCCGCGCGGGAGCGCTAGAAGAACAGGCCCCATAGGAGCGGCAGCAAGAGCGCTGTTGCCATTGCATTGAGACCCATGGCGAGGCCAGAGAACGCGCCTGCTGTTTCGTTGACTTGAAGCGCGCGGGCTGTGCCTATGCCGTGGCTGGCTGTGCCGATGGCGAGGCCGCGGGCGCGCCAGTCTTTTACGCCGATCAGATTGAGCAGCAGCGGGCCGAACATGGCGCCGAATATGCCCGAGACGATGACAAGGACGGCCGTGAGCGAGGGCAAACCACCCAGCTCTCCGGCGATGCCCATTGCGACAGGGGCTGTGACTGATTTGGGCGCGATCGTGGCCATGAGCGCCTCGGAGCTGCCTGCGAACCAGAGCGTTGCCACCGCCGTTACAATAGCAGCAAGCGAGCCTGTGAGCATGCTGGCGCCGATGGCGAGCCACGATGCGCGCACATGATGCCACTGGCGGTAAAGCGGGATCGCGAGGGCAACTGTGGCGGGGCCAAGAAGGAAGTGCACGAACTGTGCGCCCTCAAAATATGTGAAGTAATCTGTCCCTGTGAGCGCGAGTAAAGCCACAACAAGAGCGACCGCGCCAAGCACTGGATTGAGCAGCGGATTGCGCCCGCCTTTTTCAAACACGAAGCTCGCAATTTGAAAGGCGGCAAGTGTGAGCGTGAGATGAAAGAGCGGGGAGGCGGAGAGATAGACCCACGTTTCGGCAAGATTATTCATTGGGGGCCCCTTTGCTCAGGACACGCATCATCAGAGCCGTCACGACAATGGCAGCGGAGGTGCTTATGGCGACGGCGAGAGAGAGCGGCACGAGCGCTTCGGATAAAAGTGTGACATGCATGATCACGCCCGTGCCCGCAGGCACAAACAGAAGCGACATATTGCGCAGAAGGCCGTCAGCTGTTGCGCCGAGGGCGTCGGGAACATGGCCGCGAATGAGCAGAAAAGCGAAGAGGAACGCCATACCGAGCACAGGGCCAGGCACAGGCAAACCAAGTGCGCCGACAATGACCTCGCCGAGAAGCTGACAAGACAGAATGAGAGTGAGATAACCGACCATATGCGCCTCCGGAACAGGGCCTCACTTTAGGCGAGGCTCTGTAGGAGTGCAAAGCGCTTATTCGGCGACTTTGAGCATCCGATCTGCGTTGAACGTGAAGAGGGTTTCGCCGTTGATTGCGTAGCTGTTGATCAGATCTGCTGCGCGGGCGCTTGTCAGCCAGGTTTCAAGCTTCATCGCGGCTTCGGTGTTTGCGTGGGGGTGCATATCGGGGCTCACAGGAAGAAAGGCGTATTGGTTGAACAAGACAGGATCACCCGAAAAGAGCAGGGTTAGAGACTGTTTATTGCCGAAATTCAGCCAGCTCGCGCGGTCTGTCAGGGCATAGGCGTTGAGGCCTGCCGCTGTGTTGAGGGTCGCGCCCATACCTGCGCCAGCTTCGTTATACCAGCTTGGGCTGCGCTGCGCTTCGTCTATGCCTGCGGTTGTCCAGAGAGCAATCTCCATCTTATGTGTACCGCTGTCGTCGCCCCGTGAGGCGAAAGGGGCTTGGCCCTCGGCGATCGCGATCAGGGCATCTTTGGCTGTCTTGGTTGTTGCGATTTTGGCGGGGTCATCAGTGGGGCCGACAAGCACAAAATCGTTATACATGATTTCGCGGCGGTGCGTGCCGTAGCCGCCTTCAAGGAACTTCTCTTCGGCTTTGCGGGAATGCACAAGGATCGCATCGACATCGCCTGCTTCACCGAGGCGGATCGCCTGCCCTGTGCCAACAACGATGAGCTGGACTTCAAGGCCGAGGTCTTTCTGGATCTCTGGGAGGAGGACATCAGAGAGGCCCGAATTGTGAAACGAGGTTGTTACCGCCATTTTGAGTGTGTCGGCGGCGAGGGCGCCGGCCGACGCAAAAAGCGCTGCGGCGGTAAAGAGGGAACGGATCATATAACCAGGTCTCCTTTGAGGAAGGCTTGTGCCTCTGCGGTTTGAGGGCTGTTAAAAAAACTGTCGGCGCTGGCGGCTTCTGTCACTTTGCCTTTGTTGAGAAAGAGCACATCTGTGGCAAGGCGGTGGGCTTGGCCAAGATCATGCGTGGCCATGAGAATGCGTGTGCCAGTCTCGCGGGCTTTGAGGATCAGCCGCTCGATATCGCGGGTGGAGGCGCCATCAAGGTTGGCGCAGGGCTCGTCGAGAAAGAGCAGCTGTGGCGCGCGGATCAGGGCGCGGGCGAGGGCGAGTTTCTGGCGCTCGCCTCCCGAAAGCTGGCTGGCGCGTTGGTGCTCGTGGCCAGCAAGACCGATGGCTTTAAGCCAAGTTAGAGCCTGTTTTTGAGCTTCGGGGCGCTTCGTTCCGTGGGCCGTGAGCGGATATGTCAGATTGCCGAGCACTGTACGGCGCAGCATCACGGGGGTCTGAAAGACAAAGGCCTGATGTGCGTAGGCCTCGGCACGTGGCGCAGCAAAGCGGACACGGCCTTCGGAGGGTTTTTCCAGCCCGTGAAGCAAGCGCAGAAGTGTGCTCTTGCCCGCCCCGTTAGGACCAAGGACGATGGTGAGGCCTGTTTCGCCTAGCTCAAGATCGACGGGGCCAAGAAGGCACTTGCCGTTTTTCTTGACGGAGGCACTTTGGACAAAAAGGGGCAGGATATTTACCATCTGTCGCGGACCTCTGTGCCTGAGAGCATGTGCAGCGCGAGATTGACTGCGACGGCAAGCCCTATGAGGACAAAGCCGAGGCCTATGGCGAGGGCAAAATCGCCCTTGGAGGTTTCGAGCGCGATGGCTGTTGTCATGACACGGGTGACATGGTCGATATTGCCGCCGACGATCATGATCGCTCCGACTTCACCAATACCGCGGCCAAAGCCAGCGAGCGCGGCCGTGAGAAGCGCGCGGCGGCTATCCCAGAGCAGCGTTTTGATGCGCTGTGGTCGGGTTGTATTGAGCGAAATCAGCAAGTCATGATACTCGGCCCAGAGATCGCGGATGGACTGATGCGCGATGCTGGCGATGAGCGGCGTGAGGATGACGACTTGGGCGATGATCATGGCCCAAGGTGTGAAGAGCAGCCCCATGACGCCGAAGGGGCCAGAGCGCGACAGCAAAAGATACACGACAAGGCCAACGACCACAGGGGGCAGCCCCATGAGCGCGTTGAGCAGAGCTATGACAAGGCGGCGAAAGCGGTAACGCGAGACAGCGAGCCACGCGCCCAGCGGCAGGCCAACAAGTGCTGCAAGCGCCACAGCCGAGCATGTGACAAGCAGCGAGCGCGCCGCGATCTCGTAAAGATCGGCGTCAAATGTGACGATCAGCCAGAAGGCGGCTGTGATGCCTTGCCAGATTTCGGCCATGGGCGCTCCTTTTCATCTGCATAGTGGGGCCAGTTGATGAAAGCCATGGGCCGGATTGCGGATAAGCGCTTTTCAATTGCGACATCATGCGTGAGATTGGGGTCTTAAAGTTTCGTAAAGGAAAACCATGGCTGAGCTGCCGCATATCGCGCCGATCGGGACCGAGGGCTATCTTGTGCGCTTTGCCGACCGTCTTGATGACGCGGCGAATCGGGCGCTTGTCGGCTTTGCGGCGGCGCTTGAGGCGGAAGATGTCGCGGGGATTGTTGAGATTTCTACGGCGCTGGCGTCTGTTTTTGTGCGCTTTGATGTGACGCGGATCGCGCGTGCGGATCTTGTACTGCGCTTGCAGGCTTTGCTCGACAGTCGCGACTGGCTGACTGCAGCGAGCGCGGCGCCACCGAGGCTTTGGCGTGTGCCGACGCTTTATGGCGGGGCGGCGGGTCCGCAGCTGGGCGAAGTGGCCAAGCTTGTGGGTGTCACTGAAGAGGCTGCTGTGCGCGAGCTGAGTGCTGCGCGTGTTCGGGTGCTGGCGATCGGGTTTGCACCCGGGCAGCCTTATCTTGGGATGTTGCCTGAACGCTGGGATGTGCCGCGCCAGACCGCGCTGAGCCCCCGTGTGCCGCAGGGCGCGCTTGTGCTGGCTGTGAGGCAGTTCAACCTTTTTGCCAATGAGACGCCGACAGGCTGGCGCCATATTGCGACCACGCATCTGAAGCTGTTTCAACCGGATGCGCCGCAGCCCTTTGTGCTTAGGCCCGGGGATGAGCTGCTCTTTCCGGCTGTTTCCGAGCATGATTGGGCCATGTTAGAGACTGATCCTATGGGCGGCGCGCAGCTTGAGGAGGCGACGTGATGCCTGAGCTGACACTGCATCAGATTGGTCCGAACGCGAGCCTGCAAGACCTTGGGCGCGAAGGCTATCTGCGCTTTGGGCTGTCGCGCGGCGGCGCGATGGACCGTATCGCGTTGCTTGAAGCGGCGGCCCTGCTTGGGCAGGGGCTAGATATCTGCGCTGTTGAGCTGCCGAGTGCGCCTGTGAGGCTGAGTGTGAGTGCGCCGCAGCGTGTTGCGCTGACAGGCGCGCCGATGCTGGTGGAAGTGGATGGCCGTGCGCTTCAGTGGGGTGCGAGCCATCGGCTTGAGGCTGGTGAGATCCTGAGCGTGCGCCCCACGGGGCGGGGACTTTACGGATATATTGCATTTGGCGGTGAAATAGAGACTGATTTTGCGCTAGGCCGTCGTTCGACGCACTTCACGGGCGGGCTTGGGCAAGCGCTTGTCTCGGGCACTGTCCTGCCGCTGGGCGCAGACGCTAAGGCGGATGCGCCGCCGCGCCGCTTAAAGCCAGATGTGCGGTTTGATGGCGGGCGGTTGCGTTTTGTGACGGGGCCGCAGACAGGGCTTTATAGCGAAGAGATGCTGGCCGCTTTCGAGGCGACGCGCTTTAGAAAAAGTGGACATGCAAACAGACAGGCGGCCAAGCTTGAGCATGATGGCGTGCCTTTTTCTGCTGAGGGGCAGCTCGGGATTGTTTCTGAAGTGATTGTTTTGGGCGATATCCAGATGACGGGGCAAGGCGAACCTTTTGTGCTTTTGGCCGAGCATCAGACCATGGGGGGCTATCCGCGGATTGGCGCTGTGATCCCGCAGGATATTGCCCGAATTGCGCAGGCGAATGCGGGGGCCGAACTTTGGTTTGAGCGGATCTCGCTTGAGGAGGCTGATGGGCTTTATCTCACAGAAAAAGAGCTTTTGCGCAGGATTAGAGACACATCTGAGCCACTCGTGCGCGACCCTTATGATATGAACGACCTGCTGGGCTATCAGCTGATCAGCGGGATGATTACAGGACAGGAGGACTAGGACATGGTCATGAAAGTGGATCTCAATTCAGACATGGGTGAGGGGTTTGGCCCTTGGCGCATGGGCGATGATGCGGCGCTTCTTGATGTTATCACCTCGGCCAATATCGCCTGTGGCTTTCATGCGGGCGACCCTGATGTGATGGCGGAGACGATGCGGCTTGCTGCCAAGAACGGCGTGGGCATTGGCGCACATCCAGGGTTTGCGGACCTGAAAGGCTTTGGGCGCAGGCGGCTCAATATCGGCGCCGATGAGCTTGGTAATATGATTGCTTATCAACTTGGCGCAGCTGAGGGAGTGGCCAGGAGCGTGGGCGCGAACATCCGCCACTTCAAGCTGCACGGGGCGTTGGCCAACATGTGTGCGGAAGACGCGACACTGGCAAAAACATGTTACAGCGCGGCGCTCCGAGTGAACCCTGAAATTATTCTGATGGTTTTGGCAGAGACCGCGCAGCAGGCTGTTGTGCAGGAGCTTGGCGCGAACTGGGCGGGCGAGATTTTTGCCGACCGCGCCTATGAGGACGATGCGACACTTGTTGACCGCTCAAAGGCTGGTGCTGTCTTGCATGACGCGGATATGGCGGCTGAGCGGATTCTCAACATGCTGCGCGAAGATGCGATTATTGCTGAGAGTGGGAAGCGTATTCCAGCGAAGATCGATACAATCTGCTTGCATGGCGATACGCCTGAGGCTGTCGAGATGGCCCGCGCGCTCAGAACCAAGCTGAGCGCGGCGGGTGTGACGCTGGCAATGTTTTAGTTGAGCAGGCCTGCGTGACGCAGGGCATCATCTAGCAATGCTTCGGTTTCGGAACTGACCGCTGTGAGCGGGAGGCGCACTTCCGCATTGCAAAGGCCAAGGCGGGACATGGCGTATTTTGCGCCTGCGACACCGGGCTCTTTGAAGATTGCGATATGCAGTGGCATGAGCTTGTCGAGCAGCGTGAGCGCTGTGTCATAATCGCCTGCAAGTGTAGCGTTTTGGAAGTCTGCGCAGAGCTTTGGTGCGACATTGGCCGTGACCGAGATGCAGCCGACACCGCCGTGGGCGTTAAAGCCAAGTGCGGTTGCGTCTTCGCCTGAGAGCTGGATGAAGTCTGAACCGCAGGTGATGCGCTGTTGTGGGACGCGGCTCAGATCGCCTGTGGCGTCTTTGACACCAACAATGCGCGGGAGTTTTGCCAGCTCACCCATTGTCTCGGGTGACATATCAACAACCGAACGACCCGGGATATTGTAAACAATGATCGGAAGATCGCAGCAGTCGTGCACGGCGCGGAAATGCGCGATGAGGCCCGACTGTGTGGGCTTGTTGTAGTAGGGTGTCACAACGAGGATGCCGTTTGCGCCCGCTTTTTCGGCGGCTTGGGCAAGGCGGATCGATTCTAGTGTATTGTTTGAGCCAGCGCCTGCGATCACAGGGACGCGGCCAGCTGCGGCCTCAACCACGATTTGTACAACTTTGTCATGTTCGGCATGTGTGAGCGTCGGGCTCTCGCCTGTTGTGCCCACGGGAACGAGGCCATGCGAGCCTTCTCCGATGTGCCATTCGACCAATTGTTTGAGTGTATCAACATCCAGTGCGCCGTTTTTGAACGGCGTGACCAGTGCAGGCATAGATCCCTTGAACATGATACGCTCCTTTTCGCTTCTTATGCAGTGCGCCGCCTTTCGTGATTGGAGGGGCGCTTGTTTGCAGGGTATGGTGGGCCTGTTCTATCCTGTTTCATTAGGAAAAATGCAAGAGATGTTTCGCTATATCGCCTTATTTGTGGGGCTTGCCCTACTGCCGTCTGCAAGCTTGGCAGACAGGCTTGCTGCGCCGCGGCCTTTGAGTGCTGCGTTTCATGCGGCGGGGCGTGGCGACTGGGCGATGGCCGATCTTCTGGCCTCAAAGGCTGCTCCTGAAGCGCAGGTTTTGATGCAATGGGTAAAGTTGCGCGCAGGCAAAGGCAGCGCCGAAGAGGCGCTTGGCTTTGTGCGCGACTACCCGCATTGGCCTGGTCTTGCGCGGCTGGCGCAGATGAGCGAAGCGGCTGTTTCTGAGGCTGGCGGTGCTGAGCGCATCGCATTTTTTCGTGCGTTTCCACCTCAAAGCAATCGTGGGGTTCTGAGTTATGCTGGGGCGCTGATGGCTGCGGGCGAGCGTGGCGAAGCGGAGGCAACTCTTGTGATGGCATGGCGCAGCTATGACATGGACGGTGCTTTGCAGGCCGAGTATTTGGAAAATTATGCCGATTTGCTGGCCCCGCATCATGAGGCGCGGCTTGATATGGCGCTTTGGCGCGGGCTGTCTGACGATGTCAGCCGCATGCTGCCTTTGGTGAGTGCCGAGCAGCGCGCTTTGGCGGAGGCGCGGCAAGGGCTGCGCGCGGGTGCATCTGATCCTGCGGCTTTGATTGAGGCTGTGCCTGCGGGGCTGCTCGGGCATCCGGGGCTTGGGTATGAAGAGTTTCTCTGGACCTATCATCGCGGGACAAAAGACGAAGCTGTGGCCAAGATGATGGCCAGTAGCGCGGCTGAAAATCTTGGCGAGCCGTTGCGCTGGTCTGGCTGGCGGCGCAGCCTTGTGCGCCAGCTGATGCGCGAAGGCGATGCGCAGGTGGCCTATCAGCTTGCTGCAAACCACGGGCTGCACGACGGCAGCGCCTATGCAGATCTTGAGTGGCTTGCGGGCTATATTGCGCTGCGAAAACTGGGGAATGCCGCGCAAGCCCTTGTTCATTTTGAGCGGATGAACGAAACGGTTGAGTCGCCTATATCTCTTGGGCGCGCGGGCTTCTGGAAAGGTGAGGCCTTGCAGCAGATGGGCCGGACCGATGAGGCGCTCATAGCCTATCGGGCGGGGGCCGAACATCAGACCAGCTTCTACGGGCTTCTGGCGGCGGAGCGGGCCAAAACAGGCTCTGATATTGCTCTAAAGGGGGCTGAGTATTTCCCCGCATGGCAAGATGCCGCGTTCTACAAGAGCGATCTGGCGCGGATTGTGGAACTGGCAATCAAGAATGATATGTTGAGTCTGGCGGAGCAATTTGTCCTTGCGATGGCGGCGGAAGCGGACCGCAGCACACTTGGACAATTGGGCAACTTTGTAACGGATCTTGGGGCGCCGCATCTTGCCGTGATGCTGGGGAAGGACGCCGCGGGGCGAGGGATTGTTTTGCCTGCGCACTATTATGCGCTGCACCCGATGACGGAAATGCGCTTGCCTGTTCCGATGGAAATGGCGCTGGCGATTGCGCGGCGCGAAAGCGAGTTTGACCCTTCTGTTGCCAGTGGAGTTGGCGCGCTCGGGCTAATGCAAGTGATGCCTGCGACGGCCAAGGAAGTGGCTGAAGGGCTCGGCATAGACTACGCGCGCGACAGTGTTCTGAACGACTGGACCTACAACGCCACGCTCGGCGCGGCCTACCTTGCGACCCTTTCAGAGCGCTATGACGGGAACGTTGTGATGATGTCTGCAGCTTATAATGCGGGGCCATCACGGCCTGACCGCTGGATGAGCGAGCAGGGAGACCCACGCAAAGGCGAGATGGATGTGATAGACTGGATTGAGGCGATCCCCTTCAATGAGACGCGCAATTACGTGATGCGCGTTGCAGAGAGCCTGCCAGTTTATCGCGCTCGGCTCGGCAAGCCTGCGCATCCTGTGCCGTTTACTGAAGAGCTAATTGGAACAACATTGCGCGCAAATAATTAGGCCGCTTTGCGTGCGCGCCAGAGCGTGAAGAGGCCTGCGCAGACGACGACTGCCGCGCCGATGGCGACATTGAGCTCGATGCTTTCACCGAAGACCAAAACGCCAATGAAGCTCACGAAGACAAGCTGAAGATAAGCGAAAGGCTGAACGGCGCTGGCCTCGGCGGCCTCATATGTTTTGATCAAGAGCCAGTGGCCGAGTGCCCCTGTGATGCAGAGTGTGCCCATCCATAGCCAATCTGACGAGATCATCGGCTCCCAATAGCTGGCGCCAATCACTGTCATCATCACGGAGCCAGAAACACCTGTCCAAAAGAAGGATGTCGCGGCTGTGTCCTTGCGCGAGGCAAAGCGCGTGAGCAGACCATAGAGCGCAAAGAGCAGTGCTGCGGCGAGCGGTACGATGGCGGCGGGTGAGAAAACACCAAACCCTGGCTTCAGAATGATCAAGACACCGACAAAGCCGATAAAGATTGCTGTCCAGCGCCGCCAGCCGACGACCTCACCGAGAATTGGCCCAGAGAGCGCGGCGACAAGGAGGGGATAGCTTGTGAAAACGGCGTGTGATTCGATAAGGCCAAGGAGAGTGAAGGCATAGATCATCACGCAGATCTCTGTTGCGAGGATAAGGCCTCGTAAAATCTGCAAGAGCGGCTGTTCTGTGCGCGCGGCGGCGCGGATGCCGCCTGCTTTGCGATAGGCGATGGCTGTGACGAAGGCCGCGAAGAACCAATAGCGCACCATCACAACCATGAGCACGTTGTATTCGCTGGCGAGGTGCCGCGATATGCCGTCTTGCACCGCAAAGACGAAGGTCGTTGCGATCATCAGCAGGACGCCGAGGCGAGTGTTGTTGCTGTCGGCCATGTTAAAGCATCCTTGCTGTGGTCATGTGGCGTTTGCGGCCGAAGCCCGTGCGGCGGGTGACATCAAAACCCGCCTCCGCAAGGGCACGGCGTACAAACCCTGCTGCGGTATAAGTCGCGGCTGTGCCTTGAGGCGCAGTCTGCTCTGCAATCTGCGTCATCAGTGCGGGCTCCCAAAGCTCCGGGTTTTTGGCAGGTGAAAATCCGTCAAGAAACCATGCATCAGCTTTTTGGGCCATATTAGAGACTGTATTGCGCGCGTCACCAAGTATAAGAGTGAAGACCAGATCATCCGTTTCAAAGGCAGTTTTACCAGCGGTCCAGTGTGGTGCAAGCTCGGCACTGAGCGCTGCGAGCGCGGGGAAAGCGGCTTGGGCCGCGAGCATGTCTTTGGGCGCCATGGGGAAGGCTTCAAAACTAGTGAAATGAAGTTTTCCGCTTTGATTGCTCTCGCGCCAAAGCGCAAGGGCGGCCAGGAGATTGAGCCCTGTGCCAAACCCGAGCTCTGCGATATGAAAGCCATCACGGAAGCGCGCAGGGAGATCATTCCCGTCCAGAAAGACGTAGGAAGTCTCCTCCAGCCCGTTTTCAAGGCTGAAATAGGGGTCATCAAAGCGCTGGGACACGGGCACTTGGCCTTCGCGCCACGTAAGCTCGGCTGGCTGGTTCATCTGGGGCTAATCCGATAGAGACGTAATTGAAGGACCATGCAACCGCTGTAAGGGAATGGCAATGGCAGACGTAACAGTGCGCGGCGCGGGAATATTTGGCCTGTCGGTGGCATGGGCTTGTTTGGAAAAGGGCGCACGTGTGCGCGTGATTGACCCCAACGGTGTTGGCGGCGGGGCGAGTGGTGGCATTGTAGGAGCCCTTGCGCCTCATGTGCCCGAGAATTGGAACGAGAAGAAGGAGTTCCAGTTTCAAAGTCTGATCGCAGCAGAGGCCTTTTGGGAAAATGTTGGTAATTGGGCAAAGCTAGAGACTAGTTATGCCCGCACAGGCAGGGTGCAACCCTTGGCCGACGAGCGCGCTGTGGCGCTTGCGCGAGCACGAGCCATAAGCGCAAAAGAGCTGTGGCGCGGTCAGGCAGAATGGCAGGTCGTAGGCCGTGAAGCGCTCAGCGGCCCGTTGCCTGAGAGTGAAACGGGGCTGTATGTCTTTGATACGCTGACGGCGCGGATGTTTCCGCGGCAGGCTTGCAAAGCGCTAGCGGCAGCGATTGTGGCGCGGGGCGGGGAGGTTCTGCTCGAGGGCGACGACCAAGGCGCTGTTGTCTGGGCGAGCGGCGTGCATGATCTTGAGCGGCTCTCGGCGCATTTTGACAAAGATGTTGGAAATGCTGTGAAGGGCCAAGGGGCTTTGCTGAGGTTTGATATGCGTGACGGGCCGCAGATCTTTGCGAATACGGTTCATATGGTACCGCATTGGAACGGGACTGTTGCCATTGGCTCGACAAGTGAGCGGGTTTTCGAGCATGCAAGCGATACCGATGCGCAGCTTGATTTGGTTTTGGAAAAGGCTTGTGCAGCGCTGCCAGTCTTGCGTGAGGCCGAAGTGTTAGAACGCTGGGCAGGACTGAGGCCGCGCGCCAAGAGCCGTGCGCCTATGCTGGGACGGCATCCGCTCTTTGAGGGGGCGTATATTGCGAATGGCGGGTTCAAGATCGGCTTTGGTATGGGAGTTGAAGTCGGGCGGGTGATGGCCGCGCTGATTTTGGAAGAAATAGACACTATTCCAGCAGAATTTGCACCAGAAGCCTCACTCTAGTCTCTTCGAATTGGCTGCGCCAATCCGACCCGCTGGGGGGCTTTGCCCCCCAGACCCCCCAGGATATTTTGAAAAGAGGAAGGCTTAGACTTCAGCTTCGGCTGTCATGATTTGTCGGCCATCTGCAGCACGGACCCAGAGGGTGTTGCCGTTCAGGCAGAGAGTGGCTGTTTCGGTGTGCATCAGTGGAGAGCTGGCGCGGAAAGAGAAGGCTTTGAGCGGACCGAGGTGCTGCGTGGCCATGAGCATAAGACGTTGAGCGAGCAGTGGCCCGTGAACAACGAGACCTGTGTAGTGCTCGACATCGCGAGCATATGTTTCGTCGTAATGAATGCGATGACCATTGAAAGTGAGTGCCGAGTAACGAAACAGCAGCGTTGCGTTAAAGCTGTGCGACTCAAGGTGTGTTTCGTTTCTGGCGGCTTGGGGCACGATCGGCGCGGGCGCATCAGGCGAAGCGTCTTCACGGTAGACAAGATCTTGATACTCGGTGAGCTTGAGCGCGCCGTCTTGCAGGATATCATGGCGCAGGGTGACAAAGGCGAGTGGTCCTGTGCGGCCTTGCTTTTGCTTGGCGGTATGCAATGTGGTTTGTTTTTCCGCACTTTGCCCTGCGATGAGTGGTTCATGAAAGGCAAGACGGCCACCAGCCCACATGCGGCGGGGCAAGCCGAAATCAGGGATGAGCGCGCTGCCCTTGGCGGGGTGACCATCGCGGCCCAAGGCTTCGGGTGGCTCGGCCTGCCAGAAATAGAGCTGGTGGAAGAAGGGTGGGAGAGGGTCACCCGCTTGAAGGCGCGTGGACAGGCCCAAGCTGGCGGCGCATGCGTTTGCGCGGGCTGGATCGAGGATATCTGTTCTGTGTTCCATCAAGGTGACCTATAGTGTTTATGGGCAAACTAGCTTGCTTGGGGGGAATGACAAGATGAGCGTGAAAATTGCGGCGCTTGATCACTTGGTTCTGACAGTGACGGATTTGGCGCGCAGCGCAGCTTTCTATGAGGCGGCGCTTGGGATGCGACATGAGACATTTACAGGCACTGACGGCACGACGCGGCACGCGCTTTTGTTTGGGCGGCAGAAGATCAACCTGCACCAGGCCGGAGCAGAATTTGCCCCACATGCGCGGCGGCCCACGGTGGGGAGCGCGGATCTTTGTTTTTTGCTTGAAGGCGGAGTGAGCCCGACAGTTGCCGCGCTTGAGGCGTTCGGTGTCAGTATTGAGGATGGGCCAATCCGGCGCATGGGGGCACGGGGGGCGATCAATTCGATCTACATTAGGGATCCAGACGGTAATTTAATTGAGCTTTCTGAACCGCTTTAGGGGATCGTTACTTTTTTGCGCCAAGCTGAATTGAGGGTTTCAGGCTGCGTTGACAGGCCCTTTGGGCACTGCGACAAGGCTTTAAAAGTTTGTACGAGTAAAGGGCAGTTTTATGAAGATCGCGATGATTGGCACGGGATATGTGGGTCTTGTTTCGGGGGTATGTTTCTCCGATTTTGGGCATGACGTTGTCTGTGTCGATATGGACCCTGCCAAGATCGAGATGCTCAAACGGGGCGAAGTGCCTATCTTTGAGCCTGGACTCGATACGTTGATGGCGAAGAATGTAGCGGCTGGGCGGCTGACATTCACCACCGATCTTGAAGAAGCCGTGCAGGGGGTAGAAGCGGTGTTTATCGCTGTGGGTACGCCGACGCGGCGGGGCGATGGCCATGCCGACCTGACCTATGTGATGGCGGCGGCTGAACAGGTTGCTCAGGCGCTCACGGGCTATGCTGTGATTGTCACGAAGTCGACGGTGCCAGTGGGCACAAACCGGCAAGTGAAACAGGCTGTGCGCAAGGCCAACCCTGCGCTTGACTTTGATGTGGCGTCAAACCCCGAATTCCTGCGCGAGGGTGCGGCAATTGATGACTTTATGAAACCTGACCGTGTGGTTTTGGGCGTGCAGTCGGACCGTGCCGACGAGATCATGCGTGAGGTGTATCGGCCGCTGTTCTTGCGTGATTTTCCGATCGTGACAACCGACCTTGAGAGCGCTGAAATGATTAAATACGCAGCCAACGCGTTTTTGGCGACAAAGATCACCTTTATAAACGAGATTGCCGCGCTTTGTGAGCTGACCGGAGCGGACGTGAAGCAGGTGAGTAAAGGGATTGGGCTCGACGGGCGGATCGGCAATAAGTTTTTACATGCGGGTCCAGGTTATGGTGGCTCGTGCTTTCCTAAAGATACGAAGGCGCTTGCGCGGATTGGGCAGGAGCATGGCCTGCCAATGCAGATCACCGAGACGGTCATCAAGGTCAATGAAGAGATCAAGGACCGCATGATTCAGAAGCTGCTCGATCTTGTGGAAGGGAGCTTCAACGGCAAGATCGTTGTGGTGCTTGGCGTGACTTTCAAGCCAAACACCGATGATATGCGCGCGAGTCCCGCGCTAAAGATTGTACCAGCGATGATCGGTGGCGGAGCCAAAGTGCGTGTTGTTGACCCGCAGGGGCGGCATGAAGGCGAGGCTCAGCTCCCTGGCGTGCAATGGGCAGAAGACGCATATAAGGCAGCACAGAATGCTGACCTGATGGTGATTCTGACGCAGTGGAACGAGTTCCGCGCGCTTGATCTGAAAAAGATAGCCAAGAAAATGAATACACCCAAGCTGGCCGACTTGCGCAATATTTATTCAGAGCGTGACGCCAAGAAGGCGGGCTTTGAAGCCTATGTTTCTGTTGGGCGGCGCGATTACTTTCGCACGGAAGACTAGCCTCCTTGCGGGTGTTTATCGCCCCTTCCAGACAGGGTCTCTCTTTTCGGCAAAAGCGCGGGCGCCTTCTAGTCCGTCTTCGGAGCCGTAAAGGATGTCTACGCTAGAGAGCTGTCGCTGGGTGATCCGGTTCATCGCATCCTGAAACTTGCTGTCTTCGGCGTCGCGTACGATTTCTTTGATTGCGGCATAGACAAGTGGTGGGCCGGACGCGAGCAGGCGCGCCATATCCCAGGCCTGGTTCATGAGTTCTTTGGCTGGGTGAATATGGTTCACGATGCCCCA
>ENA-OUOG01001254-OUOG01001254.1-marine-metagenome-genome-assembly--contig:-NODE-1254-length-30085-cov-5.745834_pt1 | contig 30085 bp, 24 predicted proteins | sample MGYA00248635_ERZ508505 | MGnify/ENA primary metagenome ERZ508505 (study PRJEB26176, sample SAMN06267871) | marine metagenome | isolation source: Saanich Inlet, British Columbia, Canada | place: Pacific...
AAGGTGGGCCGAGGCAAGCAGAGCAAAGTGGCAGAGCCGCAAGCCGACTACCAAGTCGATCCGAGCCGCATGAGCACTGCCGATCTAGCGAAAGCGCTGAACCAGATAGAGGATCAGATGTACGAGGCCGCACGTAACCTCGAATTCGAGCGTGCAGCACAACTACGTGATCAACTACAACAGTTAAAACATGCTCAGCTCGCGAGTGACGATTAGCGCTTGCCAAGAGCGTTGTCCTAGCTATAATACGCGCCACACTGTACGACCGTAGCTCAGTTGGTTAGAGCACCACCTTGACATGGTGGGGGTCGGTGGTTCGAGTCCACTCGGTCGTACCAGACTAAAAATACCAGCCACAGGCTGGTTTTTTTATGTCTGGATCAGACCGGACGAGAACTTCCGAAGGTGGTTCGACAAAATTGCCGGGAGCAATTTTGGACGCCCGCAGGGCGGGCCCGAAGGGCCGAGTATCAGGATGATACGAGCAGTCTTCTCGGTCGTACCAGACTAAAAATACCAGCCATAGGCTGGTTTTTTTATGTCCGGGTCGTAAAAGTTCTAAAAAACCTCGAGTTTAGTGCGTTCGAAAAATCCTGCTGTTCGTCTCTTCTACTGCCAGTTCTATGATGCCTGTGCTTTTGAGTGTCTTGAGCGCTTATTAAAGTCGTCACATGGTTGTCGTTTTTGGCCCCTCTCTTTCGCTTTTTATGGTTTCGGTTGCTACATTTACTACTAAGAAAACATCCATCTTTCACCTCCTTATTGTCAGAGTTCTAATTCGATAGTAGGTAGATTGTTCTTGCTTAATTGACAGGTAGAGTGCTTTGAATCGACTCCAGGCTGAACTCGAAGAGTTGGTCCGAACGGACGCAACCATTTTTAATTTCCTTGAAAGTAGTTGTCTGGACGGAATTTGGTTCTGGGATCTGGAAAACCCAGAAGAGGAGTGGATGAGTCCGAACTTTTGGCGGACTCTGGGGCAAGAGCCTGCAGAGAAAAAGCATCTGGCATCTGAGTGGCAAGACCTTATTGATCCAGACGACCTGCAACTAGCTTTTGCCAACTTCGAAGCGCACTGCGCCGATCCAAGCCACCCGTATGATCAAATAGTGCGCTACAGACATCAAAACGGATCAACCGTTTGGGTACGTTGTCGAGGGGTCGTAATACGTGATGCGCAGGGCAAGCCGGTCAGGATGCTCGGCGTACACACGGATATCTCAGAGCTCAAACGTCAGGAGCAGAGGAGAATTGATCGAGATACTGTTGAGCTGCAGCGGCGTAGTAAGTTTGCTAGAACCTTAGAACAGCTTGAGCGTGTCGCAATGATAGGCTCCTGGGAGGTAGATCTCGTTGCTAGCAAGGTTTTATGGAGCAAACAGACTCGGTTAATCCACGAAGTTTCCGACGAGTTTGAGCCAGATCTGAATACTGGTATCAACTTTTACGAAGAGGGAGCGAGCAGGGAGCGAATCACTCTAGCGGTACAGCGCGCCATCGAGACAGGTGAAGGTTGGGATCTGGAGCTGACTATTATCACAGCTAAGGGAAAACGGATCTGGGTGCGAGCTCAGGGCGAGGCTGAGTTTGAGTTTGGACAGTGCGTGAGGCTTTTTGGCGTATTTCAAGACATTAGCGACCGCTACGCTTATGAGCAGGAGCTGCGTGATGCCTATGAGGTTGCGGAGCGAGCAAGCACATTGAAAAGCGAATTTCTGGCCAATATGAGTCACGAAATTAGAACGCCGATGAACGCGGTTCTTGGACTGTCGCAGCTTCTCACCAAAGAGAGTCAGTATCCAAGTGATGTGGTCTCCCACGCTCGTAAAATTGTACGGGCAGGGCAATCCCTCCAAGGCCTGTTGAACGATATACTCGACTTTTCCAAAATCGAGAGTGGTAAACTCTCGCTCAGCCCAATGCCGATGCGCTTTAGCGAGATTGAGCAGAATCTCGCGCTGTTGATGAGCAGCAGCGCAAAAGAGAAACAGATAGAGCTTATTATCTCCCCGTTCGACGATGCAGAGACTCTCTTTGTTGCAGACCAGATGCGCATCGAACAGGTGTTGATTAACCTGCTTGGCAACGCGATAAAGTTCACTCTGGCGGGCTTTGTCGCGCTGCGTATCCGATCAGTTAACACGCAGCAGCGACCAGGCTTTCGTACCATTGAGTGCCGAGTAACGGATACCGGTATTGGAATGTCTGAGAAGCAGATCTCTCAGGTTCTGGACCCCTTTAATCAGGCTGACTCCTCGATTACGCGACGCTTTGGTGGTACTGGTCTGGGGCTTACCATTGCACAGCGTCTGCTTGAGCTAATGGGATCTTACTTGCAGATATCGAGTGAAGAGGGGAAGGGTACAAGTGTCTCGTTCACTCTGGAGCTTGAGCTGGACCCGAGCGAATCTCAGCCTGCCAGCGATGATCTGCACACACAGCAAGCTGTAAATGTTCTCGTAGTCGACGATCATGACCTCGCTCGAGATGCGATTTGCGATACGGCAAGAGCAGTCGGATGGCAACCGACTGCAGCGTCAGGAGGAGAAGAGGCGCTTACGACGTATCGACGTTTAAATAGCAGTCAGGCGGTTCCGGATCTGATTTTGATGGACTGGATGATGCCGGATCTCGACGGTCTGAGTGTTGCTCGAAAGTTAAAAACACTAGCTCATGAACAGGGCGCAGCGCGCGCACCGACGATTATTATGGTGACTGCGTACGACCAAGCTCAGGTCGAGACGTCGCCTGACGCACAGTATGTTGATCTTATACTCAATAAACCGATTACAGCCTCAGCTCTGAGAGAGGCCAGAGCAGCCTTAGTCGAGTCGCGATCAGCCGGACAGGAAACGTTGCCTATACCCACGTATCGGCTCGCCGGCAGAACGCTTCTGGTTGTAGACGATAATCTCTTCAACCGAGATGTTGCTAAAACCGTCTTTGAAGGTGAGGGTGCGACCGTTTTTTTAGTTGAGGATGGCGCTCAGGCGATCAGCTGGCTAGAGAGGCCGGGTAACACGGTGGATGCTGTTCTGATGGATGTGCAGATGCCGGTCATGGATGGTCTTGAAGCGACGCGCCGTCTTCGCAATGACGAGCGGTTTAGCGGTTTGCCGATTATCGGCATGTCTGCCGGCGCGTATCAGACCGATATAGAAGCAGCGATGGAAGCAGGGATGGACGCTTACATCACCAAGCCGATGAATATTCAGTTTGCTGTTGCGACGTTGTTACAACATTTCGGCGTTGATGTAGAACCATCCAGAGTCGTTCCTGTTCAAGAGACGCAACCCGACAGCGAGCTTCTGTTTGACTCAGCGGCAGCACTGCAAATATTTTCCAGCGAGGAGAGGGTTGTTAATTACTTGCAGCGTTTCCTTCATGAGGTGGGTCCACAACTACCTACAGTGAATACCGCCCTGGAGAGCCTCAGCAAGAGTGATCTTCACCGAATCAAGGGTGCCGCAGCTACGATACATCTGCGTAAGCTGGCTCAGGCGCTTCAGAACCTCGAGGATAGAGTCGTAGCCTCTGAAGTGACGTTGTCAGATCTGAAAACCTTGGTTGAGGTCTGGGAGGATACGCGACAGGAGATTGAGTCTAAAGTCGGCGCTCCTAAAGAGCCTGAGGGATCCGGTGCCGGCACTGATACCCAACTTAGACAGCCCACTAAGACTGAGCTCAGCGCTTTGGAACTGACACTGGGTAGTTTTAATCCTGAAGTCGTGCGTGTTGTGTTGAAACCACTCATTACTCTGAGCGGGGACAAGCGACTTCAAGAGGTGGATGGAGCGTTGGACAAGTTCGACTTCATCCAGGCTGGTGGAATTGTTGAACAGCTACTCAACGAGGTGGATGAATGAAACGGGTGATGGTGGTTGACGATGATACCTTTTTCCTCGCTGCCGTTAATGAGATGCTGTCAAAACGGTATCGATTAGCTCTGCTAATTTCGCCTGTCGTTGCGTTGGATGCACTACCGAAACTCGAGCCCGATCTTATAATAACTGACTACAGTATGCCCCAGATGAATGGGGATGAATTTATTACCCAGATACGGTCAGATCCGGCTAAGGTAAATGTACCGATTTTGGCTATCAGCGGGGGCAATGTAGACTCAGAAGCTGCACAACGCTGTCTATCCGCTGGCGCCAACGCGTACTTTATGAAACCGGTTAGGCGGGAGACACTTATCGATGCAATTGAGGGGTGCTTGGGCGGTGCATGATCCAATTCTGCGAACGCTACAACTTTTGGTCGGACATTTGAGGTTATTCGGTTTCTAATCGATCTAAAATCCAGATATCTTTGTACAAGGGTTGAGCAACTGGGAGTCGGAGATATCCCGTGGTCGTTACTAACAATAACAATGAGTCGGTCCAGATCGTTCTCACACCTAATCGCTCTGCATCTTGGCGGTTTAATTGCTTTGTACTAAAAGTCTTTGGCTTCGTGGTGTTTGGTATCGCCATATTCTGGGCGTTCATGGGCGCTTGGGTAGTGCTGCCCTTTGCCGGGCTCGAGTTCGCTCTACTGGTCTACTTTATCTATCGCACATCACACGATAGCTATCGTAAAGAGGTGCTCTACCTAGAGCCAAATCGCATCAGGCTTGAACGCGGCCGCAATGCTCCCACATCTCGTTTTGAGTTCGACCGTGCAGCCTGCGAGTTTATCAAAAAGAACCCTCGCCACGCCTGGACTGCCGCTTCAATAAGGGTACGTTGTCGCGGTGAGTACACGCCTGTGGGGCGGTTTCTCAACCGTGACGATATCGAAAAACTCTGGAATGTTATCGCCGGTGCAGGCCTCAAATGTCGAGAGGAGGGGCGGGTCGAAGTTCGTGAAACTAACCCTTTCGGTCTCTAATTCTCGCTGTAACAGCGCTCAAAATGGGATAGTCAATCTGCCGTAGATGCGGTTATCCCCGCGTTGTGTAGCACCAAAGGAGTTGTTCAGTGCTCGGGCCGCATCAAAGTCTAAAGTGATATCTTCCTTTAGGTTGATGCGCGAAGAGATGCCCAAGTTGGCCATAGTGGCTTGAAAGCCTGCGATCTGGGGATCCTCCGCGCGCGCGGCGTCGTAAAAGACCCCTAGACGCAAACGATCAGTTAATTGCTTTTGTAGATCAAGATTTACCATTAGGGCGTTATCAGTCAGACCGTCCACGCTGGTGTAGCCTCTGAGCCCCTCTCGGCCCCCAAGAATCGCGCGTTCAGCATCGTCTAACTCGACATCACTGAACTGACCGCTCAAGCGCGCATTATATCGCCAGCCGCTGGGGTAACGCTGACTAAAATTTAGAAAGCCTGAGATCTTACTGAAACTGCCCCTCGAACTATTTTCATCGGTGTCGCCCACAGTGAATTGCGCGCTGTAGGTGAGTCGGCCAACCCGATAGGCGCGATTGCCATCGAAAGTCAGATCAAGGGTGTTCAGAACGTATCCCAGGTCTCGGTGCTCTGCTAAGAGCGTTGCAAATAGGTTTCTCTGCACGCTTCTTGTTACTGGGTAGCGATAACCTAGTGTGTAGCTTTGCGCATTACTGCTAATGCTCCCCGTGTCGTAGTTGAGTAGTCCCAGCTGAACATCGAAAGTTGCTCCGTGTAATCCGACTGGACCACGATAGGCGACGCTGCCAAAGCGAGAATTTTCACTGGTAATAAGGTTTACATAGGTTGCGCCGCCTCGATTAAACGGGCTGGCGTATAGTGAAGTAAGTCGCAGTTGCGCTTCACCAGTCTCGCGATTACCGGAGTTATCGACTTCAACGGTTCCTGAGTAGGTTGCAGTGTTCTCCACCCACAACTCGAGTTGCTGATCTCCCTCTTCATTCGGATGGTTGCCACCTGAGACCGCAACCCCGTGCAGGTCAATAGCAAGCAGTTGCCCGCGCTGCATTTCGCTAAGTTTTGGCTGTTCCACATCAATTACGCCGGCGCCGGCAATTGCTTCAATCTGTTCAAGATCAACGTTGAAGCTATCTTCGAAGCCATAATCGAGTTCAACACCGGCAAAACCCGCCTCCCTGATGTTGAATAGAACTATTCCATCTTCAACATCCTGTGGCGGCACCTTTGCGCTTACAGCGAGGTCTGTACTGGCATAAAGTTGTTTGATCAGGTCGGTCAGAGAGTAGATTTGGCGAGGGGTCAGGCTGGTATTTGAATAACGAGAAAAGGTCTGTTCAAGCTGTTGGTTGCTAAGAGTCTGATTACCCTCAAATCGAAAACCTTTCACCGCGATACCGGGGCCTTCATCCTCTGGCATCGTCCATTTTACTTGAGACGGGTTACGAAAACCGACTGACGGTAGATAGATGGCTGGAAACTGACGTTGAGCCTCCTGCAGAAGCTGACCAGTAGAGGGCGCTGCTGCACTCGCCCAACTTATGCTCCAAAGGGTAATCGTGAGAAGTGGGGTGCGCATAGTCGATGTTCTGGCTGCTAGCTATTAGCTCGATTACGTGAATACTCCCGCTGCAGTTCAACACTTTTCTCTATGAGACATTTTCATCCTAAACCTAACTGCTTTAGAACCATTTCTGTTGTTAATAAGAGTCACAAGTGTTGTAATCAACTCAAAGTACACAAAAGTCATATCGAAGACAGGGGCGATGGTTTTATGACCGAGCAAGTTGAACAGCTGAAAAATGGATGGTCAGTTAAAGCGGTTGATAAGCTTCAAAAGCAGCGCAACGAAGCGATGGATCTGATGGAGCAGGCGCTTGATCTGATGAGTCAAGCGATTCGCAAAGCCCCCTCACTTAGCTTTGAGTCTGTGCTGTCCAATACCTATTGGTACTCGAACGGCCGCTTTGAGCAGCTAAAAGAGTCGCTTGATCACGCTTTAGATCAGCGTTGTCTCGAGGTGCTAGGAGAGATGCACCCCAATGAGGCTGAGTTGGCTCGCTATAAAGAGCGTCGGTTAGCCCAGGCTAAGGGTTCGGTAAAAGAAGCACCTCTCAATCTCGAGCAGCAGCGCCGTAATCTGGTATTGGCGTTGCGCTACTTTGAGGAGCGCGCAGAGGCGGGTGGAGCCTTCAGCGTAGGGCGCTACATGCGGGCGCGTAACTGTTTAGATGGTGCAACTTGGTCGGAAGAGTCACGCGCTGGCCAGGAGTTGCATAATCTCTGGGAAGCCTTGTTGGTGTTTGATCGGTTGCGTTGGCCTGAAGCCAAGCCGAGTCGCGGTGCCGCTCGTTTTATGGAGCCTTATGAGATCATCGCCGAAGGGCTAAAACGGGGTCAACTGGTCTACGATTTTCTGTTGTTCAAAGTCCGTATAGTTGGTGACGATCTGTTGATTGATTTCAATGATCGCTTGGATCTGTTGGAGCGTTGCAATGCTGAAGTCGCTGCCTATTTCGGTGAATGTGCAAAGATGGTGAAGTGCGAATCGATCAATCAACAACGTATTGCTTAAATTCTGGCGGTGGGCACAGGTGTGCCGCGCCGCTCTGCTCTAAAAGAGTTCGATTTCGCCCTCGTCCATGTCGACTTGGGCAACAGTACGCTGGCTGTTACGTGTCTTAAGGTCCTCAAGCAGTTGTGCTAGACGGTTTCTGAGCTGCTGCAGCTTCTCTTCATCTATCTCATCCTTTTCGTTGGCAAGCTGCTCTATGGCTGAGGCCATCTCGTTAAGCGCCTCAACATTGTGTTTCAGTGAACCGAGGGCTTGAGAGGCGATATCCTCGAACTGAAGCGAACGGATTGCTTCATCAACGGAAACGCTAAGCTCACCACCTAAGCCTGAAACCGCTTGGATTTTGTGATGTAGAAAATCATTGAGGGCATTCATATCAGTGAACATGCGCTCTACATCAGCGCGGGTGTCCATAGCCTGAGCGATATCAGTACTCGCGATCTTCTCGACCGTTTTACTCAGCCCGTCAATTGTTGCTCGGGTCGCCCCAATCTCGTCACGAATTCGTTCGTTTAGTTCGGATGAGTTAACAGAAAGCACGCGCACTTCATTAGCGACTACGGCAAAGCCACGTCCGGCATCGCCGGCCCGCGCGGCTTCAATCGCGGCGTTGAGGGCGAGCAAGTTAGTTTGACTTGCGAGTCCCTCAACCTCTTCAAGTAGTTTGAATATTCCGTCCATTTTTCCGAGCATCTGCTCGATATGGTTCACGATTGTCTCTGAGTTGGCGGAGACCGCTTCCATCACATTGGAGAACCGCCCAACCGAGGTCTGCACTTCTGTAATAAACGCCTGCATGCTCATGCCGGATTCGCCATCACCGGCCTGGGCCTGCGCGATGATCTCTGAAGTGTGCTGACTCTGCTCATTGGAGATCTTGTGAATAGTGCGGAAACTCCCATCCATCAGCTGCACAGCGTCGCTGATAAGCTGTCGAACACGTTCGGCCTCTTGATGCACAATTTCTGCTTCGGAGGAGAGGTTGGTTGAAACCTGATGAAAGGTATCACGCAGCCCAGGTGTTCCATTTGCTGGCGCTGAGTTCGGAGCCAGTGTACCGGCAATTTTTGCACTCTCGCTGTCGCTGGCCGCCTTGTTGCTGACAGCTCCAATTTTTGAGCGTTCCAAGTAGAGTTGATAGCCAGCAAGTGCAGCCATACCGAGGAGGCCGAGCCAGAGGATAATTTGTGAGTCACTGAAGCCCTGCTCAAGTGCAATGACAACAACGATGCCAAGACTCACCCAAGGTGGTTTGAAGTTGTTCATACTTTGCTCTCTTGTTTCTCAGTGAAGCGGCGCAGTATGCGCTCTCCGATTCTATTTAATGGGGCCTGTTCACAGGCTGCACCGTATTTAACGGCAGCGCCCGGCATACCCCATACCAAACTTGTGCTCTCATCTTGGCAGATGGTGTACGCGCCAGCGTCTCGTAGCCGTCTCATTGCCATCGAGCCATCCTCGCCCATACCGGTAAGCATAATTGCGACAGAGGCTTCAGGAGCGATGGGCAAGACAGAGTCGAACAGCGCCTCAACCGAAGGACGGTGGCGATTAATTGGCGCATCGTCACCAAGTCTGGCGCGCAGAATACCGCCGCTTTTTTCTACTCTTAGGTGCGCTTCACCCGGTGCGAGATAGGCGTGTCCCGGTTCGAGTACTTGCATGTTTTGCGCTTCAACCACGCGAACTTTGGTAATGGAGTTGAGCCGTTCTGCCAAGCGGGCGCTGAAAGATCCCGGTATATGTTGGGCAATCACGATCGGTGGCAATCCGCTTGGCAATGCCTGCATGACCTCACGCAAAGCTTCAGTTCCGCCGGTCGATGAACCGATGGCGATAAGTGCATATTTGCGCAGCTGACCTATGTTGGCGCGCGGAGCATGTACTTGTGGCTTGATGGCACTCTTTACACGGCTCAGATGTTTGACCTTGTGAAAAGAGGCCGCAGCGTTTTTGACCTTGGTAATCAGTTCATGCTGGAAAGCGTCGAGTTTGCTCTCATCATCGTGCGCAGTCGGTTTGGGCATGTAGTCGACCGCGCCGATCTCAAGTGCTTGTAAGGTCGTCTCGGCACCTTCAGAAGTGAGGGAGGAGAGCATGATAACTGGCAGCGGATTGAGTCGCATCAGGTTGCGCAGAAAGGTGATCCCATCCATGCGAGGCATCTCAACATCTAACGTAAGTACCGTTGGGTTAGTCGCTTTGATTTTATCGCGTGCTTCATAAGGGTCCGCGGCTTCGCCCACTACCTCAACCTCAGGGTCGGCCAATAACATCTCGCGCAAGACAGCACGAACCACAGTAGAGTCATCAACAATCAGAACGCGGGCTTTGCTCATCGCACGATCTCCTTATCCTTGTTGAACAGTTCAACCTCGGCATTAGAGAGCACTTTCTGCTCCAGTTTTGCAGCTTGAACAGTTTCGTGACGTAGATCATCTTTGCTGAGGTGGCGAGCTAGGCGCTTAACCTTCATGCTACCGGTTGTCGGGTTGAAGACCACTCGTCGGGGGTTTTCCCCGCCGAGGTCAGCGGCCAACAAGTTCAGTTGCTCTTGCTGAGCATAGAGTCGAATGAAGGCTGCATTAGCCTGACCAACTCGATTACTCAGCCCACTGACTACATCAGCAGCTCCGCATACCTTCAGCTCTAGGGTGTCCCGAGCAGCCCCTTTACGAAGCAGTGAGTTAATCAACACCTCCATCGCGTGGATACCGTAGCGAAACGAGCTGGAATCCGATTCACTGGCCCCGGCTTGAGGTAACAGAAAGTGGTTGATACCACCCATCTGCTTATCGGGTGCGTAGAGGCAGGCAGCGACACAGGAGCCAAGTACAGTCGTTAGAAGAATTGGCTCGTCACTGACGGCGTAGTCGCCTTGCGCAAGGTTGACTAACCAATGACTCCATTGGTGATCCCAGTAGCGCTCAAGTTTGCCTGACCCAACCAGCATAGACGCCTCACTTAACCTTCTGGTAGATGGTTTTGCCTACCAGTTTAAACCGGTCGGTGAGCTTGTTGATCGATTCCGAGTGGCCGATAAACAGGTAGGCGTCAGGGCGTAGCAGCTCAGCCATGCGCGATAGCAGTCGTGCTTGTGTTTGCTGATCGAAGTAGATCATCACGTTGCGACAGAATATGAAGTCGAGAGGGCCGTCAATCGGCCAGTCCGCCATTAGATTAACCTGCTGAAAATCGATGTGGCGACGCAGCTCAGGTTTGATTTTAACTTTGCCAGCTTGAGAACCCCTCCCTTTAAGGAACCACCGGTGCAACTGACGCTCGGGTACTGCATTGAGTCGCTCGCGCATATAAACACCGGCAGAGCCGTGCGCCAGAACATCTGAGTCGATATCGGTTGCGTGTATACGCCAGTCCATCGAGGGTAGGTTCGCGTAGGCTTCGGCGAGTGTCATTGCCAACGAATAGGTCTCCTCTCCGAGCGAGCAGCCGGCGGACCAACTTCGCGTTGTGCGTCGACCACTCTGACGAATCTGCGGCACTATATGATCGCGCACGAACTCGAAGTGGTGAGCTTCACGGAAGAAGGCCGTCAGATTGGTGGTCAGCGCATTCACAAACTGATTGAACTCAGCTGGATGCGAATCCAGATAGCTGAGGTAGGCGTCGAACCCATCAAGCTTCAGATCTCGCACGCGCCGCACCAAACGGTTGTAGGCCATGCTCTCTTTGTGGTCAGAGAGCACAATTCCGCAGTGCTCGTATAACTTATCCCTTACCCAAACAAACTGCTGGCGACTGAACTTGAACTCGCGCTGCTCGCCGCTACGAGAGCCGGAGTCCCGGTCCGGAGTCTCATGGGAGGCTCCAGAGCGGTTATCTGGGTGGGTTTGAGGTGAAGTGCTCAGAACTCATCCCACTCTTCGTTGCTGCCGTCCGGTTCCACTAGCTTAGGTGTAGCGCTAGCCGTTTTCTTGGGGGCAGGGTTTTTGGATGCATCAGCCTTCGCAGCCGCTGGTGCTTTTACGGGAGCAGGTGCCGTTTGAGCGGCGAGGGCACGCAGACGGTCGCGTTTCTCAACGCCCGAAGCGGCAGTGGTGCCAACGTCACCTGATACGCGGAAGCGGTTCACCAGCTCCTGCAGCTGCGCAGCTTGCTCTTCCATGGACGCTGAGGCGGCGGCCACCTCATCGACCAGGGCAGCGTTTTGCTGTGTACCCTCATCCATCTGGGTCACCGCAGTATTGACCTGTTCAATACCGATGGCCTGTTCACGGCTAGCACCGGCGATCTCAGAAATAATGCTCGATACATTATTGATCGCATCCATGATGGCTTTGAGGGCATCACCCGACTCATTCACCAGTTTGCTACCGTCATCAACCTTAGCGACGCTGTCGTTGATGAGCTCTTTGATCTCTTTGGCTGCGCTAGCTGAACGCTGTGCCAGGCTACGCACTTCAGATGCAACCACGGCGAAGCCTCGGCCTTGTTCACCGGCTCGCGCTGCCTCTACGGCGGCGTTCAGGGCGAGGAGGTTGGTCTGGAAGGCAATCTCGTCGATCACGCTAATGATCTCAGCGATTTTGCTTGAACTGCTGCTTATGTCATCCATGGAGGCGACAACGCGGTTAGATATCTCACCGCCACGTTCCGCCAATTCACGCGCATCAGATGCCAGTTTGCGCGCCTCTTCAGAGTTATCGGCATTCTGGCGTACGGTTGAGGTCATCTCTTCCATACTTGCTGCGGTCTCCTCGAGGCTGGCCGCTTGAGCTTCGGTACGCTGGCTCAGAGTCGTGTTACCACTGGAGATCTCGGAGGAGGCGGTCGCAATGCTTGAACCTGCACCACGGATCTCGCCAACCATGTTGTTGAGGTTGGTGATTGAGCGATCGAGTGAGTCGTTTAGTTTGGCAAAGTCACCATGGAAATTTCCGCTCATTTTCTCAGTGAGATCACCCTCCGCGAGCGAATTAAGGACACGCTGTACTTCGCGCAGCGGTACCACCACGGCGTCGAGCATTTGGTTAACACCGGTTGCGATATTTTTCATGAAACCGCTATAGATACTGGTGTCCAGACGCTGATCTAGCTCGCCCATTGAGGCTTTCTGAATCAGCTCTTCAACCTGGCGCTCAGCAGTCAGTTGGTCAGTAACATCGTTCCACTCAACAACAGTACCTAAGCGCGTTCCTTTGTCATCCATTACAGGGTTCGCGATCAGATCAAATGAGCGAATGCCCACTTTAATCTGGCCCCGGAAAGTCGACTTGAGACCTTCCAGCATACGGCGCTGATGCTCGGGGTTTTTGTGGAAAATATCGATGTTTGAGCCAACGATACGGTCTGCATCGAAGTTCGGAAGCTGCTCTTTGATATCGTCCTGGGCTTTTTTCATCATGCCCAATACAGCCTCGTTACAGTAAATGATATTGCCGTCAGCATCACCCATCATGACGTTAGAGCTAACATTATCCAGTGCCTGCTTAATACGCTGGGACGCACGGTTCTGCTCTTTGGCGTCGTTAACTTCAAATCCAAGTTTAACGGCTAACATTTTGATTGATCTATATATTTCCCCCATCTCTCCTGAGCGTTCTATGTCGATGGGCTCTAGATAGTGCCCTTCGGAAATATCTCTCATGTAAGTTTGAGCCTGTTTAACCGGTGCAACAACTTCAGTTTGGAAGAGTCGATAGGTGAAAATGCTCAGTAGCACAAAACCAACAATAGGGCCGATTTCAAGTGCCCAGCCACCGATACCAGCAGCAACCAATATACCTGTGATCGCGATAGCGGCGAGTGCGGAAACACCGATCGATTGAGCAAGCTTTTTGTTCAGCGTTTTGGCAACAACAGCAGAGACGGGCGGCAGTTTCGCCTCTTTTTTCTTCAACTGAGCATAGAGTTTAGATGCAGCATCAATCTCTTCTTGTGAAGGCCGGGTACGAACGGACATGTATTCGACAATTTCGCCGTTACTAAAGACCGGTGTTACATTTGCCTTAACCCAGTAGTAGTCACCGTTTTTACAGCGGTTTTTTACCAGTTTGTTCCAGGGGCGCCCCATCTTTAACGTATCCCATAGGTCCTTGAAGGCCTCTACGGGCATATCCGGGTGTCTTACAATATTGTGGTTTTGCCCGACGAGTTCGGCTTCAGTAAAGCCAGCCACCTCGGCAAAATCTGGGTTGGTATAGGTGATAATACCTTTGAGGTTGGTTTTGGTAACCAGCTCCTGATCTTTGCGGAGCTTAATCTCAACGTCAGTACAGGGTTCGTTAATTTTCATTTTAACTTCCTCCGCTAGTGGGGTTCACTGCCGCTTTCCGATTGGAAGTCGATAGCCAATTCATCAGAATTCATCAGTTCGTCAATATCGAGTAACACAATCATCCGTTCATTCTGCGCCACTAGTCCGGTTATAAAGCGGGCATTTATAGCAGCGCCCACTCTCGGTGCAGGTTGTATCGTTTCAATATCCAGTGTGTAAGTTTCGGCAACGGCATCGACAATGATGCCCATCACACGCTCGGTTTTGCCGCTGTCGACCTTCACCACAATCACTACCGTTGTGGGTCCGTACTCGACCTCCTTGAGGCCAAATTTACATCGCAGGTCTACGACGGGAATGATGGCGCCACGCAGATTGAGTACGCCTCTTAGGTAGTCCGGCATATCCGGCACTCGCGTGACCGGCGTCCAACCGCGTAGCTCCTGTACACGGAGAATATCCACACCGTACTCTTCATCGTCCAAAAGGAAGCTCAGATACTGACGCTGCCCGGAGCTTGCCAGCCCGTGATTAGTGCCTGTGGCTTCGAGTGTTTGTGCTTCGGAGTTCATACTTGCCTCCAGGTTGTTAATTCGGCTTAGTGAGTCGAAAGCGACGAGAATATCTCGTCCGCCAAAAGTTGCTGGTTATGGCTGCGCTTATCAATGCCGGCGATATCCAGAATCAGAGCAACGCTGCCATCGCCCAAAATCGTTGCACCAGAGAGACCTTCAACACGCTTGAAGTTCACCTCTAGGCTCTTAATTACCACCTGCTGCTGTCCCAAGAGTTCATCCACTTTCAGTGCTAGTTTCGCTCCACCATGTTCGACAATAGCGACGAGGTTCGTCACGGAATCGGGGCTGTCTGGGAGGTTGAATAGGTTTTTAAGGTTAATCAGCGAAATATACTCGTCACGGTAATGCAGCAGTCGGCGCTCACCGGCGATTGCGCTCATTGTTTTCTCTGAGGCCTGGATGGTTTCGACAATCGATACCAATGGAATAATGTAGGTGTCGCCACCGAGGCGTACGAGCTGGCCGTCCATGATGGCCAAGGTCAATGGAAGCGATACGGTAATCGTTGCACCGACACCCGCTTGAGATTTAACCGCAACATTACCGCCGAGTGATTCGATATTACGACGAACTACATCCATGCCCACCCCGCGGCCGGAAAGGTCGCTGACCTGATCGGCTGTAGAGAATCCGGGTTGGAATATTAGGTCGTGAATCTCATCATCTGAAAGTGATTGCTCTTCACTGATTAAACCACTGCTAAGCGCTTTGGAGCGGATTTTTTCAGTGTTCAACCCTCGACCATCGTCGACAATCTCGATAATGACATTGCCGCCCTGGTGATAAGCCTTCAGTAGCAGTGTTCCGGTCTCATGTTTGCCGTTAGCGAGGCGTTCAGCGGGAGTCTCTAGACCGTGATCGAGAGAGTTGCGAACTAGATGTACCATGGGGTCGCCTAGCTTCTCCATCACCGTTTTATCAATCTCTGTCTGTTCGCCGCTCATTTTAAGTTCGACCTTTTTGCCGAGCTTAGAGCTGACATCGTGGACGAGGCGAGGGAAGCGATTGAAGACAAAACTGATTGGCAGCATGCGAACGCGCATGACGTCCTGTTGTAGGTCGCGGGTGTTGCGTTCGAGCTGAGTCAAACCCTCTTGCAGTCGTTCCGCGAGTGCGCCCACATGCTCATCATCGGCAATCTCTGCGCCGACCTGACCTAGCATCGCTTGGGTAATAACGAGCTCGCCAACACGATTAATTAGTGCATCGATCTTATTGGTCTCAACGCGAATAGAGCTCGCTTCTGTACTGGCAGGTTTGGCCTTTTTGCTTTCTGATGCGGAGCCTGTAGCGTCTGGTTTTGTCTGAGCAGTTTTGGGGTTTGGCTCAGTTGACGCGTTGGTTTGCGTTTCCGATGCAGTAGCCACAGGCCTATCAGCGGTAATCTGTACCTCTGCGCTGGTTTCGACCCACTCAAACAACTCTTTAACTTCGGTTTCGTTTGCGTGTGTATCAAGTTTAAGTTGCCAGCTAAGATAGAGCTTTTCTGGATCGAGGTCTGAGAATTTCGGAAGGCCCTTGATCTCCAGCTGAGTCTCTAAAGCCCCCATCTGACTCAGTGCGTCAAAGATAAAGTATGGATCATTACCTGTGTGCAGCAGTTCAGGATCAGGGATAAAGTTAATTGAGTAGGTGCCGGCCTGACTCGGTATGTCGGTTTCATCCACAGCTTCGATACTCAGATCGCAATCATCAACCACCCACTCAAAGATCTCAGCGATTTCAGCACGGGGCTGCTCAGAGCGCAGGCGCAAAGCCCAAGAGAGATAACAGTTCTCTGGATCTAGCTCAGCCAATGGGGGTACATGCGATGTCAATAGATTGGCTTCAATGGTGCCAAGGTCACTTAATGCGCTAAACATCGCTTCCGGGCGGTGACCTTGGATGAGAAGATCGGCATTGGGGATAAACTGTATCTCCCAAAGCTTGTCGCCAGACTCATCGTTCTTTGCATTCTCGCTCGCAGCAGCTGTTACTTCCTGCCCCATAGAGGCTTTGAGGCGCGAATGTACCTCATCTATTTGAGCTTGATCGACGGGATCGCCACCTTGAGAAGCCGCCAGGAGAGCTCGGATGCAGTCCACTGACTCAAGTAGCAGGTTGACGATATCCGGAGAGATTTCCATCTCGTCGCTGCGTAAGGCGTCTAGAATGGTCTCGACGATATGAGTGAAATTCGCCACCTCATCAAGGCCAAAAGTACCAGCCCCTCCCTTAATAGAGTGAGCGGCTCGGAATATGGTGTTGATGGTTTCTACGTCGGTGGAGTCAAGATCAAGCAGACTCGACTCCATCACGTCCAGCCCCTCGTAACTCTCTTCGAGGAAGGCTGCTACAAACTGGCTAAGATCTACACTCATAGCGCACCTACTTGATCACACGTTTAATCGTGCTGATCAGTTTCTCGGGGTTAAATGGTTTTACCAACCATCCCGTTGCTCCTGCGTCCTTACCTTTCTGTTTCATCGCATCCGAGCTTTCGGTGGTTAGCATCAATATTGGCGTGAACTTGTAGGCGGGTAACTTGCGCAGTTCACCGCAAAGAGTAATGCCATCCATATTGGGCATATTGACGTCTGAGAGTACGAGGGAGATTCCTCCCGAATTGGCTTTCCCCAGGGCATCCTTTCCGTCCTCGGCCTCGATAACGTCGTAACCCTCCTCTTTAAGAGTGAAAGCGACCATGTTGCGCACTGAAGTTGAATCGTCCACGACTAGAATTGTTGCCATTACTGACTCCTAGAAACTGTTAGGCTGCTTTAGGCAGCGCCAGTGCTTCGCTCATCCCGAGAATTGAGGCAGTCTGGATCAATACCTCTGAAGGCGACTGCCACTCGGCTTTGACTGACTGGGTGTTAAATTCGTTAACCAGTGCTAAAAGCAATTGCATTCCCGCTGTGTCGATCTCCTCGACCGCGCTTGCATCTATCTGCACTGAAGCTTCAATTTCGGTGATGCGTTCGCTCAGGTCTTTGTGATCTGTGGCGACGCTCTGGATCGTAAGCGAGGCTGGTAAGGTGATACTGCTCATACATCCACCGTTTTTAAGGTTGTTGTCATAAAGGTTTATGCAACAAATCCAGAGTGCGCAACTTAGACCCCCAGACAACGGATTTTCGTTTTGAGTCGCTTCTGTCGCATGACTCACATCTGTTATCGTAAGAAATGCACTTAATGTACAAGTGTCATCCTTCGCCTAATCTAAATGCATAGGTGTCGCAATTGCGGCTAATAGCAGACAGTGCTTTTGTAATTAATCGCTGAACACCTATAGAAATTATTTATCTAAATTCTGTTGTTGTTCTTTGTTTTGCGCCTAGGCTGATTAGTGAAGCGTAGGAGGTCACCATGCGACTAATTCGTGCGATCTATGCAAGTCATAAAAGCGAGGAGCTCTCGGTACAGGATATTGAGAGCATTCTTTCAGATAGCCGCTCCAACAATGCTCGTGCTGAGATTACGGGAGTGCTCTGTTTTAGCCATGAGCACTTTTTACAGTGCTTGGAGGGGGACAGAGCCGCGGTAAATGAGCTCTATAACCGCATAACTAGAGACCAACGTCACATCGATCCTTTTATGATCGATTATGCTGAAATTGAAGAGCGAGCCTTTTCTCACTGGGCTATGGGGTTTGTACCGGACACTCAGATCTCACGCGAGTTGATTCTGCGTTTCAGTGGTTCGGGACGGTTTGATCCAACAAAGATGAGTGCTGCTTCGGCGTTGGGCTTTCTCAAAGCGCTAACCCATACCATCTCCTAGTCCATCATAGTCTGGCAAAGGGGGGGACGGGCAGGCTAAACTGGCTCAATGCACGGAAACCTCGTTCGTCCTACAGTCGCCTTCTTAGTCCCAGCTGATTGGGAGGAGATGCATGCTGCCCAAGCATACAAACAGGGTATCTTGGGTCCATTGCAATCGGCTATCACACAAGCCGGTTATTACCTCGATCTGTGTCGTTTAAGCGAGAGCGGTCAGGCTCAAGACATCGAGGAGTTTGAAACTTACCTAAACCGCCAGCGACCGGTTGGCTTTATTGTGGGTCGGGTGCTGGAACAGGATCCAGTCGTCGACTTGCTGCGCCAAGAGCGGATACCTTTCGTACTTTTCGGCCACAACAGTCAAAGTGATGACGTTGATTGGATTGATGTCGATAACGAGGCCGCTTTCTGGCTGTCGACCCGAAAGTGCATCGATGCTGGACACCGCGAAATTGCCCTGCTGAATGGTCCAGAGCCTTACTCATATGCGCGTCAACGCGAGCTCGGCTATCGCAAAGCTCTGCGGCAGTCCGGTATTCAACTTGATACTGAGCTTATCCTTAACGGCGAGCCAACGTTCGCTATGGGTAGTGTGATGGCGAGTTATCTACTGCGTTCTATGCAGCGCCCGACTGCTCTTGTCTGTGCTACGGATGAGCTGGCGCTGGGAGCAATGTCTGCGTGTACTGATTTGGGGTTAAGAGTTGGCAGAGATATCTCGGTCGTTGGCTACGGTGACACGGAGCAAGCTAGAAAAAGTACCCCGCGTCTTGCCACGCTGAGTTTTAGCCTCCGTGGCATCTCACAGCAGTTGGCTGATTCGCTGCTGAGTCAGCTAGAACCTCAGCGATTTAATCGAGTTAACAGCGGACGCTTAGTACCTGTCAGCTGGATCGAAGGGGCGTCTCTCCGTGGACCTATGCAGGTTGGAGTGACTGGAGCGTCGAGGGTTTATCCGCCCAGTGATGATCCAATAAGTAGCGCGCAGTTGCGTGCCGAGATTGCTTCGCGCAACAGGACACAACAGATCGTGCATGCCGGTAGCTGGCGCTTTGATCCGACCACGCAACAGTTCTCAGGGTCACCCGAATTCAATGCCATTTTCGGAGCAGCGCGTGATCAGCAGGTCGGTTTGCCTCAGATAGGAGATCTGCTGACTGCCGATTCGGTAAGATCTTTTGAGGCAGCCTGGTATAACGCAGGGCATGGCCGTGGATTAGATATCGAGGTTCAAGCGGATGTAGGCGGCGTACCACGGTTTTTGCAGTGGCGCGGAGAGTTCGTCTGTAACCGGGGTATATTTGTCTACGCTGAGGGGGCCGTTCAAGACGTAACGGATCTGGTATACGCGCGTCAAGAGCTGCGCAAGTCAAACCGTGAAGCGGAGATTGCAAATCAGGCTAAAGATCAGTTCTTGGCCAATATGAGTCATGAGATCAGAACACCGATTCATGCTGTTATGGGGCTTACCGAGGTTCTAAAGCGCCAGCTAGAGGAGCAGAGCGAAGCCCGCGCCACAGTTGAAAAAATAAGCAAGGCTAGTGCATCACTTCTCAATACTATCAATGATATATTGCTGGTTTCTAAAGTTGAATCGGGGATGCTAGAGCTGGAACGATACCCCTTTGATTTGCAGCAGCTGGTGGATGAAATATCCGCATCAGCGGAGGGGCTGTTGAGTACAAAGTCGGTCAGCTTCAGAGCACCGCAAATTGACTCCAACCTGCGCTTTCTAATCGGTGATCCTGAACGGCTCAAACAGGTTCTACTCAACCTTGTCGGCAATGCCTGTAAGTTTACCGCCTCTGGCTCTGTCGAGTTAGTGGTTAAGCACGCACCAACAGACAGAGTTGGATTGCAGGCGACCCTGCTGTTCGAAGTTAGGGACACGGGTATTGGTATCGCTCAAAGCCGGCTCGCCGAGTTGTTCAATCCGTTCAGCCAAGCCGATAGGTCGACTAGCCGGCTCTACGGCGGGACAGGTTTAGGGCTTACCATCGCTCAATCTCTAGTCACTATGATGGGTGGAGAACTAGCGGTTGAGTCGGAGCCCGGAGAGGGGAGTAGGTTTTTCTTTGAATTGGACTTCCAGCCTGGCACTTCTAACACCGTTCAGCTCAATCAGGCCGATCAGCTGCGCGTGATGATTGTTGATGATTCAGCGAGTGCAGCGCTCTATACCTCTGAAATTGTCCGCGAACTGAGCTGGCTACCTTCTCTGTTTGAGACAGGCCAAACTGCACTCACAGAGATTGAATCGGATCCGACACGTTACGATCTGGTACTGCTCGACTATCGCATGCCCGGAATGTCTGGGTATGAGGTGGCTCGAGAGTTGCGGAACATACCAGGCGCGCAGCAGTTGGCGCTCATATTGATAAGCGCCGAGGATATCTCAGCTTTGCCTGAACCTCTCTCGGGGTATGTTGACCAGATCCTCGCTAAACCGTTAACCGCGGAAAAGCTGTTAACGGCGGTGAGTGAATTGGATCAACCCAGTATGCCGGCAACGCAGCCTCATGAGCGAGTGGAAGAGACCCTGGTAGGTATTCGAATCTTGGCCATTGATGATTCAGAGATAAACCTAGAGCTGTTAGAGGATATGCTGACATCGCTTGGAGCTGAGGTAGAGTGCGCCCTCAGTGCGGCGCAGGGGCTCGATCTAATTCAAGAACAAAATCGCTATGCCTTTGATGCGGTGCTCTGTGACCTGCAGATGCCCATGATGGATGGTTTTGAGTTCACCAAGAAACTTCACAGTATCAGGGAGTTTGAGACGATGCCTGTCGCCGCTGTGTCAGCGGGAGTTGATGTGTTGCGCCAGCAGCAAGCCGAGGATGCCGGTATGCAAGCCTACTTACAGAAGCCCTTTGGCTCCAAAGAGTTGGCGGATCTGGTACTCAGTTTGGTGGGAGAGTCAGATACGCCAGCACTGAGCGCTGAGAAATCCATCCATGCATCGACGAGGCCTCAAACCAAACCACGCGACGCTTCCAGTGACACCCCATTCGATCCTGCTGCTGGTCAAAAGTACTGGTCGAAACCTGCGACTTACCTGGGGCAGCTACGGTACTTTGTTGAGCACTATTCGGCGTTTGATTTCTCAATGGAACTGATCTCTGGCAAATATTACGATTCGGCATTGAATTACAGTCACAAGTTAAAAGGAGTCGCGGCCGTTCTGGGTTTGCAGGCGCTCTCCGAGAGTGCAAAAGAGTTAGAACTCCTTCTGCGTCAACCGAAGAGCCCTGATCTGGTTACGAAGGCGCGCAACCTAGCCGTTGTGCAGTCGAGACTGCATCGGGAGTCAATAGCGGCAGTTGAGGGTTGGCTGGCGACGCAACTTACAGATCAGTCAAGTGTGACTGAACTACCTAAACTGAGTCTCATAAAGCTACGCATGGCGCTGCAGAGCTTTGATCCTGTGGCAGCAGAAAAGTGCTTAATGGTTGATGTTGAGGGGGTATCCGACTCTGTGATGGCCGAACTGCGTGATGCCGTATCTCAGTTCGACTTTAAACGAGCACTTAAGTTGGTCGAGTCTGAACAGCGCCTTGCAGATGCCGCTAGCTCAGACACCTAGCTGGTGTTACGGCTGTTGCCTGATTCCGCTCGGTTGTTAAAATAGCCGGTAGTTATAGTTCTAAAAATTTTGGAGATAAGGATGTCGGGTTTGCTTCCTGATGTAGATCCTCAGGGTCTACTCGAATTTTCGGTGGTCTACACGGACCGATCACTCAATCATATGTCGGGTGCTTTTCAGCAGGTCATGCGAGATCTTTCCACCCAGCTAAAATCGGTCTATCACGCTTACTCTGTAGCGATTGTTCCCGGTAGCGGTACCTTCGGTATGGAGGCTGTAGCGCGTCAGTTCGCGACGGGTAAAAAAGTGCTAGTGATCCGCAACGGTTGGTTTAGCTACCGTTGGACACAGATCTTTGAAATGGGTCAGATCCCACGCGAGGAGCTGGTTTGTAAGGCGCAATTTGCATCTGATGAACCTGAGTCACAGCTCGCTCCAATGGCTATCGAAGAGGTAGTAGAGACGATCCGTCACGAGCGTCCCGAGGTCGTTTTTGCACCTCATGTAGAGACCTCTGCCGGTATGATTTTGCCGGACGCTTACATCAAAGCAGTGGCCGATGCGGCGCATGAAGTGGGAGCGCTCTTTGTCCTGGACTCTATCGCGTCCGGCACTATCTGGGTGGATATGCAGGCGTGCGGTGTTGACCTTCTGGTGAGCGCTCCACAGAAAGGCTGGAGTGGTTCGCCCTGCTGTGGCTTGGTCATGATGAGCGAGGCTGCGCGTGAGCGTCTAGATGAGACTACAAGCACCAGTTTTGCTGCAGATCTGAAGAAGTGGACGCAGATCATGGAGACCTACGAATCAGGGGCACATGCCTATCATGCAACCATGCCGACCGACGGTCTGCGTCAGCTGCGTGATGTGATGGCAGAAGCTCAGAACTACGGCTTCGATAAGCTCAAATCGGCTCAGCAGGAGCTGGGTGATCGCGCCCGTAAAATTCTGGCAGACCGCGGCATCAAAAGTCTGGCTGCGGATGGTTTCGGCGCTCCGGGCGTAGTGGTCTCTTATACTCAAGAGGCGGACATCCACAATGGCAGCCGTTTTGCGCAGGTGGGTTTCCAGATCGCTGCGGGCGTGCCACTGCAAGTTGATGAACCTGAAGGCTTCAAAACCTTCCGCATCGGATTATTCGGGATCGACAAGCTGATGAACGTCGATCGTACCCTCAATATGCTTGAGGAAGGTCTGGATAAAGTGGGGCTGTAGCTCGTTCTACTAGCCCGCCTGAGAGGGTATTTACAGAGACGCAGTGCACCATCCCTGTAAGCTTCGTGGCGGCATCACTGCCGCCATGACTCTGTGAACACCCCTAGGTGGGCTCATCCAACAATCGACAAGCGTTAGAGTATCCTCTCAAAGAACCAGTAGAGACCTACGAGTGCGATCAGCACACTCAGAGGGATGCGCACCCAGCGCTCCCAGTATTGGGTTTTGCCCAGCCAAATACCCAACAGCAGATACATCAGTGCGATCACTGCCAATTGTCCAAACTCGACGCCAATGTTGAAGGCGATCAGGCTGGAGATGAAAGCCTCTGGATTTAGGCCAATTTCGCCTAGAACACCGGCAAAGCCGAGACCATGCAGTAGACCGAAACCGAAAATCAGCGCGATCCGCCCGCGGCTGAGTTTGTGATGGAATAGGTTCTCTATCGCGACGTAGCTGATTGAGAGGGCGATGAGCGGCTCAACGATTGATGGTGAGACGCTGACGAGTCCCAGCGTCGCCATCGCGAGGGTAATTGTGTGGGCTAGGGTAAAGGCACTGACCTGCCAGAGTAGCGCGCGCCAAGATTGACTCAGCAGAAAGATGCCGATTACAAATAGAATGTGATCGAGCCCCAGCGGAATTATGTGTTCAAATCCGATGACTATATAATCCAGAAAGCCTTGGTTCTGGGTGCCTGTCGCATTGAGTTCGACTAGGTCGGATTGCTCACCGCCCATAACATAAAGACCCGCCTTCAGCTCTCCTCCGCTGATAACACGAAATATAAAGTTCCCCAAGGGCTCGGGCCAACTTAGTGCAAGCCCATTGAGCGCCTCATTTAGTTCCGCGCGGTATAGCAGCACGGATTCGCGTGCAATCTCGAGGTCGCTGTTCTCAGTTACATTGACGGACATTAACCTGAAATCAAAGTTCAGCGCTTCACCCTGAGAGCCAGTGAATCTGAGCTCTTTTGAGAGTTCCTCAGCGAAGGAGCGAGCCTCGGTCTCTAGCTGCGCGGCGGGAGTCGCTCTTAACGCGTTGTACTGCTGCGCCAATGGCGAATCATCGGTGTCCTCATGGGTAGAGCCAACCCCAAGCATCAGCGCCTCAAGGTTTGTATCCAGCTGAATTTGCAAAGAGTTATCGCTGGATATTTCAGCATTGATGATGGTTGGTGTAATCTCATGGGCGTGAGAGAACGTAGTGGCAATAAGTGCCAGAAGCGCTGCGAGAGTCATTCTCAGCATTATTTTTCCTTGATGGTAGATATAGATTTGAATTCAACAATGATACGCCGCTGCGCACCCTTTGGGACACTGATACTAGCGTTAAATAGTCTGACTGTCAGCGCTCACGAGTTTTGGCTAGAGCCAGAGCGTTTTGCAGCGCCTGAAGGTACTGCCGTCGGGTTTGAAATTCGTATTGGGCAGTATTTTAGCGGCCGAAATTACCCGTACATTGACCGAGAAACCGAAGCCTTCATAAAACGTACGGATTCCGGTATCGAGCCGATTAAGGCAGTCACCGGCGATAAGCCAGCTGTAACCTTAGAGCTCGAGGGTCGCGCGACCTGGGTGGCCTACACCAGTAACGATTTTAATATTCGCTTTCGCGATACCGAGAAGTTTACCAACTACCTCAAAGATGAGGGGCTTGAGTGGGTGCTTGAGTGGTACAAAGAGCAAGGCAAGAGCCTCAAAGATGCTACGGAGTCCTATTATCGTCACGCAAAGGCGTTGAGTTGGAGTGGGCCAGATGAACCTGAGTGGCTGAGTGAGCCGCTAGGTATGCGGATTGAGCTAGTGCCCGATTCGGGCTTCCTGCGCTGCTCAGAGCCGGCGCGTTTTCGTGCACTCTATCAGGGCGAACCGCTTGAGGGACACTTGGTTCGGCGCTTCAGAAAAGGGACCGAAGAGGTTCAGGAATTCAGGGCTGATGCCGATGGATACGTTGAGTTTCCAGCTGGCGAGGGCCCATTTCTACTAAATGTTGTCCACATTGAGGACGCATCAAACCCACGTGCAAAGGGTAAGGATTGGATAAGCGATTGGGCTTCACTTACTTACACCTGCGCCAACTAACGGAATATTGAGATGTCAGAGACAGTAAAAGCGATTCGTATAGAGTCAAACGGTGGCCCTGAGGTAATGCAGTGGGTCGATGTTGAAGTCAGTGCTCCAGGCCCGGGCGAGGTACTTATTCGCCAGGAGGCGGTTGGCCTAAACTATATCGATGTCTACTTCCGCACGGGTCTTTATCCTCAGGAGATGCCGGGCGCTTTGGGTATGGAGGGCGCGGGTGTAGTTGAGGCTGTAGGTGAGGGGGTAGACCTCGTCGCCGTGGGTGATCGTGTGGCTTATGCCAACCGCCCGCTTGGCGCGTATGCGCAGAAGCGTGTTGTACCACAAGAGATTCTGGTGAAGCTACCGGACGAGATCAGTTTCGAGCAAGCAGCCGGCATGATGCTTCAGGGGCTTACAGTGCAGTATCTGGTGACCGATAGCTACGTGGTCAAACCCGGAGATCAGGTTCTGCTGCACGCTGCAGCAGGCGGTGTAGGTCTGATAGCGGTACAGTGGCTCAAGGCACTTGGTGCGCGCGTAATCGGTACAGTGGGCTCAGCGGAGAAGGCCGCGCTGGCGAAGTCGTACGGCTGTGACGAGTGTATCGTCTACACCGAGGAAGATTTTGTCGCCCGCACGCGTGAACTCACTAATGGCAAAGGTGTAAACGTAGTTTATGACTCCATCGGCAAAGATACTTTTGATGGATCACTCGACTGCCTAGCACCGCGTGGGACGATGGTGAGCTTCGGTAACGCGACGGGCCCTGTCGAGCCGCTCAATATTGCTACCCTAGCCGCTAAAGGATCTCTTAAAGTCACGCGCCCAACGCTCTTTGCCTACGTTACCGAGCGTCCGTTGCTCGAGAGCATGTGTGAGGATCTATTTAGCCGTGTACTGAGCGGAGAGGTGAAGATAGAAGTGAATCAGACCTATGCTTTGGCTGATGTCGCTCAAGCGCACACCGACCTTGAGTCACGCAAGACGACTGGATCCACGGTGCTCCTGCCTTACTAAGCGCTAACAACCGCGGCTAGGGTGCCTCGCCACTCTCTGCCACTCTCTGGTTGAGTAGTCTCAGCTCAAATGCAGCGTTCGCGTGGCGAGCGCTGCAATGTCCTCATCCTGATGGGTAATCAACACTAGGGTTTTACCCTCAGCCTCGATCTGTTCCCGGCTGAACTCGAGCGCCAATGCGCGAGTCTCTGTATCCAGTTCGGCGAAGGGTTCATCAAGGATAATCAGTGGTTCCGGCCGTAACAGCGTTCTGATTAACCCGACGCGTTGTCGCTGACCACCCGAAAGCTGCCCCGGCAGCTTACTCAACTGGTCACTAATACCGAGGCGCTCAACCGCTGATCCCAACTTTGCCACTCCTGTCTCGCTTAAGCCTAGCTTGAGGTTGCGTTCAACACTGAGGTGCTCGAATAGATTGTCCTCTTGAAACAGCATGCTGATTGGGCGCTGATGGGGCTCCAGGGTCAGTAGATCTTGATCGTGCCAACAAGCGGTGCCGTTCGCGGGCTGGATAAATCCGGCCAGGCAGAGCAGTAGCGTGCTCTTGCCGACGCCGCTCGGACCTTTAATAGCCAGACGCTCGCCCGTTTCAACTGTGAAGCTGTAACTGCGTTGCCAGTCAGGATAGACGATGTTGAGCTGATCGACGTTTAGAGCCAAGGTGGTTTATCTCGCTTGAGTTGTTCGGTTGCGCTCGAGTAGAAGCAGAAGCGCGACAGATACTAACAGCAATAGGCTGGCAGCTATAGCAGCCTCCTCCAGCCGGTAACTACCCGCATAACGATAAATCAGCCAGGGTAGTGTAGGTTCGTCGTAGCGCCCGAAGAGCGCAAAGACGGAGACATCTCCCAATGCCAACAACAACCCGAGTGCAAACGCGGATAGCAAGGCAGACTGCAGGTGGCTGATATAGATTCGTGCGCGCTGGAATAGGCTTAAGTTTAGGTTGCTGATAAGGCGGTGGTACTGCTGCTGATAGTTGATGGCCGTTGGGCGCAACTGGGTGATGAGGAAGGGCAAAATCAACAGGGCGTTAAGGAGAATCAGCCAAATGAAACTCCATTGTCCTAAGCTGCCCAGGCTCAAAAGCCAGATGTAGATTCCGGTGGAGAGGACCATCGCCGGAGCAACAAGATGGTGAGTCGATAGCCAAGCGAGCAGTGGGTTAGGTTGCAGTGGCAGGATCAGCAGACAGAGCAGCAGCGCAACCAGCGTAGCCCCCAACCCGATGACGAGAGAGCGCAGCAAAGCATCTCCCAGTTCAGTTAGATTCATGCTCAGTAACTTAGAGAGCTCCAACGAGCTAGTCAGTGCCAATATCGGGGCAAGGAGTAGTAGCCAACCTAACGAGTAAGCAGACCATCGTAAGATGCGTTCACTCAGAGATCCGCGAGGTTGCCAACGCTCAGTCGTCCTGGATGAGCCTAGCCAGTTGACCTTGGCAAGGAGGGCAGACAAGGCAAATAGCGCCCCGGCAATCGCAAATTGCATCCACGCCAGAGTCAACGCCTCACTGAGGTTGAATTGGTACTTCAAAGCTTGATAGATCGCGAGCTCAAAGGTGGTCGATGCCGGTCCACCTCCGAGAGCAAGAACGACGGCGAAACTATTGAAGCAGAGGATAAATATCAGCCCCGCCAGAGCTAGTAGCGCTGGGCGAATCTGCGGCCACTCCAGAATAGCGAAACGCTGGATGCGCGAGAGTTTAAGCTGCGCGCTCAGTCGCTCGACGCTGTCGGGCATCGCTTGATAGCGCTGCAGAAGTATTCGAGTGGCGAGTGGAAAGTTTAAATAGACATGCGCGATGAGGATGCCGGACAGGCCAAAGAGTTTCCAATCTTCCGGTAATAGCGGTCGTACGCTGCCTTGCGGTCCAAACAGCAGCATAATGCTGGTGATCACCACAAGGGTCGGCATGACAAATGCGAGCAGGCAGAGCTGCTGAAAAAGGCGCAACCCCCTTGGTCGCAGTTGATACAGCCAGCGGGCCAGCGGCCAAGCAATCACCAGCGAGAGGGTGGTGGACAGAAGGGCTTGCCAGAGCGAGAAGCGAAGGATGCGTAGCGTATAGCTGTCGCCAACTAGGGTTAGATCAAAGCGGGCATCATCGAAGCCGGCGAGCCCGCGAAAGGCGAGAATGGTGACTCCGATCAAACTCAATAGAGCGGCACCGCCGCTCAGTAACACGGATGATCGAAGCCTCGTCATGACTAGTTAGAGGCGGCGTCGCGCCACTCATTGATCCAGGCCTTGCGGTTGGCTGCGATCTCAGCCGGTGAGAAGCCAAGGGTTTTTGGGGTAACCAGGTTGTTGAAGATCTCAGGCAGCTCAACGCCATCAATGACGGGGAGCATCCAGTTGGTTACAGGGATAATCGCCTGGGCTTGCGGACTAATCAGGAACTGTAGAAACTCGTTCGCCAGTTCTGCCTGATCGGTGTAGGCGCTGATGCCTGCAACTTCGACCTGAGCGATGTGACCTTCACTAAAAGCCGCTGCTTTGTAGTGATCTACACCCTCAGCGACGACATGGTAAGCCGGTGACGTGGTGTAACTTAGAACATAATCTGCACCGCCTTCAAGGAAGAGGCTGTAGGCCTCCCACCAACCTTTAGTCACAGTTTCGGTGTTGTCGGCAATGTCGCGCCACGCCTGCGCACTCTGGTCGCCGTAGGCGGCGTTCACCCAGAGCATCATGCCCTGGCCCGGGGTGCTGGTGCGCGGGTCCTGATAGATCAGACTAGCATCTGAAGCGATAAGTTCTTCCAGAGAAGCTGCCGGCGTGGAAATCTTGCGGCTGTCGTAGATGAAAGCAAAATGGCCGTAGTCGAAGGGCACAAATTCTGCGCTGTTCCATTCGAGTTCACTCTTCAGCGCTGAGGTATTAACCTGATGCGCCTGCACTAAGCCCAGTTCACTCGCCTCTTGGATCAGCCCCAAGTCTAGGCCGAGAAATACATCAGCCTCCGTTGCCGACTTCTCAATGCGAGCGCGGTTGAGTATGGAGACGCCATCCTCTGCTGCGATAAAGTTCAGTACACAAGCGCATTGAGCTTCAAAGGCGCTCTTAAGCTGCGGACCTGGGCCCCACTCTGAAACGAAAGAGTCATAGGTGTATACGTTTAAAGTTGGGGTAGCAGCAGAAACATTGAAAACAGAAAAGGTTGAAGCAAGCAGTGCGGTCGCAATAGCAGCCGATCTCATGTCTAATATCCTTACAGGCGAGGCCAAAGTTAGTGAACGTGGTAAGCGGTTTTAAACAATTTTTTACTAATAGCTGTACGGTCTAATGATACCGACTGATCAAAACATTGTCATGCCGCTCAAAGCGCAGAATGCACTCGACAGGCACTTCGGTGAGACTCTCAATTGGCAGTTTATATTGAGCGAGGGTACACGTCATCCGCTGTTCCAAGCTGAGTTCGATTCGCGGCACTGGATCGCTCGGGTAGAGCCCGATACTCAGACCGCTCCTGGGGTTGATCCTTGGCGAGAACAAAGAGTACTTCGGGCTCTTTACGCAAATGAATGGGCGATCTCTGCCGAGCTGATAATGCCAGATTTGGGCTTGCTGCTGATGCCGTTCGCAGGGAGGCTAATTGCTCGAGATGAGTTGAGCGCGGCACAGGTAGATGAGATATGCTGCGCGGTCCAGCAGATGCATAGAATATCAGATGTACCTCTGCTAGATTACGCGGCGCTTTTTATGCGTTATCGAGACGCGTTCAGTCGAAGTCTACCAGGTATGGGTCAGCTCGTGGATGAGACTGAGGCCCTGTTGGCGACGCTGCCTGATATCGGTGAGTGTCTGGTCCACCATGATCTGCACACCGGCAACATGCTCTGGGGTCGTCACTTAACCCTGATAGATTGGGAGTATGCGGGTTTGGGTAACCCTTGGTTAGATTACGCGACGCTCGAGCGCGATGTTGGTCTAACCCTCCGCCAGCTCCAAAGTTTTGAACGTCTCAGCGCATTTGAACCCCAAGAGATGGAGCACTGGCTAGCTTGCGCGATTCAAGTAATCGACCAGCTAGAGACGCTCTGGCAACACTTCAATCAGCTGCAAATTGAGCAGCCAGAAAACTAGAGAGAGAAAATGTCTGCAACTCAAACATTGATTCAACAGCTTAGTGAGGCTCCTGCAACCGTTGAGTTCGATCAAGTGATGACGGTCATTGCTGCCGAGTATAAGCACCAGCC
>ENA-OUOG01001256-OUOG01001256.1-marine-metagenome-genome-assembly--contig:-NODE-1256-length-30037-cov-5.187083_pt1 | contig 30037 bp, 19 predicted proteins | sample MGYA00248635_ERZ508505 | MGnify/ENA primary metagenome ERZ508505 (study PRJEB26176, sample SAMN06267871) | marine metagenome | isolation source: Saanich Inlet, British Columbia, Canada | place: Pacific...
AGCCGCGTACGTCGCGGCGTCGCCGACGATTCAATTAAACCGATCGAATCCATCCGACGCGGCCGCGGCGGCGGCGGCGGACCGTTTAGGAGACGAAGACGCGGACCGCTTCGGATCAGAGGGACTAGTACTCTCCGGCGCTTCGCGCGCGTTGACGGCGTACGCGTCTCGGCGGACGACGGTGTGCCGGTGCCTCGACCGAGTCACCGTGCAGCTCTTCGGCGCGGCGCCGGTGGTGGCGGTGGATTCCATGCGAGACGCGCTGCTCTTCGCGACGGCGAAGACGCTGGAGCGATGCGTCGTCGGGAGGCACCCGCCGAAGACTTCTTCGCGTTTTGAACGCGAAGAAGCGTTCACGGAAGAAACGCGCTTCGATTTTTCGATTTCGCGATTTTCGGAGGATGACGAGAACGACGTCCTCAATCGTTCTTCGCGTTTTGGAGAGACCTCCGCGAGACCTCCGAACGAACACGATGATCGCACGTACCGACCTGCCGCGCTTTCGTTCCACCCCGCGGACGAAGCCGCGAAGCACAGGCTGTTCGCTCGTCCGTGTAACGATCTGCGCATGCTCTTGACGCACAGAAACGCCGCGCGGCGGTGGCTTCGCGGCGGGAAAAGGTCCCCCTTTTTCGCCTCCGCGGTTAAAACGCTTTTGGCTTTGTCGGGCATGCACGCGTTTCGCCACAAAAAAGGCGAGCACGTGTTACTCGAGAGCCGCGCGTGGATCGAGGCGTGCACCGCGGAGACGTTCGTGAACACCACGTTCCGAGCGGGGATAGCCTGCGTGGGCGACGGGCTCGCGGGTGACAAGGCGACGACGTCTCAGCCGTCGTCGGAGACGACGCTCGAGGACGTCGAGACGCTCGCGGACGCGCGCGACGCGCTTCTCGACGCGTGCGTCGATTGGCACGACCGACTCGTGTGGGCGATGCGTCGCTCCGAATCCTCCGTGGATGCCGAAGGCGCCACAGCGCGCCTCGCGGACCTGCACGCCTCTCCGGTGTCGATGCACATCCCCGCGCACCGTCTCTGGGCGGTGGCCGCGCACTACGCCGCGGCGGCGAGCGTTTCCGTTTCTCGCCGAGAGGGCCGAGAGGGTTTACTGACTCCTCTTGAGTCGTCCACACGCGACAAAACAACGCACTGTCCTTCCTTCTTCACTGACGCGACGATGCGGAAGAACGTGTGCCAGCAAGCGTGTCACCCTCTTCGTTTACTCGCGTTCGCGGACCAGGTGGTGAGCCGCGTGTGGGTGCGCAACGGCGAGGAAATCAGACGCGCCGCCGGCGTGTACGCTTCGCGGTACGCGGCGGGCGTCGGCCGCGACGCCGACTTCGGCTTCGCGCAGATGGCGCTGTGCGCGTTCGTGGAACACGTCCTTGATGTTTCTTCCGCATCTTCGGAGGAGGAGGAGGAGGGTTCTGACGGCGTCGTGGACGTCGTGCGGTTTTTCCTGGCGGCGGGCTCAGCAGGCGCGGTCGCGCCCAAAAACAAAAACGCGTGCGCGTTTCCGTTTCCGGCTCCGGCTCCGGAGACACTGTCGCCTCCTTTCCACTCAGGAGTGAAGGGACCGGGACCCGCGACGGCGGCATTCGCGGCGGACGACACGACAACGCCGATGGATCTCGGCGACAAAAGCGCGAGCGCGCGCGAGGCACCGCGCTTTTTGCCCTCCGCGTCGGAAGAAGAAGAAGAGGACGAAGAAGAGGAGGAAGAAGAGGAAGAGACTCCACGTACGGTCTACCCTGACCCGTCTGGTTTGCCCGCCGGGTCTTTGGCGTGCGCGCGCTCGACGGCGCGTACGCTCGTCTCGCTTACAAGAGACCGCGCCTGGCTTAAAGGTAACGCGTCGTTCGAGTCGAAATGCCGCCGCGAGGTGACGCACCAGCTCGCCGCGCGCGGAGGAGTAGGCGTGACGTTCTCGGCGCTCGCCGAGCTTCTGCCGACGAACATCGCCGCGGAAGCCGCGGACGTCGACAAGACCCTTCGCGAAGTCGCGGTATCTTCCGTGTCTTCCGGCGCGAACGCCGCCGGAGACGCGAACGCGACGGGCGTTTCCTATACGCTGAGAGACGATGTCTGGGAAGTCTCTGAGACGGAAAACAAAAGGGAGGAAGGTTTCGGCTTCGACGCGTTTTTCCACCGGTACTCCCGAAGCGAACACGACGCCGCGCTCGCCGAAGCGACGCGGCTGTGGGTACGACGCGAAAACGCCGGCGACGAATCTTCGAACGAATCTTCGAAGAACTTCCATTGGTCCCCCGCGACGTTGCTTCGCGCGCCGAAACCGCCCAGCGATCTCCTCAGCTTCGGCAGAAACCTTCTGCTGTTCACGCGCCATGTCTGTTTGGCGACGTTCGCGCGGGACGCTGTGTGTTTCCTCTCCGAAAGACCAGCGAACGCCGACCTGCAGGACCTGGGATTATCGGCGATGGCGCTCGTGAAAACCGCCCTCGACGTCTCCGTTCCCGATACGAATTCCACGTTTACCGCGTTTTCATTAAACGCGTACCTCTCCGCGCTGTTCGAGTCGCCTTTTCGCCGGAAACGCGACCGTTTCGGGAACGAACGCGCGTGTGACGGACAAAAAATACCGTACGTCATCGAACGTCTCGACGCGCTCGCGGACGCGAGACCCGCCCTTGGCGCGCGCTGGCGCGAGGAGGACTCGCACGCGGCCGTGCTGGTGGCGGAGTGCGCGCATCTCCTCGCGCGCGACTTGAGAAACGTCGCGGGTCTCCCCGAGCGAAAAAAAAAGGGAGAGGGACCCGAAGCCGCGACGACGAGAGCGGGAGCGTCGTACGAACGCGAAAAAAGGGGGGCGAACGACGCGCCCTCCGCGACGATGACGGATTTGTCGGCGGCGATTGCGGGGACGAACGAACCGGCGCCTCCGACGGATGCGAAACGAGAGCGCGCGCGCCTCGCGAAAGAGAGGCAAGCGGCTGTGCTCGCGGCGATGGCGGCGAGGCAGAAGGCGTTCGCCGACGGGTTGGAGGAGGAGAGCGATACGTTCGAAGAACACGAAAGGACACGAAAGGACGCGGACCAGGCGGAGGACGCCATGGACGTCGACGTTGCAAGGGAGGGCTTACCGGGCGAACCTCCGGCGTTTGGAACCGCGGGTTCCGACGAAAAAGCGGAGAACGCGTTTCCGGGAATGGGCGATTCCGTCGAGACGCCTTTTTCTTTTTCTTCGCGGCGTCTTCCCTGGGAAGAAATCCCCGAGTGCGTTTTGTGCGGCGACGACGGTTCCTCCGGGTTCGGCGAGCGTGACGAACACGGAAGCGCCGGTCAGCGGTATTGCTGGCTGGCCCGGAGGCAGAGGGCGTTCGCGCCGAGCGCCGGCCGCGCGCGCGCGAGGAGGACGCCGCCGAATACTCGTCGCGAGCAAAGAGCGTCGGAAGAAGAAGCGTTCTCACGCTCTTCGTCCGGCGAATCCAAAAACATGGACGTCGACGAAACAGAACAAGGCGTGCGTTCTTTGGAGGACTCGGTGGACGCGCTGGAGTGCGTCGGTTTCCTTCCGGTGACGTGCGGCCACGGCGCGCACGCGGCGTGCCTCGACCGGTACGTCCGCTCCACGCATAAATTTGGAGCGGAGACTTCCTTATTAGAAACCGACGCGGCGGATCCCGAAACGCATCTCCGCGCGGCTCGCGAAGTCGCCACGGGTTTGTGCGACTTCGAGTTCCGGTGTCCTCTGTGCCGTCGGGTTTGCGACGTCGTCGTGCCGGCGCTCGCCGCGACGCCGGCGCAGACCGAACGCCTCAAAGACGTTCCCGACGGGAAAGACACGCGGACCGCTCCGACTGGACCTGACTGTTTGCCCGTAGACGGCGCGTCTTCGTCTTCGTCTTCGTCTTCGTCTTCGATCGAGGCGGCGCTGGTCGCGACCGCGAACGGCTTGGTACGCGGCGACGTGAACGACGACGACGAAACAAAGAAGACGAAACGAAACGAAGACGTCGCCGAAGACGTCAAAGACGCGTTCGCCGCGCCGTTCGCCGATCCCCCGAACGCCGGTTGCGTCGCCGTGTTCGGGAGTTCGTTCGTGCGGTGTTTTTCATCATCACCGCGAGACTCGCCGGACGACGGCGACAGAAACGCATCCATGGACGACGACGACGTCGGTTCGCGTCATGACTCGCGGGTCAAAGACTCGCGAGACTCGCTGTCGTTCGAGACGGGCCCGATCACAGACACGCGGCCAAACGACTGGCTGAAGCTGTTACAGACGGTCGCCACGCTTTATACGCATCGCCGCGTCTTCGCGGAGACCCGAACGTCTTTTCAAGAAAAGACGGAGGAACGCGGTATCGTTCCCGGTTCCGCCAAAGAGGTCTCCGCCGGTCTGTGGCGCGCGGCGATCGAGATCGCGCGCCGAGCCACGCGCGGCTTTCCGCGAACGGACGGGCGAAAAGGACGCGCGCGCGTCGTGACGCCCGAAAGAATCGCGAGGAGGAGCCTCACGGCGGCGCTGTCGCGCGCGCTTCAGCCCAGTCGTGGAGCGTACGACGAAAAAAAATCGGAGGAGGATGAAGACCCGTTGGTTTTTTTCTCCGTCCTGGCGTTCGGCGCGCAGGTCGAGGCGCAGGCCGTGCGTCGCTTCGAGTGGGACGTCGTGAAGCGGCGTCGGCGGCGGGCCTCGCGGTTCGGCGCGCGGAGGTCAAACGAGGCGGGCCGCGCGCGGACGGCGGCGGCGGAACCCCCGACGACGGATGCCGACGCCGACGCCGACGCCGACGCCGACGCCGACTTTTTCAGTCTGCGTTTTTTCCCCGAGCTCGAGGAGGACCCGGAGGCGCTCGTCGCCGAGACGGTGGACGCCGTCCTCGCCGAGGCCAGGGCTGAGCTCTCCGAAATCTCTGAGCCCGAGCCTGGGCTTCTTTCGCGGACCAGCGGACCGGCGGCGAGCTCCCCGGCGGCGGCTTCCGGAGCGTCTCGTCTGGTCTCGTCGAACGAGACTTTTTCGCGCGCGGGCGAAAGCGCGCGAAACGATGAGACGTACTCTCATACTCGCGAGAGCCTGTTCCGCGGCGGCGACGCGCGTTTCCTTCGACACCACCCGTTCGGTTTTCTGGTCGAGCTCTTCGCGCGCGCGGACGCGTTCGAGCCGGGCGTCTTCGGCGGATTCGGCGGATTAAAAAAAGCAAACGCGTTGGCCAGAGCCGTCGTCTTCGCGGCGACGCGACGCGCCGTCGCCGACGCGCCGAAAGCGCGTACGTACCACTCGCGCCGCTCCGCGTCTGTCGACGCGAATCTCGGCGAAGAACGAAAACGCGAGACTGACTCCGTGTCGCGCGACGAGACCACGACCACGACCGATTCGCTGGTGTCGTTCGTCAAGTCTCGCCTCGAGAGGACCGCGTGGCAGGTGGACGCGCTGCTGTCGATTCTGCGGGGCGAGCCTTTTTCTCTGCCCGCGCTCCTCTTGGATCGAACCGGGGACGGAAAAGAGGAGGACGTCGTCGATCGTCTCTTTCTTTCCCTCTTCTCGGCGCCCTTCGCGGAGGTTTTCGCGAGCGCCGTGGAGGACGAAGGCGTTCGTTTCTGTTCTGATTCTGATTCAGACTTTCGCGAAGAAGACTTCATCGACAGTACCGGAAACGTCGCTCCGGCGTTTCGCCGAGAAGCGCTTCCGAGTAAGCACGAAGACGCGCTCGCGCGATTCGCCGACGCGACGTGCGAGCGGTGTTCGTTAAAACCGCGCGACCCCGCGGTGTGTTTGGCGTGCGGCGCCGTGATGTGCTGCGCGGACGCGTCGTGCGTGGGCGACTTATTGGTGACAAAAAAAGGCGACAACCGCGACGCCGCGCGCGACGAGAGGGCCCTCTCTCTTTTCGACGTGAAGGCGAAAACGAAAACGAAAGAAGACCGGAAAGAAGAACGAACGGAGACGCATGCGAGGTCTCGGTCTGTGGGAGGTCCCAGAGAGACGCGCGCGCCGTTTTTCCTGTACGATTTTACGAGCGGAAAGAAAACTTTCTCTTTTCCCGACTCGGTCGTTTTCGAAGACGTCGGCGCGTGCGCCGCGCACGCGTCTCTGCGAAAATGCGGCGGAGGGTCGTGTTGTTTTTTGCTCTTGAAGAGTACGCGCGTTCTGATCCTGCACTCCGGATCTCAGCGGGCGTGTCTGTTCCCGAGCCCCTACCTCGACGCGCACGGCGAGGAGGACGAGCACATGCGACGAGGTCGACCGTTGTTTCTCAGCGAGGCGCGTTGTTCGTTTCTGGAGAAGCTCTGGGCGTGTGGCGCGCTCGAGCACGACTCGAGAGCGACCGGGTCGAGTCGTCTGGGGGGCGAGTGGTACTAGCGGTACTAGTGTTTGGTAGTGGAGCGAGTGATGAACGTGTGCCGACGCGTGTGTGATGACGATGAGAGACGGAAACGTCGAGGCGAAACGAAAAGAGAAGGTTTCTTTGTGTGCGCACGAAAAGAGTGCTCCCATCCATGGCGTCCATCTCGAAAAAGCGTTCCTTCGAAAATTGGCGCCAAAAGCGACACGTCGCGTTCGTGCGGCCACGTCGCTTTTCGCAATCTCGAAAAGCAGAAAAAGCCACGTCGTCGATTTCTGTTCCGCGCAGCCATCCATTCTTTCCGCACACACCCACACCCTCCACCCAACGCCAACACCATGTCCGCCTTCCTCGCCGGTTCCCCCGTCGTCGCCAAGGTCGCGGCTAAGCCCGTGGCCAAGCGCAACGTCACCGTCCGCGCCGCCGCGCCCTCCGAGTACGTGCCGCGCTCTGTCCCATTTTATCTTACCCGCCGAACCTCGAACCGTCGCGACACGGCTCGTCGACGCGCATCCCGGCTGACATCCGACGCCCCCCCTCGTTTCCTCCCGCCTCGCGCTTTCGTCAACAGCGGCGTGACCCGCCGCGCCGCCGTCGCCGGCGTCCTCGCGCTCTTCGTCGCGCAGCCGGTGCGTGCCCTCCCGATCATCGCGTCTTCCGGAGAAAAAGAAAAGAACGCCGACACCACCTCGAAGACGTTTCGAAGATGTCTTTCTTTGCTTTCTTTGACGCGCGACGAATCAAGCCGTCTACTGTAGTCTAAACGTACGCGTCTCACCCTAATTACCTAATCGCCTCAATTGCTGTCCTTACCGTTCTCCAAACAACCAGGCTTCCGCTTCCACGAAGCGCGTGCGCGCGAAGGACGCCGTCGAGGCGTACAGCCCCTACGCCGGTTCCATTTCCAAGTCGGCGGGATCGGGTTTCGGCAAGTACAAGGCTCCCCGCGCGTTCCTCAAGGACGAGCAGGCGGAGATCCTCAAGGCGTACGGCCTCGAGCGCCTCCCCGGCCAGTGAGAGGAACGTAACGAGAAAAGCAAAGCCGCTTTTCGAGACATTGGTCTGACCGTCGGAGCGAGACCACTAGCTAGCTAGTCTATGTAACGACGCGGTCCACTCCAGAGCTCCCTTTTTACGACGCGGTGCCGAAAACGCGTAGACTATACCACTGGTGATCCACAGAAGCGCTAAAATAAAAAAAGCATCACCTCCCGTCGCGTATCCTCTTCCCCCAGCCCTCCGGCGCGGCCGCGCGCGCTTTGGCGCCGCCGGTCGGCGCGGCTTGTCGCCTGGCGGCGGATTCCGCGACCGCGCGCGCCAAATACATCAGCTCTTCCCCCTCGACGGCGCGCACGCCGCCGCACTCGAGGACGGATCCCGCGTTTTCGGTTTTTTGTTTTTCGTCGTCTCCGTCCTCCGTCGCCGACAAGACCGAGAGCGACACGTCGCCGATCGATCGCCGGTGCAAAGACGTCACCTCCACCCCTATCGCCTCGCACATCTTGCGGATCTGCCGGTTGCGCCCTTCCGTGAGCACGAACCGCAACGCGTCGGCGCCGTGCGAGCCTTTCGTGACGGGAATGCGGGAAACTTCGCAAGGCGACGTCGCCGCCGTCGTCGTTATCCCGTCTCTTTGCTGCGTCGTCGTTATGACGACGCCGGAACGCAGCTTTTCAATCGACGCGTCCGAGACGAATCGGTCGACATCAACGTCGTACGTCTTCGAGGCTTTGTTTTTAGGGTCCAGCAAAGCCTCGGGGACGCGCCCGTCGTCCGTTAAAAGCACTAAGCCGCTGGAGTCGCGGTCGAGCCTGCCCACGGGGAACACGCGCGATGACTGACCGCCGAGAGACGCGCCGCCGTTTTGTTTTCGTCTCGCCTCGGCCAAAACCTTGAGCTCATCCTTGAGCGCGTACAGCATGGAGGACTTTTGGCTCGGCTCCATCGTGCACGTCACGCCGCGCGGCTTGTTGTACTTGAGGTACACGAAACGAGACGAAGTATCTTGTGCGTTCGAATTCGAACGACTCGACGAAGTATCGGCGATGTCCGCCTCGACGGCGGCGGCGAAAGGTTCCCAGTCCATCGCCTTACCGTCCAGCGTCACGACGTCGCCGGAGACGACGCGCCGCGACGGTCGCACTAATTGGCCGTTGACCAAGACGCGACCGCTCGAGACCGCGTCGTCGGCTTCGCGTCGGCGCAAGTGCGGCATGCAACGCACCAGCCGGAACCCGGAACCGGAGTATGTTAATAAGGTTTCGGTTTGAGGACCGGCGGAGTTGGCGGCGTTTTTTGTCCTCCGCGCGAAAAAGGAGGCGAGCGCGTCGACGTTTCGAGACGTCACCGCCGCCGACGACCGAGGCGCGTCCGCCGCCGCCGCGCGAGCCGCCGCGCCGCCGGTCTCGGCGACGACGCGACCCTTATGCGGAGCGCCACGCGAAGCGCCACGCGAAGAGCCACGCGAAGCGCCGCGCGAAGAGCCGCGCGAAGCGCCGCGCCCGCGCCCGCGCCCGCGCGCGAAATCGTCGGCGTCGGCGTTTCTCTCGGATGATGCCCGGGCGCCGCTCGCCGCCGCCCGCCTGCTCGCCCTCCCCGCGGCGTCCGGGTCGGAGCTGGGCGGGTTTTTGCCCCGCTTCGGCGGCTTCGGGACGCGCGCCTCGCCTTTGGTGCGTCCTCGGCCCATCCCGGCCGCCGCCTCCGTCCACGACGGGCGGTCACCGCCGCCCGCGGCCGCCACGCGGAAGCGCGTCGCGGGGAGGCGCCGCGAGGGGGGGCGGTGCCATGTCTGCACCGCGGAGGGGGCGAGGAAGGACGAGCCGAAGCGGTCGAGCCGCGTCGAGGTCGCGCGCGTGGACGCGCGCGCGAGAGACCCGAGGTCGCATCGCAGCGACATTGAGCCGAGCGCCGTCATGAGCCCCGTCGCGGCGACACCGCCGCGTCTCGCGGTCTGCCGTCGGCCCTCGGCGGCGGGCGTTTTCGAGTCGCGCTTTTTGGCAGTCAGGATCCGATCCGAAAAGGGGTTGGTTCACAGGGCGCGCTTTTTGGCAGGGTGCGGTGCTTTGATGGATGTCGATGCGACAACGCTTCCGCGGTTTTCGCCGGTGCGTGCGGTCGCACCGAGTTCTTGTCGTCGGCGTCAAACGGACGGCGTTCTCACCCTACCGCTTCAGGCGGACGTATCTCCCGCCTCTGCGTCTCGTTTTCCTTCCACACCTCCCCACCCTCGAAGAACTCCTTCTTCCAGATGGGCACGGTCGCCTTGAGCTCGTCGATGCACCAGCGCGTCGCCTCGAGCGACGCCACCCTGTGCGCGCTGGAGACGGCGATGATCACCGAGCTCTCCCCTACCGCCACAATGCCGGTCCTGTGCGCGATGTGTATGTTTTCAACCTCCCATCGCCCTCTCATCAAACCGCACAGCTCGCGCATCTTCTTCACAGCCATCGGCGCGTAGCACTCGTACTCCAGTCGGTCGACCCTTTTGCCCTGGAACTCGTCCCGAGTCGTCCCGACGAAGGTCACCACCGCGCCGGCGCGCGGCGACCGCACAAACTCGTACGCGGCGTCCAGCGATAACGCGGACCCGGTGATCTCCACGTGGTCTCGAGCGTCGGCATCCGCCGGGGCGGCAGACATCGCGCGTGTCGTCTGATGGCAATGACGCGGGGGCGGGACGAGCGCGCTTTTTCGGGTCGGCCCTCGATCCGTCGTTTCGAGTGCCGGGGGCGCGCGTTCCGACGTCTCACTTTGTCGCGCACCGGGTCATGTCGTGCCTCTCCCCGCGCGCGTCCTGGGCGCGACCGGGTCGGCTCGCCGGCGCGCGCGCGTCGCCGTCGCCGCGACGCGCGCGCGCCGTCCGCGCCCGGCGCGTCGCCCCGCGCGCGACGCCGAGCGACTCGGACGCGGCGGACGCGGCGGACGCGGACGTTCCGGAAGGGTACAGCGATCGGGCCAACCTCGGGAAGCGGTACTACGAGGGTTTCCTGAAATCGTCACTCGGCGAGTCCGACTCCGTGCAGACGGAGAACCGCGACACCATCACCGCGTCCGTGAAGCTCGGCGTGCAGGCGACCGGCGTGCTGGCGGTCCTGACGCTCGGGTTCATGGCCAGCAACGGGCTCCTGTGAAGACGTCGCGTGATGATGACGATGACGATGACGCGCGCGTTACGAAAAAGAAAAGTTTTTTTACCGCAAATAAGCCTTAAACGCTATCGCGCCGTCGACGACCCAGGCGCGCTTCCCGCCGCTTCCTCCTCCTCGTCCCCGTACGGGTCAGACACGTACTCGATGCTCTCGTCGACCTTCCCCTCCTCGTCGAGTATGTCCCTGAACGCCTGGAACACGCTCGCGGGTTTGTACGTGAAGAACCCGAGGAGCATGGGAATCGGCGACAGCGCGACGCCGACGTCATCCGCGAAAAACGTGTTCCACCGGTTAAGCGCCATGAACAGGATCACGGGAACCAAGATGCTCGGCGGTCCTCCTTGCCCGCCGCCTCCGCTCTCGGCTTTGCTGCTCAGGAGCTTGACGTAGAACAACGCCCCGGCGGAGCCGAACGCGAAGCTCGCGCCTAGGGGAACGCCACCGACGACGAAAGCGCCGACCGTCCCCGACCCGCACAAACCGGCGGTGGTGAGCAAGAGGTTTTGCTTCACTTTCAAATACGCGTCGTCCGCGACGCGCCGGCGCTCGGCTTTTTCCACCTCCGTCAGCTCTCTCCCCGCGACGGTGGGTTTCAAATCCTTCGGTCGCAGTTTCTTCATCTGCCGCGTGCTAAACTTGCTCTTAGCATACACGGGGTTCTTAGACGCGGCGATGGCTTCGCCCTTCTCCCACTCGCGTTGCCACCGAGCTTGCTCCGCCTTAGTAGGCGCGTAGTTCCATCCGTCGAGGTCGTATTTGCTCTTCTGTTTCTTCGTCGTCGCAAGGTCGATGGCGTCGAGGGAAACAGACGCGCGCGTGTTCGGTTTCAGAGAGGCTTTCGTAGTATCCGAACCGGTCGCCGACCCGGACCCGTCGCCGATCAAATTGCGTGATTCGCGGTCGTCGTCCGTCTCGTCGACGCCCGGAAGCTTCTTCGGTCTGAGCCGCGCCGATAAGTCCACGCTGGGGTCGTCGAGCATGGCCAAATTGCCGAAACCCAATCCGGACGCGGCTTCTTTCCGGTTACGAGCCTCCTCCTCCTGCTTGCGACGCTCCTGCCTCGCGAACTCGCCCTCGATGTCCATCTCCCAGATGGGCTTGCTCGTGTTCTCGAAGAACGAGGGGGGCTTCTTCTTCTCCGGGGGCTTCGCCGCGGTCCGTTCGCGATCGCCCCCCGCGGAGGAGGATCGCGACGGCGAGGGCGATCCGTCGGACGCGGCGCGCGCGGGCGACAGACGCCCGACGCGGGAGCGCGCGCGCGCGTCCGCGCGGACGCGGCGCGCCGTGGGCGCGAGCGCAGGGGGGGCGAGCGTCGACATCGCGGCGGCTCGGCGGGGAGTGGCGGCTCGGGTGGGCCGGCGAAGCTTCGTCGGGAAAACAGCGAGCGTCTCTATCCGAAACGTGGTCGACGTCTCGGAGTCGCCCGACGTGTCGTCCGTGGTTTCATCAACCTGGACTGGAACTTTCGTCGCGCACACACCGCCGCGCGCTCGCCGTCGATACCCGAATCCGAGCGATGGCCGCGTCGACGCTCGCCACCCCCGTTTTCGCGGCGCGCGCCACCCGCGCGTCCCGCCGCGTCGCGAAACGCACCATCCTCGCGCCCCCCCGCGCGAGCGCGTCGGATGAGAAGGCGCAGCTCGCGGAGATGCGCCGGCAGGTGCAGCTCGCGAACATGAATCCCTCGCAGGAGAACGTGGTGGGCGCCATCCTCGAGCTCGCCGCGCAGGAGTTCGGTCTGGCCGGCGTGAAGTTCTCCGAGATCATGGACAAGGTCGGGGAGTGTTACGTGTTCGACCCCAGCGCGAGCTACGTGTCCGGCAAGGGCACGCCGGTTGAGACTGAAAACGGACCCGGCGTGAACATGGGATCGCTCAAGACCTATTACTTCGCGCACCTGCACGGTCTGGACGAGGCGTCCACTCTGCGTTTGTTCTGCGAGCACTACAAGGACGTGCTCGACACCCCCGACGGGGACAGCCACGCGAACATCCGCGCGTTCATGGTCAACGGGTGGGACGGGATCGAGTTCGAGGGGGTCGCGTTGCGGCTCAGGGACGGCGACGACGCCGAGAGCGTCGACCAGATTTAATAACGAGGTTCGGAACTTTTCCTTTCATCACGCCTTTCGCGCTTCGCCTTTCCCCGATGAACAGACGCGCGTCGACCGCGTTCGGTCGAGCGCCGAGTGCACTTCGGGAAAAAAAGTGCCAAACGCTCGTTTTTCGTCGTTCGTTTGGTCAACGTTTTCTCGCAATCGCGACGTCGTCGGCGCACAACTCGAGGCGCACGGCGGGACCCCTCGACGAGAGGTTCGCGAAGAGGTTTCCGGTCCGACCGTCGCGAGACGCGCGCCGGCCTGTGCCTCGCGTCTGGTCCGCCCGCGGCGCGCTCCGGAGGACCCGCTGCGCACCTCGGTCGGATTCGGAGGAGTGTCGGTAGAGCCGAGGAGGCGTTTCCCTCGCCTGTCGAACGGCCCGAACATGGTCTCGGTGTTGGCGGACGCCGCGCTGAAGACCAAGCCCCCCCCGCGCGTGGGCGTGGGCAAGATGGTGGCCCCTCGCGCGAACACGACGCGCATGGAGGACTTCGAGGTGCAGCGCAAGCTCGGTCAAGGCTCGTTCGGGGTGGTGTACGCCGTGACGCGAAAGCGCGACCTCGCGAAGCGACGCACGTTCGTGATCAAGCAGGTGGAGCTCGGGCCGAGGCGGTCCGAGCAGGAGGCGGCCATCGACGAGTGCCGCGTTTTGTCCAAGATGGACAGCAAGTACGTGGTGAAGTACTTCGAGAGCTTCATCACGAAGGGCTCGAAGCTGTGCATCGTCATGGAGTACGCGCCCAAGGTACGGTTCCGACGCGTTCGACGAGACGCACGACAGGCGCGAGCCTCGGAAACACGAAGAACCACTTTTCTCCAGGTGGCGGTTTTCGTTTTCGTTTTCTTTTCTTTTCCTCCGCGAGGGACCCTGTTCGCCGCGCCCGCGCGTCTCGCCTTCGGCCTCTCCTCTTCTCGAAGCGACGACGACGACAAACTCACCGCACCACACTCTTTCGCGCTCGCGACTCCCTGTTTACGCTCGCCACGTGCGTGTTCCTTCGGTACCTCTCATCGCCGCGTTAACATCTTTCGCGTCGTTGTACGATTACCAACAGGGCACCGTGCACGATTTGATCAAACGAAACGCGCCGCGCGGCGTCTCCGAGGACACGGCGTGGCGTTTAATTTTGCAGTCCGCGCTCGGTTTGGCGCACATCCACGGCTTGAAGATTCTGCATCGCGACGTGAAGAGCGAGAACATCTTTCTCGACGCCAAGGGCGACGCGAAGATTGGCGACTTGGGGGTCGCGAAGAGTTTAAAAAACACAAACGACCTCGGCGTGACGTTGGTGGGCACGCCGTTTTACCTCTCGCCGGAGCTGTGCGACCGCCGGCCGTACGACGCCAAGTCCGACGTTTGGTCACTGGGCGTCGTGCTGTACGAGTTGTTGACTGGTAAGCCGCCGTTCCGCGCGCGGAGTCAGCAGGAACTGTTTTTGAAAATACTGGACGGGAGCTACGCGCCGCTTCCCGAAAAAGAACGCGGCTCGTCATCCGGCGTGTCTCGCGACATGCGTTTGTTGGTGCGCGACATGCTGGAGACGAACGTTTCGCGGCGCGTCGACGCCGCGGGCGTCGCGACGCGGCCGGCGAGCGTTGTTAAAGCAAAAGCGCTCGGCGTCGACGGCGTTTTTGAAGCGTTGAACATCGACGGTACCGTCGACGACGCGACACAACGCGCGGTTCGCTCGAACGACTCGGAGGCGACTCGAAAAAACGTCAAAAACGCGGATCGGCCTCGGACGGCGGCGGCGTCGCGCGGTTTGCGGCCCGGGATATACACGACGGACGCGCGAGGGAACCCGCGGCCGTCGACCACGCGCGCGGGGCTACGAGCCGAGGCGCTCGCCGAGGCGGAGCGCCTGGCGAGGGAAAACGAATCGCGGTCGCGCGAACCTTTTTCTTTGCGCGAAGACGAAACGTCAAACGTCTCCCCTTCGGGAAAAAGAGACGACTCCGATCCGGATCCCGCGCGGAACGGAAACGGAAACGGAAACGAACGACGCAAAGACTGGGAGCTCTTTGTCGCGGGGCGGAGCCCGGCGATCGCCGCGGGGATCGCCGCCGCCGCCGCCGGGGGGGGAGCCGCCGGCGAGGCGGCCGCCGCGCGACACCTGGCGGCGTCGCCTCGATTCGTGACGAATGACCCGGTCGCCGCCGCCGCCGCGGCGACGGCGGCGCAGGCGCGCGCGGCGCGCCAGCGCGCGATCGAGCAGGCCTCGGAGGCTCGCCGCGATCGCGAGCGCGCTCGCGAGCGCGAGAGACAGGAGCGTCGGGATGCCAACGAGGAGGCTGCCGCGCGCCAGCGCCGGAAAGTCGCCGCCGCCGCCGAGGCGTCTGCGGCTGCGCGCGCGCGTCTCGCCTCGGCGCGCGCGAGGCGGGTGGCTCTGTCGCGCGGCGTCGGCGGCTCGCCCACGCGAATCGGTCACGCCGCGGTGAGCGCGTCTCGGCCTGAGACGGCGTGTGCGTTTTCGTCTGATCGCCCGGATCGCGGACCCGCTTCCGGGCGCGAGGCGGCGATGGCGGCGGCCGGCCGGTCGAGGGCGCACTCGGCGCGTCCCAGCCGTCCAAACGCGTCGGAAAACGAGGAGTACTCCTCCGCGCGCCTCCTCGCGGCGGAGGCTCGCGACGCCGCCGCGGCGGTCGCCGCGCTCCCCGAGCATCATCACGTCGCGACCGGCTTCTTCGCGCACGGCCCCAAAGCCGCGTTTGAACAAGGCGTGGAGGACGCGAAGCTAGCCTCGAGACGCGTGGACGCGATGCGGGACGGAGGGTATTTCGCACAGAACCCGGCGCGGAACCATTCCGCGCGGCCTTCCACGGCGGCTGGCTGTTTTCGAATTCCCAAACGTCCCGAAGGCGGCGAGCACTCGCGCGAGCGCGAAGACGGAAAGCGCTCGGAGTATGACTTAATGCCTGTGCGCCCCCTGTGGCCTTCGCGGCCGTCCACGGCGGCGGCGCGCGTCGGACCCGGAGAGCTCTCCGGCGCCGTCTCCGGGTTCGGACAAAAAAAGGGGGCGCCGTTCGTCAGGCCTTCGTCCGCGGCGGCGCTCCGGCGCGCCGCCGCGCTTTGCGCGGAGATCGAAAACGGATCCGACACGAACGGCTCCGACGCCGTTTCGGCGAAAGGCAACAAAACCGCCGTTTTGTTGGCGGTGGACACCGCGCTCGCGCCCCTCTCCGACGTCGAGGAGAGCCCGGCGGGCGCGTACGCCGCCGCGTCGCCGTCGTCCTGGTTCGCGCCGGTCGGCGGCGACGAAACCTTCGCTTCGTCGACGAAAGGATACCCGTACGGCGGGAGACTCACCGTCGCGCCGACGACCGCGGACGAGACGTCTGGCGAGACGCCCTCCGATGCCGCCGCCTTTTCGGGCGCGCTCGACGGCGGCGGCGACGCGTTCGAGCGCGCGTTGCGTCTGTGCCACTCGGCGGCGGAGACCGCCGCGGGGGTCGCCGAGCGGCTCCGCGCGCGAGACCCGGCAGAAGGCGACGGTTCGCGCGCGCGAACCGTCGCGGAGGACGACGGCGGCGTCGCCGCCGAGTCGGAAGAGGATCTAAACGCCTCGGAGATCCAAGACGAATTCATCCAACACGAAACCCGGTCGGGAGACGAAAACGACGTGCCGTCGCCGTCTGTTTTTCCGAACGCCCGCGACACGATCGCGATCGCGTCGTCGTCGCCTCCGCGGTCGCCGTCGCGGCCGGGCTCGGCGTTCGGCGAGCGGAGCGTGCGGAGCAGCCTGGAGCGGTTCCAGAGGCGACGGTCGGCGACTTGCTTTGAGCCGCGTGTGGCGCCGCCGTCGCGGCCTTTGACTGTGAACCACTGCGAAAAGGACGACTCGGAAGAAGAGGACGGCGCCGTCGTGGAGGCGATCCTCGAGGCTCTGCTTTTGTCCGCAGAGCTCTGCTCGGTCGTCGAGACCTCCGGCGCGGAGGAGGACGAATCCGTCGAAAAAACCGTCGCGTCGGTTCACGAATCCGAACGCGACGCCGCCGCCGACGACGACGAGCGCGCGGCGCGCGTCGAGGCGCTCGTCGCGGAGATGTCCAAAACGGAGTCTTCCGGCTCGGCGCTGATCGGCGCGGAGGCGTTCGGTGGTCTGTACGACGCGCTGGCGCGCCGAGCGGAGGCGGCGGCGGCGGCGGCGGCGGCGATGCATCTCTCGAGCGACGGTTTAAATCGCGCGCCCTTCGGGACGGAGGAGGATGGCGAAAGCGAGAGCGAAAGCGACGAAAGGAGCTTCGACTCGAGCGATGCCGAGTCGGACGGTTCGGGGTCTTCTCGATGGACGCCGACGAAGAGAAACGTTTTTTCGGAGAAAAACGCGCGCGACGAAACGTGGAGCGCGACCCTCGGTCCGTTCGCCTCGAGCGTCACGGTGGCTATGACCCCGCGACGCGAGAAAGACGGAACGAAAAAGAAAGCTAAGCGCCGACGCGACGGAGACGACGTGACTCTTCGGTTCGCCCAGGCGGAGGTTTTGGCGCTTCGGTACGCGCGCCTGGTTTCGGAGCTGGAGAAGGTTGGCCGGAGCCGCGAGGGGACGCCCGAGGGCGACAACCGCGACTGCGCGCTGGGGCTCGCGGCGGGCGGGCCCACGGGGAAGTGATGCTCTTCGTAGTGCGATATCGGACACGAAGGCGCTGCGTGTTAACCGGTAGAGGTAGGAGCTAATAGTCCTACTTGTAGTAGTCTACTCCCTCACGACGGCGGCACGGAGACGCGCGTGAGCTCTATGTCGTACTGCACGGTGGCGTTCGGCGGCACGACGACGTTCCCGGCGAGCGCGGCGCCGTCCGCGCCGAACGCCATGGAGGGGGGAACGACCACCAGGCGCCGGCCGCCCTGTCGCATCTCGCCCACGCTCTCCAGGAGTCCGCGAACGATGGGTCCCTGCGGCTTGGATCCGAACGAGAACACGAGCTGACGGCCCAGTTTTCGAGTGTCCACTAAAGTCAAGAGCTCGGTCTCCACCGCGCCCGTCGCGGGGTTCACCTCCACCACCTTCGCGACGACGTCCGCGGCGACGAGGTACCCGGGCTGCACCTTCTCGCCGCCGCCGATCTTCAAGTCGCTCGAACGCACGCCCGAAACGCTCGTCGAGACTTTGATCTCGCTTTTTTTAACTTCAACGGTGTTCTCTTTCGCCTCGCGCACCTCCCGGCGCGTCTTGAGCTGCTCGCTCACCACCCCGAAAGTCAAAACGCCCAGCCACGCCAAGCCGCCGGCGATGCCGAAGCGGCGGGTCATGAACGTCGCCACCGCGTCGGTGGAATCCGCCTTGCGCACGCGTCGTTTCTTTTTCTCATCGTTGTTGTTCGACGATGAGGCCGGGTTCGCGGAAGGAGGCGTGGGCGCGGTCTCCGACGGGACGTCTGGCGAGGAGGGAGGAGACGTCTTCGCATCCGTCGAGTTATCGTCGCCGGGAGCGCCCATGGCGTCGATGTCCACCTCCTCGATCTCGTTCGGGTTGCGGCGAGCGGCGAGAAGGGGAGCCGAGACATCGCCGCGGCCGCGGGACGCGCGAGCGAGGCCGAACCCCGCGACGCGACGCGACGCGCGCGCGCGCGACGGCGCGGCGGCGACGACGGCGCGGCGGACCGAGGGCGACGCTGCGGGCGCGGGGGGCGCCAGAAGACGCGCGGACGCGAGGGTGACGACCATCGCGTCGTCGGAAGTGGCGAGCCAGACGAGGGCGAAGCGATGATGGATACGTCGAGACTGCCACGTAGGATCAACGGAGGACGTCGAGTCGTGGTGTTTACGACGGCTCGCCCACAACTCGCGCACGCGCGTTCGCAGCCATGGTGGCCACGCCCCACGCCGCGTCGCTCGCCTCCACGCGCGTCGTCGCGCGCGGCCGCGCCGGCGCTCGCCCGGGCGCGCCTCGGCGGGTGTGTTCGCGCGCGCCCGCGTGTCGGTCCCGGGTCGTCGTCCCCGCGTCGCCGTCCGATACCCCGGATCCCTCCTCCGGCTACGCCGAGAGCGAAAGATCGATGGGCGACATGGAGGCTTTGATGCGCGCCGCGATCGAGGCGGAGGATTTCGAGAACGCCGCCGTGTACCGCGACCTGCTGAACACGCTGAAGAACTCCGCGGCTGCTGCGGTGCAGGACGCCAACGAGCGCTTCTACGAGGCGTTTCGGTCGGGAGACTCGCGGAAGATGCGCGCGTGCTGGGGCAACGGCGACCACGTGCAGTGTTTGCATCCGGGCGCGGCGTGCATCGGCGGCGACAACAACGTGCAGCAGTCGTGGGAAATCGTGTTTTCCTCGCTGCCCCCCGGTGTGCGTCTGGAAATAACAGTCGAGCAAACGAGAGTGCACGCGGGCGACGATTGGGGATTCGTGACGTGCGTCGAGAAAGTCGCGTCGGACGACGGCGTCGGGACGCTCGCCGCGACCAACGTGTTCGAGAAGCAAAACGGGGAGTGGAAGATCGTGCACCACCACGCGCACGGCATAGCGGGAATACGGTGAGAATCGTGTTGTTTGGAATCTTATGCCTTGGTTGTAGAGAGCTCTACGATTGTATGCATACTACTTTTTCGAAAGTATTACACTAACTATGAACACTATTACCGCTTATGGTCTTCGCGCGGAGGTACGTCGGCTTCGCTCTTTACCGCTCGCTTCTCTCTTCTCCTGTCTCTTTCGGCGCGCCACGCCGCGGCGAGCCCGAAGACGTCGAAGCGCTCGTCGGTCACAACCTCAGGCTCGTTATACTCGCCCGTTAACCTTTGCTCCCAATAAGCGCCTTTGTACACCCACAAACTAGTACGGTTCTCGAGCGTGTTCACGTGCTTACCGAAAGGCGCGACCTTTCCATTCGCGAAAGAAAAAGCCGCGCCTGATTTGACGCTCGAGCCGGGCGACGACGGATTCGACGAACCGAGTTCCGTACGTTGAACAGGCTCCGTCTCTCCGTTCGCGCCCCCTTTTTTTTCAGACGCGGGCGAAGTGACCGGCGAGGAAGGTCCACCGAAAGGAGGCTCTTCAGACGTCTTACCCGACAGATCATCGAATCCGTCATCCAGTAAGACGGTTCCGTCGTTGTTAATCGATCGCGACGTTCGTTTTTCAAACCACGCGGGGGCGTACGCTTCGCCTTTTTTGCGCCGCGCCGCGTTTAGCGCTCTGTTGCGGTCCTCCACGCGAACCTTAGCGCGCGACGCCTCCTCGGAGTCCCCGTTCTCCAGCGCGCGCATGTCCGGCCGGAACCGCGAGTCCGTGGGGGGCAAATTCCGGGTGCCCTCCGGCGTGAGCTCGTTCAGGGAGATGGCGAACGTAGTGAAGCCGTACTGCCGAGCCGCGTCGCGCGCGACGCCGCCGAAACGCCATGCCGGCGCGTCGACTTTTTTGGTATCGTTCGGTCCGGACGCGGAGGCGTCCGGAGGAGCGGAAGGGTCCGCCGCGGAAGGGTCGCGGACGGACTCGCGACAAGTGACGTGACGCAAAGGCGCGTCGCCGTTATAGGTTTCGTCGCGCTCGAGCCACAGCGCGTCGAGGCAGTTCCCGGAGATGGAACCCGTCTTCGCGCCGTTTCTGTCGAAGACGCCCCCAACCAACGCGCCTCGCGTGTCCGCCTTACCCGCGACCGGCTTCGAACCCTTGAGCAGTTTGAAAGAAGCGCGCTCGCCGCCGCTCTTAACGTGAACCTCACCAGTACTCGCGTCCCGTCCAAAAACCGGGTGCGCGATGACGTTCACCTCGCCCACCATGTCCACCCACACGCGGCCGGAGATGACGTTGTGCACGTGCATCGCCGCCTTGGACCACGAGTACCGCTCGCGCGTCAAAGGCAGCTCCAAGTGCAGCCCGCCCTTGACGTTCACCTGCACGTAGCGGCCGTAAAACTTGCTCGTGCCCATCCCCTCGCCGTGCACGACGAAAGGCGTGCCTTTCGGGGTCGTGCCCGACGCGTGGAACGCCGCGACCGGCGGGTCGTAAACAACGCACTCGCACACCACGCGGACGTTTCCATCCGGCGATGTCCAATCAAACGTCTCGCCCAAAGTGCTCGCGAACGGTTTCTGCGCGCGACCGTACCACGACGCGTACGACGAAGCCGCGAACAACGCGAGAAGCGCGACGCGGTCCGTGCTCTTTTTTTCTTCTTTTTCTTTTGTATCAGTACCGTACTCTTGTTCCGTCTTTTCAGAAGTCTCGACGCAGTCGCAGTCGATCGCGCGGTACAGCAAATCGAGGTACTCGAAATCCTCCACCGTGCGCTGCAACAGCGACAGAGGCTGGTTGATGTTCGCCGGCATCGAAATGCGTGACAGGTCTTTGCCCATGTTCTTGCGCAGCAGGTCCCAGATCGAGAACGACTGGTTCAGCGGCTGCGGCGCGGGCAAACGCTCGCGAGGCAGACGCCCGTACACATCGTCTTCCTCCGACTCCGACTCCGAGTTGGAGATCTCGGCGGCGCCGGAGGAGACGGAAGTCGCGTCGTCGTCGGAAATCGCGTCGTCGTCGTCGTCGTCGCGCTCCGCCGGCGAGATCTCGCCGTTCAAAGCTCGGCTCCGCGAGATGACGAAATCGTGCCTGTTCACCACCTCCGCGGCGACGAGCAGGTCGAGGTCGTCCACGTCGTCCTGACCGAACACCACCCCCGAACCGCCGCTCACGCCCGTCGCGAAGGAAAGCACGGAGCCGTACTCGTCCGACGCGCCGGACGACGCCGAGTCGCTCAATTGGGAACCGGAACCGTCGGCGTCGGCTTGGTCGCGATTTTTTTCATCTCTCTCCGCGCCGCCGCGGCCGCGCAGAGCCGCGGCGAACCCGCTCTGGCCGGGCGTCACGATCTCCACCTCTCGCGTCTCGGCGTCCGCCTCGCGCGTCTCGTCCAGAGATAGGGATAGGGATCCCCCGCCCTGGCCCGAACCCGCGACGGGTCCCCGACCGAACCCGACGTGCGCCTCGCCGGCGGCGGCGCCGGGCGACGGGACGACGCCCGTGAACTCCGCCAGCGCCGCCGCCAGGTTCGCGGACCGGAGCTGGTGCCGCGTGGACTGCTCCTCCGCCGCGGCGCAGCGCTCGAGAAGCGCCGAGAGCGTCGAGTCGTACGCCGCGCGAAGAGCCGCGACGGCGGCGACGACGTCGCGAGGCCGGCCCGCCCCCGGAAGGACCGCCTCGTCGTCCTCCTCCTCCTCGACAGGCTCTTTGTCGCCGCCGCCCATGAACGAGCCCACGACGCCGACGAAGGACGAAGCGGCGGTTCGCTCGGAAGCGAGCGTTTTCGACGCCAAAACCTCCGCGTGGTCCCTCGCGGCGTGTAACGCGGGGTTCGATTCAAAACTCAGGAAAGCGTCGTGAAGCGCGCGGCGCGCGGCGGCGCGAGACTCGGCGGAGCTCGAAAAAACAAAAGTCTCTCGACCGCTGGGCGTGCGCCGATGCGCGCCGCGCGCGTACTCGTCCGACGCTCGGCGGTTTTCCGAAGACTGTTTCTCGGGTCTCTTGGCGTTTCGTAGAGACTTATTTTCGTGTCGCTTCTCCGCAAGCGGGGGTTTGGAGGAGAAGGACCCGGCGTGACTCCGGCCGGAGAAGGATCCCCCAGACGAGATTGAAAACTTCCCGCGCGACCGAACCAGCGCGCGCGCGCGCTCGAGGCGTTCGGCGGATCGCTCGACGCATTCAACCCACGGCGCGCGACACCGCGCGTGTAACACGCGTATGCGGTACGTCTTGTCCGGCGTGACGATCAGAAACTGTCGCGAACTCCCGGAAGAAGTATTTTGTTTGGAGTTGGGCTCGAGAACGACTCCGTTTTTTCCGCTCTCGTTCACCAGCACGGCGGCGGCGGTGAGGTCGACGCTGACGGAGGGGCCGAGCTTGCTCGCTCGCCGGTGCATGGTGAGCACGCCCGGCGTGGTGGCCGCCAGCCACCGCTTCTGCCACCGCCGGAAGTTGCCCTGCCACACGTTGACGTACCCTTCAGGGGGGTCCGCGGAGTCCGCGAACCGGAGGGAGTCCTGAAGCACCTTGCGCGGGTCCAGCGGGCCGAGGTCCAGGTACCGAGGTCGCGAGTTGGTTTTTCGCGGCGTGATCTTCGAACCCGGAGAGGTGGCGTCCGCCCCGTCCGCGTCGTCGTCGCGCTTGACCGCCGCGCCGTGGGCCGAAAGTCCGTCCCTGCCGCGGTCCTTGCTCTGGAACCCGCCGGGGAGCACGGAGGTGGTGTCCGCCAGGATCTTGCGACCGAAGCGCTTCACCTGCGTGCCCGCGCGCCGAAGCGAGGAGGTGACATTCGAGAGGGGGCCGCCGGAAGACGCGCTGGGCGGAGGCGGGGGGGGGGGCACCCGCTCCTCGCGCGGGGGGGACCCGCCCTCCTCCGCGGAGCCCGTCGGGGGGGGCATCGACGCACCCCGCGCCTCGCGGAGGCGTGCGGGCGCGGACGTCGCGTCTCGCCCAATGCACCCAGCGGAAACCGCCCTCGCGAACGTTGTTAGGAAGCCCCGAACGCGCTTGAACGCCTTGAACGAACGCCAGATTGGCGACTTTTACCCATCCACAGAGCAAACAGTCTTTCGATTTGTGTCGCGTTTTTCGCGGACTCCTCCCCATACACGTATCGGCGATCTCCCGCGGAAATAACACGGGCCAATCACGAGTTGCTGACTGCGCGCTCGGGCGATCCATCGACTTCAGATCAGACGAAAAGCCCACGAATCGTCGATCGTCCACACGCCATCCTCGGCTCCTCTATGACCACAACACCCCTCGCGGCGCTCCCGACGCCACGACCGCGGTTGCCACAACCCGCATCCGCACGCTCCGCTCCGGAGTTTGACACGAACCGACCCGTCGCGATGTCCGCCGTGACGCACGCCGTCGCGGGCGCGCCCGCGATGCTCACCTCTCGCCGCGCGTCGGGCTCGGGCGCGCGCCTCTCGGCGCGCGCGCCCGCGGCCTCCTCGCGCCGCGTCTCCGTCGCGGTCCGCGCCGCGGCGGACGAGGCCAAGGAGCCCCTGCTCGTGCGCGCGGCGAAGGGCTTGCCCGTGGAGCGCCCGCCCGCCTGGATGATGCGCCAGGCGGGGCGCTACATGCAGGAGTACCGCGATTTGGCGGTGAAGCACCCGTCGTTCCGCGAGCGCTCGGAGACCACGGACTTGATCACCGAGATCACGCTCCAGCCGTGGCGCGCGTTCGCGCCGGACGGCGTGATTCTGTTCTCGGACATCCTCACGCCGTTACCCGCGATCGGCATCCCGTTCGAGATCGACGACTACAAAGGTCCGATCTTGGATTCGCCCATCCGCGACAAAGACGGGCTGAAGATGATGCACGCGCTCGATCTGGACATGCTTCCGTTCGTGGGCGAAGCTTTGGGCATCTTGCGCAAGGAAGTGGGAGACACCGCCGCCGTGCTCGGTTTCGTGGGCGCGCCCTGGACGCTCGCGACGTACATCGTCGAGGGCGGTAGTTCGTCCACGTACAAGACGATTAAGTCGATGGCGATGAGCGACCCGGATACTTTAAAATCCATCCTGAGCGCCGTGGCCGACGCGGTGGGCGACTACGTGGGGTACCAGATCGACGCCGGCGCGCAGTGCGTGCAGATTTTCGATTCGTGGGGCGGGCAGCTCCCGCCGCACATGTGGGAGGTGTGGTCCAAGCCCTACATCCAGCAGGTGGTGGACAAGGTGCGTTTGACGCACCCTGGCGTGCCCCTGACGCTCTACGCCAACGGTTCCGGCGGGTTGCTCGAGCGCATGGCGACCACGGGCGTGGACTGCATCGGGTTAGACTGGACCATCGACATGAAAGATGGCCGTACGCGCGTCGGCGACTTGGCGGTGCAGGGCAACGTCGACCCCGCGGTTCTGTTCGCCGCGCCCGAGGCGGTGGAGCAGGCGGTCAACGACGTGTGCGCCAAGGCGGGGCCCACCGGGCACATCCTCAACCTCGGGCACGGCGTGCTGGTGGGCACGCCCGAGGAAAACGTCAAGGTGTTCTTCGACGCCGCCAAGAAGATCAAGTACGACGTGTAACGTGTTCTTACACGGAGAGGCGAAGAGAGCGACTTTTTGGCGGTTTCTTAGGGATGCGCGCGCCGGTTGTGTTGACTATCTGATACACGACGTGATTACACACACAACGCTCACGACGCGTGCGTGTGCCGTGTCTCGCGTGACGGTAGGACAGTGATCGCGTGTCTACCTACGTACCGAACACCGCGCGACGCGGGCGTCGCGCGAATCGCGCCGTTTGGCGAAAAAAAAAAGCCGCCTCGAGAGACTCGCGACGCGATGGATCGCGTCGCGCGGCGAAAGAACGAGCGGGGCGCGTTTCTCCACCCCGGAAACCTTTCCGTCGCGCTCTACGTATACGTTCATCCACGAGAACCCATCCGAACCCATCGCGACGCCCGCCTCCGCGCCCCCGGAACGTCCGCGCGCCGCGCGACGCGCGCGTCTTCGGTCCGTTCGAACGAAATCGAAACAAGCGTTTCTAAAAGCCGCCAAAAAGCCTTTTCGTTTCAGCGTCGGCGTCCCTTCGTCGCGTATCATACCGTCTACACCTCCTCCTCCCCCCCCATCTCCGCGAACGCCCTGCGTTCGCGGAGCGCCTCCACGAGCGCGAAAAGCGGCTCGTTCCTCGCGACCGCCGCGACGGCCGCCTCGTGGCTCGCGAGCATCTCTTTACACCCGGGCGCGTCTTTCATGCACTTCATTAAACTCTCTTCGTAAACTTCGCGGTACACCGCGCGGCTCAGCGATCGCTGCGTCGCCGAGACTCTTAAGTGGTCGGCGACGGCGTCGGGGTTTTGTAACACCGATTTTGGCAGTCTCAACGTGACATCTTCTGGTGTGTTCACGAACCCTTCACAACCGTCCAGCCACACAGTTAAACAGAACCGGTCAACAAACGAAGGCTCGACGCGGTGTAACACGCGATCGCTATAAAACGCGCATAACCGGTCGTGTAAAGGTTTCACTTTTACGGTTCGCTTTAAAAACGGCGTCAAACACAACTCGCCGCCGTCGCCTTTTTTCCAATCACAGTTCAAGTACAGAATGCACGTTAATAGGCGTTTAGAAGCCCCACCGGGGTTATCGTAGTGTGACGGGAAACACCCTCCGTGGCCTTTGTTGTGCTGAAGCTTCACGACGCGCGAATCATCGCCGCGCGCTAAGTTCGTCACGCGCGGGAACGGGAAAACTCTTTCGGAGGCTTCGTCGTTTTCTGAAATCGAAGCCTCGCCGCTTTCCTCACACGCCCCCTCCGTCGTTGCCATCCCACGCATTAATCCGTGTTTCCTCTCCGCCTCTTCCTCCGCACGCGCGAACGCGTCGGGAAGAAAGCGCTTCGTGTCCTCGAAGAAGCGTTTCAACAGCGGGACGCGCCGCCGAACGTCGGGATCGTGCATGTCCGCCTCGAACACGTGTGGTTTGCTGAACAGGTACCGCTCGCCCGCGTGGTTGGCGAAGTGCGTGCGGTTGGGCGTTAAGAGCCCCACGGACGAGAGCCACGCGATCTCGTCGCGAAGCGACGACGCCCAATCGCGATCGCGCGATTCACCGTCTTTCACCAGCGAACCCGCCTCGGCAGGTCCCGCGTCGTCCGCGCCCGACCTCCCTCCGCCTCGGGGCCCCGACAGAAACCCGTCGATGACGCACCACCCCTCGCGCCTGAGGTGCGACACCGCCTCGGCGCTCACCGTCTCGCGCCACCGCTCGGGCGCGTGGCATGCCTCGGCATCGCTCGGCCCGGGGAAGACCCCGATGGGGTCGTCGGGGTCCAGGCACACGGGCTCGCGCGACATGCGCCCGAGAAAATGTCGCGTCGGCGCTCCGCCGACGAGCGCTCCTCTGGGACGGAGGAAACGAACAACGGCGACCGCGTTCAGCGTAGTGACTTTTTAGTCTTAAAAGTTTTCTCTTGGCGGACCAATCACCGAGCGGCACAGAGCCACGCGACAATCTCGGATTTTCTCGATCGAAAGATCGATTCTGAGATCTCCGTGTTCGAGGCTTCGCCTGAGCGCGGTCGCCCCCCCTCCCCCATCCACAACCGTTCGGCGCGCGAAGCTCGCAGACCGCATCGAACCATGGCGTCCGTGACCGCCACCAACGTCCTGTGCCGCGCGCCCGTCGCCGGCAAGCGCGCCGCGCGCGCCGCCCCCGCGGCCGCGCGCGTCGCCGCCCCCGCGCGCACGACTTCGTCCGTCTCCCTCAAGGGTTCCAAGGGCGCTTTCGAGGGCGTCGCGATGCGCGCGGACCGGCGCGGCTCCGCGCTCCGCGCCATCACCGACACCAAGGAGGCCGCCGCCGACGTCGAGGAGGAAAAGCCCGAGCCCACGCTGGAATCTGACGTGCGTCCCCCGCTCGAGCTCTCGAACGCGTCGTCACGCCCGCCGGTCTCTCCGTCGTTCCGCCGGTGGCGCACGCCCATCTCGTTCGTCTCTCGCGAAATTTGCGTATCGTCGGTACGACGCTCGATCGCGGTGCCCGCCGCCGCGCGAGGCGGACGGCACCCGCGACCGCGCCGCGCGCGCGAACCAGGAGACACGCGCGCGCGCACTCGCGCTCGTAGCCCGCGCTCGGAGCGGCACCGCGCGCCTAGGCGCCCCTCGCCGCGCACGTCGCTGACCGTCGCCAAAATATCCTATCTACTCGGCCACCTGGCTCCGTGCTCGACACTGTCGCTGTCGCGCGATGTGTTCTTTGGAACGCCTTGTTCGCTTTGAAAAACGAAACCGGAAATCACGCCGCGGTGTCCTCCCTCGCGTCGTCCTCGTAATAATGCACAGCTCAATGTGGACTACTCCAAGCTTCGCGACCTGCTGAAGGCTGGCGAGTGGGAGGAGGCGGACAACGAGCACCGCCGTCTGTTGACCGTGCTCGGCGGCGAGGACAGCGAGGAGCGCGGGTGGGTGTACTTCACCGAAGCGCGGCAGTTTCCGGTGACGGACATGAAGACGATTGACAACCTGTGGACGTTTTACAGCGACAATCGGTTCGGCTTCTCCGTGCAGCGCAAGATCTGGGTCGGCCAGAGAAGACAGTGGGCCAAGTTCTTCAAGCAGATCGACTGGCTGAACGACGAGAAGAACGACGCCTACCGCAAGTGGCCGGAGGAGTTCATCTGGAAGAAGGAAGCCGCCAAGGGGCACATGCCCCTCACGTCGGCGCTTAGAGGCACGCAGCTGCTCGAAGCGCTGCTCGAGCACCCCGCGTTCGCGCCGCCCGCCAAGCCCAAGAGCGCGGCGGAGCAGGCCGCCGAGCAGCTCGGCGGCGTGCAGAAGCAGGCGGAGCAGGCGCTCGGGAACGCCATGAAGGGCCTCAAGGGGCTCAAGAAGCCCTCCTGGATGAAGTGATGTGAAAACCGCGAAGAGATTTCTTAAGGTAGAAAACGAAACGACGCGGAACGCGTCGGGTCGAATTCGCGCGGAGCGTCGTTTTCGCGTCCGCGAATGGCCGCTGTGATTTTTTGGAGAGCCGACTTTAGCCGTGCGGAGGGAAAGGTTCGGGCGGCGGACGCGCGCGCGTCGCGTCGCCGAGGAAAGACGAGAGTGAGAAGGGCGCGCGCGAGACAATCGACCGCGAACTTTGCGATACGCGAAAAAAAGCTCCCGTTCGTTACAATTATTTTCTCATCGTTCGTCTCGATCGGCGCGTTCGCGACGCGGCGCGTCGGTCGCCGCGGTGTCTCTCGCGTGCGCCAACGTCGTCCTACGAACGTCACTCTCCGACTGAGCGCACATGTACGCGCAAAAAACAAACATATTGTTATATGGTATCTCACGGTATGTCGTCGAAGGGCCTCGTGTCCTTGAAACACTGCGCGAAGACGGCGTCGACGGCTTCTCTCGCTTCCTCTTTACTCGCGCACCGCGGGTTCATCGCCGTCGACAGCTCGGCTCTTCTTCGTACACACCTCTGGTGTCCGTTCTCGAACCTGAAACCGTACCCGCGAAACAGCTCGTTGACCCAGTGGCAGTCGCCGCTCAGATTCGACGCGCGCACCTCCGAACACGCGTGCTGCTTCACGTCCAGCCAGTTCATGTTTTTGTTCCGGCAGTGGTCGTAAGCGTGCACGAGCTCGTGCGTGAGCATGTTCTCCATGTCCGTGCGCGACATGAGGTTGTTGTGGCACAGCACCACGCCCTGGTCCGGGCGGAACCCGCCGAGCACAGCCTGCGAGCAGTACTGCACCTCGAAGAAGTCCCGGTTCACGGGGCAGCCCGCCTTGTCCAGCGCCTCGAGCAGGAACCGCACCATCGGGGTTTTCTGCGCGATGTCCGCCAGCTCGCCCTCGCACTTCTCGGGCGTCATCCCGCGCCGTACGAGTATTCAGTCACGCGCCCCTTCCGCGAACGGGGTCAGGAGCGCCGCGACCGCGAGAGCCCCGATCGGCGGGGTCGCGACACTCGGGGGCGGCGCGGACGCGGGTATCCGAGCTCGGCGTGCGGAGACGCGCGCGCGAGGTATGACGAAACGACCGAGGCGTGGGAATCTTCAACAAGATGTTGAGTTTTCGGCGCCCGCTTGGCACTCATCAGTGTGCGAAAAATATCTCATCGCCGTCCACCGTGTTCATCAGACCGAACTCGCGCACCGGCCTCCGTCCGCGCGCTTCGCGGCGGTGCTTCGAACGATGCCGCCTCGCGTCTCCGTCACCCGCGCGGCCAGCCTCGCGTTTCTAGCGTCTCTAATCCCCGGCGACTCGTCGGGCCGGATTGTCGAGGCGTCCGCGGTGGCGACGGACGACGCGTGTTTCTACGACGTCGCGTCCGGGCAGTGCGTGGCCTCCGCGGTGTGGGTCACGGGCCAGCGCGGCCTGCTGCGCACGCCGCGCGCGAACCTGCTCGCGGACGTCGCCGCGGGCATCGAGACCTGCGCTTCCGCGTTCGGGGATGAGGAAACGTGCGTTTCGCACGTGGGCACGTGCGAGTACGACGCGGGATTCTTCCCCGACGCGCACGGCGGGTTCGAGAGCGTCGGCGGATGCTTCCCGACGCTCTCGTGGGCCGCCTCGATGGTAGAGCGGTGTTTAGCGGACGTCTCCGACGCGGACGCCACCGCGGCGGCGATGCTCGCCACGGCGGCGGCGTGCGTGGCGCACACCGTCAGCCAAAACGACGCTCGCGAGAGTTGCGTCAACGACAAAAAAAATAAGTGCGCGTGGACCGACACGGACGCCGACGGGGACGCCGTCCCGGGGTTCTGCGCGCCCGACCCCTTGCCTTTGGCGGTCACGGCGGTGGGCGCCTCGGGCGTCGGCGCGCTCGTCGCCGCGAAGACCGCGTGCGAGGAGATAGAACTGAAAACGCCGTGCGACTCGGACCCGAACTGCGAGTGGCGGAGCGCCGCGGGAAGGCGGAGACTTCTAGCGAGGACGCTCCTGGATGAGGAGGATGAGGAGGATGAGGAGGATGACGACGATGAGGAGGATGACGACGATGACGACGATGAGGAGAATGACGACGATGACTCCTCCTCCTCCTCCTCCTCCTCCTCCTCCGGTTCATGCTCGGCGAACGTCCC
>ENA-OUOG01001258-OUOG01001258.1-marine-metagenome-genome-assembly--contig:-NODE-1258-length-30035-cov-5.097537_pt1 | contig 30035 bp, 12 predicted proteins | sample MGYA00248635_ERZ508505 | MGnify/ENA primary metagenome ERZ508505 (study PRJEB26176, sample SAMN06267871) | marine metagenome | isolation source: Saanich Inlet, British Columbia, Canada | place: Pacific...
ACGGACCACTTCGGCGTTCTGCCGGTGGGGTACGCGTCGCCGCCGCCGAAAGCGCGCCCGGTGCGGGGCTTTCCCGGAAACGACGCGGACGACGCGTCAATTGATGACGCTTATTTCTACACCGAGAACGAAGACGCGGACGAAAGTGATGACGACCACAAGCCGCCCATCGTCGTCGCGGAGGGCCCGCACGCGTGTGTGTTACCAGTCGCGCTGCGTCTGTACGCGTCCGTCCTGGACGCGCACGCGCCGTCGAGGAAAGCGGAAGCCGGCGCGTGTTTATTCCCCGTCGCCTACCTGGAGAAGGTTGGAGATTTGCTCGTGAAACCGCCGAACGAGCTCACCGAGGCGGATTTACGAACGCCCCTTACGTACCTCCTGACGCTGCTGCGCGACGCCGCGCCGTTCGTGCCGCCCGAGCCGCCGCCGGTGGTGGACCCACCGCCCCCGACGGAGGAGGAGCTCGCGGCGGCGGAGGCGTCTTTGGCGGCGGAGGCGGAGAAACGCGAGCGGCGGCGCGAGAGGAGACGCGCGGACGGCGAAGACACCGACTCGGACGACGACGACGACGACGACGACAAAAAGACCGAGACTGAGGAAGCTACGCTTCTTCGTCTGGACCTCGAGCGTCGCACGCGCGTCGGCGAGCGGAGGAGACACGAGGAGGATGCTGAAAAACACAACGCGAAGACGCGCGCCGGCGCGTTCGCCGTTTTCCGCGCGCTCGCCGTCGAGCCGTCGTTCCGAGACGCGCTGCGTTGCGCTCGGGTGTACCCGACGGCCGCGGAGCGCCTGGTCGCCGCCATCCCCGCCTCCTTCGACTCCGTCGAGGAGGCTGCGCGGTTCCTGGTGGCGCTCGCGGATGGCCCCGCCGAGGGCCCGCCGAAGGACAGCCTCGGGTTCGAGGCGAGCGAGGACGCTTTTTTGTTCGAGGAGGAAGCTTCAAAAAAACGCGGCGAAGACGTCGCGAACGTCGTCGGCGACGACGACGACTTTTTCGACGACGAAAACGACGCGCCGCTCGACGTGTCGTCTTCTTTGAACCAGAAGGGCCTGGTGCGCGTTCTGAAACGCGTCGCCAAAACGCTCTTGTCTCCGTCTTCGGTTACAGACCGTCCCACGTTGTGCGCGGACGACGGCGACGTCGATGAGAAAAGCGCGACGATGGCGCACGAGACGGCTCTTTTGGCGTTTTCGAAACTGCGGCTCTTCCAGCCGCGAAAAAAACCGATGCGCTTCTCCTCGTTTTACCGGACGACGCCGCCCAAGCCGCCGGCGCCGCAAGAGACGTGGCGCGCGAAGACGACGCGGAACGTCGACGACGTTTTGGAGGACGGAGAGACGCACTTAACGACGTTTTTGGACGAGGAATCGAACGACCCGGCAATGACGGGGGAGAGGGACCTGGACGCGAATGACTCTCTTCGCGCGACGTTCCGCGCCGCGTACTCGACGCTCGAGAAGAAGGAAACCGCCGTGAAGATTTTGCCTCGTCACGTCGCGCTCCCCGAACTGTGGCGCTTCGCGGACGAGACGCACCCTGCGTTTCCGGAGGGCGCGCCGCCTCTCGGCCTCGTCGCGCTCAAGGAACGCATGCGTCGGTGCGTCGAGGGCGCGGAAGACGCGGAGGAGGACGCGCGGCGCAGTCTCGAGGTGAAAGAGGCGGAGGAGGACGAGCAGAAGGCTCGCGTCGCGGTGGAGCGCGCCGAGGACGATTCTCGAAGAGCGCTTTTCGAGCAGAACGAAGCCTACGCCGAGCTCGAAGCCGCGGAAGCCGCGGCGAGGCGCCTGGACGACGAGGATGCCGTCGCCGCGCGATTCGCGGGTGTGGCTCGCGCGACGACGCGCGACGAGCGGCACGCCATGACCAAGACCTTCGAGAACGTGCAGGGCGAGCGCCTCGCGGCGAAAAAAAGAACCGAACACGCGCGCGCCGAGGTTGCGTCCAAGACGCTCGCGGCGTCGGTGATGCATGCCGTGTTGCGAAAAGAACGTTTAAGGTTAGCGGAAGCCGAAACATCCGTCGCGTCTCTGCGCGACGCGCCCGTCGTCGAGCCGCGCGGGCCGTGGACGCTGGAGGATTTCGACGTCGCCGTTTCAAAATTCGCGACGACGGACGTGGACCCCAGAGTCGGGCCTCCCCCGTGCCTGTTCGCGGGGTTAAAGTTCATCGTCGCGCTTCTCGGCGGCGTCGAAATCGCGAAGGACGCGTTCGCGACGCCGCCGTACGCGCCGCCGAACGAGACGGACGCCGAGACGGACGAGACGAGACGAGACGTCACGGACGAAACCGAAAAGAACCGAAACGTTTCCGTCGGCGACGCCGCGGACGTCTCCGCGTCCGCGGGCGCGCCCCCCTCGCGAGAGGCACGCGATCGGCACAGGATCAAACACGACACTGTGTTGTGGAACGATCCGAACGGTGTGTTGCGTACCGCGCTCGCCGCTTCGGGAGACGACAGTCTGGCGTCGCGCATGCGCCGTTTCGTCGACGACGCGTTGTGGGATTTCGACCCAAACGACATGGACGACGCCAAGGCGCTCTTCTTGACGCGCTGTTACGTGAAGGACGCCGAGGCGGAGAGCGCGCTGGCCGGGCGGCTGGTGAAGTGGGCCTACTCCGCGTGCAGGCACTGCGACGTGCTCAGGGAGAAGGCGCGCAGGAAGGAAGCCAAGCGCCGAGACGCCGAGGCGAAGTAGATTCCGTGAAAGGAGGTACGTATCTTTTTGATAGTCTGCCGACGATGTTTTTCCGGTGATACGTTTTAAAGAATGGCGAGACGGCGCCGTGTCCGGTAAAGAAATACCTTCGACGTCGACGCTCGAATCATCGTCTTTCAGTCTCGTTCGCTACTACTAGTCGTCGTCTTACGGACGTCGTCTATATCCCTACGCCCTGGCGTACCTCTCGCTTTCCCCCGGCGGCACCCACACGCGCACGTTCCCGTCCGCCCCCCCGGTGGCCATGACGCTCCGTTTAGGGTGCCAGTCCAGCGCGGTGACGGCGACGCGCGGCGCGACGTGCGCGTCGACGCGCGCCATCACTTTAGCGTCGACGAGGTCCCACATCGTCACGACGCCGTCTTCGCCGGCGGCGACGACGTGCGCGTCGTCGTGCGTCAGCCGCGCAGACACTTTCGAGTGTCTGCATGCACGGCCTCGGTACTCGGCTAAGAGTTCGCCTTGTTCGATATCCAAAAGCGCGAGGCGATCGTTTACGGTGCCGACCAAAGCGCAGGCGCCGTCGCCGGAAAACGCGACGGAAACAACGGGGTTGTCTTCTCCGAAATCGTCGCTTCGCGCGACGCCGGCGCGAACGTCGAACGTCTTCACAGTGCCATCCACGGAGCCGGCGAGGATTTTCGTGTCCGACACCGCCACGGACGTCACCGCGTCTCTGAACGTCTCGTTTTCGTTTTCGTTTTCGTTTCGATCGCCGGAAGAGATGCCTCCGATGACGTGCATCGCGTCGCGACTCGCGGAGCGCGCGTCGAAGAAGCGCACCGTCCGGTCGAACCCGGCGCTCACCACAACGGAGTCGTTCTCGCCGGCGAACGCGACGGCGTTCACGCCGCCCTCGTGCCCCCTGAACCGGCGAAGCCTCGAGCCGGACGTCACGTCCCACAAGAACACGTCTTTGTCACCGCCGCACGTCGCGAGACGGCTGTTGTCCGCCGCGGCGTCGACGTCGCGCACCTCCCGCGCGTGCCCCGCGTAGGTCTTGATGCACGTGCCCTTCCGCGGGTTCCACAGGCGGAACGTCCGATCTTTGCCGGCGGTCAGGAGGTACGCGCCGTCCTTGCTGAACCGAGCCGCGAGCACGGGGGCCTCGTGGCCCGCCAGCGTGGCGTGCGTCGACGTCGGCAACGCCGGAGCGCCCATCGAGCGAGTCGATGACGCGACGCGCGCGCGCGCGCCGGTGTCGAGATTCGCAACGAATGGCGACGAGGAGGCGAAACTCGGCACGTGGAAAAAAAAAGCCGCCTTGTCCTCGGAAAAACCGAAACGACGTCGTTCTCGGCGGTTCGTCTCACGGTCACACACCCCGGCGTCGCCACCGCGCTTCCAACCTCGCGACGATGGTCGGACACGCGTGGCGCTCGCTGCTCTTCGGCATCGACGGTTGGCGACACTACATGAAGGCTGGGTACGAACGCGCGGCCAAGTCTTTCGACAACAGCCATCTGGCTCGCGACTTGACGGGGCGCCACGTGATGGTCACGGGCGCGAACAGCGGTATCGGGTACGAGACCGCGAGGCAGCTGGCGCTCCAGGGCGCGACCGTGTGCATGGTGTGCCGCGACCGCCAAAGAGGCACGGACGCCAGGGACGCGATCCGCGCCGAGCTCAGAGCGATGAGCGATGGGCCACGATCGAATGTGCTGGAAAAAAACACGAAGAGCGCGGCGGATGACGATGACTCCCACTCCGCGCGCGTTTCTCTTCGCGTGTGCGACGTGTCGTCGCAGCGCGCCGTGCGCGACTTAGTCAAAGCGTACGTCGATTCAGGGGACCCTCTACACGTTTTGGTGAACAACGCGGGGTGCATGGTGCACGATTTCAGGGAAACGGACGAGGGTCTGGAGGTGAATTTCGCCACCAACGCGGTCGGGCCTTTCGCGCTGACGGAGGGCCTTTTGCCGATTTTGCGACGATCCGGGGTAGACGCGAACGAACCGTCGCGAGTCATATGCGTCTCCTCCGCGGGTATGCTCACGGAAAAACTCGAGCTGGATGATCCGGAGATGCGCAAGGTACCGAAGTTCGACGGGACACGGCAGTACGCCAAGAACAAGCGGTTCCAGGTGGCGATGTGCGAGGCGTGGACGAAAAGGGAAGAGGCCTCCGCGAGACACGACGACAAAGAAAAAGAAAACGAAGTCCCCGTCGCGTTTTTCTCGCACCATCCCGGCTGGAGCGACACGGCCGCCGTGCGCGCGGCGCTTCCCGGTTTTTACGACACACTTAAAGGTCGTCTGCGCTCGCCTTTGGAAGGCGCGGACACGGTCATCTGGCTCGCCGCGGTGGATCAAACCAACGCAAACGCGACGAAGACGAAACAAAAGACAAAAGCCCTCGAGAGCGGCGGGTTTTATTTCGACAGACGAACCGTCGCGAAGCACGTCGCGCCTTTGACGTTTTTCGCCACGACGCGGTACTCGAACGACGACGTCGAGAAGATGGAGCGCCTTCTGGTCGCGGCGCGCGACGCGGCGCTCGAACGAAAAAGCGGTTCCGCGTGAGAGCTACACTAGCTAACGATGAAGCATTACAAAGACGACGTTTAGTGTGACTACGTGCCTGTTACGCCCATCAAAAAAACGGCGCGCGCCCGAAGAATCACGGGAAGTGCGGCGCGGAGGGCGTTGAGGGCATCGCGACCCCCCCCGGCATGGAAGCCGTGGCTTGCGAGATGGCGATGTTGATGTACGCCGCCAGCACGTCGTTGACGATGAACACCGCGAGCGAGGCGCCGAGGAACAGGCAGAGCAAGCAGAAGCCCACGATTAAAACCTTGCGCAGCATGTCCGGCCCCATGATGATGGCCAAAGACCCGATGGGGTCGAACGGGTTCAAGTGCACGCGCACGGGCGGAGCCAGTACGGGATCGCGATTAGGCTGTTCCCGGCCTTTCCCCGCGGGTTTCTGCTCCGCCTTTCGCAAAGGCATGAGCTGCACCATGATCTCCACCTCGCCCTGCATCTGCTCGTTCTTGCTCGGGTGGTACAAAGGAACCCACAGCCCGACGGTTTCGCCGTCCATGAACGATCCGAACTTACCACCGAACCCCTTCCCCGTTTCCGGCTGATCTTTTTTGGAGATTTCGGCGTACGCGTTTTCGCCGAGCTCGCCCTCCGGAGACAAGTCTATTGCGCGCATCAAGTCGCGACACAAACCGGTGAGCGGCACCACCGCCTCGCCGATGTTGTCGTTCGCGCCGATCACGTCCCTGTCGTACGCGGCTAACCGCAACTTGGCCTTCGTGACGGGGATCGTGAACCGGTACAGCAACCGGTAGTTGAAGCTGCCTTTGCCGTCGGTGGCGAAGTAGTGCGTGTCGGTGGTTTGCGTCGAGCCGAACCGCGTTTGCTTGTGGTCCACGCCCACCAGGCCGACTTTGAAGAACAAGTCGTTCTGCCCGCCCATGTCCTTGTTCACCACGTTCCTGGCTTTGAACACGATCACTCTTAACTCGCACTCGATGATCGGAGGCGAAGTGATCGGTAACGGCTTCGGCGCTTCATCCCCCGCTTCGAACATCTCCACCCACACCTCCAAGTTGCCTTGGTTGCCGGTAGCGCCGGGCGCGGTGAGCGCGCGAAGCTCAAGAGGCGGCGTCTTGGCGAAATCCGCGTTCCACGCGGCTGAGAACCAGCGATCCTCTAAATCGATCGTCGTCGCGCCGATCAAGTCGTCCGCGTCGTTCTTGTCCCAGTCCAACAGTTTGAACTGTAACTGCGAGCATCCGGGCAACTCCGTGGTGAACGCGAAGGACTTGTAGAACCACGGCGCGAGCGTCTCCTTGACGTGGTCTTTGCGGTTGCCGAATTTTTTGCGCGAACCGGAGAGCTCGATTTTGAGGTACGGATCGCACAACCCGGAGGGGTCCAGCGGTCGTAAGTTCTTCCCCCGGATCACGTACGCGCGCACCGCGACTTCCTGCGGCGCCAACGCGCTCGGTCCACCGCCGATTAAACGTTGTAAAGCCAGGAACTGATCTCTTGGCATAGTCGCGCCCTCCTCGTCGGCGATGAACGCCGCGTCGCGGCGCATCGCCTCCGCGAGCGCGCGTTTTTGTTTCCCGCGCTTCGTCTCGATCAGCGGCTTCGCTTTTTCCTCGGCGAGGAGCGTCTCGGCGTTCGCGTCGTCTCCTCCCGTCGTCTCCATCAGAGGCAAGACTCTTAAGCAGAACTTCAGCTTCCCCCCCACGACGCGCTCGCTGGTGTTGTCCTTCCCCCCCTTGGCGCGCATGATCGGGACGGAGATGAACGGCAGCGGTTTCAGGTAATCGTCCTCCAAAGTGCCGTCGACGATCATCGACCGGCCGACCATCCACTCTGGTACACTTCCCGAGCCGTCGTCGAACTTTGGTGCGTCCTCCTCCTCCTCGAACCCGCCGTCGTACGCGCCGGCGTCCGACCCGCCGGCGTCTGAACCGGAACCACCTTCCGTATCGTTTTTGTGTTCGTCGCCGCCTTTTTTTCGGCTCCCGTCCGCGTCGGACGCGTCGTCCGGGTCGGCGCCCTCGTCTGCGCTCGAACCGCGCTCGTCCTCGGTGGAGAAGTCTTCGGTGGGGTCGCCCGTGAACTCCGTGCCGTCGGGGTCGGCGTCGGGGTCGTCGGAGACGTGCGAACGCCCGTCATAACCTCCGCCGCGAACGGACCCACCGCGTTTAATCGATCCCTCGCGCTCGGACTCGGAGATGGCGCTGAGCCCGCCGGACAAAACGCTCTGAGCGCGGGAAAATTTCCCGCTCGCGCGACTCATCGCCGCGCTCCGATCCGCGCCGTCCGCCGCAAACTCGCCGCGCCGCGATTCCCTCCCGTCGGTATCTCTCTCGCGGTACACGTCCACGCTCTCCACCCTTCCCGAGCTCGAGTTGTGCCTTGAAATCGAGCCCGCCTTCTCGACGACAACCTGTTTCTTAAACGAACCTTTGAAACTGCCCGCCTTGGCGAAACTCGTCCCCTCCGCCGACGCGTCGAAGGGGAGCGTCCCTTCCATCGCCTTCATCCGCCGGCGCTTCTCGCGGTACGACTTGGAGGACGCCTTAGACAAAGTCTTGGCGATGAACTTTCCCGTGGAGTGCACCGAGGCCTTGAACGAAGACGACGTCTTGCTCAAGAAGCTTTTAGTCTGCGCGAGCTCGCGCGCGTCCCGGTCGCGGTAGTCGCGCGAATCTAACGACATCGTCTCGGAGCCGTCGCGGAACAAACCGTCGTCCGAAGCCGTCGCGTCGTCGCTCTCCTCCGAATCCTCCGAAGCCGTCGACGCAAAGCCCTGCGTCTCCAAGTCTCTCAGCTCCTCCGCGGTCAAAGGCTTGGCCTGGATCGGTTTAAGCTTGCGCCGTCTGCGCTTTTTCGGTTTGTTCGGATCCTCGTCCTCCTCCTCGTCGCTTTCCTCGTCCCGTAAACGCAGCTTGTGCTCGGCGGTGCCGACCATGCGCTTGAACGGGAGCGCGTCGATGATGCGAATGGACAACGCCAGCTCGATGGTCTCGAGCCTGTGCACGCGGCCGCGCAGACGAAGAACCTGCCCGTTGAAGTTGGCGTTCGCGCCGTTGGGGTTGCTCGAGTGCGAGCTCTGCTGCACCGTGAACGGGCTGCCGGGGAACAGAGGCAGCGCGCCGCTCAGCTCGATCTCGACGCGCGGGTGCGCGATCGGGATGCCGCGGAACGGCTCCAACCCGCGAACGCCGAGCAGCATCACCTGCACCTCCACCGGGTACGACCCGAAAAAGTCCCCGAGCGAACGCACGATCTTGGGCGCGTACGAGCTCAGCATCTTCTTCGGGGGGGTCTCCCCCGCGAAATTGAAGATCCCCTCCTTGGGAAGCTCCGCCAGCTTGTAGTGCATCAAGATCTTCCCCCCCGGCCGAAGCTCGACGCCGCCCTGCGTGATCGGGTTCAGCTGCGACATGGGGTACCACTCCGGCTGCGGCGCGCCGACTTTGTAGTTGGCCAGGTCCTCGTACTGGTCGGGCACGTCGTCCACGCCCATGTCCGTCCAAAAGGACGCCGAGGACGCGAGCGTGGAGAATCCGTCATCCTCCTCCTCGCCCGGGTTGCCCCCGAGGCCGCCGCCTTTCGGCTTGCGCCGCGCGGGGTGCAGCAGCGGCAGCGCCACCACCGAAAGCGGGTCGACGTCGTTGCCGAGCATGCCGACGTCCTCGTCGAGCACGACAATCGAAACCGCCGGCGCCGCCCACCAAGCGACGCCGTCGAACCCGACGATGCCGCCGCCTCGGCCTCCGCCCGGCCGGACGCCAGACGCGGACGCCTGCTGCATGGACATGCCACCGCCGTTTTCGACGTCGCTCTCCGACCCCTCCGAGCCCGACCCCTCCGAGCCCTCCTCGTCCTCGTCGCCGTCGCCGTCGAAGTTGCCGCGCTTCCCTTTCTTCTTCCGCCGCGGCATCAGCGGCAGTTCCACCTGCATGATCATCTCCTTGAACCAGCCGGGGCTCGTCGTCGCGTGGCACACGTGCGTCTTGGCCTGCGCGCGCCCGCAACGCACCACCGCGAACGGGTCCGACGAGCCCTGCGCGTCCGCCGCCGGCAGGTCCTTCGCCTGGTACACCTGCACGGTGAGCATATACGACGCCGTGGGCAGAGGGTCAATCTCCGCGGGGGGCTCGGAGGCGGCTTGGCGCATCGCCCGAACCTCCGCTTTCCGCCGAAGCGCCTCGGCTCGCTTCTCCGAGTTCGCGCCGGCCGCCTTCTCCGGATCCTCCTCCTCGTCGTCGCCCTCGTCCTCGCTCGCCGCCGCGGCGGCTTCCTTCTCGAGCGCCGCCACCTCCGCCGGGGACATCGTCTTCGCGTCCCGCTTCGCGTTGGGCGAGCCCTGCAGCATCATGCGCAGCAGCACGCGTCCCACCGGCCTGACGTGCTCGGCGCGACGCGACTCCCCCCGCTTGTGCCCCCCGATGGCGTCCGCGTGAAGCTGGAACCACCCCTGCACTTTCCAGGTCTCCGTCGCGTCCGGGTCTTTCATGGGCGCGTGGCACTCCTTGACCGGCATTAAGTGCTTCGTCGGGACGCGGCAGTAGCCGATGCGCTTGCCTCCCACCGTGACGTCGACGAAGAGATCAGGCGCGCCCTCGCCCTGTAACGGCCCCTCGAAGGGCGTCGGTAACTTAACACGCATGGGATTCAGTTTCAGGTTGTAGTGCGCGTAGCACTCCTTGCCGATCGCGCCGCCTTCGCTGCGCAGCGCGCGCGCCGGCGACGCCAGTTTCTGAAGGCCCATGGTGAACTCGACCGCGGCGCTTTTGCCGACGTGTCGGCTCTGATTCAGCTCCACGGTGTACACCTCCGCGTGCAAAAACACAGGCCACTCTTGGCCGAGTTTGTCGATGACGGACGGGATCTTCTTTTTCGGCCGCACGCCGCGGTTCCGTCGCGTCTCCTTCTGTAACGTCATCGCGAGCAACGCTCGCCCCCGGTACGCGCTCCCCTCGACGTACCCGGCGTTCATGCGCTTCGCCAGTTTCGACATGCGCGTGAACCACGCCAGTTCCATGCCTCGCGGCCCGCCGTAGAACGCGTACCACTTCGGGCGCGAGAAGTCGTCGGGGTGTAACAGCAAGTCGCGCAGCGGCACCGTGCGCGACGCGACGTGGTCGTCCGTGCCGAAATCGGCGTCCATCAGAGACATCTTCAAAGGCGGCATGTTCGAGATGCCGCCCTTTCCAGGAGGCACGACTAAACGCAACACCAGCTCCTGGTTCCACTCCGGGCTCCGGCTTCGTTTGTACCGCGTGCGTTGCGGCCTGGAAGACCCGCACTGCAAACGCAAGTACGCCTCGATGCCGGCTTTGCCGAAGTAGTCCATCCGCGGCAGATCGCGACCGGCGAACACCTGCGCTTTCAGGATCCACGTCTCGGGCTCGACGTTGTCGGCGGCGGGCGCGGCGGTTATGAAACCGCCTATGTCGTCGTCGGACTCGCCGTCCCCGTGCACGACGGGCTCGTCGCAACTGCGAAGCACGGTGACGCACACGCAAATCTGCCCCTGGCTGCCCTCTCGTTTGCCTTTGGTGTCCGTTAAAGTGAGCCACTCGTTCCACACCTCGTGGCCGTCGTTGAGGTACACGGAGGCGAGGTTCAAGTCGCACGTCCCGATGGTCAACGCTCTTCCGATGCTCGTCCTGTCCTTGACCTGGATCTGGATCGTGCACGCCTCGAGCTCGCCCTCCGCCACCTCCACGTCCTCGAAGTAAAACAGCTGGTTCCACAGCGGCGACGACGTTTCCTTCTCGACGATGGTCTTGCGCTTCTGATCCTTGAACCCGTCTCTTTGTAAACGCACGACCGTCTGGCAGTTCGGGAGCTTGTCCTCCGCTTCCACCTGGCTCTTCCAAGACAAGCTCATGATGCTCTTGTACAGCGAGAAGTTCAAAATCGCGGACAGGTCCTTCGCCTCCACCACGCGGACGCGCACCTGGTACGACCCCGCGGGCGCCACCATCGGCGGATCGTCCGAGAGGCCGAGCGCGGCGACGCCGTCATCGTACTTGCCGAACAACCACTCCATGGCGCGTCCGCCGGGGGGGGGTACCGCGCGTCACGCGCGTCCCGCCCGACCGCGAAACCGCCGCGAAGTCCCTTCCCCGGGCGATGTCCCCGGGGGGCCCCGCTCGCGCGCTCGCCTCTCGCCTCCGAGAAAAACACGGGAGGGAGACAAATGCGAATGTGCGCGTGCCGCCTCGGCACCGACGCGGTCCCGACGCGCGTCGGAACCCCCGCTCTCCTGCACCTCGCGCCCTTCCTTCCGCGAAGAGACGCGACTCGCGCGCGGCTGCGCGTTCGCGTCGCTCTCCGCACGCGATACGCCCGCCCGCGCGGTTGTGGGTGCCGACGCTGTGAACACCCAAAGAAACGACCGCGGGTGTTGACGATGAGAGCGCGGCTCGCATTTGTGGTGGGTGTGCATTCATAGTGCGCATTTTACGCAAATTATTAATCGGTGACTAATTACGCATATGATCCCGCTCGTTTTTCGGGGGACGAGACGAAAACTTTGGAAAAGGTGCCGAAAAACAAAACAAACCACCGTGGCACAATATTGGCAAGCGCGCCTTGGGTCTCTGCGCGCCCGACTTCCTCGGCGAAGCACCCTCGTGCTCGCCCCCGCACGCGACCGGCCGGAAGCGCGCGACCGCGCCGCGCGCGTCCCGGGGAGAGTCCCTCCGCGCGTTTCGCGACATGAAAGCCTTCGCGAGCTTCTTCAAGAGCAAAGAGGATGCGCTTCTGGACCGCATCTTCGAGCTCAAGTTCACGGCGAAGCAGCTCTCGCGCACCGCCGCGAAGTGCGAGAAGGAGGAGCGTCAGCTCAAGGCCAAGGTGAAGGTGGCCATCGAGAAGGGTAACCTGGACGGCGCCAAGATCCACGCCACGGACGCGATTCGCAAGAAGAACGAACAGCTCAACATGCTCAAGCTCTCCAGCCGATTAGACGGCGTGGTGTCTCGCCTCGAGACGCAGGCGAAGATGAACATGGTGAACAAGAACATGGCCGGCATCGTCAAGTCCCTGGATCAGTCCCTGAAGGACATGAACCTCGAGGCGGTGAGCAACAACATGGACCAGTTCGAGCGGCAGTTCGAGAACCTCGACGTGCAGACGGAGTTCGTCGAGCAGGCCATGAGCAACACCACCGCCGCCACCACCCCCGCCGACGAGGTCACCAATCTGATGCAGGCGGTCGCGGACGAGCACGGCTTGGCGTTCGCGTCCGAGCTCCCCGAGGCGAACAAAGACGCGCTGCCGGAGCTGCCGCAAGCGACCAAGGAGGACGACCTCTCCGACAGGCTCGCCGCGCTCAAGAGCCGCGGATGAGAGAGATCGAGATCTTCAAAGCGTTTGTATTAGTAGCCCTCACGTTTTTTAACGAAAACCGCGTCGTACCTTCCGCTCGCGCGGCTACGCCTTGAACGCCTCTCCTCGCGGGAACGCGGACGCGCACTTGACGCGAAGCGCCTCTCCCGCGGCGGCGTCGACGGCCCGCACGCGCGCCAAAGCCGACGCGCACTGTTTCGCCGAGACGCCGTCCAAAGAAACGGCGCCGACGACGGCGAGGAGGCGTTTTTTATTTTCGGCGTCCTCCGCGCCGCGCGCCGCCGCGCACGCCTCCGCCGCGCACGCGACGTCCGACGGCGACCGCGCCTGCTCGAGCATTAATTCGACGTACGCGTTCAAGGAACCCGCGCCCGCCGACTCCATGATTTCCGAAACGCCCTTCACCACCAAAGCCGCGAGTCGATCGGAGGGGTCGGCGTCGGACGTCTTCGACGCCAAAAAAACGACGTTGCGACGCGTCGCGAAATCGCCGCTGTCCGCGGCGACGCCTCGCTTCAAAGCGCGCAACGCTAAAGGCAGCTTGTTCTGCCTGACGTACACGGAAAACGCGAGGTCGTGCGTCTCCGCGCGGTGTGAGGCGTGTTTTTCGAGCAACGCTAAAGCCTTCAAAGCGTCCTCCAGCGGTGTCTTCGTGGCGAGCAGCTTCTCGCCCAGGGGGTCGGGGTCCGGCGGTTTCTCCGACTTGGCGGGGGGCTTCTTCCCCTCCTTGGCCGCCGCCTCGGCGGCGGCGGCGCGCTCGGCAGCCTCCTTCTCCGCGCGCTCGGCAGCCTCCTTCTCCGCGCGCTCCTTCGCCGCCTTCTGTTTCTTGCGCGCCTTCTGGCGCTCCTCCTTGGAGAGAGCGGCCAGCGCGGCTTCCTCCGCCGCCGCCGCGTCCGCCGGGGGGTCGTCGTGCACGGAAACGTACGTCGTGATCAACCCTCTGGCGGCTTCGCGGAACCTGGGTTTGTCGTACAGCGCGTCCTCCGCTTTGAGCATCTCCACGTACGAACGCAGGGTCATTTTGCGCATGCAGTAGTTGTGGAAGTCGAACTGGTCCTCCTCCATCTGCTCGTAGTGCTCGATGACGGCGGCGAAGTACTTGAGCGCTCTGCCGCGTCGGCCGGCGCGCAAGTGGCACCACCCCGCTTCGTTCTCGAACCACGCGCATTGCATGTCGTACAGGTTACTCGCCTGGTCGCCGTCGCGCGCGAACAAAGCCGCTGTCTTCTCAGCCTCCTCGTACAAACCGTTCTGCAACAGACGCTTCACGCACGCGCCGTTCAGGTACCGGTCCGCGAGATCGCCGTTACGCGCGACCTGCGCCTCGGCGACGGCGCCGGAGTAGTCCCCCGATCGCTTTAAGAACGAAGCCTTCGCCAAGTGTAGCTCCAAAATCGCAGGCTGGACGTCCAGCGCGATCGCCTCGTCGATGATACCCAACGCGGCTTCGCGATCGTTCGTCTTGTCGTGGTGGTACGCCAAAAGCGTCAACGCGTGCGCGAGCGTCGCGTCGGGTTTGGTCTCCGTCTCGGAACTTCCCGGGAACGCCTTTTTTTCGCGAAGCGAAGTCGCCGTCTCCGTGAAAACCTTCCCCATCGAAGAAGTCTTGTGCTCGTCCGAATACAGACCCGCTATTTCCCGGAACAGAGACGGGACACCCTTTCGTAAGGGTTTGGTTATGTACGCACGGAGGGCGTCTTCGAAATCGGCGCCGTTCAGGAAATCAAGCGGCGCGCGCGCGCAAAACTCCGCCCCCGGGTGTTTCTCTGCTAATTCGGCGTACAGGCGTTTCAACCCGGCCGCGTCGCTTTCCAGATCCAGGCTCTTCACTAAAAGCGCGTGCCACTCGTGGTTGTCCGGCATGCGGTCCACCAGACGGCGGAACACGCTCGCGGCTTTCGAGCGGTGCGCGGCGGGTACGACGTCTTCGCCGGAGACGACGTCTTCGGTCGTCGTCTTCGACTCCGCCAATCGCAGATGTAAAGTTCCAACCTGCGCCATCCATCCCGCGCGGTCCACGATCTTCCCCGCGTTCGTCTGCAGAGACGCGAGCGCGTCTTCGACACGGCCGGCGTCTTCTAACATCTTCGCCTTGAACATGTACGTCTCGGAGAGCTCGAACTTGGCGGTCTTCGGGTCCTCGCCCTGCGCGGCGGCGACCGTCTCCGCGACAGTCTCTTCGTACCGTTTCATCGTCTCCAAAGCTTTTAAGTGGTCTCCCGCGTAGTGCTGCGCGACGACAATGGACATCCAGTTCACGCGGTTCCCCGGTCGCAGCTTGAGGATCTCGTTCCGCGTGGCGATGAACTCGTCCATCTCCCTCGTCTGCATCTGCATGTACGACAGGTCGCGCAGGATCTGCGTGTTGCCCTCGTCGATCTTGAGCGCCTGGCGGTAACACTTGATCGCCTCCTTGTAGTTGCGATCGATGCGGTGCAGGAGGCCGTAGACGTGCCAGCAGACGTGGCTCCCGACGTCGTTCTTCAAGCCCAGCTTCACGCATTCGTGCGCCTCCTCGCGCTTGCCCTCGCCCTCCATGTTCCCGAGGATCAGGCCCTTCATCGAGAGCGTCTCGCCGTGGTTGGGGAACTTCTTCAGGATGGCATCCGCCGTCTTGAGGCCCTTCTTGTACGTCTTGGTCTCGTAGCACCGCACCACCTGCTTGAACAGCGCGTTCTCCTTCGCGGGGAGCGCCATGGCACCGTCCGACATCGCGGCGGTGAAACGAGTGGCGCGAGTGACGCCCGACGCGAACGCGACGCGGGTGAGGCTGTCCGCGGCGCGGGTGGACTGTCGCGGATCGGCAGCCGCCGCCGTCTTTTCGCGTTTCCCGAAATCAGCCCGAGTCAGATGATGCGCGACCCGCGGATCCGGTTCGACTGCGCTTTCGGACGTTCCAGTGCGCGGTGCCGACACATCGGTCGGTACATATCAGACGTCGCGGACGACGGACAACATCGAGGTGCGCGCGGTGTCTTCGCGCTACGCACCCGGCGCGTCCGTCTCCGAAGCGCGTCGGACTTCCGCGCGCCTTTGTTCGTCTCCGCGCGCACCGTCGCCGGGCAGGGCACCCGCGTGAACCCTCGCTCCACGCCATGGCGACGCCTTTCGCGACCGTGACACACGTGATCCTCGACCTGGACGGCACTTTGATCAACACCGAGCAGCTGGTGGACGAGGTTGTTTCCGCGGTGCTGCATAAGCGCGGCGACTTCACGCCCTCGCGCGTGCGCAAGGCGATGGAGCAGGTGCGCGGCATGCGCCCCGGCGACGGGACGAGGGCGGTGATGGACATCTTGGGCATCCGAAACGTCTCGGTGGATGAGATGCTCGGCGAGACCTCCGCGTTGCTGGACGCGCGGTGGGGCGAGGTGTGCATGATGCCCGGGGCGCGGCGTCTTCTGGATCACCTTCACGCACACGGCGTGAAGACCGCGCTCGCGACGTCCACGCCCAAAGCGTTCTTGAAGAAGAAGATGGCGAGCCACGACGGCTGGGTCGATCGGTTAACCGCGGTCGCGACCGGCGACGAGGTGGAAAACGGAAAGCCCGCGCCGGATATCTTTAAACTCGCCATGAAGAGGCTCGGTGTGTTAGATCCTAAAACGTGCGTCGTCTTGGAAGACACGCCCGTGGGTGTACGAGCCGCGAAAGCCGCGGGCGCGTTCGCGATCGCGATTCCGAGCATACACGACGACTTTCAGTCGTACAAAGACGCGGGCGCCGACGAGACGATCCGCTCGCTCTACGACCTCGAGCCGACAAAGTGGGGCTTGCCGCCGTTCACAGATCGCGTGGACGTCACGCCTGTGTCTTCGGCTGTGTCGTCAACCGTCGACACCGCTCCCGAAGAAAGTCGCGTCTCAAAAACACAAAAAGAGCTCGAGTCCGTGCTGCCTCTTGCCCCGGTCGTGCGGCTGGGCGGGCCGGTGGTTCGCGGGTTCGGCCGAGGGTCGAAGACATTAGGCATCCCCACCGCTAACCTGGACGTGGCACTTATCAAGAAGGAGAGCGATTTATTGGCGCCTGGTATTTACTTCGGGTGGGCGGGGTTAAGAGGTGACCTCTCCAGCGACGACAAGAAACCACGAAAAGAAGACGTCGTGGTTCCGATGGTGATGAGCATCGGGTGGAACCCGTTTTTCGAAAACCAACGCAAAACCGTCGAGCCGTGGCTTTTGAAAGATTTCGGCGACGACGGCGACTTTTACGGCCGCGAGCTACGACTGGTCGTGCTCGGGTATATTCGCCCGGAGGCGAACTTCGTTTCTCTCGAGTCACTCATCGAACGCATACACAAAGACGCGGACGTCGCTCGAGGTGCGCTGGCGATGGATTCGTTCGAGGGGGGGAAGAACGACCCGTACCTCAGATTTGAATCGTAAATGTTTACGAATCGTGGTTTACAAAGGTAGTACTACTCTTGCGTTACTCCGTTACTCCGTTACTCGGAGAGCCTCCCCGTCGCCCTCCCCCACCACCGCTTCGCGCCGTGCGCGAGCGACGCCGCTGTGTCCACCGCGCGCTCACTAGGCCACATCCCTCCGCCTCGGTCGAGCGGCTTGGGCGTACGTGCCTCCGCCGCCTTAGCCGCGTCCTCGATTCGCCTCTCCTCCGCCCTCCTCGCGTCGCCCGCTCTCAGCGCGTCGTACGCTTCGCCGAGCGCGACGCCCAGGGGCACGCGCAGCGCGGCCACCATCGCGTCCGCGCGCTCGCGTTCTCTTAACCCGCCTGCGAGGTACACCCTGTGCGCGTCCCGTCCGTTCAAAGACTCGACGTCCACCGCCACGAGCTCGAACATAGGTTTTTTGCCGGCGCGTTTCACGACCTCCGCCGCGACGAATCCCGAACAACGCGAGCCGCGAACGGGAAACGCTAAGTGCGCGCGCTCGTCGCGCCATCGCCACGTCGTCTTTTGGTTTCGTTTTTTTTGGAGAAACGGAAGACGTTTTCCGAACCAAGTGTTCGACGTCTTCTCGCCATCGACGTCATCGTCGATCAAATCTTTGCGCCACTCTCCGCCCGTGACGAGCGCGACGCGCGCGTTTCCCCTCGCGCCGACGATTGGGCTCCCCAGCACCTCCCTCAGACCGGCGTGCGCGCTGACGCGCCGCAACAACATAGCGTGCGCGCTGTCGATGTCCACGCGCGTGCGTCTTTTGAACGCGCTCGTGCCGAGGATGACGATGACGGACGCGAAGCCGAGCGCGGCGAGTTCGGACGACGCCGAGGGCGTCGCGGACGCGTCGGACGTCATCAGGGACGAGACGCTCGCGACGATTGTCAAACCGCCGTGCCACACGACGAGCACGGCGACGCCCTGTGCGACGATTTCGAGCGCTTCTTTGTGCCTGAACAGCATCGCGCGCGTTCCGTTGGATGCTCGAGCGACGTGCGGCATGGGGTTCAACAGAGCGAACGGGTTCGTCGCGGCTGACGCGACGAATCGCTCGAGCGTCGAGACGACCCGCGGGCCCACTCGTTTCTCGAGCTCCGCGCGGGCACGCCGCGCGGCGGCGTCGCGCGCGGCGATCGGAGCGGCTCGCGCGCTCGCCAGGCCCTCGCGAGCGGCGGTCGCGAGGTCCGCGAGTCGTCCCGAACCGGCGGGGAGGCTGATGAAGGTCCTGGCGCGCGCGCCGAACGCGGGGGAGACGGATCTGGTGGCCACCGCGGAAGAGACGCAGTGCCGACCGTTGTGCCATCCCGCGAACGCGCTCGAGCGCGTCGCGTGGGCCACGACGCGCGGCCCCGCGGCCGGACGCGCCGCGGAGGACGCGAAAGCGACCTCCCGCGCCGCGCGCGAGGCCGCGCGCGCCAACGCACGCGTCGACATGGCTCCCCGTGTCACGATGGAGTGGGCCGGCGAGTCATCACAACCTGAAAACGGCGTACGGCGTAGACTGGAAACGATTTTTCAGTGTGTTCACAACGACGGAACGGGACGCGAACCGCGTTCGCCTACTCGAGCGTCGGCACGGCGTTTTTGAGGAAGATCTTCCCCGCGATGCCCAGCTTCCCCAGCACCCCGAACGCGGCGTCGCGCGCGACGGCCACGGGCCCGCTCCCGGTCTCCACGAACCCGATGACGCGCGAGCTGAGCATGATCGCCGTCGTCGGGGGCTTGCGGATCGCCTCGTACCGCTTCAACGCGGCGGTCTTCTCCTCCGCCGAGTCGTCCCGCGCGCGCGCGAGCTGTTCCGCCAACACCCACGCGTCCTGCAAGGCCTGGTTCGCGCCCTGCCCCAGGAACGGAGGCATCGCGTGGCACGCGTCCCCCGCCAAGCAAAAAACGCCGAGGTCGTCCGACCAATTCGACAGAGGGTCGTGGTACCGCACGCCGACGTCGAAGAACCGGTCGCAGTTTTCGGCGACGGTCACGACGGACTTTGGCATTTCGTACAAACGCAACGCCGACAACGCCGCCGATCGAGCGCGCGCGTTTTTCTCGACACCGTCGAGTGGTTCCTTCTCGTCTCGAGTGACAGCCTTCGCGTCGTTTACACCGTCGTCAAAACGAACGCCTTCGCTCAGTCGCCACTCGGCGTTTTCGTCGACGTCGGGGTCGTCGTCGGCGATGCAAACCGCGACGTTGTGTTGCTTTTTATCCAAAGACCCGCCGGCGGTGTACACCAGCGCGTAACACCCGTTGCCGAACCACTGGTGTATTTCGCCGTGTTCCACCTCCGGCCTCGCGCCTTCACACGCTTCCGTAACCGCTCCGTCCCCGGTGCACCCGAAGACGATGCGAATGCCGCTGCTCTTGCTTTTGTACGGGCCGAACATCGCGGATCGCACTTTGCTTTTTATGCCGTCGCACCCGACAATCAAGTCGTACGGTTCAGAGTACGTGCCGTCCGCAAACTGCAGCGTCGACACCGGGACGCGCTTTTTAGTGCGTTCGTCGATTCGCGTCGCGGATTTGTGCGCGCCGACCACCTCGTATTTCGGGCCCAGTCGTAGCCAATCACGAGGCACGCGCTCACCCAGCGCGCGCAGAAGATCGCACCGCATCACCGTGCCGCACATCGCGTCGCCGTCCGTTGAGGAGATGAGCGAATCGCGCGCGGCGGCGTCGTTGCGAATCAAGGCGTCGATCTCGATGTTCATGAGCTCCGTCTGTCCAAGTAAGTCGTTCCCGACGCGCCTCGTGCGCACGACCCTCATGGGGTTGTTGTGCTCGCGGAACACTTCCAACACGCCGAGCTTATCGAGCACCGAAGCGCCGCCGTTCAAGTTGAACGCCGCGCCGAGCGCGGGCTTGATCTCGGGGAACTTGTCGTACACCGTGACGTCCTCGAAGCCGTGATGGCGAAGCGCGAGCGCGGTGGTCAGGCCGCACGGGCCCGCGCCCACGACGGCGATGCGCAGAGGCGGGGGAGCTTGTTTAGAAGCGGTCCCGGACGGTCGCTCTCTGTCGTCCGCGGAGGAACCCGTCGCCGAGACGGTCGGCCCGGGACGTCCCGGAGACGAGCGAACGCGGTGGGCACCTCGTCGAGGTCGGAAGGCTCGGATCGGACGAGTCGACGACCGCGCGTCGAGCCGGGCGCGAGGCGCGTCCCTGGCGGCGAGGCCGCGAGCGGCCGCGGCGCCCGACGGCGGCGCGAGACACGACGCGGGGGGCATCACGCGCGGCGCTCGGGGGTGTGGCGAGGCGGCGGGCGGCGCGCTTCGGAAAGAGGGTACAGGTGGCGAAGATGACGTGGACCGACACGTTTGCCGATCGGGCGTCAATGGCGTTTTCGCCCGGAAAACCTCCTCGTCGCGCTCATTGTTAGCGATGCCCCCCGTTCTGCCCATCCCCGTGGTGGTGCTTCCCGGCAGCGGGTGCACCCCCACGCGCGAGTGCAACTTCTACGACTGGTTCGGGCGCACCATCGACGCCATCAAGGCGGCGGACGGGACCCCGAAGTACCGGTCCATCATGAGGAACATGCCCGATCCGCACGTGTGCCGCGAGAAGGTGTGGATTCCGTTCGTGCGGGAGGAGCTCATGGAGAAGGGCGCGGCCGAGTCCACGGTCGTGGTCGGCCACAGCAGCGGCGCGGTGGCGGCGATGCGTCTCGCGGAGCGGTGCCGACTGCGAGGGATCGTCGTCGTCGCCGGGTACGACTCCGACCTGGGAGACGCCAACGAAAGAGCGAGCGGGTACTTTGACCGACCTTTCGACTGGGACGCCATCCGCGCAAACTGCGGGTTCGTGTGCGCCGTGGGCGGCGCTCGGGATACCTTGGTGGACATCGCGATCCAGAGACGCGTCGCGGTGGAGTGTCTCGGACTGGAGGCGGGCGTCCCGGGACGGGAGTGGGTGGAACTGCCCGACGAGGACCACTTCTTCTCGCCGCCGGCGCAGACGCTCGTCGACGCGCTCGAGAGGAACGTAGACGCCGTCGGAGTTTTAACCGACTAGATGATAATGCATATCGTGTGATGGTACAGTGCCTATCGTGTATAGCCGTCGTTCACGAACGAACGCGCGGGACGGAGTCTACGTACGCGAAAGGACGCCTTTTCCTTTTACTGAAACGCAGAAAGCCTCACGCGCCGCGCGCCAGTCGCGACGTCGGCTTCGCCACAACCGACGCCCCCGGGTCGCGCCGCGCCGCCGCCGCCGCCGAGCGCGCCGCCGCCACCGCCTTCCCCGGCGACGCGTCCAGCGCTGCGGCGGCGTAGGCGCGGCGCACGGCGGCCGTCGCGGGCGTCTCAGGGGACCCAAAAAACGCGCTCTCGTCTTTTTGGAAACGCCTCGAAAACGCGCGCCCCTTTTCCGCCGCCGCCTCGCTCTCGGTTCGGTACTTGGCGAAGAAGCGCTCGAAATCGTCGTCGTCCTCCGCCTCGAGCGCGTCAAGCGCGCGCGCGGCGGCGCGTTTCGCCGCCTCAGTCGCCGCGCGCCCTCGGGCGGACGAGGAGGGCGACTTTGGAGACGCGCTCGTCGCGCGCTCCTCGTAGGACGCCATGAAGCGCCGCTCGAACTCGGACATAGGCGTCGACGCGTCCGTCAAAGAAGGGGAGGCTCCGGTTTCGGAGGAGTCTCCGGTGGGGCGCGCGCGAGGCTCTGTTCGTTTCGCGAGGCTCTCCTCGAACGCGACGCCTCGCGCCGTCGCGGGTGTCTTCGAGGAGACCTCCGTGTCGTCCGACGGCGGACGCTCGTTCGTTCGTCCGACAAACGACCCCAAAGACGACGGGCTCGCGGTCCACACCGACTCGAGCTCATCCAGGTCGAACCCCCGGGACGCCAGCGCGGAGAGCACCGCGGCGCCGTCGTCCAGGATCGCCTCCGCCGCGCCGGACGCGCGCGAGAGTTTGGTCAACGACGCGCGCGCGTCGGTCAATCGATTCAAAAAGAGCGGCGAGACGTTCTTCATCGCGGAAGTCGAAGGCGTCTCCGAAAGAGGCGTCTCCTTCTGAAGTCCGTTCGGCGTGTGACTCGCGCCGACGTTCGCGTCGTCGCGACGCGATAACGGCGATCGCGTTCCAGAGAAGGCAACGCGCGTTCCTCGCGTTTTTCCTTCCGGAGAGAGCGTCTCTTGGGGAGACGCGGCGCGCGCCTCGGCGCGCCGCCGCGCGCTCTCGATGCGCCTCGCGAACTTCTCCGGGGTGGCGGCGCGACGCGCCGCCGCCTCCGCCGCCTCGGCGGGCGCGTGGAAGCCCCACGGACGACGCGCGGAGGCGGGCCGAGACGAAGACGAAGACGAAGGCGAAGGCGAAGGCGAAGGCGAAGGCGCCTTCATGGCGGCGCCGTCTCTCTCGGTCGCCGCCGCCTTCTTCCGCGAGCCGCTCGTCGCCGGGCTCGCGATGGCGCGCGCGTACCCCGGCGGCTCGAGGGACGACCGGCCGAGAGGCGCGAGTCGTTTGTCTCGCGAGGGCGGCATCGGAGACAGAGCTTTCGCCGCCGCCTCGCGCTCCCTCTCGATCCGGGCGACCCGCTTCGCGTTCGCCGCCTCCAGCGCGGCGGCGCGCGTCCGCGCGACGGCGTCGCGCGCCGCGACGCGGCGAGCCGAGCCGAGCGAGGAGGCGCGTGTGGCGCTCCCGAACGGGGACGGGGACGGGCGCGACGCCATCTCCTGCACCGTCTCCTTCTCTTCCTTGTCGGCTCGCCGTTCGAGCTCCGCAGCGATGACGTCGCGCTCCAGCGCGACGCGAGTAAGGAGGGTCTCGCGTCGACGCGCCCGCGCCTGTTTCACGCGGTCCAGCGCCTGCTTCGTGGTCGGACGTGGCGAGACTAAAAAGTCACCGCTCGAACCTCCGTCTCGGTCGGCGCCGTCCAAAAGCTCTCGCTCTTTCGTCTCCGCGGCGGACGAGACGTCTTCCGCGTCAACCGAGACGTCCTCCTGCGACACGTCGGAGGGTGACGAGAAGGACGCCGAGAAGGCGTTCGACGAGACGTCGTGCGGCTCCGGAGGAGGAGGTCCCGTCGTTCCCGGCGCCGCCGCCGCCGCCGCTGCCGCCGCCGCCAGAACCGCGTCCCTCTTCCTCGCCGCCGCCGCGAGCATCGCGCGCGCGGCGGCTTCCGCCTCTTCCGCTTCGCGCTCGAGCGCGGCGATGGCGTCCGCCTCAAGCGACGCCTCCGCCTCGGCGCGCGCGTCGGTATCGCCGAGCGCCGAGGGGACGACGGCGGTCTCCGCGGCGGCCGCCGCCGGGCTCTTCTCCGCCGACGAAAAAAACGGCTCGGCGCGACTGTGACACCGTTCGGACACGTCTTCTTCCGCCTCCTCTTCTCGGGACGCGTCGTCCTCGACCGCGCTTTTTTGTCTCTGCGCCGCCTCGTCCGAGTCGGCGCGAACGGAAGAGACGGAAGAGAGGCGCTCGTCTTCGCCTTCTTCGGCTTCGTCCGCGTCTCCGTCTTCGTCTTCGAGACGAGACGAAGACGAAGGCGTCTTCGCCTCCTTCTCGAAAAAAAGAGCCGCCGGCGGCGCGGGATCCGCGTCGCGCGGAATTTTGACCGCCGCCGCGTCCGCCGACTCCGGGAGCGCCGCGTCTTCTCTCCTGTCGTCCGCGAATCCTTCGGAAGCGTTCGGTGCTTCCAGTGCCGTGTGCCGGTCCTCTTCTTCTTCCGAACGCGCGTCGGATTCCGAAGGGTTCGTCTCCGGAGGGTCTTCGGAGGTTCGATCCGCGCGCGCCGAAAAAGTCGCCTCCTCTTCCTCGTCCTTCTCCTCCTTCTTCTCTTCCTCGTCCTTCTCGACCTTCTCTTCCTTCACTTCCTCCTCCTCCTCCTCCTTCGCATCACTCTCCTCCAGCGCCATCTTCGCCACCGCGTCGCGCATCTCGCGAATCTCCGCCTCGGCGTCCGAGAGGAGCGTCGCCGCGAGAGGGAGAGGCGACGAGGCGGCCGCCGCCGCGGCGGCGCGCGAATCGCGCGGCTCGGCGGCGACGACAACCGCGGAGTTCGCGCCATCCGCCTCGCGCAGCGCGGACTCCTCCTCGTGAACAAAAGCCGTGTTAAACGAGGAAAACGCCTTCGTCGCGGCGTCGCGCGCAGCCTCGACGCCGTCGTCAAAGTCTCGAACGGTCGAGTTAAACGCGAGTGCCTGCGAGGCTTCGCGCGCCCACTCGTCGGGCCCGACCCCCAGTCCGCGAAGCGGCGCTGGCGTCTCGGGGGGAGCGTTTTTTTCTCCGCCGACCTTTTTGCGCCCAGCGGCGGCGGCGCCGGGGGAGGTGAGCACGTCCAGCGTGCTCAGCACGTCCGCGTCCGCGTCGACGTCCGTGGAGACGTCCGAGTCAGAGCTCGCCGCGACGGGACGTCCGAGCTGGGCGTCTGCGTTTTTGAAGGTGAGGCGCGCGCGGACGTCGTCGACGTCCTTGTCGAGCGCCGCGTCTCGGCTCGATTCGCCGCGTCGCGCGTTCCCGCTCCCGCGCGACGCGGACGCCGCGAACTCGGGCGTGGCGAACTCGAACGAGGACGCGGAGTCGTCCCCTGCGTTCGGTCTCGCGCGCGTCACCTCGGGAGACAGCTCTTGACCGCCGGGCGAGCCGTCCAGCCACGCGGACGCGTCCTCGACGCGCGTGGTGTCGTCGCCTTCGCTCGGGTCGAAGTCGTCGAGGAACGAATCGAAGTCGGCCGAGCGGTCCGTCTCGCCCGCCGGCGCGCTCCGCGGCTCGGGCGAGGGCGTCACGGACCGAGCCGGCGACGAACCCGCGGACGACATGGCCGCGTCGCCGCGGTCGCGGGAGAACCGAAGAGCGCGACACGGATGTGGCGAGAGCCTTGGACGGCACGAGATGTAAACGGTCGTCCTCGTTTGAAACGACGGCACGAGAAACGTCCGGAAATGGACGACACGCCGCGCGCGAAAAAGCGCACGCTTTCGGTGCCGAGCTCGACTTATCCGACCTCGCATCGACACTTCGCCGCGCGCCGGGAGAGGCCGCGATGGCGCTTCGGTTGACGAGCTCGCTGTTGGCGCGCGCGCGCGTCGCGCCGCGTCGCGACGCGACGCGCGCGCTCGCGTCGGTGGCCCCGAGCGCGACGCGGACGCGCGGTGTCTCCGCGCGTCCCGCATCGACGCCGGGCGGCGGCGGCGGTTCGCCCGCGAGAAGGCACGTCCGCGCGCGCGGCGGCCGCGGCGCCTCCTCTCTCTCGACGGCCGCGTCTTCGCCCCGTTTAGTGGCGCCGCCCTGGAAGGAGGAGGTGCTGGACTCGCACGCGGCGCTCGGCGACGTGTGTTTCGTGCTGTGCGCCCCGCAAGGGCCCCAGAACTGCGGCGCGGTGGCGCGGGTGATGCAGAACTTCGGCGTGTACGACTTAAGGCTGGTCAATCCCGGGCCGTTCGTGCTCGAACGCGGCGACGGAGTTGAACGGGCGTCGACGAGCGACGACGAGAACGACGAGGCCAACGTCGCGCCTGACGGAGCGAACGCGCGCGGGGGAATCAACTCGGGCGCGGCGCTGGGCCCGGACGGACTCGGGCACGGCGACGAACTCCCGCCCGCGCTCCGCCCGACGCTCAAATCGAGAGCGGCCGAAAGCGACGAGGAGGATGCATCTTCGAAGACGAACGATTCCTCCTCCTCCGACGACGACGAATATGCGCTTCCGCCGCTCTGCGCGGAGGCGTACCGCTTCGCGTGCGCTGCGGACTGGCTTTTGGCGGACGCGTCCAGGCACGACTCGCACGTCGACGCCATCAAAGATTGCACGTTCGTCATGGCGACCACGGCGCGGCCGCGGGGAAACGTTCCGCTGGTCACCGCGCGGGTCGCCGCGAAGATGCTCGTGGAGGAGTCGAAACGAGGCAAAGTCGCGGTGTTGTTCGGGAACGAACGCACGGGTTTGACGAACGAAGAGCTCGCGCAGGCGCACGCCTGTGTTGCGATTCCCACCGCGGGACAAGGCTCTCTGTGTCGCAAATCGTTAAAGTACACCGGAGGCACGGGACCGACGTCGTTGAATCTGTCGCAAGCCGTCGGCGTTTTGGCGTACGAGCTGTTCATGGCGGCGGACGCGGCGGTTGCTGAGACTGATTGCTCATACCGGGGCGTCGCCGAGGGCGCGATCAACATCCCGACGTCGCAGCTCATGACGGTCGGGGAGAAGCACACGCTGAAGAACGAGCTCATCGCGGCGCGCAGGAGCCTGGACGTGCTGAAGACGGTTTCGGTTTCGGACGAGGACGACGACGAGGACGACGACGACGACGACGACGACGTCGAAGGCGATGACCGCGAGGAACGAGGCATCGAGCGCGTTTTGAACGCGGCGCCGTTACAGCGCCGCGACGCGGCGGCGCTGTTTCAGCTGGCGCGGCGGGTGAAAGCCGTGTCGGCGGTGGACGCGTCGGACGATGACGGGAAAGAAAACGGCGGGGCTCCGAACCCGGGACCTCTGGACGAAAAGGTGACGCGCGTCGTCGCGCGGCTTGCGGAAAACGGCGAGACGCCCAGCGTGAAACGCGCGCGCGCGCGAGTCCGCGAAGCGCTGGGCTTATCGTTGACGGATAAGGAAATTCGAAAGGCGATTCGAAAGGCGAGCTCTAGCTAGACGTGAAGCTTCGTAGACGACGCGGCGCGACGTACGCGATCTATCGTGATGCTAATAAAGAATATCCTCGTCACGTCCTCCGCGCCGACGGCTTGTCGAAGCTCTGCTCCTTCCCCGTTTTCCGGTGCTGCGGGCGCTCCGTCGCCAAACGGCTGGTGTCCTCGTTCGCGAGGTGCGTCCACTTGGTCTGACCCACCTTGCCGAACTTGTCGCCGCGCACCTGCATCGCCTTCGGCAGAGAGCTCTTGTCCACGCCCTTGTCGCCGCCGGTGGCGGCGGAGAAATCGCGCGCGTAAATCTCGTGCGTCGAAGCCGTGCCGAACGCGTCGTCCGCGGCTTCCTGGAAAAACGCGCCTTTGTGGTAGTACTTCTGCATGAACCCGAGTTTCGGCTTGTCTTTTGACGTGTCTTTGCCGTTCGCGGAAGACGAACCGCCGAGCTCCGTCTCTCGCCGCAGCTCCGGGTGCGCCGCGAAGTACGCGCGCTTCTCCTCCTCGGACATGCGCCGGATCTTCTCCTGCTCCTCGCGCTCGGCGAACATCCGGTCGCGGGTCTTTTCGTCCTCCTCGATCCGCGCCAGCTCACGCAGGCGCCACGCCGCGTACGCCACCGCCGGGTCCTCCACGTCGTCGTCCGTGTCCACGTCGGACGCCTCGGCGTTCGTCTCCGCGTTCGCGATGGCGGTCTCGCGCTCAATCTCGAGCTCGACCAATCTTCGACTCTCCTCGGCGCGCTTCTTCTTGTGCGCCTCCGCCGCGGCCCATTCATCGTCGTCGGCAGTCTCCTCGTTCGTTTCGTCGTCGCGCGCTCTCAGCGTCTCGCGCTGCGCGCGCGAGACGAACACGGGACGCACCATCTTGCGAGCGTCGTCGTCGCTGTCGCTCGCGTCCGTGTCCGTCTCCCAGCTCGAGGAACCTTCGTCCTCGGAGGCGACCGGTTTCGGGGGACGCGGCTTCGCGTCAGCCGGGAAATCTTCGTCATCCTCTTCCCCGACGGGCATGCCCTCCTCCTCCTCCGCGCGGCGCGCGGCGAGCCGCGCGCGCGCCGCCGCGCGCCGCCGCGCGATGTCGTCTTCGTCCTCCTCCTCCTCGGAGGCCGTGGACTCGTCCTCGGACCCGGCGGGCTCGCGTTTGCCACGCACGATCGTCGGGGGCTTCACCGCGCGAGCGCCGGAGATGATGACCGCGGGCGCGGCGACGCGTCTACGCCCGGGGTGCGCCGAGGACGCCGCCGCGGCGTCTCGCGCGTCGTCGTTCCTAAATTCGTCGTTTCTGTCGTCCTCGTCCGCCTCCGCCCCGGCGGCCCAACCGGGGAGCACGCCGGCTCTGTGCCTGGACACCTTGGTGGCCACCTCGGCGGCGCGTTGGGCCCCATCGCGCTTTTCGCGGTCGCGGTCGAGCCAGCTCGGGTTGCTCCCCTTGACGCGGACGGTCTCGTCCGCGCGGACGCGACCCGACATGCCTCCGAACGCGGCTTCGAAAAACGCGCGGGGTTCGGACTCGGGGAACGCGCGGGTGCGGAGTGCGAGAAGCGGCGGCGAGTGGACTTTGATGCGCGTGGCTTAAACTTTCTTTTTGTGACGAGCCGACGACCGGTCGACGAAGTGTAAAAAAACAGACTCGGAACCCGGTCGAGTTTGAGACGGCAAGCTCTTGGCGCGACTCGCGCGAAGCCGCCGCGACAAAAAGCTTCGCTCGTCCACCGCGGAGGAGCGATAATGCGCGGTACGGAGAGGTACGCGGACGAGGTACGCGGTCGACGAACCGGACGAAGGAGCGGTGCGAAGGTGACTAATTACTCATACGTCGAAGCGCGCGGCGCCGGCGCCGCGAAAACGAACGAGGAGACTCGATTGTATTCTTCGCCGTCGCGCGTTTCGCGATTCGTCTTTCGGCGCGCCGGTATCGTTCATCGTCTCAGCTCCGCGAATTTAGCGTTCTATTACGGGCCATCTGACCAGCCACTCGAGTGCGCCGCGCGGCGGGTCGATGAGCGTGACGCCGCGTCTGTGATACTTCAGCATGCGGTAGATGAGTCTGACGATGAATCGGTAGCGTGACTCGATCGCGTGCTGTTCATCGAGCGTACAAATTGTACGAAGCCTTGCAAACGATGAAGCGCAGTCGAGACCGACCGATTGGCTCGACAGGGCGTTGAGCGCGATATCCAATTCTGTGCACGGTCCCAGGCCGACGCCGGCCCACGACTGATCGCGTATCCTTGTCATAACTGGGAGCAAGCACTCGAATGCGACCATATGAGGCTGCCTTTCACTCAACAAGGGGAATGATGAGTCCCCGGGAAGAGGATCTGATTCGCCCATGAAGTCGGCGACGAGGTCGCGGCGCGCGTGGGTGATCGCCGAGCGCCCGGCGAAGGTATCTCCCGGGGCGGGAACATGAAACTCACGTCCGTCGTAGTAGCACTTGCAGATCTCCAAATCGAAGGACTCCAACAGCTCGCGCGCATCTTTCACGCCGCGTTTGCCGACGACGAGCTGCACAAAACTGTGATGGTCCCGTAACGTGTGGTCGTAAGGGAAGCGGCCGGTGTAAGGGAAGAGGCCGCTAGCACTACCGCCCGGGACGCCGACTTTCATTCCTCCGTAACGGCGTCGAAGCACGAGCTCGCCCCACTTGAGAGTTTGCGCGTAGTACTCGTCGCTGGTATACGGCAAATCACCGCGCCAGCCGTAGGTGCCCGATATCGGGCGGGAAGCGTAGCTCTCGACGTGGTGCACCGAGGTTTCGAGCGAGGACTCCTCGCGGGCGCCCGCGAGGTCGCGTTCGCTCTGCCTGTACCCGTTGTCCACCCCCGAGCATATCAGCCGACACTTCTCGAACAGCCGCTGGCGCACGAACGGCGCCGCGTCCCAGGTGCAGAAGATGTCGACGTCCGCGAGTTCCCACTCCTTGTCATCCCCGGAGCGGCCGAGCGCGGCTTGAACCGCGAGAGAGCCCGAGAGCAGGACCTGAGGCGGCGCGTCCTTTCGGAAGATACCCTCCTCGGGAAAGCTAGTATATTCTGGAAAACTAAAGATATCTTCGAGCGTGAACGACGGCCGCTCTTCCTTCCGCGAGGTGACGGCGTTCAACGACGCTTGAAGCTCGCGCTTGAGCGACGACTGCAGGAGCTCGGCCGCGAGAGGACGCGACCCCTCGACGGGGGAGCGCGAGAAGACGGAGAAGAGCTCTTTGCTGCACGTCGCGAACGAAAAGACGTCGGGCGGAGCGAGTGACCCTGCGATTTTGGCGAGGACCTCCTCGCTCAGGTCGCGCAGCGAGGTGCCGCGCTCGGAGGGGGAGACATCTTCGATGGGTGTCGTCTGCATGGCGTCGGCACGCGTCGGCGCGGTGCGGAGTGTCCGCGGCTCTTCTACGGAGGGGCGAAAAGAAAACCTAGCTACAGCGCGGTCGGCTCGTCCGAGGACGGCCGCGGCGACGCTCTCGTCCACGTCAAAGGAGGGCTTGTTCTCGTCCGCCTCGGCTTGGACCTTGGCC
>ENA-OUOG01001259-OUOG01001259.1-marine-metagenome-genome-assembly--contig:-NODE-1259-length-30032-cov-6.924787_pt1 | contig 30032 bp, 13 predicted proteins | sample MGYA00248635_ERZ508505 | MGnify/ENA primary metagenome ERZ508505 (study PRJEB26176, sample SAMN06267871) | marine metagenome | isolation source: Saanich Inlet, British Columbia, Canada | place: Pacific...
AAAAAAAAAAAAAAAAAAAACAGAGCCCACACGAAATGCCATCCTCCTACAAGAATCAGAGTCGGGGGCGCGCGGGGCCATGAAGGCGCTCGCCCCCGAGCTTCGCGCGCCGGTGTCCGCGAGGTCTCTTCCGGACGATGTGGTGTTGCGGAACATGCGTCGCGCGCTCGCGGCTCTGGGTGAGGACGACCCCGCGCGGGGCGATGGCGTTTCGGCGCCGGAAATCTCGACGAGCGGCGGCGACGACGTCGCGGCGGGCGCATCCTCCTCCGCCTCGGTGGTCACCGCGCTCGCCGCGGTCGAGCTGCGTCGCGAGACGCGGCTGTGGATGGCCATGATGTACAAGAGCACGAGCCAGCACCGACGCACGGTGCACTTCCAGCGCATGCGCGGCGTGACTCGCAGCCTGCGCGCGCTCGCCGCGCTCGACGTCGGGGCCGCCGCCGTCGCGCTCAGAAACGGACTTCGCGACGGCGTCTCCGAGGCGGCGCGCGAGGCGGCGTTGTCGAGCCCGGCGGTCGCCGCGGGGGCGCACGCGCTGTGGAAGCTTCCGCCGCGGGCGCTGTGGGACGATCTCTCGATCCGTTTGCGCGAAACAGCGCGCGTCGCCGCGGAGGCGGATGACGACATGCTCGCCGCCGCCGAGGCGCTCGTCGGCCAGCTCGCGCACACGTTCTTCATGCCCTTCGCGCTCGTCGCGCTCGCCGCCGTCGCGCGTCTGCGCGCGTCGACGCACCAGCTCGTCGCGGACGCCGCCGCCGCGTACAACGCGCTCGCGCCGCTGCTCCGCGGGGGAATCATGCCACCGCCGGGCCTCGAACCCGGGACCGCGGAAAAAGACCCGCCGCCCGAGGCGCTCGCGTGCGAGTGGCGCGCCGTGTCGCGAAAAAAAAAAACAGCCGGCGACGCGCGCGCGCGGCGCGTCTCCGCCTCCGGGCGACTCCCGCCGGAGTCGCGCGGACCGAAGTCCGTCTCGACGGACCGAACGCCGTCTCGCGCGGCGTCTCTCGCCGCCGCCGGGAAACGAACGAGCGTCCCGACGCGTCCGCGCGCGCGCGTCGTGCCCGCCGCTTCCGACGAACGCGCGACCGTCGGGGACGAAGACTGGAGCTGGCGGGTGTTGCCGCCGGTTCCCGTCGCCGAGAAAAAAGCGGCGTTCGACGCGTCGGCGCCATCCGAGCGCGCGCGCGTACGCGACCCCGTGCCGCCTTCGGGGAGGTCGAAAGACGCGCGGGACTTCTCGGGCGGCGAGGATCTGGGCGCCGCCGTGCCCCGCCGCGTGCGCGGCGTGGACGCGAAGATAGACCGCGGGGAAGCCGGGACGTCGACCGGCGGCGACGCGCGCGCGGCGGAACGCGCGCCTGTGTATTCCAGGGCGACGTTCGCCGCGGGACTGGGGATGGTTTCGAGCTCGCCGCGGGGAGGGACGTCCGGGTCCCGCGGCGCGGCGGCGGAGGCGCCGGCTCCCGAACCGGAAGAAGAAAAGGACGAGACGCCGTCGTTCGATTTCGCGTCCCTCGCTTCCGGCCTCGCGCCCGCGACGGGCGACGCGGCGGGACCCGCCGGCGACGGCGCGGGCGGCGGGAAGAAACGCCGGCGCCCGAGCGCTGCTTCGAAGCCGGCCGAGCCGCCGCCGCCGCCGGCGGCGGAAAAGAAGAAGAAGAAGAAGAAGAAAACCGGCGACGCGAGACCCGACGCGAAATCCGCGGTGGACAAAGCGATGGCGCTGTTACTCGGGGACTCGTAGACGAGAGTGTGTGATTCGATTCCGCGATGATACAACGGACCGCTCGTCTCGGGCTATATATAACGAGCGTCTCCGTCCCTTTGTCTTCTTTCGCGCGTGTTTTTTCCCCTCGCCTTGGTCGCGCGACGAAGGGTTGGTCGCTTTCTTCCGCGGTCTAGTAGCTAACTAATACATCCGATGAGGATACGGGTCTGTTTTCGCGAACCGTCGCGCGCGTCACTGGTCGATGTTGAGCGTGAGCGCGACGCCCTGCAGCGTCCAGTGCGAGGCGTGCTCGTCCGTGGCGAGGTCCGCCTCCATCACCAGGCCGACGCCCATGGCGTTGCGGCGCGACTGCGTGACGTACACGGGCGTCTTGAACGTGCCCTGCAGCTTCAGCTTCGACGCCTCGATGGGGATCACCTGCAGGATGGGCAGCTCGGTGACGAGCACCTTGGGCTCTTGGCGCTTTAAGATCGAGCGTTCCACGTCCCACGACGCGCCCTCCAAGTAGAGGCCCTCGATGTACGCGCCGTGCTCCAGCTTCCCGGGCACGTCCGACGCGTCCGCGTGCCTGGTCACCTCCGTGTACAAAGTGGACTTATCCAGCGGCCAGCCCTTGTCGCGGCACGCCGTCTGCACGAGCGCGGCGGTGTACGTCTCCGGGATGTGCAGACCGCTGAGCCACATCACCGCGGGTTCACCCTCCTCTGTCCATCGCGCGTACTGCGCGAACCTTCGCTCGAACCAGAGGATCCAAGAACCCAGCTTCTTCTCCGTCGCGGCGGTCATCTTCGCCCACGCCGCGGGGAGCTGCCCGTTGAACAGAGAGGTTGCGAGCGCGTCCAGGTCGCCGGACATGCCGATCTCGCCCGCCAGCGCCTTCTGCAGGCTCTTCAGCGTCGACCGCATCTTATCCACCAGCAGGTTGAAGCGCGCCAGCTCCTGCAGCAGCACCACCTGCGTGGGAGAGGGCACGCCGATTTTCTTCTTGATGGTCGGCATGTCGAACGCGCTCGGGAGCCTCGCCAGGATGTCCGCGGCGACGGAACTGATGAAGTCCTCGCGCGAGACGCCGCCGCCGCCGGCGACGACGCGCGGCTGCAAATCCACGAGGTTGCTCCAGAGCTCCTTCGTCGCCGAGGTGTAGTAGGCGATGTCTGCGTTGCCGTGCAGCCCGAACGCCTCCGGGGTCTGTACGAGCGGGAGCGAGTCGATGACGCCGGCGTAGACGTCCCTGTGCCCGGACGCGGGCACGACGTAGTCCACCCCGATGCGCTCGTTGGCGTAAAAGTGAAACGGCTGGAACGCGTCGAAGAGGAAATCGCCGAGGTACTCGTTGAGGTAGGTGTTCAGCACGCGGCGGTCGAAGGAATCCGAGACGCGCCCGCCGTACATCGCCTCGCCGATGAGGTATCGCAGCGTGCCCCACGGTAACGTGTCGTCGCCGTTGTCGTGCGCCTTCGTGAGGTACGTGTTGATGAGCAGGTGCGAGATGCGGAAGTCCGTCTCGTTGAAGTCGTACGACACGTTCCACCCGAGTTTGCCGTACTTGCGCCGCTCCTGCGCGACGGCGTGGAAAAACGCCAGCACGTACGTCAGCGGGCGGTACCCGGGGTGCGGGCAGTCGCTGAGCGTGCGCTCGGTGATTTTCGCGTACGTCGCGCGCATGTTCAGCTTCAAGCCGTTCGGGGGCTCCGTGACCACCTTCAGCGACCGCTGTAAGATCCCGAGCGGGAACTTGTCGGTGGGGTCGGTGGTGAGCCACAAGCGGAACTCGTTCGCGGGCTTGGTGATCTTTTCCAAAATCTTCTCCAGGGTCTTGAGCCACGAAGGCAACAGGTGGCAGTTCTGGAGCATCACCCACAGCCCGCGCGCGCTCCCCATCTCGAGCATCTCCGCGGCTTTCGGGCCCATGCCCTGCCCGAGCGCCATGTACTTCAGCTTCGCGCCTGGTTTGTACCCCATGCGCTCGCCGAGCCGGAACACGTCAAACGCGGGATCCGCGCCGGGCGAGAGCACAAACACAACCGGCGTGAGCGCGTTGGACATGCCGTAAATCTTTTCGTAATCCAAGTTGGGCGGCTGCACGTAGCGCTCGGACATGCGGTCGATGACGTAGCGCGTGATCGCGACCGTCACGCGGTCGACGCGCACGCACCGCAGAAGAAGCATCTGCTCGAAGGTGTCCAGCGTCTCCGAGAACCCGCCGGGGAACGGGCTCTGCTCGGGCGCCTCCAGGTCGTACCACGCCCGCCACTCAGCCTCATGCGCCTCGATGTGGTCCGCCAAAGACGCAAACTTGGACGCGTTTTCTTTCGCGGGCAAAGCGATTTTCTTCGCTTCGGGGGACGCGGCCCGCGAGCCCCCGGCCTCTTCGCCGGGCTCCAAGGCGGTCTCTTCGCCAGCCTCAACAGCGGTCTCTTCGCCGGACCCTTCGTTTGTCTCTTCGAAGGCGGTCTCGCCGGCGACGTCGCCGGCGACGTCGCCGGCGTCGGCGGCGTCGGCGCCCGTCTCGGCGCCGTCCCCGCCGTCCCCGCCGTCCAAACCCGCGCCCAGCCGGGTGAGCCGGACGACGTCCTCCCATCCCTGGTCCGGCCACCACTCGTGCGGCTTGGCGCGCGCGGACTTCTCCAGGCTCAGGTTGCCCTTGAGGAAGAAGTCGAGCTGCTCGCGGTTCAGCGCGCCCTCGCCGTCCTCGATCTTGATGGTCATCTGGAACGACAGCATCAGCTTGTGCTTCTCGAAGAGCCCGAGGCAGGTGAAGTTGTACACGTCGTACGTCAGCGCCTCGACGACGTTCCTCAGGCGTTGCTCCAACGCGTTGTCTTTTTTTGACGTCTCCAAAGTCAGGTGGAACACGGTGAGGTACATGTTCAGCGAGTTCTCGTACATGGTGTTGATCACGGACAGACCGGACATGACGAAGAACAGAATAGAGCCTCTTTTCGCGACGGGCGCGTACTTCACGCGCGTCGTCTCGAGCTCGACGGCGGTTTTCTGCGCCGCTTCCAAATTCTCAGCAATCTCCACGGCTTTTTTCTTCGTGTTCTCCAGCGTCTCGATGAGCGCGGCGTTGTCCAGGATGTTGCCCTGCGCCGTCGCCAGCTCGCGCAGAAGCGTGTCCTCCAGCTGCTTCAAAAGCGTCTTGCTCTCGCTCATATCCTTCACCAGGCGCTCGCGCTCCTCCTCCAGGTCCGGACGCTCGTGCTTCACCGTGACGTTCAGGAGCTGCTCCTGCAGACCCTGCTGCGTGACGGAGTAGTTGATGATCATGGTCTTGCCCGACACCTCGGGGCCGTAGTGCGGGTTGGGGAGCTTCGTGCACAGGTACATGGTGAAGTTGTCGTCCCAGTCCACTTCTTTGTCCCCGAGCACGATAGTCTTCGCGCCGGTGGTCTCGTTGACCACGATGTTCTTCTCCAACACGGGGTCGATCACCGGGTCGATGTACTCGTCCAGGTTCTCAAAGAGGAACGGCAGCCCGTACTGCACGGCGAGCTCGAGCTGTTTCAGGAAATCTGAGTCGTTGAACGTCTTCACCTTGCCGTCCAGCTTCTTGCCCTCGCGGCGCTTGATCCAGTTCACCGCCTGCATCTGCGGGTCGACGCAGAGCGCGAACCGCGACGCGCGCGTGGTGAGGATGCCGTTCTGCACGCTCAGTTCGTCGCTCGGCAGGCCGTCCGAGGACCACTGCCCGGTTTCCACCTCGCTCGTCAGCAGGTCCTCCAGGCGGAACGGGCTCGTCATCGGCATGCCGCGCGCGGCGATGTCGTTTGCCCAGAGCTCGTACGTCAGACGCCGCCGGAAGTCGAACGTGAACGCGCCCGTGTAGGAGAGGAACGACGACGTCAGCAGGCAGTCGCCGAGCAGCTTCTCGCGTTTCACCGCCAACGCGGCGAGGTCGCTCGTCCAGCGCACGCGCTCCGACGCTAAGCCGGAGATGAGTTTCTCCGCCGCCGCCAGACGCCGCTCCATGAGCTCAGCCTCGTCCTTCAGCCGCCTCTGCTCGGCGGTGCTCGCCTCGAACCTCCCGGAGAGCTCCGCGAGCTGCTCGTTGAGCGCGGCCACGGCTTTTTTGGTCTTCGCGAGCTCCTTCTCGGACAGACGCAGCGTCTTCTCGGCGCTGGCGACGGCGGCGCGCTTGGGGTTCACCGTGCGCGCCACCGCGTTGTAGTTGATCATCGCGAAGACCCAGGTGAGCAACCCGCCGCCGGCTTTGGAGACGACGGTCACCGCCTCCGGGTTGAAGTTCTTCTCCTTGGTGTACACGCGCAGGTCCTTGATCATGCGGTCCGTGATGGCGTCCTTGTCGTACTGCTGCAGGCTCTTCAGGAAGTCGCCCGCGCCCAGCATCAGCTTGGCGCCCGCCCAGCTGATCTCCTTTTCCTTCTTGAGAATCTGCACGCACTCGCACACCTTCTGCACGGCGGCGGGGGGCTTGGCGAACGCCTTGATCTCGGTGATGTCCTCCTTTTTGAGGTTCTTGAGCGCCTCCGCGGCAGCCTCGAGCGCCGGGATCGCCTTCGCGAGGTCATCCTCGGCTTCCTGCTTCTCCACGGCGATGCGCGCGGAGTCCACCTTGAGCTGCTCCTCCTTCGCCGCCGCCGCCGTCTGCTTGGTCTCCACCTCGGCGGTGCTCTGCGCGATCACCTCCAGCAGCTCGTTCACCTCCACCGCCTTCGCCTTCACCTCAATCTTCGCCTTGGACAGGTCCGTCTGCATCGTCGAGACGTCCGCGGCGGCTTGGATGAGCTTCTGCAGACCGCCGTCCAGGCGCGCGGAGAAGTCGGCGTTCTTGCCTCGTTGCTCCACCAGGCTCTTCTTGTAGTTGCTGATGAAGTCCAGGTAGTTCTTGGGCGTCACGTAGTTGTGCCTCCGCAGCTCGTCGTAGAACTTCGCGGAGTACTCGCGCACGGACTGGTGCGCCAGCACCATGTGCTCGGTGATGGTCTCGCGGAACTGATCCGGCAGGTCCAGGTCGGAGAGGAACACGCGGCTGACGCTGCGCAGCGCGTCTTCGGGCCACGGCGTGAACCAGTCGATCACGGTGTTGTTCACCAACCCGGGGAAGTTGCGGCACCGCGTGCGCAGCACGTCCCCGACCGGGGACATCGCCAACACGACGTGCAGGTTGTTGCGACACCGATCGACGTAGTAGCGCCAGCACGCCTCCTTGGTCTCGCCCAAGCCGGCGGCGCGCACCTCGTCGCGGACGCCGTTGATCACCACCTCCTTCTCGTCGTCCGCGTAGAGCGCGGGGACCATCCCTGACGTCAGCATGTTGTTCACGAGCTCCAGGAAACCCTCGTCCGCGACGTGCGTGTCCGTGAAGAGGAACATCACCTTCTCGTTCTTAGCGCCGATGCGCGTGTACAGCGTCTTGAGGTCCTCGCGGAACGCGGCTTCGTCGTACCCGCGCGTGAGCGTGATCTCGAAGACGCCGCACCCGGAGGTGAACGCCGCCAGCTTGGAGAGCGACTGCTTTCCCGAGCCCCCTACTCCGACGAGGAGCGCGTTGCCCTGGTCGAGACGCACGATCCTGTGTATGCGCGTGAGGTGCTCGAGCGCGTCCTCGAAGAACACCAGGTTCATCGGCTTGTTCTCGGCGTTGTACAAGCCGAGGAGCTCCTCGAACACGGGCTTGACGTCGGCGTACGACGCGAGGTCCTCGTACGGGCGGTCCGCCGGGGGCTTCTCGGTGCCTTCTTCCGTCAGGCCCACTTCTTTCGAGGCGTGCTTGTAGTCGCCGAACAGGATGGGGTCCGCGAGCACCGCCGCGGCGTCGAGCTCGTACTTCTCGTTCACGAGTTCGGCGAGCTTCTCGATGACAACCTCCTTGTCCTCCGCGGAGATGAGGCGGTCGTGCAGAATGCGCAGCGCCTCGTTGCGCCACAGCCGGATGAAGCTCGCGCCCGTCTCGAACTGCTCCTTGCGCGCGCACAGCAGGCCCTCGTAGATGCGCGACAGGTCTCTTAAGTTGAAGATGTAGTGGAAGCGCGACGGCGTCGGCGGCAGCTTCTCCAGGATGTGGTCGTACAGAGCGAGCGTCACGCCGGTGAGCTCGTCCGCCGCGCCCTGCACGCGCGGGTTGAGGTTGGCGACGTGCCACTGCAAGATGGAGGAGTAGATGGTTCGCAGGTTTTCCTGATCGGGGAACTGAATCTCCAGCGTGTTGAACAGCGAGACGAACCGCGGGTCCACGGGGTTGCGCGCGCCTCCCGGCGGACCCATCGCCGCGACGTAGTTAAAGTCGCGCATCTTCTTCCAGTTGAGTTCCTTCCCGCGGTCGTACAGACCCTCGCGCTCGATGAGCGTCTTGAGCAGCGCGATGGGCTGCTGCGTGCCGTAGAGGTCAACCTTGGGCATGTTCAGGTCATCGAAGAACAGCACGAGTCGTTTCCCAGCCGCCGGGCCGTACGTGTCCTTGGCGCGCTTCTCCACCACCTCCTCGACGCCGCGCTGCACGTCCATGGACGTCGTGCGCGAGGAGAAGTTCATGCCGAGAAGCACGTTCTTCTGAATGTCGAGGTTGGCGAGGTACTTGGCGATGGTCACAGTCTTAGCGGTGCCGCTGTCGCCGACGAAGAGCACGGGCTTGCCCTTGGCGACGAAGCAGTCCAAAAGCCACGTGCTTCTCACGGTGTCCACGGTGGGCACTAATATGGACGCGAACCTAGCGCCATGGTCCAGCTCCAGCGGCGTCACGGAGGAGCGCCAGGTGAACCACTTCTTCTTTTCGACGTCGAAGCGGTACTCGTACAGGCTCGCCTTGGGGAGCGTGGTGGGCGACAGACCCTCGCCCTCCTTGCAGGAGAACCCCGCCAACTTCTTGATGAAGGCGTCCACGCGGTCGCGGTCGCTGAAGCCGTGCTTCTGAATCACGGACGCGCCCAGGGACCACACCAGGCAAAACACGAACGTCGCCTCGAGCACGGCGGGGTCCACGACGACGCCGTCGTCCTCCTTCTCGGGAACGGCATCCTTCTCGGGCGCCGCCGCGGGAAGCACCGCGTTATCCTCCTCGGCGTTCTCCCCCGAGGGCGCCGAGTCCAAAAGCATGCACTCCAGCATGTTGCACAGCTGCGTGACGAGGTTCAGGTTCGTCTGCGGGATGGTCTGCTGCGGCGCCTTGCCGATAACGTCGCCCTCGATGCCCTCCATGCAAAAGTCCACGCATTTGTCCACGTACTTGCTCATCAGTCTGCGGAGCACGTCCGCCTGCTCCTGGTTCACGCGCTTGTTGCACCAGGTCCACGTGTACGGCTCGTAGTTGAGGTTCTTGGGGTCCACGTACACCATGCCGCACCGGGAGACGGTCGCGGGCGAGGCGTACTGCAGGTCCGCCACCTCGAACAGCAGCTTGACGTGGTCGACGAGCCGGATGCGCTCGCCGTTCGGTAACGTCAGGAGCTTGTTGTCGTCCATCACCGAGTTCATGTTCTCGACCCACACCGCGTCGACGTCGCCGTCGAAGACGATGTACCGAAACTCCTCCTTGTCCGGGGGCAACGGCCGAGTGAGCTCGCGGAAGATGTTGGAGAGCAGCCCGTCCGTCCAGTCGCGCGTCTCGGGGTCCAGCTCGCCGTACAGCTCGGAGACGGTCTGCGCCTTGGGGTTCACGATGTGCAGCTTCGTGGGCACGCCCATCTTGGTCTGCGACCGCGCGAGCGTGTTGATGATCACCGATTTGCCGCCGCCGGTGTTCCCGACAACCATGGTGGTGTGCCGCGTGAGCATCGTCTCGTACAGCTGGATCACCTTGTCCACCTGCTGCGAGGGCTCCGTCATCACCTTGTACCCGTGTTCGGCGAGGTCGCCCTCCACCACGTCGTTCATGCGCGGGTACCGCACGCGCGGGCAGTCCAGCCCGGGGAACAGGTCCGAGATGAGTCCCAGGAAAAGCGGCACGTCGTCGAAGACGAATTTCGGAAGGTTCATGTCGCGCAGCGCGCGCATCAACACGATTTGCTCGCTCAAGTCTGGCGATCCTCGCTTGAGCGCGCCAGCCATCACCAGCACCGACTTGAGCGCGCGCAGCCCGAAATCGTAGTGGTACTGCTTCGACAGCTGCTCCTTCGCCAGCTTGTACAGCACGGTCATCTTCTTCGCCAGGCTCTTGGCGGTGTTGAACCCCTCCGAGAAGAGCATGATCTCGCAAATCTGCTGCAGGTCGGGGACGATCATGGTCACCGGCCGGAACAGCGCTTTGAGGTTATCGGGGAGCTCGGCTCTTCCGGCGTAGCCGGGGTTCATGGTGATGAAGATCCCAGTCGTGGGTAAGATGTTGATCTCTTTGCCCTCGAACACGAACTCCTCCAGGCGGTTTCTTAACGCCTCCTGGATGCACTTCACCTGCGACGACACCACCGAGAGCACCTCCACGGTGATCCGGTTGAACTCGTCGAAGCACCCCCACGCGCCGCACTGCACTAAACCGCTGAAGATGCTGCCCATGGCTTTGTAATCAAGGCCCTCGCCGCAGTTGAACACCACGCACAGCAACGCCATGGATTTCGCCAAATCCTTCGTGGTTTCGGTTTTGCCAGTCCCGGCGGGGCCCGCGGGCGCGGCGCCGAGCGTGTACGTCAGCGCCGTGGTGATTGTCATGTAGCACCGATCGGTCAGCGCGGTGATCACGAGTCGGCCGTTCAGGCCCATGTACTCGTACCCGAAATCAAACGTCCCGGTGCACTGGTTGATTTTGATGTTGTCGTCTTTCTTGGACCACTTGAACCGCAGCTGGCTCTCCCAGGCGAACTCGCGCGCGTCTAAAACTGAGTCGCGCACGAACGTGTCGATGATGTCGCGCGCGTGCACGTCGATGATGATGAGCTGGTTGATTTTCTTGCGGTTAAGCGAGTTGAGGTCGCCTCTGACCATCGTGGTGAGCTCCATGAGCTGGTCCGTGAGTTTGCCCCCGAATTGCTTCATCGCCAGCTTGTTCCCGGCGCGCACGCGCTCGAACACGTCCGTCACTTCCCAGGTCCACCAGATCTGGCTTCCCACCAGCGCCATCATGCCGAGCTGCTTCAGGATCCACTGCGAGCGCGCCATCTTGGCGTAGAAGAAGACGCCCTCCTTGGCGATGGCCAGCAGCGTCTTTCGCATCTCCGCCTCGACCCCCAGCATCCACGTCTCGACGGCGCCCTCCGCCACGCAGGGGTCCTTGAACTCGAAGGACTCGCCCTCCGCGGAGGTCATGCCCAGGACGGTCTTGTTCCCGCGCCCGAACGTCAGCGAGGCGCAGTTATCGTAGAGCTTGAGCATGTGCTCCTGCACGGACGTCGGGTCGGACGTGCCGAGCACGGAGAGCAGCTCGTCGTCGGAGATGAAGAAGAAGCGCGGAAACGCGTTCCGCTTCGAGTCGAGGTACTCGCTCAGCGATTTCTGGCACCGTTCCAAGTTCTCGGCGATGTCCCGCAGGTTCGCGAGTCGGTTCTTCACCGAGCAGCACTCCAAGATGTTGACGTTCTTAGCGGTTTCGTTCATGATCTCCGCCCAGCTTTTGTCGATCTTGTCGAAGCGCTTCGCCTCCTCGGGGAGCTGGTCGCGGATGTCATCGCTGCCGATGAAGATGCTCTCCAGGTACATCCACTTGCGCTGCACCGCCATCCACACCTCCAGCACCTCGCCGATCAAACTGAGCTTGCCCTCCCACTCCTCCACCTCCGCCGTGAACGGCTTCACGAACCGGCTCGCCATCATCGACTGCAGCGTCAGGTTCATGTCCTCCAAAATCACGGTGGTCTCCTCCACGCTCCGCAGGATGAACCCGCGGTCGACGTCGCCGCTCTTGACGTATCGCGCCAGCGTGAACTTTTGCTCGCGCCACACGACGGCGAACTTGGCGATGTCGCCCTCGATCTTCAGCTCCTTCTCCGCGGCGACGCACATCTCCATCACGGGGTCGAAATGCTTGTGCGTCTCCATCGCCAGCAACCGGCCGAGCGTCAGCGTCGCCGGGTCGAACTCGACGTCGGGCTGCGAGGTGACGCGAAGGAGCTGTTGCCAGTGCCTCGGTCTTAGCGCGTCTGATTTGAGCGCCTCAAACAAAGGCAGCGCGTCGGCAAACGCCGCCAGGTTCTCCTCCAGGAGCTCGAAGACGGGTTTCTTAGACAGGCTTTGGTCGGAACGCATTGTCTCCAGTTTCTCGTCGAAGCGCTTGGCGACGGCGTGCAGTTTCTTCAAATCAAGGTCCGACCACAGCACGGCGTCGTGCTTGTGGATCGCCTCTTCGTGCGCCGAGTACACGGCGTAGATGGCGCACAGGCGCTCCATCTCCGCCTCCGCCTCGAGCAGCGTGGGGTAGGACGTCCTCTGCAGGTCGAACAGCCTCTCGGACTCGAGCAGGTCCTCGCGCCTTAAACGCTTCGCCTCCAGCTCCGCCTTGAACTTCTCCAGGAGCACCGCGCCCTCGGCGAGCACCACCGTGGGTAAGCCCGGGCCCTGCGTCTTGAGACGCTCCAGCATCTCGCCGCACTCCTCCTGGAACGTGATCACCTGCTTCTTGGTCACCTCGGTGAAGTGCTCGCGCGTCTCGCCCAGACCGTCATCCACCGTCTCCACCTCCACCCGCAACGCCGCCCAGACGTCGCGAATCGCGAGAGCCTCTAATTCGTCGTGCTCGCTCGCGCCGACGCCGTACAACGCGCGCGTGCGGTACCGCTCCTCGATGTCCAAATACGCAAGCTCCATCAAAGCGTGGCCCTCGCGCACGGAGGCGATGATCGCCAAAACGGCTTTCAGGTCCTCCAGGGTGTTGCACGCGACGTGCACGCCCAGCTGCTTGTCCTTGAGGTCCGTGCGGATGGACCGCACGCGCTCTAAATCGGCGCGGTCCATCTCACGCGCGTACGCCGCCACCCAAGCCAGGCACTCCTCTCTCAGCGACGCGCCGAGGCTCTTGAAGACGACTCGCGCGAAGGACACGTCCCGATCGACGCACGACGAATCGTACAGGTCCTCGGCGCGTTTCGCGAAGCGCGCGAAAACCTTCTCAAACGCCTCGCAGGTGGGGCCGCCCGAGGAGGACGCTTCGCCGCAGAACCGCGCGACGGCGGCGTCTTTGTCGTCGCGCCACAACTCGCCGTGCGCGTCCCACTTCTCAACCTCGCGCGCGACGCCGAGCACCACGGCGTCGCAGACGGCGTCCAGCGCCCGCGCCGCCTCGACGACGTCGGGGCACTTGGCGACGTCCGGATGGAACGTGAACGAGAAGGGCTCGTCGTCGCCGACGAGTTGCGTCGGCGCCTCGACGCACGTCCCGTGCGTCCATCGCGTGAACCGCGACGCGCACGCCACGATGTTTCCGCTCAGCGCGCTGAGGTGTTTCGCCTGGTCCCGCGTAGAGGGCTGGATGACCACGTCCGGGGCGTTGAGGAAGACCCGGATCAAAAACAAAGGGCTCGGCGGCGGGTTCGAAGGCGACGTCTCCTTTTTAGGGCCGAAATCGCTCTCGGCGCGCCAACGCTCGACGTCGCGCCGTTTCGTCAACGTTTGAACCGCGCGTAACGAGTTGAGCGTCAAATCGCAAACCGCGTGGAACACCTTCGCCTCCCAGTGCGCGTAGTACGACGCGAGCTGCGGCGCCTTGCCCGTGTTGGTGCCGGCGACCGCCTCCTCGATCTTCCCCAGCAGCGGCCCGATGGACTGGTACTTGCGTGCCAGCCGGTCGACGATGGCCAGCCTCGAGGTTTCCAGAAACTCGACGCACTCGGCGAAGTCCATGGCGTCTTCCCCCGCGGGGGGCTCGACGAGCGCCGTCGTCGACGCAATCTCCGCCACCACGCCGGCGACGATGCCGCTGTTCTTGCGTACCAGGCCGACGAGCGCGGAGAACTCGTTGATCGCGCGGTCGCAGTTCTGCACAAACTCCAGAATGCCGAGCGACATCCAGTTCAGCACCTTGAACCCCGGGTTCAGCGAGCGTTTCAGCTCGGCGAGCTTCTCGGACAAGAGCTCGCGCTCAACCTCCGTCAAGCCCTCCGTCGCCGCCGCGTAGCGCGCGAGCATGTCCCGCAGCGCCTCGCGGCACTCCACGAAGGCGTCCTCGCGCAGCGTCACCTTGAGCGCGGTTTCCGGGATGGCGAAGCCCATGCGGTCGAGGTACCGCGACTCGCGCAGGAGCGTGGCGAGCTCGGGGTGGAAGTTGACCGCGACGGAGAAGGCGTCTGGAGACGCGGAGGCGTCCTTCTCGCAGACGTCGGAAGACGCGTCTCTCAGCACGCCGCTCTTGAGATGCCGCAGCGCTGTCTGGTCGGCGCCCTCCACCCAGGCGCCGTGCAGGCGCTTCTCGTAGCGCATGCACGTCTTGGCGAGATCCGTGTACGCGCGCCCGCACGCGTCCGCGAGCGGCTCGCGCGCCATCGCCTCGGCGGCGTCTGTCTGCAGGCGCGTCATCGTCTTTCGGATCCGCGAAAACAGCGAGCGCGACCACGCGATGGCGCCCGCCACCGGCGGCTGGTTCTTCGGCAGCGGCGGCTGATGCTGCGCGTGGTCGAACATGTTCCTCGTCTCGACGATTTCCCGCGTGAACTGCTCGAGAATGTCGTGGAACTTGGAGGACATCGTGCGCCCGATCGCGCCGGAACTCTCGACGCGCTCGAACGAGGAGAGCAGGTCGAACGCGTCCTCCGCCGAGCGCAGCTTCTTGAACGACTGGTCCACGAACGCCTTGGCGGACTTCTCCACGAGCTCGCGCTCGCGCTCAAAGTCGGACACGACGACTTGCCAGTCCGCGAACCGCTTCGGGTCGAAGATGTCAAACTCCACGCTCCGCGCCGCGCGGGCCATGTCCGTGACTCGAGCGATCACCTCGTCGATCGCCTCGGGATCGCCGGTCACCGTCTTGAGCTTACCTCCTAAAAACCGGTGGAAACCGTGCACGGCGTCGAGCATCTGCTCGAGGTCGCCGCATACCGAGGCGACGTACTCCGTCTTGTGGAACAAACGCTTGCGGTCAAACTCCCAGCGGTTATCTCTCCCTGACTTCTCAATCTTCTCGCGCATCGCCATGTACGAGTCTCGCCAGGTGTTCAGGAGACGCTTCGCGTCGCGAACGCGCGACAGCGCCGTCGCGGCGTCCACGGCGAAGACCCCCGTGGCGGGATTCTTGGCGTCGGCAACCTCCGAGGCGACGCGCCCGATTTCATCCGCGACGCGCCCCATGAGCCCGCCCATGCGCGTGTCGTCCCCGTAGTGCCTGCTGATGATCCACACCATGCGCAGCGCGTTCATCATCGGCGCGACCGTGTCGATCGCCGTGGACAGAGAGCCGCGGGGTACCGTTTCTGAAACGTTTCCGGAGGCGTTCGCCGAGGCGTCTCCGGATCCGGCGTCCCGCCAGTGCGTGATGTTCCTGAAGTGCCGTTCGAGCGTGGCGAGGAACTTCCTGTTGTCCCTCGCCTCCGCGCGCATGCGCGCGAGCTTAGAGGCGTGCTCCTCGAAGTCGGGCATCACCGCCGGCGACGCGACGGCCACCACGGCGACGGCGTCGCGGATTTTCGGCGCGACGAGCTGCTCGTGAAGCGAAGTCAACGCGACGTCGCGTTCGCGCCAAAACTCGATTTCGTCCAGCGGCCCAGCGCCGATGACGCCCCGTGCCTCCTCACGCCGCGTCGCGTCGGAGATCCTGGACGTCCACTCCACCACCGCCGCCTCGAGTTTGCGCGCGGTGTCCTCGTCCTCGGCGGCGGCGCGCGCGTCTCTCAAGTCCACAGACTCGCTCAGCTTGGGGAACGAGAGCGCGACGTCATCCGCCAGGCGCCGCGCCGCGCGGCGCACGTGCGCGCCAAACTGCCCCGCGTCGCTCGCGAGCTCAGCCGCGATCGCGGGGGAGAGCACGGTCGTTCGTACAGAAGAAGCCGAGATTTCGACGTTGGGTGTCACGTTCTCCTTTTTCGGCGGCGAGTGGCCGGCGCGTCTCGGCGCGCCGGCGCCGCCCTTCTCCATCGCCGCCGCGTACCTTCGCCTCGCGCCGCCGGTTTCTTCGGCATCCGCGCCGTCGCCGTTCGCGCCGAGCAGAGGCATGAACACGTGCTTGATGAGCTGCTCGAGCGCGTCCAGCGACGGGCCAGAGCTCGCGAGAGCGCCGAAGTGCACCCGAGCCTCCATGTCGTCAGAGCTCGGGCGCAGAACCTCCGTCGGCGAATCCTTGATGAAGTACGCCGCCGGCGCCGACGCCGCGCCCGGGGGGAGCGCGCCATGGGCGACGCGGAGCGTGGGGCCCTCCCGAGGCGTCATCGGCGGCGGCTCCGTCGTTTCCGGAATCAAAGCGGGGGGACTCTCGGGTCCCTGGACCGGGTCGGCGCGCGGCGGCGACGACGGGACGGACCCATCTTCGTCGGTCCGGTTCGCGTCTCCTCCATCCGCGTTCGGTCCGCGATCGGCGGAGGGCTCCGGTCCGTCCCCCTCCGCGGGTGCCGCGGATTTGTCCCGCGGGTCGTCCGGCGCGCGCACGGAGCCGTCGCCCTCCTCCGTCGCGCGTTCTCCGTTCGTATCCGTCTCCCCGCCCACGTCCTCGGGCGCGGAGACGGTCGCCTCTGCGTTTTCGTTTCCGCTCGAGCTCCGCTCGAACGGCGTGGACCGCGTCCCCGCGGATGCGTCTCCTCGCGCGTTCGGCTCGACGTACACCAGGAGCGCCTCGCTCTCCGACGTGCCTGCGTGGTGGGGAGTGGGGAGGAAGCAGGTCAGGAGCCCGCGCGCGCCGTGGATCGAGCCGACGCGGGCGCATCGCGGGTGCCGTTGGGGCGGAATTCGTGGGGGAAAGCCGAGGACGCAACAACGCACCTCGCACGAACGCCTCGACGCGATCTCTCGTCTCGTCGTCGTTCGCCACGCACGAGGCGAACAGATCGACGTCGCATCCGAGGCCGGCGGAGACCTTCTCCGCCAGCCACCGAACGCGCTTATCGGACGCGTCTAGCGGACCGTCATCCGCCAAGCGCTCGTCCTCCTCGTCCGAGGACGACATCCCGCTCGTGCGCGGCGATGCCTGATTCGGCCCGCTCCGAGCAGCGCTTGAAAGAGTGGACCACTGTTTCGTTCCAAATGCGGAAAACGGATTTTCGGATTTTTAAGACTGGTGCCATACACTTTTACAATAAAAGCTAGACGTGCTCACTGCTTTTTCAGCCCGCTTATTTTCTCCGCGAGCGCGTCCACCTCGCGCCGCGTCCGCCGCGACGCCGCCGGGTCCACGAAGACCGTCTGGCGCGGCGCGTACCGCTTCAGCTCCTGCGCGGTCTCGTGATCCGTCGCGCCGCGCGACGAGTCGTGAACGGACGCGAGCCGATTAAACGCCTCGGCGTCCCACCCGCGTGTTTCCGGCGTTTTCGTTTCTCCGGCGTCGTCGGTCTCGACGGAGTCTTCGTCGACGCTGAAAAGATCCCTCGGCGGCGGTCCGAGCTCGAACAGATCCAGCACCGTTTTCGTCAGCGATTCGTGCGTCTCCGCGAGCGAGACGTCCAGCCAAAAATACCGGCCCTCCTTCTCGCCGCGGAACCACGTGAACTGCCGCTTCGCAAACGCGCGCGTCGCGCGCTGCGTCTCCTCGACGTACGCCAGAAATTTCTCGTGCGAACAAAAAAACGCATCGTCTGTTTTGTCGCCGTCTGTTTTTGTTTTGTCTCTGCGTCTCTCGGCGCGCCGCGCCAAAAAGTCCATGGTCTGCCTGTACCCGATCGCGCGCGACGCGGGGGTGGATCCCGGCTCTAAACCCGCCAGGAGCATAGACGCGGACTCGTGGAGAACGCCGTCGCGGACCATCTCCTCGACGCGCGCGTCGATGCGACGGTACAGCGTCAAACGAGGCGACGACAACGCGACGCACGTGAAATCGTATTTGTTTTCGGGGAGGGCATCCGGAGGCGCTTCGAACGCAGTCACCGGTTTCCCGGTGGCCTGAACCACTTCCAGAGCGCGTTCGGCGCGGTACCAGTCGTTCGGCGCCAAACGAGTCGCCGCGTCGGGGTCGCCCGCCTCGGACAAAACGCGCATCGCCGCGCGCCAACCGGCGAGCTCGCCCGCGACGCGAACGCGCAGAGACGCGTCGGCGTCGAGTGCGTCATCTTCATCCGCGTGAAGCGCTTCGCGCGTCTCGCGCTCGGCGCGTTTCGCCGCCTCGTCCGCGGCGCGGCGCAAGGTGGCTTTCGCAAACGCGCTCGCCTCGGGGTCGCTGGGCGGCGTGTTCGGCTTACCCTCGATGAGCCACCGCAGGTACATCCCGGTGCCGCCGACGATCACCGGCGTTTTCCCGCGGCGTAAAACGTCATCCATCGCCGCCCACGCCTTCTCCACGAACTCCCCCGCGCCCACTTCCCTAGTTGGGTCCGCGATGTCCAGCAGGTGGTGCTTGATGCCCTCGCGCTGGTCCTCCGGGAGCTTGGAGGACCCGACGTCCAAACCCCGGAACACCTGCACGGAATCCGCGCTCACCACCTCGCCGCCCAGCGCCTTTGCCACCGAGAGGCTCAGCCTGGTCTTGCCCACCGCGGTGGGGCCGGCGATGACCAGCACCTTGCTTTTGCGCGGCGGCGAAGCGTTTGGAACGCTTTCGCTTCGCGTGAACGCGTCGGCCGCGCGCTCTTCGGCGGGGTGAGACGCCGACCCCGTCGGTCCCGCCCCCTCCGCGCGCGTCGGGACGGCGCACCAACGAACCCAGCGACGGGACGCGCGACATCGCGCGAGGTTGTGGCCGTGGGGCGGCGGTCGCGCGCGCGCCACCTCGCGCCAAACGGAGACGCGCATCGACGCGGAGACGCACGCCGCGCCGATCGCGCGCGTCATGGCGATGGCGCCCGTCGCCGCGCCGGGCGGAGTATCGTCGGGCGGTCGACGGGCGACGGTGTCGGCGGGACCGAAAAACCTCGGACACGAAAATCGGCACGCGTCTCACGGGCCAGGGGAACGGGGACGAGCGTTTCTCGCGCTCGCGTCGCGAAGGCATCACACAACGCACCACACGACGCACGCCCGCCCCGACAGACTGCCATGTTCGTCCTCGCCGTGACCTTCCTCCGCACCATCTTCAAGACGCAAACGCACTGAGCCCCCTAACGCGCGCTCATAGAGATCCCCCATGTTCCAGCCGGACGCGCGTCGACCGAGGGGAACTCGCGTTCCCCGGGGCGCGATTGGGACGGTGATCCCGTCGGGACTGAGGGAAACCAAAGCCCCCCCCAAGACCGTTCGGCGAAGGAAGAGCATCGGCTCGGGTGACACCGACGGCGTCGCTCCGTCCACCGACGGCAGACGACGCGCGCTCGCGGATGTCACCAACGCGTCCGACGACGGCGAGAGGCGTCCGCGTCGCGACCCCGAGAGACGTCCCCGCAGGGGGAACGTCGCGCGCATGAAAGCGGACATGTTCGAAGACGTCGTGGAGGAAGGCATCGCGCAGGTGGAGCGCGAGATCAAGTCGTGGAGCGTGTTCCAGAAGGAGAAAACGGCGTGAGCAGTCTACGTAGCCATAGTCCACGCGGGAAGTCGCTCGCCCGGGGGCCCAGGGTCCCTGGACGCCAGAGCACCCCGAAGTGTAAAAAACCTTTTCGTCTCGAAACGCTCGTGGCCAGGTTCCACGCAGTCACGGCCAGACGGCACTCGCGAGATGCATTTTGTGTTTCACGGTCGGCCACTGCGGTAGCACTCCCGAGACGCACGCCACGCATCGGCGAGATGGCGCCGCCCACTCCCTCGGCGCCCGTCCTGCTCGGCTTCGCCGGGCGCATGGTCGGCGGGGGCGAGCGCCTGGACCACCGCACGACGAAGATCGGCGGCGTGCCCGACTGGCCTCCATCGGCGGCGGCGGCGGCAGACGGAGATCCCGACGGGTCCCTCCTCCTCGACCCCGCGGCTCCTCCCGCGGAGATGACCGCGTGCGCTCGGTGCGGCGAGACCATGGCCCTCGTCGCACAGGCGCACGCCCCCCTGGTTTCCGGCGAGCTCCCTGACGGCGCCGCCGTCGCCGACCGCGTGCTGTACCTCTTCTCGTGTTTCTCCGAAACGTGCCCCGGCGCGGGCGCTAACGCGGGGCGATGGCGGTGCTTGCGCGCGCAGGTCCCGCCGGTGGCCGCGCCGGCGCTGGACGACGACAGTCTGGGGGGGCGCATGCACGGGCCGTCCACGGTGCCCGCGACGGAGGTGGAAGGCGCCGTCGTCGGCGAGGTGGCGGACGACTGGGGAGGCGCGGGCGGGGACGACTGGGGCGCCGGCGCTGGGGACGACTGGGGCGCCGCCTCCGGGGACGCCGCCGACGCGGAGGCTCTGGCGAGCGCCCTGGACTCGCTCGCGACGCGCGACGTCGACCGCCCGGTGGCTGACACGGGCGGACGCTTTCCGCGCGCGGAGTCCTTGGCGCGCGGAGACGGCTCGGAGTTGACGCCGCGGAGGAATCGACTCGGCGACTGGCGCGGGCCTCGCCTACCCGAGTTTTACCTCGTGGCGGATTACGAGCCGGACGCGGCGTCGGCGTCCGCGCTGACGTCTGCGGAGCGCGCGGACGCCGAGCGGCTGCTGCACAAGTACGCCGTGGAGGAGGGCCTGGAGACGGACCCCGCGAACGCCGCCGCCGCGATCGCCGCGGCGGTGACCGACTCGGCGACTCACTCCGAAAACCGAAACGCCGCCGAGGCGTACGAGTCGGCGGCGGTGGAGGGCGTGGACGGTCGGTACTTGAAGTTTAGCAAACGCGTGCGTCGCGCGCCGGAGCAGTGCGTGCGCTACGCGTTCGGGGGGCACGCCTTGTGCTGGCCCGAAGATGGCCCGGGCCCGGAAAAAACGTGCGCGCCGTGTGAGCGGTGCGGCGCGTCCAGACGCGCCGAGTTGCAACTCGTGCCGCCGCTCCTGCACTTCGCCGCGGAAGCCGCCGAGTGGGCGGGTGCCTCTGCTTACCGCTCTACCCGCACAGCGCCGTCCGCGTCGTACGTGTCCGCAGACGCCGTAGACGCGTGGGACTGGCAGGCGGTGGTGGCGATGACGTGCTCGCGGTCGTGCGGCCCGGAAGATCTGGTACCGAACGAAGCCGGGTCGGAACGCCCGGCAAAAAATGGCTTTTCCTGGTTCGAGGAGCGCGTGGCGAGCGTCGACGGCGACGGCGGCGTCGCCGAGCTGCTCAAGTCGGGGCAGACGTTCGAAGTCCCGGAGCGCGACGTCGTCGTGTCGGAGCGCGATAGGTAGCTCGCGAGCGAGCGAGCGAGCGAGCTTTGTTTAGGAGTTCTCGCGATTGTTTTATTGTCATCGCGACGGAGTACGACGTCGTACCGGCACCGCGCGCGGGTCGCTACGCGGTGAACTGTGCTGTCAGATGGACGACTGCGCGATGATGTCTTCGCGCATATCTTCGCGGTACTCGTCGGGCGTCGTCACAGGAACGGCTTGAACGGCCTCGGCCGAATGTCGATCTTGGACTTGCACCACGGACACCGCCGCTTGCTCTTGGGGACCTGCCATATCCGTATCGCGCAGTCCCCGCACTGCCTGGCGTGCTGGCACGGCCACAGCACGTGCCGCTCGACGCCTGACTCGGCGTCGAAGCGCTGCAGGCAAATGCCGCAGTCCCGGTGGTCGCCGGACATCACGCGCACCGGGAACGGCATGAGCCCGCCGTCGCCGACGGCGACGGCGGATTCGGCGCGCCGCCGCTCGACGTCCGCGTCTCGCTCGCCTCGCGCGTCGTTTTCTTCGCGAAGCGGAACGTTTTCGTTTTCGTTCTCGTTCTCGTCGTTTTCGTCTTCGGCGTTCTTCGCTTCTCCGACTCGGCTTCGCTCGAAGTCCGCGCCTCGGCTCGGCGCGTCTCCTCGCGCGTCCTCGCCACACGGCGGCGACGAGACGGTTTCTCGAAACGGTTCGTCGCCGCTTTTTCGTCGCTTCGCCTTCGCCGCGAAAAACCCGCCGAGCGGCCCGACGCTTCTTTTTTCGGCGGCGGCGCGCGAAGCGCACATCACGTCTCCCGCGCGGCGAAACAAACCGCGCCCGTCGGTGCTCTCGCGCAGCGCGGCGAACGGCGTGCGCGCCGGAAGCGGATTGTTCGTCGCGTTCGTCGCGTCGGGGCCGAGTGCGCCGGCGGCGACGAACGGCGCCGCGGCATTTGATGCGCTTCGTTTTCCGTCGCGGTCCACCGCGTGACGCTCACGCCCGGAGGTCTCCGCCGGGGACACCGCGTCGCCTCGAGCGGAATCGCGCGGTCGTCCCCACCCGCCCGCGCTCGCGTCCCCCGCGCCGGAGCTCGCGCCCCCCGCGCTTCGCTCCAGGCAAACCTCCACGTGCTGCTGCAGCAGCACCTTGTGCACATCCTTCGCGCACACGGGGCACCGCTGGAACCGCGAGCGGTGGTTCGGGGAGAACATGCCGCGCTGTGACGGACGCGACGGCCCCCTGACCCGCGTGCGTGGCGCGGACGCGCTCGGTCCGGTCCTGCCCTCGAAGCCCCGAGGGCGCGGCCCGCTCTGACGCGCTCGTCGTCATTCGCAGCTCGTCGTGGCTTTTTCAAACGTGCCCCGACCCGAAACCGCGGCGTGCCGCGCGCCACCAGAGCCATGCGCGAACTCGCGACTGGAAAGATCGTGGATCAAAGCACTTATCTCGAAGCACCGCGCGCGACACGTCGCGCTGCGGACGCCTCCCCGCCGCACTCTCGCTGTCACACGACCGCTGCTCCGTCTGGATGTCGGCGTGCGTCTCGAGCTCGGTCGCCGTCCGCGCCCCCGCGTCCGGCGCGAACGCGCCGCGCGCGCGGCGCTCCGTCGCGTGCGCGGCGCGCGCCGATCGCTCGGCCGATGAGGCCCAGTGCGTCTCCGTCGCGGACCGCCTGCGCGGCGCCGCGGTCGCGACCGCCGCGGCCGCCGCGCTCGTCGCGTGCGCGCCCGACGCCGCGCTGGCGAACGCGTTCGACGGCGACCTGTCCCCGACGAACGGGCCCCTGAAGAGCCTCCCGAAAGGTGCGAGCGCGGTCTTCCCCGCGCGTCGTCGCGAGACTCGCGTGCTTTTCTCCCGAGCGCGTTCCGCGGTTCCGTGAACGCCGCGAACGACACTGTCAACATGTCGACGACCATTTTACTATTCCGACCCTCATTCCGAATCGCGCGCGCTGACGTCTGGTTCCTCATCCGCGCAGAGCTCACCGAGCCCGACGAGATCTTCCGCGAGGACTTCACCGTTCGGTTCGCGGGGCTGGAGGTTGACCACAAGTACCTGGTGGGCGCGTTGGTGTTGGGCCAGGCGGTGGGGTTCGTGGGCAGCGCCGTGGGCGGCAACGAAGCGCGAAAAAAGGGCGAGCAGGTTGCGCAGTTGAACCAGAAGCTGCTCAAGGTGAACGCCGAGCTGCGTAGGGAGATGCGCGAGGCGGGCATAGGCCCGTACCAGCCCATCCCCGCGTCGAGGTTCATCGAGAAGTCCGTGGACAGCACGGACGAGGACGACGAGACGGTGGCGCGTGTCATCTCCGCCCTGAAGTCCGGGAAGCGCCTGTTGAAGGATGGGGACAACGACGCGGCGCTTGACTGTTTTCGCGCCGCGCTCGTCGACGTCGAGACGCACTCGTCGAGTTTCAACGAGGGCTGGAAAGCGAAACGCAAGGCGCACCGCGGTATGGGCGCCGCGCTCGAGCGGCTCGGGAAGTTCCCCGAAGCGCTGGCGTCCATGCAAACCGTGCTGGCGCTCTCCTCGGAGCACGACGACCACTCGGGCGAGACAGACGCGCTAGGCGTTATCGCCGATATTTACGCGGACATGGACGACCTGGAAGCCGCCGCGGAGTACTACGACAAGTACTTCAACTCTTTACAGGAGGAGGACGCGCGGAACGCGGAGGCGGCGGAGAGGGAAAAAGTGCGCGCCCTCACCAACTAACGGAACGAACTGATGAGAGGGTTTGGGTTTGGGTTTGGGTTTGGTTGTGATGATGACACATCGGTGTTTGTATCGTGAGTAGTCCTTTCTCTGACGCGACGACGCGACTCGAGAAAAAGAAATGGGAAAAAAAGAATAAAAAATCCACTGAAAATCCGCAAGCACCGCCTCGAAACGGGCCATATCAAAAAAACGCGCCTAAACGCGCTCCGCGTGCGTTTCATTGGCTGAAAATCACAAAGCTGCACCCGCCGGCCAATGACGCGCGCGGCGAGCCTCGTTCGGTTCCAGAAACGCTCGGGAACGCGCATCGCGCGCACACTTGGCACGCGCGCGCGGCAGGCGCCCGTTCATGGAGCTCTGCGCGGCGGGGACCCACACGCGACTGACGCACGTCGGACCGCCGACGCACGGACTCGGGGCGGCGCGCGGACGCGCGCCCGCGACGCTCGCGCGCGCCGCGGACGCGCGCTCGGGTTTCAGCGGCGCGCACGCCACCGCGGAATCGGGGCGGGCGCGCGTCGAGCCCGCGCGCGCCGCCGTCGCGCGCGGTCCTCGGTTCGCGGAGACCCGGTTCCGGGCGAGCGCGCCCGAGCGCGTGACGCGCGCGCGGACGAGCGTCGCGCCGCGCGGAGGCGCGGCGCGTTCCGCCGCCGCGGACCTCGCGTCGGGAGGCGACCCCTCGGGCGACGACGAAAACCAACCACCCGCGCGACGCGAGAACGCCATGGCGTTCTTTTTGCCGCGGCACGATTTTTGCTTCACGCTGCCCTGGGGTCTGTTCGTGGCGCTCTGCGGGCTCGCGGGGTTCGTCATCGCGGGGAGCACCAAGAGCCTGGTGTTCGGCGGCGGGTTCGGCGGTCTGCTCATGATCCTCGGAGCTTTGAGTCTGAAGAAGTGGAATGAAGGCAAGGGGAGCGCCGTCGAGACGACGGTGAGTTTCGGCATCACCGCCGCGCTCGGCGCGATGATGGGTAAAAAATTCGCCGCCGGCGCATCCCTGGTGCCCTCCGGCGTCATCGCCGTCGGCGCGGCGGCCATGTGCCTGTTCTACGTCAGCAACCTCGTCGCGGGGGGCAACCCGCCCCGCGAGGCGGAAGCCGAGAAGAAGGACGAGTGATGTGACTTTGTAGGCGAACGTAGACGCGAAATCTGCGATACGTCGTATTCATCGAACCGTCCGTCTACGCGCGTCGCGAGAATAATACCTTAGACTACATGTACAAGAATAATACCTTAGACTACAATTGTCTTTCCCGACTCCCTTGTCTTGTCGTCTCGTCGTCTGTTCACCTCGTCTTGGACGCGGCGTACACGAACTGGTTGAAGTCGAGGGTGATTCGGCCGGGCGTCGCGGAGGATGCCGCGAACGCGTCGAACGCGCGTTTGGCGGCGAGCAGAAACAGCGTCATGGCGATGTACTGGTCGAGCGACAAACCGTTTGTGCGGTCGGGGTCAAACGCCTGGCACGCGGACTTGACCGCGCCCTCGTCGACGTGCCCGAACCCGGCGTGGTGCAGCGCGCGCAGCACCTCAGACTTGGACAGACGCCCGTTTCGACTCGCGTCGAAGTACTGGAAAGACGCCTGGATGTTGCGCAGGAACCCCTGGACGTTCTGGAACTCGGCGAAATCGAGCGTCCCGCGATCGCGAGGCGAGTGCAGCGTGATGAGCTTCATCACCGTCTGCAGCGAGAACACCAGGCCCGCCGCCGCGAGCATGTTCTGCAGCTCCACCGCGCTCACCTCGCCGTTGCGGTCCACGTCCGTGGCCAGGAAGTGCTCCCACTCCACGCTGGGGGCGGGGTGCGCCATCGTCGTTCGCGAGGGGGGACTCCGGGAAAGATTCGACGCCGAGGGGAAGACTCGCCCGCGCGAGGGTCGGCTCGGGCCGCGAGAGACGCCGCGAGGCTCGAGAGCTCGCGAGCGCGGTGCGGGGACCGCGGCGGGGCGCGCGCGAAAAGCGGCGCGAGGAACGCGGTGGTGCGCGGTGAGGTTTGACGTGAAGCCCGCCGCGGACGATTGGCGAGACGCTTCGATGTGCACAATAAATCTCACACGCTGGCGGATTTTGGCACGTGCCGACCCAGACGCGAATCTCGTCGTCACTCGGGCGCGCGCGTGGGGCTCGGCCCGGCGTCCGAGGGTCGAGGAGCGATGGATACGCACGCTCGGTCGATCTCTGTGATCGTAGCGGGTACGCGCGCTCGCGCGCTCCGCCCCGCGTTCGTCCCGAGGGACCCGCTCGCTCGCGTCACCCCACCGCCGCCGCCGACGAACGCCTCGGCGCGCGTTTTGGAAATCGGCTCGTCTGGTCGTCACGTCTCTGACCCCGGGACCACCTCCCTCTTTTCTTCCTCACACGCACAGCCTCGGCGCTGGTCGGTGCGCTCGCGGGCGGCGCGCTGGTCGCGCGGTACCTCCGCGAGGAGGGCGAGGAGAACGAGCGGGAGGACCTCTTCGTTCCTCGGACCGCCGGAGCTCCGGGGAACCCTTTTTTGTTTTTTCGCGAGAAGACGACTCGTCGCGAACGCGTACATAACGCGCGCCCTCCCCCCGTCGCCTTCTCCGTGCTGGACACCATCGGCAACACGCCGATGATCTTTGTTAAGTCGCTCAGCGAGATGACCGGGTGCGACGTTTTAATCAAGTGCGAGTTCGCCAACCCCGGGGGCTCGGTCAAGGACCGCGTGGCGCTGAGAATCGTGACCGACGCGATGAAAAATGGGACGCTAAGAAAAGGCGGCGTCGTCACCGAAGGCACCGCTGGGTCTACGGGCGTTTCCGTGGCGATGGTCGCGAACGCGCTCGGTTGCGAGGCGTTTCTGTCCCTCCCCGACGACGCGGCGGCGGAGAAGTCGCAGTTGATGCGCGCGTTCGGCGCGCGCGTCGAGCCGGTCAGGCCGGTCGCCATCACGCACGAGAACCACTTCGTGAACGTCGCGCGGCGGCGCGCCGAGGCGGCGAAGAAAAACAACCAAAAAGGCGACGCGAGCGACGAAACGGAACATTCGCGAGAAAAAGAAAATGGCGGTTTGTTCTGCGACCAGTTCGAGAACCTCGCGAACGCGCGCGCGCACTTCCACGGCACCGGGCCGGAGATTTGGGATCAGGTGCGTCGGATGGAACGAGCGAGAGGACCCGCGAACGCGTGGAAAGAACGTTTTTTCACGTCGGCGCGAAAACGTTCGAGACCCGCGTTGGACGCGTTCGTGTGCGCGTGCGGCACGGGCGGGACCCTGGCGGGTGTGGCGTCGTTTCTGAAACGGAAAGACGCGCGGATCTCGTGTTTCCTGGTGGACCCGCAGGGCTCTTCCCTGTACAACAAGGTGACGCGCGGCGTGCTGTACACGCACCAGGAGGCGGAGGGCAAGAGGCTGCGCAACCCCTTTGACACAATCACCGAGGGCGTCGGAATAAACCGGCTGACGAAAAACTTTGCCGTCGCGCTCGGCACGGAGGCGCTCTTCCCGGGCGAAAGCGATGGCTCTCAAGCCTCCCTCATCTCCGGCGCGTTCCGGTGCTCGGACCGCGAGGCGGTGGAGATGTCCCGTTTTCTGGCGAGGACGGATGGGTTGTTTTTAGGGAGCTCGTCGTGCGTGAACGTCGTCGGCGCCGTGAAGGCGGCGCGACGCTTGGGGCCGGGGCACCGCGTCGTGACCATCGCCTGCGACGGGGGGGGGAGGCACCTCTCCAAGTTCTGGAGCGACGAGTACCTCGAGAAACACGGCCTGACGCCCACGGCGCGAGGGCTGGAGTTCCTGGAGGAGACGTAGACGAGCGCGGCGGCGAGGCGCGGGTGTCGAGTTTTCGCGTCTGAGCGTTTTTTAGGCCAAAATGCAGCAGTGCAGCGCATCTGCGCATCTAAAACAAAGACGCGTTTTCGGCGAATGGTCGCGCCCACCTCCGGCCACATCCCGGCCGAGCGTACCCCCGACCTGTGCGCCTTTCTTCGCCCTCGATGGACGATCGCTCCGCGGGTCTTGCCATCTTCGTCTGCGCCACCGCGCTCTTCGCGTACTACACCGTCTGGGTGCTGGTCACGCCCTTCGTCGAGCCCGGCCACGTCGTGCTCTCGTGGTTCCCCGATCGCGTCTACGCCATCCTGATCCCGGCGTACGCGGGGGCGTGCCTGGTGGCGCTGGTGCTCGCGCTGCTCGGCGGGGTTATGCTGCGCGCGCGGCCCGCGCGCGTGTCGAACGAGAAGAAAACGCGGTGAGCTCGGTTCCGGAACGCATGGAGACGCCGTGGGAGCACGAACTGGAGCGCGCGCTCGTGTCGCAGTTGGCGAGCTTCCGTCTCGTCGACGGCGACGAGGCGAACGGCGGCGACGACGACGTCCCCGACGCCGACGCGCTCGACGACGACCGCACAGCGCAGCTCGATGAGCTCACCGCCCTGGCGTCCATCTTCGGGGATGACCTGCGCGGCCCCGCGGCCGCGGAAGCGAGACGCGCCGCGCGCGCGCTCGAGGGACGCGACGACGACGACGACGACGACGACGACGACGACGCTTCCGCCGAAGTCGCCGAGACGGGACGAAACGGTCTCCTGCGTTTCCACCTGGACGTCGAGCCCGACGACGACCCCGACGGCGCGGACGCGGACCGGCCTGTGACCCGCGTCGTGCTCGTCTCCGATGAGGGGCATCACCTGCCCGTCGGCCTCGTCACGTCCCTGCCCGCCGTGCGCCTCAGCGTCATTTTCCCGAAAGCGTACCCCTCCGCCGACCCGCCGGCGTTCGCGCTGAGCTCGGCGTTCGCGTCGCGCGGCGCGCTCGAGCGGTGCGCGCTTGATCTGCGGCGCATCTGGGACGAGCGAGGCGCGGGCGAGCCCGTCGTGTTCGAGTGGGTGGAGTACCTGAGGGAACGCGCGTTGCGCGAGGCGTTCACGCGGGAGAGCGACGAACGGGAAAAAGGCGCGCCGCGCGAGTTGCGCCTCGACGCGCGCGACGGGTGGTCGGGAGGCGTTAAAATAAACGAAGCTCGCGACGACGCCGACGACGACGCCAACGCTTCTTTTCTCTCCCGCGGCGTTCCCTCGTCGCGCTCGCCGGACGAGGCGCTCGTCTGCGTGCTTCGCGGGGACGCTCTGGCGCGCGCGCGGCGGTACGCGCGCGCGACGCACTTCTGCGGCGTGTGCTTCGCGGAGGACGTCCCGGGTAAAGAGATGCGCCGCTGCGACGGGCGCGCGCCGACGTTTGCGTCGCCGACGTTTGCGTCGCCTTCCGCGACGTCGGCGAGCGTTACGGAAGGAAGTCGTCTGGTCTCCGACCCCGAAACGAAAAAGTGCGACCACGCGTTTTGTAAAGACTGCGTGCACCGCATGTGCGTCGTGCACGTCACGGAGGGCACCGTGGGCGCGCTGCGGTGCCCCGACCCTTTGTGCGGCGCCGCGCTCGCGCCGAGCGCCGTGCGGGACGCGCTTTTGTACGGAGACGCGCCGGAGGGCGAAACGCACGTAGGGTCCCTCTTCGAGCGCTACGAGAAGCTGAGCCTCGAGCGCGGGCTGGACGCGATGACCGACTTGACGTACTGCCCGCGGTGCGAGCACGCCGTGCTCGAGGACGAGGACGGCGACCACTGCGCGCAGTGCGCGCAGTGCCACTACGCGTTCTGCTCGCTGTGCCGCGAGGGGTGGCACCCCGGCGCGACGTGCCTGAACCCCGAGCGGCGGCTGGAGGTTCTGGAGTCGCGCGCGCGCGGGGCGCGGGACGGCGGAGGCGACGAGGCTCGCCGGAAACACCGCGAGGCTGTTGCGGACGCGATGGCGCATCGGTACGTCGAGCGCGAGGGCAAGAGGTGCCCCACGTGCGGCACGGGCGTCGTGAAGAGCGAGGGGTGCAACAAGATGCGATGCGGGAACTGCGACGCGTTTTTCTGTTACAAGTGCGGCGACGCGGTGATCGGGTACGAGCACTTCCGCGAGGGCGGGAAGTGCTCTTTGTTCGACGTCGAGGCCATCGCGGCGTGGGAGCGCGAGATGAACGCGGGTTTGGTCATCGCGGAGGCGCGCGAACGCGACGCGCACGTCGCGGGGCTGGCGGTGAGTCAGACGCGGTGCCCGGCGTGTCGGCAGCCCAACTTCAAGCTGGGGGGGAACAACCACATCGGATGCTGGTCCTGCGGCCAGCACTACTGCCACGCGTGCCGAACGATCGTGCGGCGGGGGGCGGAGACGCGCGCGCACTACGGCGCGGGCGCGGGGAAGTGCAGGCAGCACACGAACGACTGACCGTGTGATGAGAGATCGAGCGTTCTTCGTATGTATCTACGGTAGCTTGTTAGACTAAAGGAGCTAACTCTAGCTAGCCTCCTTTCTTTACGCTGTCGCGCGCGTCGCGACTACTGGTCGAGTCCGAAGTAGCCGCGGATGGTGAACGGCTCCTGCTTGATCTCGGGCTCGAGCTTGATCTCGGGGTCGGGCTTGACCTCGGGGTCGGGCTTGACCTCGGGGTCGGG
>ENA-OUOG01001260-OUOG01001260.1-marine-metagenome-genome-assembly--contig:-NODE-1260-length-30019-cov-4.923318_pt1 | contig 30019 bp, 28 predicted proteins | sample MGYA00248635_ERZ508505 | MGnify/ENA primary metagenome ERZ508505 (study PRJEB26176, sample SAMN06267871) | marine metagenome | isolation source: Saanich Inlet, British Columbia, Canada | place: Pacific...
GAGCACCCGGCGAGACCATCTCGATAACTCTGATAGATCTCCTTCTTACGCTGAACCCTACGGTCGAGATCTTGTAATTGAGCTATCCCGATAACTGCTTGCATATCCGTAATCTTTCCATTGATACCAAAGCAGTCATGGTCGTCAATACCCGAGGATGCCCTACCAAAATTACGCAAAGAAGCAATTGCTTCGGACAACTCTGCGCTCGTCGTAACCAACGCACCCCCCTGTCCCATTGTTATAATCTTGGGCATTGAGAAGGATAAGCAGGCAACATGACTTTTTGCTCCGATAAATTCGCCACTCGGATATTGACTACCTAAGGACTGGGAAGCATCTTCAATCAGATACAAGCCACGACTTACGCAAAATTCAAACAAATCGTCAACTGGATAACTAGGTGAGCGGCCATTCGCTGACATCAAGATAACAGCTCGGGTTTTACTGGTGACGGCATCCTTTACAAGTGAAAGATCTAAACATAAGGTTTCTGGCTCTACGTCCACAAAAACAGGAGTAGCGCCCAGCATCGAAAAAGCGTTTGCGGTTGCTATCATCGTATATGCCGGCACGATGACCTCATCTCCAGGCCCAATACCGAGAACCATCCCAGCCATCGTCAAAGCCATTGTTCCACTCGGTGCCATATGAACGTGTGGAATACCTAACAATTCCGTTAAGGCTATCTCTAGTTCTAAAGTTTTCCGATGCTCCGTAAGAAATGCTCCAGATGCCATATAGTCTGACATTAGGCTTCGTTCTAGATCACCATAGAGAGGCATCATTTGGGGAATGTTCATTTGTTTGTTCAAATCACTCACCGCCAGGCGTATTTTACTTTATCGTGCTCGGCCGACACGAAGGGTCCGTTTTTTACCTCGATCACCTTAGTATCAGAATCCAAGGTCTCGTAGCCATGACCCCCATCGATGAAAACGGCGAACTCTCCCGCATGAATTTTGAACTCGGACACCAGTGCAAGGCTTGAATCGAACACCTTTGCCAACAAGCGACCCTCGACCACAAAAACAAACTCCATGGTCTTGCGAGTCTCACGCGGGTAGTCGTTGTGTGTATGAATATCGAGCTTTCTTCCCTCATCGTACCACCAGGTACCCACTTGGATGGCAAGCGCGTCATCGGTCAAAAAATCCAGCCCTTTCTTCCAATCACTAGGCTTATGAACAAAACATAGCATGTTACCATCGCTATCATTTATTTGCATTTCGGTCTCTCTCAGAAAGTATCGGTGAATCGGTCATCCAGTCGATGTTGAATAGGTGGTCGTCCCAAGCAAAAGTAAATTGCTCCCCTGCATCCTTATAGTCACCCTCGTAGGCTAGCTTGTAGTGGTAGAGGGCCTCTCCTGACAGCACCAAGAACGCATTTCCGAAGCCGGGCGGAACGAGTACCGACCTGGGCTGAGATGCGTCGAGGACTACCGAGTGATATACGCCAAACGTATCCGAATCAGGCCGGCAGTCAACGACGACTTGCTGAATGGTTCCTGCGACGCAGGATACGAGCTTCCAAGTATACTCATCCCCGTGGATTCCCCGAAGCACTGACTGGCTTGATCGCACAAACTTATCGTGGACGAACCCCCCACCCAATCCGGGCGAGACTTCGTTTAGCATCTGCCGCAGAGTTTCATCAAACGACGTCCAAATCGTACCTCTTTCGTCATTGAAAGCCACGGGGGAAAAAATAACAACACCAGCCAGGGTGCACTGCTCCACCTCGAAATCAAAAGCCATTAGACAGCCCCTGAATATCTGATTCGACCATTTCTCTTATCAACGCACCAAACGTCACCGACGGCTTCCAGTCAAGTAACTCAAACGCTCGCGACGGGTCACTCAAGAGAAACTCGACCTCGCTTGGCCGATAGTATTTCGGATCGACCGCCACAAGCACTTCACCGCTTTCGTGGTCGAGCCCGATCTCAGATTCTCCCTCGCCTCGCCAGACAATTTCCTTGCCGATGCACGAGAACGCCGCTTCAACACATGCCCTCACTGTCTGGGTTTTCCCTGTCCCGAGCACCAGATCTGTAGGCTCTGGCAATTGATTAATTAAACGCATAGCCTCGACATATTCACGGGCGTGACCCCAGTCACGCTGGGCATCAAGATTTCCGAGCCTCAGGATTTCCCGCTGGCCGTTATGGTACCTCGCAACGTGAGCGGTAATCTTTCTGGTTACAAATGTCCGACCTCGCCTGGGGCTCTCATGGTTGAATAAAATACCGTTAGAGGCGTGGAGACCATATGCCTCGCGATAGTTCACCACGATCCAGTATGCATAAAGCTTTGCCGCTGCATACGGCGACTTCGGATAGAAAGGTGTTGTCTCAGATTGTGGCTCACCGTCTTGATCTATGCCACCGAATAGCTCAGACGTTGATGCTTGATAAAACCGCGCGGATGGGACGTAAGTTCTCATCGCCTCGAGCAAACGAAGCGTACCTAGGCCTGTGACGTCCGCCGTATACTCCGGGACCTCGAACGATACGCCTACATGCGATTGTGCCCCGAGGTTATAAATCTCTGTTGGCTTTATAGTACTGACCAGTCGATTTAAATTCGAACTATCGCTTAGGTCTCCGTAGTGTGTATGTAATTCCTTGTTACCGAACAAATGCTCTATCCTACCGGTCGTAAACGCAGACGCCTTGCGGTAGATCCCATGAACCTCATAACCGAGCTCCAGCAAATGCTCCGCAAGATAAGAACCGTCCTGTCCGGTTACCCCTGTGATGAGTGCAATCTTCTTCAAATTTTTACCTTAGCTAATCAAACTACGATCTGGCGAACCAAGCCGACTCAACTTTTCCCACGCATCTTTTTTTAGCGGTAGCAGACCATCGGGGCCTAAATGAACAAGCTCGCTATAGGCCTTACGCAGTGCCGACACAGCAACCGCAAAAGACCCTTCATCACTCAAATCATGCATAAACGAACGACTTAGAATTACTTGATCAGAACCAAGCACAGCGTGCGCAATCAGAATATCATAAGCGTTGATAGGCAAATCAACGTCGAGTCGACCAATACCGCCAAACCCAAAATCAACACTATACCGAGTAGCGCAATCAGCGAACATCTCGACATACCCAGTCAACAGAGTCTGGAGCATGTGTTGGAGACCTAACGTTAGACTCAGATCGTTAAGGCCCATGTGAATCGTCTCAAACTGATGGTTTTCTAGAATCCATGGCAAACGGCCCAGCAACTCAGGTGTTTCAACCAATAATGATTTTTTAACTCGATTATCAACCAGATCTGAAAACCTATCGACCTCCCTCAGCGTTTTCGCCATGGGGAGCATGATCAGATCTACACCAGCATCAATAGCTTGCTCCACTTCCACATCAGAAGACTCATGAATGGGGTTGATCCGAATTGCAAGCTTAGTGCTTGTTAGGAGAGGACGGAGGCGCCAACAGTCTTGCAAGGCATGATCAGAAATCCAGCTCCTCGTGCCCGATTGACGCTCTTGTTTTCCGTGGGTCTCTATATCCACCATAACCCACGTAACACCAGCTGAGTTCGACCACTGGGCAACTTTTTGGGAATTACTGATCAAAAAAGTCTTCACAGCAAATTAGACTCAATTAAATCGCCTGGGAACATGTGATCCCAAGTTTGTCGATGACGCTCGACATACACCGCCCCAGATTCCTGGAGAGATAGAACGGGATGGGCGCCTTTAATAAAAGGCGGCTTAAAAACCGTTGAGTATGAACCAACATCATCAAAAACTATCCAGTCACCAACTCGCACCTCATATGGGAAGCGCGTATGCAAAATGTCGGATTCGATACAGGTATATCCTGTGAGAATGGTGTCTGCATCAGGAGGATCTCGCAATTCGTTTGTAACTAGCCGACACGGGAGATCCGGAAGCGTCGCTCTTGCATACGCATCAAAGCGACTCAGGTTGGTAGTCGCAATCGTTGAGCCATCAGAGCGCTTCCTCAAATCTATTACCTGCCCAAAGAGCGATAAAGAACCAGCTACAACGGCTGTTCCGGGTTCCGCATAGAAATCAAACGACTCCACATCAATTCCACAGCTACCAAAAACCTGATGAATCGTCTCAGCATAGTCTTCGAAGCTCACTTGCTCGATAGCCAAGCTTAACCGGAGTGGTTCTGACAAATTACTCATGAATCCACCACCCAAATTAAATCCTGAGACTCTGATATTTTCACTCACCAATTGCCGAAAAAAATCAGACATACCAACGGTTTGAGCTTTGACACTCTCAAGCGACCGATCTGCGACATGACTGTGTAAAATAAAGTCACAATCCGGACTCATGCCAGAAAGTCGTCGAAAAACTGATAGCGTTTCTGGGCATGCCGCATCGAACCCGAATCGACTGACTAGCCCCGCCTCCGTGAAATTAAGGCGAACACCAATTCGTTTGAGTGCCTGACGGTCATTACGAACTAATTCTTCTACCGTTTCTAAATCTCTCCATGAATCGATATTGATCAAAGCATCTTGCTCAATGCACCATCTGATCGACTGCTCATCTTTACATGGTCCATTGAAGATGATTCGAGATCCGTGAACGCCCAGGTGCCGCGCTAAACTGAGCTCCTCGGGCGATACGACTTCGGCATAGACACCCATCCTATTAGCCTCGCGACAGAATACGTGTAACGGATTTGTCTTATACGAATAGCCCACCTCAAATCGAGGAAAAAATTTCCTAAAAGCTCGTTTAAAAGTAGAGACAGCCTCTCTGAAGCTCTCTGGATGAGCAAGATAAAAAGGCTCTCCTACCCTATCGCATAAGAGCTGTTCGCTTTGATTATCCATCATCACGAGTCTCAAAAGTATTTTTTCCGGCTAGAACTATCATCACCGTTTTTAAAATAATAGGAAGTTCAACCAATACCCCCTGTCTCTCAAGGGCATCAATGTATTGATTGTCGAGACGAATCTTCTCTGGCCAGCTCAGTGCATCCCGGCCAGATATTTGAGCGAGTCCTGTAAGGCCTGGCTTCGCACAAAATCGCCTCCTCGTCAGACGATCAAAAGCTGCTTCATCACCCAATTCACCGATCACCGGCGGCCTCGGTCCAACAAGAGACATATCTCCGAAGAAAATATTTAGCAACTGGGGCAACTCATCAAGTGAAGTGCGCCGCAATAACTGACCACATCGAGTAATTCTCGGATCACCTTCATAACAATTTAGCCCAGTCCCCATTGATTCTGCTCCGACAACCATCGTGCGAAACTTCAAAAGCGTAAATACTTGCGTATTTCTACCCAACCTTCGTTGCCGGAAAAACACAGGACCTTTGTCTTCCAAATGAATCAAAACAGCAATTACTATAAAAACCGGTAGAGCGACGATAATACCCACGACCGACAATGTCAGATCAACAGATCTTTTTACAAATAACGTTTTCGCGCTAATCACGCACTCGATTGAGTTCATAAGTCAAGATTCACAAGCCAATCAGAATTACATATCGATTTACCTGTTACGCACTGACGATATTTCTCCGCCAAACATCTTGTGTGCTGATGCCCAATTGACGATACATTTGGGGTGATTAGAGGCAATACCTCAACTGCTGTGCCACAAAGAAACAACTCATCAGAGGATTGTATTTCATCAGGCCTGACTGCGCGCTCCTCAGTTAGTCCACCGGATCTTCGATGGAGCTCAAGAAGTGTATCCCTCGTGATACCTGCCAGGATATCTTGGTCCAATGCCGGCGTTATAAGAGTTCCATCAACGAACAAGCCGATATTAGCCCCGGCGCTTTCGCTCAAAAAACCAAACCGATTCAGAAAAAGCGGAACATCGAAACCCAGGCTCTTAGCCTCCAAATATCCAAGTCGACTGTTAACATAATTCGCTCCCACCTTTACTGAAGGCGGCATCGACTGGGCATGAAGTCGCTCGATTTCGACAACGCTTGCGCGCTGAATCAACAGATCTTCAATAGGTATTCGCTGCCGCAAAACGGGTGCAATTAGAACTTCTGGTTTAACAGAAGAGCTCCATGAGCCCTCATCAATACAAACCAAGATAATCCGGATTGCGAAATCATCTTTAATATTGTTCGCATCTGTAACTTTTTGAACTAACTCCAAAATCTGTGCATCAGCATAGGGAAATTGAATCGCGAGCACCTGCGCTGACGATCTCAACCTTCCAATATGATCTGCGAATCGAAAAAGAGCTAAGCCACCAGATTCCTGACGGTACCCTCGAATACCCTCGAAAACAGAAAGGCCAAATTGAGCCGATATTGACATTGCACCGACGACTGCGGCGGCTCGGTCGACGATCTCTCCTTTCCAAACTACGTAGCGCATAGATTCTGCACTTTTTTATGTAACGATCTAATGACTAGATACGCACATTGAATAAGTGAAATTAAAACAGCGAGGCAGAATTTTAGTCCAACGACTACCCAGGCGAGAGGATTATGCGGAAAAAAGTTATCAATCACGTCTCTATATGCGGGCATATCTGCTAACAGAGCGCGCGCTCCTCTACGCGACAACAAATTATGATCAATTTCACTTCTAACCATAATTTTCTTTGAACTCTGTAGAGACCAACCGGCGTTCAGCAACCGGTGCCAGAGCACAAGATCTTGCGCAGTACGAAATACTGGAAATCCGTCAATACTGGCAAGCGCTTCGCCACGAATTGCAGAGGCGGGATGATTCATCGGTGACCGAAACAGCGTATACAAAGACAAAGCATGACACGAATACGACTCTCTCACTTTTCTACGCGTACCGTATCGATATTCAATCGCACCGGAGTGAGCCGCAACTAAATGGTTGGCATCTAAAGCCCTTCTCTGGTCAGTGATACGACCTTCCACATAGCGATCATCAGTATCAATCCGAAAAATATATCGGTAGTTCTGATTATCTTTGAACCACATGTTCAATGCTCCACCTAGCCCAAGATTGCGCTCTATCGGTAATACGAGCATGCCTACGCATTGGTAAGACTCGATAACTCCTTGCAATTCTAAACCTACGGGTCCATCGATAATCGCCCAAACATCTGTCTGGCGATCTTCAAAAACTTCACGTAAAGATTCAAGCATCATCCGCAAATCAAGCTCACGAGCACGATCATAAACTGAAAAAACGAGAGCGTCCCGGTTCATAAGTTCAACGCTAAGACGACCGAAGCTAAAACCAGAACAGACAATAATGCACTCCAAATACGCATCAGTACTGTTGTTTCCAACATTGCTATCACTAACCACTTACTACGAGCGAAACGCACGATCATTGGGTCAAAATATAGGCTTAGTATCAATACAGTCATCCCGTTGAAAACAGAGGTTAACGCTAAAAAAGTGGCACGATAATCAGGAAATTCTTGAACCAAAATGATCAGTAAGCCCCAAACTGTATAATGCGGAGTCATTGCAGCGCCAAAGATAAGCAGAAATCCCAAAAATCTCTTATTTACTAATCTTCGTGCTCTTCGTATTCGACTATGATTATAGTCAGCCGTCTGTTCCAAATTGACCCCACGACCAAACAGCGAGCCTGTTTGAGTAAGGGATGTAGCTCTCCAAGATAATACTTGCGTGAGTTCGCGCCGGTACAAAAAGACAAATAACAGGGCGATTGGGAAGGCAAGCTGCAGTGCAACCACTATCATCCCAGGACCAACTGTTCGACCTAAATCAGCAAACAAACCAATCGCAGGCAATACAAATGCCATCAAAGCGCGAGAGACCAGATTGACTGCATTCATCAAGACCATAGACGCATCGATCCGGCCTAGCGCGTATCCTGTCAATCGCGCTAGAGCACTTGTAGCCTCTATGGCCATAAGCAACATCAAAGCCACATAGATGGCCAATAAAATGATCATGGAGTCAGACAATATCGTTAATCCGGTCGAGAGAGTCGCCGTTACTATCGTCTAACACCATGCTCGCTTGAACATCTGACGCAAGCAGATTCAAGGTGAAATCCTCGACATAATTGAAAAGCAAATCTCTAGCAGTGGAAGAACATGAATTCTGCTCTACCTCGCGAATTTTGACCATCATCGAGCCCGGATCGGAGGTATTCGTCCCAGGAAGTAAACGCTCCCGAAAAATTTTTGGATAGGTAGTCTCTTGGGCATCAGATGAGATCCACATCTCTTCGTGCAATTTTTCGCCGGGAGACAATCCGGTCAAAACAATAGGGATGTCTCTCACTTCTGGATTTCGAACCTTTTCGACTTCGACCATATTCTGCGCAAGATTATAAATTGATATTGGCTCTCCCATATCTAGTAACATCACGTCCCCAGAATCAGCAATCACAGCTGAACATAAAACCAGCCTAACCGCTTCGGAAATGGTCATAAAGTATCGAGTCGCTTCTTTATCAGTAACGGTTAATGGTTTACCGGACCTCAACTGATCACTAAAAATCTTCATTACCGAGCCGGAGGAGCCAAAAACATTACCAAAACGCACAGCGATGCCCGAGGATTTCTCTTGTTCTGAGAATTGCTGTGCAACAATCAGTTCGCAAAGACGTTTAGTGGCGCCCATAACATTCGATGGACGTACAGCCTTATCCGAACTGATTAAAACAAACCGTGGCGTACAGAATTCGATGCAGAGATCAGTCAAAACGAGCGTGCTGAGCACATTATTTCGGAAACCTTCAACAAAATTATTCTCAACGAGATATACGTGCTTGTAAGCCGCAGTATGAAAAATTATCGCGGGCTTATAACGATTCATGATTGCACGCATCCTAATACGGTCACAGCAATCGCCTAAAATCGAGACGTATCGATCAGCGTCATATTGTTTACTTTTTAGACCAAGAAGTAATTCATGTAACGCCAATTCACTTCTCTCTACTAGAATGACTCTTGATGTAGAGCCAAGCAGTAATTGATGCACTAACTCGGAACCTATTGAACCTCCTGCACCAGAGACAAGTACTGTCTCTCCACTCCATCGAACGTTCTCAGGCAGTGGTTCTAGATGCTCGGCTCGCCCAATTACATCAGTTAATTCAAAATCTTTAAAAGTACCCCGTTTGTGAGAAAAAGAGACCTCTAGCTTTCTCGCTCTAAAGCCAGACTTAATGACTGATGCTCGTTGATCTGCATTGAACTTCGCATGAGGAGATAGTGCGATAGTACTGCAATGTTTAGTGTCACGAATTGATTGCAGTGCTCGCTCAGTCAACGCTATTACAGGAACCCCAGAAATCAATTTGCCGAGATGCTTTTGATCGAGTGTCACTGAAGCAACAACTTCAAGTTGCTTTCCATCCACCAAAGAGTTTTTAACTTTTGACAGGAATTCTGGGAGGTCGGTTGAAAGCGCACCGACAATAATCGGTAATCGCTTTATTTCTTCGTCTGGAGCACCAGAGTACAAAAACGCCAATAATTGTCTAAATCCAACCATCAATAGCGCATGAATAATTGGCGCAATCGCTCCAACTGTTCGCGGCACATCCGTAGCCAAAAGAAAACCGAAACCGAGGATTGAGATGATCAGATGTATAAGTGCAATCCTACAAATAAGAAATGCATCGAATAGTGAAAAATAGCGAAAAGATGATTCGTAATATCGATGAGCCGACGCTATCAATATCCAAAAAGAGCCGAAGAACAAAGCGCCCGAAAGAGCTCTCTCAAAAATGACGGTAGAAAATTCCCCGAGGCGTAATCCAATTGATAGGGCAAGAGCAAAAAAACCAATAACCACGTCACTACAAAAGAGGCATATAAGTCGCACCTCACGTCTACAACTAAGATGCTCAATTAATGTCGTGAGGCTACCCCTAAACATAAACAGACCGCTCATGAAAGAGAGCTAACTGCTTCCATGTCCATAATGGCTCATCGCTATAGTGCGATGTTCGCACTAGCTCGATAACGGTTTTAGCCCATACATCTGGGGAATCGGCCAAATCTAGAAATTGAGCCTGAGAATAGTCAGAAAACAAATCCCTAGCCCCTACCTGAGTTGAAGCTACGACAGTCAGCCCTTTCTGAATTGCCTCTGCAACAACCATTCCGAAAGGCTCGTTACTTGCGGGATGTATCAAAACATCATATTCCTCCCAAGGTATTACGTCAGAATACCCATGGAACCTTGTAAAGCCTTTCAAATTTAGTTTACGCAGCACTTCATCTGCTCGGACGCCATAAATATCCAAGGTTGCATCAATTCCCGCTGAGCGCAGAGCACCAATGACCTCGATGGCGAACCAAAGACCTTTCCTCTTATATTCTTTTCCAACAAACAAAACTTTAATGTGCTTCTTATCAACTGTGCGACTCGCAGGAAAATCAATCTTACCCTCTGACACCCCTGGATAGGCCCCCATTAGTATTTTTGATTTCACACTCGGATAGTATCCTTCAATCGCGTTGCGAACGAGTTCTGAAACAGGCAATACTACTTTGACTCTATCTACGCATAATTCACGTCGTTCCAGTGCCAACCATGACTTAATACGCGGAGAAACAAGAGATAGGAAAGGCTTAGCCTCTCTAATTGAGGCCATGGGCGGCCCATGAAACGTCGTTATATTATGAATGTTCGTCCTCTCATGAGAATGAACCAATGCACCTCTGTATTTTTCTTTATTTTCACTCCACCACTCGTCCACAGATAAGCTGAATTTCAGCATCGCGATGTAGCGCCTTTTTGATTCCGGTACAGCAAGTTTCACCACATGAATTTTCTTATCAAAACAGGGGTCCGATTGGACGCATAGCACGCTGACATTAATACCTCTGTCCACTAATTGGTGAACCAAATTCCAAACATAAGCCTCCATTCCGCCGGCTAGTGAGAACCTTCGAACGATATGAATAACGTGATCAGACATCGAGCGCCTTGAAATGCTTTTTACTAATTTCTAGACCAAATTGGTCTTCAAGCCAAAACCGGATTCTGTTGCGAATATCACGTTTCGACAGCCGATATTCTGGGTTAAAAGCTAACCTAGGCTCGGCGTTAGCAGTAATCCACTCCCGCATGATTTCAGGGTGCGTCCCCTTAAATGATCTGACCTCTTTAGGATCTATATTTCCGTAACCGTTAAATTTTGTCTCGGATCGCCCCCAGTACTTCCCGACTTGCTGTAATTTTGCTCGTGTAAATTCTGCTTTTCGCGCATGGCCATAGTGATAAATATGGGCATTTGCGGAACAGGCTCTAGGATATCTACCTCGTTTGTTCTCATCCAACACAAGAAAAAACAATCCGTCGGGCGCATAAGAACGAATTGAATTCCTTATAATCCGTGGTGCTTGCCTATAGCCACCGACACCCAAAGTATCAGGACTCCCATAAAAATGATAAAAATCAAAATAAAGGGCCTCAACTGCGGAGTTATTCAGATGAGTTAACATGCTAGCTCGAATCGCAGAGAGTTCCGATTCATGCAACACCTCGTCACCCTCTAAGTAAAAAGCCCAGTCTCCAGAACAATTGTACTGCGCGATCATCTTCTGCTGGCCGTACACAAAACCTCTGTCGGTCATACGCTCATTCCAATTCGTATCGATAATACGAATCTTGGGATCATTAATCTTCGCGACACGCGCTCGTGTATCATCCTGTGATGACCCAATCGCTACTACAAATTCATCAACAATGGGTAGGAGAGAGCGAATGCTTTCTTCAAACGGATAACCGTTTCGCACTGCATCTCTTAGAAACGTAAATCCGCTAACTTTCACTGGAACGTTCTCGATACATACTCAGCAATAGGGGCCCTTTTAAGCCGCGAAAACAACTCCTCATTTGAATGCAAATGGATATCAAAAATCTCTTTTTGCACTCCTCTCAGGTCAGGTGCATAGGCAATATCGCGGAACCTAGCGGGCGCTATCTTATCCAATAAAACAAGAAGCCTGTACATCGATAAACGTGAAATCACACGATTAATTTCTCGTGATATGAGGCTAACCAAATCTAATTGGCGTGCTCGTTCATCGAGATAACTCGACGGCCCAGCTTTCATTATTTGCTTTTGGAGCTCATATTTGGCCTTATAACCAGTAGGTATTGGAAAAAGCCTTTTGGAGCTCGCGAGCATAATTAATAGCCGTATCGCCCCTCCGGAGATCCCCTTATTCACGGTTTTTCTGGCACTAGCTCTTACCGTAAAAACGTCCCCACTACGAGGGCCCAAAATGCTCGCAAGTCGATGCAACACATCGCTCGGCTTGTCACGAAAGTCTTCATAGAAGAAAACATGGGATACATTTATACCGTCTTGATTTTCCAAGCAGTCAAACAGGGCAAGCCAATCCGCTTTGGAAGGGTTTATCATGAGACAATCGTTTTCATTAAACCGCTCATACCGCATCTCACGCTGATTTCCACTCTGCCCAATAAATGCCCCGAATGACTGATAATCACCGCTTTTAAGGGTTTCTTTGTACACCGAACCCAGCCAATCAACCTGGTTTCGGAAAAATAGTATTACCTCAATTTCTCCGAAAATATCTGCGAGGAGTTCAATGTGTCTCTGGTAGTTTTGCGTGTATAACAGTTGTGAAAAAGACTCTGAACTCAGGAGCAAAGTTTCGGCAGGATACTTCCGTCGCCATCCTTGATATGCCTTCTTAACACAACCCAACCATTCGTTCGATACACACTCAAACTCAAATATGGGAATCAGTAAGTCGAATAGCTCTGTAGGGTTATAATAATAACTTAATGTATCAGCGTTACTCCTGAAAAACTGTTTCTGAAGGAAGGTCGACGCTGTCTTATGTAATCCAATATGTATGATCGTCCGAGACATCAACTTTGCCTCAAGCAACTGTTTGAAGGCAAACAAGTCGATGTCTTGTCAATCAATAGTTGAAACTTATGTTGATTAGGAGATTTGTCGGCACCGCCCTTCTCTTGATGCCACAAATGCAAACATGAGGTTGCGTATCTTCCGTCTTTAAGAATCAATCCGGAACGCAAGCAACGAACGGCAAAATCACTATCTTCAAGACCCCAATGACGATAACTCTCATCGAATCCACCGATTTGCAATAGGTTCTCTTTGAAAATTGCTAAAGTGAAACCCTTTGCGCGGGACCAGTGCCTTCTCGGAATAGTGCGCAGCAACCCGAGTCCAATTTTTACAAACTTGCGACCACTAAACCAACTGTACACTTGCTTTAGTTGGTGACCATCCTTCAGAACCGACTCTGTGTCAGTCTTTGACAAAAGCTTTCGACTTCCAAATACAAGAGCGTTTTTCCGGGCGAGGCGGACATGCGAGCTCACAAAATCTGGAGGAAGAACACAGTCGCCGTCAATAAAAATCAAATAATCGACATCGGCGGCTAACACCCCAAGGTTTCGGGCACGGGATAGTCTAAACAAATTATCGGGCTGCCAAACATGCACTAAAGGCAGCGTTGATTTAAAACTCTCGATTGCCGACCAAGTCTCACTGCCTGAACCATCATCGGAAACAACAACACAGCGGGGCTTTAAGCTCTGATCCACAATAGATTGGAGCACTAAGCGCAACGCATCGGGCCGGTTATACGTCGACACGACCACTCCTACCGCCAAAGACTGGAAAGTGTCGTTCATCTGCGGAGAAAAGCGATCGGTAGGTAGGCAAGCCTGCATAAATCATCAACGAACCGATGACCCTCTATCGAGAGGCGCTCTAACGACGATTGCTTAGGCCTAGCACGATGCCCAATGACAGAGGCGAACTTTCGTACTGCAAACGGATAAGGCTTAACAGCTCTGAACCTTGCTCGATGTCTCCAGGATTCTGCAAGAAAAACATCTACAGGCTGAAAAAAAGATACGCTAGCACTCAAGAGTTTCTCAGCACCTGATGGTGAGACCAAATAGGCTCCTGCACCCATTGGGTCTCCAAGGGTCTGTTTCAAAACGTACCCATCATTCAATTTGCTGAGGGTACGACTTAACTTTTCGTTTTTTTCAAAAATCCCATGGAGACGAACCAAATCCCAACATACGGTTTTGTTAAGAATACTATCCAGGATTTGTGTTAATTCTGCTTGACCAGAGAATATTACATCGCTCTCCAATATTAAGACGAAGTTTTCTCTGGAAACAGCGTATTCCCAGCACTTTCTGTGCGCTAAAAAGCAACCCATTTCTGAATTACTCATTGGGTACCCATAACGAGCCAGCCTGCTGCTCTCATCATAACCGTCAACGTCAGCTGGAGATTTAACGAACACGCCTGGCGAACGCACCCAATCTGTTAGGCCGGATTTGGCTAGCCATGACGTCATAAAATCGATCCGCTCATTTTCGTCGTCAAGGGCAATAAAAAAGGTCTTTAGTCCCTTCATACGGAGCCCTCCATGGGCACAGCTGTGTCTTGTGACCACACTAGTGTACAGTAAATTCACATTATGACGTTTCACCTCACGGTAATCACAGTGCAACCCATCCAAGAAAAGAACAAACTTACTGACAGAGTTTTTTTGACTTCAGGATTAGGCAACAGTCTATTCCAGTACGTTTTCGCCAAGTCATTAGGCCCAAAAACGGTTCTGGTTACAGGGCTTAATCAGAGAAACTGGATAACTAAATTAATTCAGTTTGATATCCATGATTTTGATCTGGAAAAATTCGATCTACCAGTTGATCAGTGGAGCCCCCTTGACGTCATCGCTTTAGCTTTTCTCAAACTCAAAACTTTCACGGGGAATAAAAACCACGCTTGCTTACGAATTTATAAAACTAAATACCACTTCGGCTACTTTCAAAAGGATTCTCCCCCTGACCTAAAATCAATCAAAGACGTTCAGAATTTGCTACGAACAAATGGATTTTTGCCCTCAAAAAACCCAGAACCTCGATGTGTCATTCACGTTCGTCATGGAGATTTCTCCGAAGCTGACCGACTAAGCCTCAAATATTATGAACGCGCCATGGCAATCGTCATTGATGAAGTAATCAAAATAGATTTTAAAATCATCGGCTTTGGAGCAGATGTTATCTACCATCATTTAAAGACCTGCTTCGGAGGAGCAATTAACCTAGAGATTGTTCCAATGAATACAGAGGTCCTGGATTTTGAATACATAGCTAATTCGTCATTAGCCATATCGAGTAATTCAACCTTTTGCTTTTGGGCAGCGATGTGCGGAGAACCTCAGATCATCATAATGCCAGGGGGTTTAGGCGAAATGATCGGTTTTCCAAAAACCAACGAGGACCACAGACAAAAGAATTTAAGCCGCATAGTATTCGTAGATTAAAAGGGAGATCTACGAATCGCGGGGTGAAGGCAAGTTAGATCTTTCACAATACATCGAAGGCTGTTACGCCTACCAACGCCCACACAGCGACAACGGTTACTGGCCGCCAAAACAATTCCAAGATAATTATTTAAGGGAGGCAGCTGGTATCTAGAAAACTTGGTCCGTACCAAACACAGACAGCAACGAGTAATCCGACTAAAAGAAATCGTCATGTATTAATCTAACTCATAACGTTCCTCATAATTTTCTTTAAGCGCTTCGTCTTGCTGCTCTTTATAAAGCACGTAATTACCAACAGCCAATACATCCATTTCGGTACCCATAAAGCACTTAAATGCATCTTTTGGTGTGCAAATGATTGGTTCGCCGCGCACATTGAAGGACGTATTTACTACCAACGGACAGCCAGTCTTCTCTTTAAACTTCGAAATAACAGCGTGGTACTTAGGGTTTGTATCAGCGTGTACTGTCTGTATTCGTGCAGAGTAGTCAACGTGCGTAATGGCTGGCACAGAAGAACGCGGCACGTTTAGTTTAGCAATACCAAATAGCGCATCTTCCTCTTCAGTCATTGCGCGACGTTTATCGCATTGCACGCCTGCGACCAAAAGCATATAAGGGCTATCTGTTTCATGCTCAAACCATTCACTTACATCTTCTCTTAAGACACTAGGTGCAAATGGACGAAAACTTTCGCGATATTTAACTTTAAGGTTAAGTTGTTTTTGCATCATTGGCGAACGCGGATCCGCAATGATACTGCGGCCTCCTAATGCTCTTGGCCCAAACTCCATGCGTCCTTGCATCCATCCAACTGCTTTTTCATCAGCTAACGCAGATGCTATTTCTTCAATCATTTCAAATTCGGATAGCTTTATGAATTCTGCACCACAAGCTCTAAGTTCAGCTTCGATTTCAGCATCTGTAAACTCGGGGCCTAAGTAAGCACCCTTCATCGCATCACGTTCTTTTGATGTAGAACGCTCTTTTTTATGGTGCAGATACCATATGGAAAGAGCAGCACCTAACGCCCCACCAGCATCACCAGCTGCGGGTTGAATCCAAATGTTGTCGAAGATTTTTTCGCGTGCCAAAATACCATTTGCAACGCAGTTAAGTGCCACACCACCAGCGAGACATAGATTACGTTCGCCAGTTTCTTTGGCTATTCCTCGGGCTAACTCAAGAACAATATCCTCAGTTACTTTTTGTACTGAAGCGGCTAAATCCATTTCTCGCTGCGTTAGCTCTGTCTCAGACGTACGTGGTGGTCCACCAAACAATGCATCAAACTTTTTATTTGTCATCGTTAAACCGGTCGCATAGTCAAAGTAGCTCATATCAAGCTGGAAGCTACCATCGTCAGCAACTGTGATGAGTTTTTCTCGTATTAAGTCTGCGTAGCGTGGGGTTCCATATGGAGCTAACCCCATCACCTTGTATTCACCAGAGTTAACTTTAAATCCTGTGTAATAGGTGAACGCCGAGTAGAGCAAGCCAAGTGAATGAGGAAAGTGTATTTCCTTCACGACTTGTAAATCACTACCTTTACCAATCGCGAGAGATGTTGTTGTCCATTCACCTACACCATCTAGCGTTAACACTGCGGCACTATCAAAGGGTGACGGATAATATGCGCTCGCTGCATGTGATAAGTGATGCTCAGAGAACAACAAACGCTCACGCCAATCAACACTATCATCAAGTGTCGATTTTAGCTCTTTGATGAGTGCTGATTTTTGAAACAGTTTATCTTTAATCCAAACTGGCATCGCTTTAGCGAAGTTTGTAAAGCCTTTGGGTGCGAATGCCAGATACGTTTCAAGCAATCTCTCAAATTTAACGAACGGCTTTTCGTAGAACACGACATTGTCGATATCTTTAGCTACTATTCCGGCCGCTTTTAAGCAATACTCAATAGCATGAGTGGGGAAGTTAGCGTCGTGTTTCTTACGGGTAAAGCGCTCTTCCTGTGCTCCCGCAACAATCTCGCCATCTTTAAGCAAGCATGCAGCGCTGTCGTGATAAAAGGCAGAAATACCTAAAATATACATACGTAACTCTTAAAAGAGAGTGTAGATGAATGGTGCGACTACAGAACCTTGCGCAAGTATCAGCAAGCCTCCAAGTATCAACATCACCATGATAAGAGGGGCAAGCCATAATTTTTTTCGTACACGCAAAAATGTCCAAAGCTCTTTTAAAAACTCCATTTGATTTACCCTGATTAAAACTGACGTTTGAATGATTCTGATGTGATTGATTCGCTACGTGGTATCCAGTGACTTACCTTTTGCCCGAATTTTAATCGTAACTCATCACGTCCGATTAAACGCATCAATATTGCAATTGGTGTGAACAAACCAAAGAAGATAATGCCAAGTACGATTGGGCTAACTATTATTCCTAGTAGAAACCCGAAACGCATCCAGGCCTTATTAAGAGGCAGTAGCGTATCGCTTTTTACCAATGTAACAAGAAGAAATGTCGATGCCGCTGCAATGAATGCATATGCCCAACTTATGTGAGCTGAGTAATAGAAATAAACTGCCGCTACTGCAAAAACGGAGGTAAAGAAAAATCCAAATTTTCGATTAGATGGGAGTCCAATTTCGTTTATATTCATTCTCTCTTACGTCTCTAGGTTTATTAGCTACTGAACGCTAGCTGAAAAGCCAAGCTCTCTGCATGTACGCTTAACCGCTTTGAGCGCGTTAGCACATTCGTTCTTCTTCTCTTTAACGACTTGCCACCGAAAAACTTTCAATTTCAACTTGCACCTCGTTGTAAAAAAAAAGAATGATATTCCTAACAATCGAAAACCCGATGGTGAACGTTTTTGACTTTACCACGATTTCCTATTTCTTAGTCCTTCTAAATATGAGCTCGCGTCAACCGCGCAACACTGACTCTCGGAACGACTGCATGAAGCATTCGATGTGCCCATTTTCCTTGGGTTTAACTGCCTGGAAACTCGCAATCCGGATATTGCAAGCCTCACACAAATCAAAAACTCTTGAACGATCATTTTGCACCCATTTACAGACCCGCATCACGCGCAGGACGCATCTATCTATGGTAGCCTGGTTAAGCGTTTGACCTACACGCCACGCTTTGATCAACGCATCGATCACGACAACCAACGCTTCTCGCAAACCCTCATACAAAAACTTCAAGACGCGATACCGTTGGCCCGATTACAGCCTGTCGCTCATAAAATTAAAGGACCACGAGTGATGCAATTTAGCCGGGATATTCATTGGTGCGGACCACTCAAAACTTAATCGGATTAGGCTTTGGTGAGGCTTAAATCTAAAATCATCCACACCCGATTAGCGGACGCTAATGTAGATGGACAGACTGAGAAATAATCATGAAAAAGCAGGCTGACACGTTCAGCCCTATCACTCATGGCTATTCTCCAAGCCAACCTAGGTAAACCCCTGTCACAAGTATAGTTACGCAAAAGACCAACTCCTAATTCTAATGCAGTAGTTGATAGTCTCGGCTAAACTTTGCGCGATTATCTTTTTAGCGAGCGGTTATCAATGAAATTACATCTGGGGTGCTGGCATCGTTATATCGATGGGTTTATGCACATTGATTTGTGCGATTTGCCGCATATTGACGTCAAATCATCGGTTGATACCCTGCCATTTATTGAATCAGGTGTAGTGGATTTAATCTATGCGAGCCACGTTTTTGAATATTTCGATCAGACTAAGGTACCTAGAGTTTTAGAAGAGTGGTTGCGAGTTCTGAGACCCGGCGGCACTTTGAGACTATCGGTTCCAGATTTCTCGAAGCTGATTTTGGTATATCAGATTTCAGGTGATATCAAATCAGTTATTGGCCCCCTTTATGGTCGGATGAACATCGAGGCTACAGATACAGTTATTTTTCACAAAACGATGTACGACAGAACCTCGCTAGCTTCTACTCTAGAAGCGAATGGATTTGTCGACGTTTGCGAATGGGATTGGCGTTACACCGAACATTCTCACATAGATGATCACAGCCAAGCCTACTACCCCCATATGCAGAAAGAAGATGGAATACAAATCTCGCTCAACCTTGAAGCTCGAAGGCCGTTATGACTTCGCAACCAGATAATATCTGCTTAGAGGATTGCAATTCAGATGTCCTTTCCATGCTCGAAATACGCGCTTTTGAATCCGCCCTTATTAAATTGTTCCAGGAAGGCTTGGTTGGAGGTACGACTCACACATCTATCGGGCAAGAGTACTCCGCACACTTCATCTGCAGCAAACTAAACTCAAAAGATATCGTGATTTCAAACCATCGATGCCATGGACACTTCATAGCTCTCGAACCACTGAAAATAGAAGCGCTACTAGCAGAAATCTTAGGCAATCAAAGTGGCATCAACGAAGGTGTCTGTGGATCTCAGCACATATTCATTCCATTGCGTTTTTATTCGAATGGCATTCAAGCCGGGCAGATTTCTTTTGGAGTAGGACTCGCTTCAGGCATACGCGACACCAAACGAGTGACCTGTATTTTCGTAGGTGATGGGACTTTTGGCGAGGGTGCTCTCTACGAATCTCTCAATCTAATGGCCGTGAAGAGTGCGCCGGTATTACTCGTTGTAGAAAATAATAAGATTGCTCAATCCACTGTGAGCATTGAAGTTCAAAGTGGGTCAATTGAATCCAAGGTAAGCGCGTTCGGCTTGGATGTTTATACCATCTCCAACAAAGACTCACTTCTCGAAATGAGCCAGATTTCCGAGCAAGCGATCCAGTTCGTCAGGGAAAAGCAAAAGCCAGCTGTTCTAATTTGGGACACTGAGCGACTTGGCCCTCATTCCAAAGGTGACGATACGCGCGCCAAATTAGTTCTGTCTGCTCTTCACGAAAATGACTTCTTGCACCAACAACTAGCAGAATCGGATACCCTCAACCAATGGTTTGAGTCACGGATAGATCATTGGATTCTTCGAGGCAAACAAATAGGAAAGGATGATCGCGCTGTCGGCTCTGTTCCACTCATACAAAAACCGATTGGCTGTTCAATAAAACCTCAACCTGAATATGTCGTAGATAGCGATACAACTACGCTCGCAGACAACTTACACAATTTATTGTTCGAGTTCAGTGAAAATGGCAGCAAAATGCACGGAGAAGATATTGAACCTCCGTATTGTGGAGCATTTAAAATCACACCGCGGAATATTAGCCCACATTTTGCAAACAATATGGCAATAAGTGAATCAGCAATCATTGGGTATGCGAGTGGTTTATCGGTAGCAACAGACACCACTCAATTATGTGAGATTATGTTTGGTGATTTTCTGTGGTTAGGAGCTGACCAACTCATCAATCACCATGCAAAATTTACACTGCTGCACGGATCATCATCCCCATCACTCATAGTGCGATCGCCTATTGGTGGTGGGAGGGGATATGGGTTCTCCCATTCCCAAAATCCGGCAGGGTCATTTTTAGACATTCCAGGGTTAACTGTTATCGAACCTTGCCGCTTTCATGTGTTAGGAAAAAATACGCTTGAAAACATTACTAAGACGAGCGTCTGCATTCTGTTAGAGCATAAAGCGCTATATCAATGGAATAAATCCATTCGACGAGACATGATTACACTTCGGATCATCCACAATGCCGAAGATAACCAACAATTTGTGATAGCAGATGTTGGCGATGTAGAACCAAACGTAGCAGCAATTTGTACAGCGTTTAATTTCGAACTCGCACTCCAGGCTGCCCAAGAGACATTTATTGCTAATGAGGTAGGTGTACAAATTATCTGCGCACTTAAACTTACTTTGGAACCCAGCCAAGAGTTCACATTACTCAAACCTTCTATTAAACGCATCATTCTGGGCGATGAAAGTTCTCTAAACTCAAGTTGGCTTGCAGTCAGGGAGTTCTATGCAAAGTCTCAGGCGCTTATACCTAAAATAATCAATTTCGGGGGCTCAATTTATCCAGCATCAAAACAATTAGAAAATCAATTGATGCCTTCTATTGAAAAATATAAGGAGTTGTTTATCGATGGTTGAGCAAAGCATAACCGCCCCTCGCGTTGATGCAAATAGCGATCGGCTCATGTTTACAATGAATAAACAATCGGGCCACTCCGTCAAACGTGGAGAGATCATTGCTATTGTCGAGACCTCGAAAACAGCCTTAGAAGTCGAGGCTCCAGATACAGGAGTTCTGACATGGTTAGTCTTAGATGACCAAGAAGTCGAGGTAGGTCAACACCTTGGAGTCGTACGTGTAACAGACGCAAAAAATTCGACTGAAACTGTGCTTAACCCTGCAGAACAGTTAACAAAAAACATTGGTATCAATCAGCAATTCACCGCTCCGGCTACAAAATTGATCGATGAATACAGAATAAATCCGGAGCTTTTTGACGGAGTTTCACTTGTAACTACCAATATCGTGAAAACTTTTATCGAAAGACTGAATAATAAAAATGACGTCACGGCATTGGCCAAAGCTCATTTCGGACAGACTAAATATTTGCACCCCCTCATTGATGGCTATCACGAGCCACCAACAGCAAAATTCCGATGGTCCGAGAAAACTCCCACAAGCGTTCGAATACCCTCAAGTATTGATATCTTAGAAATGCTGCACATCCGAGCAATTATCAATCTACCAGGCGTAATGTCCGCTGCCATAGTAGTGAGAACGGAGGATGGCAGACTCATCATCAGTGGTGCCAAAGCAACACCCCCCTTAGAGGACGAAGAATCTGATTACAAACGGGAAGTAATGCATGCTCTTGCATCTGAGAAAGAAGCTACTCAAGCAGATCTTGTGATATCGGTACTATCGCATCCCACCATGGAGTTCAGCCATACAGCATTACTATGGCCTAAAAGCAAGATAACGGTGGCTGTCGCCATTAACGAAAAGGCACAAAAAATCGTTTTTGACGCCACCTACGACCATCGATTCTTAAATGGCTATCTAATGATGAAGTTTGCAGAGGAAAGCGTTGATATTTAGTTCTCCTGCCTTCTTACTTATTTTTTTTCCGATCTACCTACTCATTTGCGTTGGAGGCTTAGCGTCTCCTTTGGTCCTAACGTTCCTCTCTATTGGTTTCTTCTATGCCAATGACCCGTCTTGGTGCATCGCTTTTATCATTTGGCTACTCATCCTGTATCCGATCATCCATTTACAAACCGTTACGATTCTACTGAAAGTGATACTGTTACTTTGTCCTCTCATCCTATTCAAATATTTACTTGGCGACACTATCGACGGAATCGCCATATCTATCCCCTTGGGAATTTCTTTTTGGTCATTTCAATTAATCACATACACTACGGAATTCAACAAAAAACGCGTAGGAATTATCAGATATTTAGAGTATGTGACATTTTTTCCCCAGCTAATTGCGGGGCCAATAGTTAGGGCTCGTGAATTTTTACAGCAAAATCACTTGAAACGAACATTAGTACGACGTTCAAAATTTGTTACGTTAGGATGCATGATTTTTTCGATAGGCGTCATAAAAAAATGTGGTGTGGCCGATCCGATTATCGGGGTGCTATCCACTCTCCCAGATGACTTTTCCAGTAGCCTATTAACGCTTCCAATTTGGGGGCTTGCGTGCCTTTTAGCTGTCTACTTCGACTTTACTGGATACTCGGATATGGCAATAGGGTTGGGATTAATGGCGGGCATACGCCTACCAGTAAACTTCGCTAATCCTCTTGCATTCAAGGATCCCGTTGAATTTTGGAACCTCTGGCACATTTCGCTGACACGTTTTTTTCGAGATTATCTTTTTAACAGGATGGTTATCTGGAGTGTTCGCCGTGACTATCCAGAAATTACCACGATGTTAATAATGGTGTTTTATTTTTTTATCCTAGGACTTTGGCACGGTCCGACTACAAATTTTCTAATTTTTGGTCTGCTCAATGGATTACTAGTCACAGCGTGTGCCGTATTCCCTGCACCTCGCGGAAGCCTTGCAATCATCGGCTCTTCGATAATATGGCACCTGCTAATCTATTCATCTTTCTATTTTTTCTTTTTTGATCCCAACACAATCGCAATTTCAATCGAGAGTCTTCCGACCATTAAACAAACCCTGATACTCGTCTTTTGTCTGTTTTTAGGAATGATAGTGCCTGATGGAGTTTATTTCTTAAAACTACCAGGAAAACAGGGTTATACCAACTACCTCTTCGAAGCTAGGCATTCTCTGGCAAAGGTTCTTGTGCATAATAAAGCCTTGGCTGCGCCACTTCTTTTGCTTATTGCTCTGATGACGACATCTACGAGCACAGGCAGTTTTATATATTTTGAATTTTAAGGATATTAAAAGATGCGTTCAGATATTTTGGGATTTATGGGAGAATTTTTGGACTATCCAAATATTTCTGAAAAGACGATATCAGCTGACGTCAATGGCTGGGATTCATTAAAAAATATTAAACTAGTTGTGGCTGTTGAGAAAAAATTCGGTCTGCAGTTCGATCTCAACCAGCTTGGTTTCTGCAGAACTGTTGGGGATTTCTTAGATTTGGCTGAACTTTAGGGTCAATCTAAAACGTTTAGCTGAGACAGATAGTGCTGAGTGGAAGCGGATTGAAATTCTGGCGCAATATGAAACGAGCTATCACCTACCATTGCATCTTCCATTTCGTATGCATTTATATAGGTCACATCTAGACTAGCTAGTAGATCGAGCACTGCCTCGATGTAACTCCTCGACTGAATAATGGACTCTTTAAAGTAAGGACCAAACGCAAATGTCACCTGGATGTCAGATGGCAACGCATCGATAAAGGTTCTTAACTCGTCGATCTTTCGATCATTAATATCAGTCGCAGTAAAAACAGTACGCGGCTCCAATTTACCGTCAAGGGAAGACTGCGGATAATACCCATGACGTCTTATCAAGTCCTGTTCGGCCCTAGAATAATGTAAACCCTCTGCGACTAGACGCGATAACAACAAACCTATTCGCTCAGATATGTTCACTGATCTATTAAAAACCTGAACGTAATCAACTGATGACGAGAAGAAAGTCTCGAACCCCCATGTCTTGAAGGCGCCATAATTAGAAAAATCTCGTACAAAAAAATCAAATGAAAACACGAGCACTATTTGACGAATATTTTCTCTCGCTTTTATATCATTGTAGAGACCCAGCGCCCCAGCGACACCATACAACCCCGACAAGGGAAGAGACTTTGCATCCAACTGATCTGCTGCCAAATTCAGATTTACAGCATTTCCTAACGATGAGTCACCCAAAAATAGTATGTTTGGTGCTGTAGTCAAGCCACTTGCATCATCATGCATGACCCGATAGATATTTTCATGAAAGTAAACATCCAAGAGGGAGACAATTGAGGCTAAACACACGATTATTGATAACAAGGCAGCAGTGATTATCGATATGTTTCGGCTTCCGCATATCGAAAAAATGCAACCAACAAGAGACCTTATTGGAGACATTTTTTTAGCTCTTCCGATACGATAGAGTACCCATTTCGATTCAAGTGATTCCAATCTCTCGGGCCATGCACCAAAAGTCCGCTATCAACACCTCTCAACAAGGCTTCAGTTGGATCGCACATTTCGCATCGAGGCCCGAGGGAGCATAGTTCTGATACAGATGCTCTGATTTCCTCGTGATGATGCAAAATCTCTGCTTTGGATGCTTCGAAATACTCGACGCCACCATAACCCTGCACCTTAATCGGAGCATCAAACTTATTTAAAGTCGCCGGTGAAGAAAGGTATAAAACAACAATCCGAGCATTTGGAAATACCTCATGCAATTTAGAAAGTGCTTGTTCAGTTATCCCTAAAGCTGACTTCAATTCATCATCGTCTAACTCTAGGGCTGGAGCCTGCACATATTGAAAAACAGTACCAAAATTTTTAATCGAATTTAGACCGGTTAAGTTGGACCGCATTTTGGTCTTTTCATTACCGACCAAAAAAGGAACTTCTCTGATAATGTCTACAATAGGAAGAAACAATTCGCCAGTTCGTTGACGAGAGAAATCTGACAGCCAAGTTAAGTTGATAAACTCCCAAAGATTATTGCTCAAATCATTACCTTCGTAAAACCCGATAACCACAGTCTCCACATCTTGAAAATCTAATTCTCCCGATGTATGTGTCTTTATGAAATTAGAGCAGGCTACAGCCTCGTTTACGGCAGACATATTTCCGAACCCACCCCTCCCGAAAACCACAAAAGAGTCCGATTGATCAAGCTTTCTTACAAAACCGTAATCTTTAACTTCCGCCAGCCATTCATCCCCGGAACCCTCGACATAAGAATCTCCCAAAGCAAAAATTGGCACGCGTTCGCTTTTGAAAAAATTGGTGTGTATGAATGTCCGATAACAAGGATCTAACACATTCACCAATGGCTTCGGAAGGGAAGGAATAATCTGAGGAGAAAAGTAAACGAACGCAAAATTGATGATTAATATGTAAAGAATAAAAAAACCAATTGATGCCAAATATTTCTTCACTACTTTACTTGACCTGTAGTACCAATCTGCTTCCACCATGAGGCAACCAGTGTACAAAACACATAATCGTTAGGACTTACCTCTTACCATAGCCTAAAAAACAGTTAAATGTTTTCACCCCGATAATACTGGTTGAGAACTCGTATAAATTCAGGACCAAAATGCTCTATATCTCCGAGAGGCGTACTTGCAATTAATTCCCGGAATTCAACCTTCGGCTCAATACCGCTAGTATGTCTTACTTGTAGAAGATCTGTAACTCCGCTAACGAAATCGATTGGTTCAAATATCAAATGATCAAGCCCTAGTCGCGATAAAATAGATGCGGAAACCCTTGCTCTATGCACGCTACCTCTCATTGTTAACACCGGGCATCCCGCCCACAGAGACTCAAGCGTAGTGGTGGTACCCGTATATGGAAACGTATCTAACAGGTAGTCAAAATCATGATAAAAATCGAGATGAGATCGACCCTCTATTCGAGGGATAAAAATCAATTGACTATCTTGGGCACCGCCCTCAATCAAATACTTTTTCATTCGAACAACTACATGATGATCCCTAAAATCGTTATGTTTAAGCGTAAGTGATGATCCCGGTAGGGCCTTTAACAACTTCCCCCAAGTATTTAGTAAGAAAGCGTTGAATTTCCTGGGATGGTTAGTGGAGCAAAACGCCACCTTTCGAATATCAAATTCCTTTCTTGTACGCTTTTTTACTTCAAGATCTAAAGGGGAGTAGTTCAGAAAGCAAGAGTCCAGATGCAAAAGCTCTTCAGAATAAAATGACGAAGAATCACTTGAGGGATCTACGTAGCTGTCAGTTATGCGGAAATCTACGCCATCGTATCCGCTACTAACACCGTAGCCTAAGTATGTTCCTTGAATCCTAGCTAAGCGATTTCTGAGCAAATGAAGTGCTGTACCGGAAGTCCATCCGTTCAGATCTATAACGCAATCTAGATCAAACGACTGAATCGTCGACACTGCCTCTCCCCCCCCCAAACCATTACAATCAATAAACTTCGCTCCGGACTTCGCAAATAGCTCTGTAACGTCATCTTTTTTTGAGGATCCATGAAAAAGTACGACCTCATAACCTTTAGCATGGAGCCACCGGATCAAGGGTAGAATGAAATAAGAAACGGAATGACGGCGAAAGTCTGAAGACATAAACCCGATAGACTTAATAGGTGTCGACCACTGACGCCGTGAATTTCCATTTGTTGGTACTTTAGGTATTTGTCTGTTTTTCTCACGAACCAAATCCCACACACGGCGATCGTCAGTGTCCTGTTGTTGGTACCAAAAAGATAAAGATGTAAATACTGACTGGTCCGCTAGCGAGCCACCAAACTTCTGATAAGCGACAACTAAACGGTCAAGGATTTTCTCGCATTCCTCAAACGGCAAAATGTCAATTGCCGCATGAAAATACTCGATTATTTGGTAAAGAGACGCTTGCTCCGAACGCGCCACAGTCTCAATGACCTGAAGTGCCTTCGTACGATATAGGTTTCGTCGCAAGAATCGAGAAGCAGAAACTGGATACTTGTAAAAAAAACCAAGAAGCTGCTCACAATATTTTTCAATCCAGAGACTCCCCGCTTCGCCCAATAGTCTGTTTATATCTAGAACAAGCTGTACTGACGTAAAGTCAAACCTGTCAGTGAACTGATCTGCGAGTTCTTGGTTTAAAAGCGAACTGTTTTTTTCCGGTCCATAGAATCCAAGAGCGAGTGAGGCGACAGCTTTAGCGAGACTTTCGTCCTTCGGGAGGAGATTAAGCTGTATTTGCCCATATCCATCGGTCAATACTGTTAAGCATGCTGTTACATAAGTACGTGATATGCCCTCCCAAAGATCTCGTGAAACCTGCTTCCTTTTCAAGATAACAAGAGTTTTTTCCAACTCGGGAACTGCCTCTTTAGACTTAATCTCGAGGTAGCAAAGAGCCAAGTTATATCGAGCTTCAGGAAATTCTGAATTTAGACGGAGGCAATTCTTAAGAAGCTTGACCCTAGACGCTATTTCAGAACACTCGCAGGCCTTGTTATAATATTCGATAGATTTCAATTCACTTTGCGTAAGAACTGCCACAATAAACTCGAAGCTCCAAACCGGATGGAAATATGACAAAAAGATTCGTAACCAACGTAATTATACTCGGGTTAACTAGTATAGCCCATGCTTCTGATACCCCCGAGATTGACTGCAACAGCGATAGTATCTATTCACTTGTTTCTAGCTTCATTTTCAATGTGGTTCAAGGAGAGAACTGCGAAATAACTGGGCAACGCTCAGCCATAGCGAACGTAGATCTTAAATACGCTTCCTCACTGACACCCGATTCAGTCTACCGAGCTACCATAAGCAAACTCACTAACATTCGATTAAGAACGGACTTCGTCTCAGATAACATGCAAAGACTGGAGAGCAAAAACTCGCCCAAAATGGCTACTCAGGCCAAACCCCCTGAAGGTTTTTTCATACTCAGTGAAGAAATACTGCAGTGAGGATTTCCTGAATTTAGCTAACTAATCGATCTCGCGATACAATCCTAATCGATGTTTTCGCTTAAAGTACGTTGGATACTAATATTGCCAAGTTCTAGTGATCGACAGATACATGTGACCAAGGGGGTTGAAGCTTCCATTTAATTTTGAACCCGAACAGCAACCTAAAGTCTTGTACTCACAACAGCGTCTATAAAATCAGAAACCGAAGGTCGTGCGCTAGTTGGTTCAAGCCCAAGGCAACCAGTCATTTTTTTCAGTACTTGCTTGCAATATTAAAAAACCCGGCATAGGCCGGGTTTTTTATACAGAATTGACAGTATCAACTCTTTAGAACGCGTATTCTACACCTGCAGTCGTCTTGTTAGCCGCATTGTCTGTGTGGCTTGAGTTCTGAAGATAAAGATTTACTGCACCTAGCTTGTAAGAAGCGCCATAAATTTGGACGTCTGTCTTCGTTCCCGCCGCATCTTTAGAGCTATCTTCGTAGAAGAACTTACCCATTCCATAATCGTAGGTGATGCCGTAAGTGGTAGCGTCAGTTGTTGATGCACCCATCTCATTTACTTGCTCAGCCGCTACGAAGAACGGACCGTTTGAGTAGCTAACACCGACTTGAGTCGGCGAATAATCAGCTCCATCAATCTCCAAAGTACCGTAAGTTACAGCGACTGAACCCATTGTGTACTTCAAACCGTAAGAGGTATGCATTTCTTCAGTATCTGCTGTCGTGTCAGTATCATTCTCAATGCGAGCTGATGCTGCAACTGACAGATTCTCTACCAGAGTAGGTAATTGCCACAAGATCGCAGAATGATCGTTATCGGTCGCGCCGGCAACGATAGCAGTACCACCTTCATCTTCTGCGACGTGCGAGTATTCGTCAATTGTGTTAACTGCGTCGTCAACGTTACCCAAACCAATTGACCCAAAAGCACCAGTGATGTACAGCTCTGCGTCACCAACGCGATTAGCTGGAGCTGCTGAGCTATCAGTGTCCGCATCAGCGCCACCAGCAGCTACGTCTTCCCAGCCGATTACGAACTTAACAGCCATCCCGTCGCCCAGCTCTTCTGTAGCCGTGATGAAGAAGTCAGAATCGCCGTCGAGACTCTGTGAGATGCCGTTATCTTTTTGCTTTGAATACTTAAACTCAACGTCACCAGAAACTGTGACATCAGCAGCGAAAGCTGGCGCTACGAATGCAGTGGCAACTGCAGCAGCAATGATTTTTTTCATTTGAGATTCCCTCATTTAATGTTTGTAAAGGTTACTTAAGTATCCTCTGTTGTCTGGGTTACCCCAGAGGTAGGTAAGCTAGACCTACCGAGGAGTGTTATCCAAATGGATTTCCACGCTGCATACGGTAACCAAACCTTCGTCATTGAACAACCAACGTACCTAACAGACCTGGCATGACACAAGGCTCCTTGTGTCACGTGAAAATAAATTTTTTTCGAAATTTACGGAACTTTTTGAGCGAAATTTCGTCGTGTGTTTCACGGCTGTTTTCCAGGAAGATTTTTCCACCTGAAAATTAGGATAAATAAATCATTATAAATCAAGTGTTTATATCGTTTTTTCTGCGGGGCGATTTTGACCTTCTCGTCAGGGTGTTTGAGCAAAGTTTGAACGATGATTTTCCGACAACGATTCGCTGTCTCATTTTTTGCCTGAATTTTGTCCAAATTTTCTTACTGGGTATTAGACTAATGTCTAATAAAAAAGATAGGAAC
>ENA-OUOG01001261-OUOG01001261.1-marine-metagenome-genome-assembly--contig:-NODE-1261-length-30015-cov-5.558655_pt1 | contig 30015 bp, 51 predicted proteins | sample MGYA00248635_ERZ508505 | MGnify/ENA primary metagenome ERZ508505 (study PRJEB26176, sample SAMN06267871) | marine metagenome | isolation source: Saanich Inlet, British Columbia, Canada | place: Pacific...
CAAGAAGAGCAAGATAAACTGAAAGTCCAACTAGAGGATGAGTATGGTAAGATCAATGTCAACTTGGAAGATGGTTCTTACGAAATCATCGCTGAAGAAGCAGAGTAATGAAGTTAATCACTAAAGCAGGTGTTTACGAGGCTGATACCTTTTGGAGAATAATCATAATGGTTATTAGTCATAGGTTTTGGCACTTGAGAAAACACGGCAAGTGGATGGATTAACAGGAGGGGCATTAAGCCCCTCTTTTAATATACAACAGTTTCGTAGTTTTTAGTTATCTATATATAGCTATGAAACGAGGATTTGACAAACTAAAGGAAATATTTTGGTACAGCGATTCAGAACCGAACGAGGTGCTTATCGCTTTCTGCCATATCATTGCACTACCAGCGTCTTTGCTAGTAGAGTTTGATAACCCTTCACTACTTTTTATACTAGGCTCACTAGGAGCAGGAGCATTCCAATTGTGGGCTGTACTATGGTGCGGTCAATTAAGTATGCGTTTGCTTGCGGTACAGATTGCTACACTAATTGCTATTATGACTATTATCAACCTATCTATTGCAGGGCTTATGTCGGGCAGTAGAGTAGGATGGATTATTATTGGTGGCTTTGCCGTATGGAATACAATCCGAGTGTTTAACGAAAAAATAGCAAAAGATGGATGGTAGTGTAGTACAAATCATTTTGACTGTTATTGGTGTATTAGGTTCAGGTGCTATATGGAAGTATTTAGAGGCAAGGCTAAAAACCAAGTCGCAAGATAGAAGAGAAGAACATCAAAATTCAGACAGCGTGCAATATAGGGATGACCTAAAACATAGAGTAAGAAACCTAGAAGCCTTACTATCACAAAACGGAGAAGAGAAAGACCAACTGCGTGAGCAGGTACTAGCACTTACTGCTGAAGTAAACGCATTGAGGGTTAAGGTAGAATTTCTTGAGAAGGAAAATGACCGATTAAAAAGTAGATGACAACAGCCAAGTTAAATGATGATAGTAGTCTATCCATTAACATTAAGTGGCTTATACAGATTGTTATTGGAGTAGGTACTGCTGTGTATCTATACTTTGGTTTAGAGAACAGAATATCTACCAATGAAGATGAGATAGCAGGGTTAAGATTCAATCAGAACAATTATGTATTCCCTGATATTAGAACACTAGAATCAGAGGTGATAGACTTTAAGTTAGAACGAGAACGTATTAGAAAAGATATAGCAAGATTAAACGAGAAGATCAATGAGTAAGAAACCATTTAAAGAAACTAAAGTAGGTAAGCTACTAGGCAAGGTCGGAGGACTATTACCAGAGAGCGGTGTTTTAGGCGTTTTAAAGGAGGTTATTGATACAGATGATACTCTAACACCAGAAGAAAGAGAAGATGCCCACAATGCGCTTATAGAGGCTTACAAGGCAGAGGTATCAGATAGAGAGTCTGCAAGAAGTAGAGAGGTTGAGGTTGCTAAAGCAGGAGGAAAAGATTGGCTCTTTAATATAACAGGGTTAGTAGGTCTAGGTGCATTTGGAGTTATTATTTGGGCTATCCTGGCATTAGACATTCCTGAAACTAACAAGGAGTTATTCTACCACTTAATTGGTATTGTAGAGGGTGTATCTCTATCTATCTTTGGATATTACTTTGGTACATCTATGAAAGATGACAAGAAATGAAAATAACTGCGAACTTTAATAGAGAAGAGTTTGAGTGTTCTGATGGTAGTGAAATGCCATTGGAGGTCTTTAACAATATAATAGAGTTAGCAGAAAACCTAGAAGTAGTCAGAGCGCACTTTGGTGCGCCTGTTACAATCAATAGTGCTTACAGAAGTCCTGTATATAATAGACAGATCGGTGGAGTTCCTACAAGCCAACATTTAGGTGGCAAAGCTGCCGACATAGTAATTAGCGAAGTCACCCCAAGTGACGTAGCTGATGCCATAGAGTTTTTAATAGAGGTCGGTCTAATGAAGGAAGGCGGAGTTGGAAGGTATGATACTTTTACTCACTACGACATTAGAGGAACAAAGGCTCGTTGGGACTACACAACATAATTATCCCCTAACCACAGAGTAATCTTTATAAGGCTTCTTGACAAGAGGCTCTCGCTGTATGCTTCCGCCTCTTGCAGATGACTACTTTAAGAAGACGAAGTAAAGTTACAGGTTTTTTTTTACATTGTCAAGTTGCATATTAAATATATCCTTCTTATATTTGAAGTGTAACACCTTTCAGAGTAGAGGGGAGGATTTAACCATTTTGGATTCTGGTACAGACTACCTCCCCAATACTTTTTAGATTATGAAGTTTAAAACACTAGAAGAAGTAGAGAATTATTTTGAAGGCAAGCTGCCTGAAGATAGTGGTATTATATATATTAATGCCTGTCTAGACAGTTCTGGTACTGAAGGTGAAGTCTTTGGTTTTGACATTAAAGATGATTGTGATATCATATTAGGTAGTTTTGTCAAACGATGGAAATCTTATTATGTATGACCAAAGAAGAAGAACTAGATAGAGAAGGATTAAGAGTGTTAAGGTGGTCAATGTTTGATTCACCTGACTCACCAGGCTCTGGTTATATGTTTATGGAACGAGAACCAGTAGTCGCTCTTGATAGGGCTGCACATAGATATGAGTTCAGAGTAAATATTATTATGGGCTATGTATCAAAGACAGTTGCAGATAAGATTCCTTTAGTATCTACTGATAGCCACAGAATAGGAAAGGCTGTTAGAATTAGATGCGTAGGAGCAAAGAAAAGATTAAAACTTGTACGCTCTTTGATGGAGCAGGGCGTTCAGCGTTTTGGGATAGGTAGAGAAGTAGTCTACTTTGACACAGACGAATTAAAGCCTCCATCCATATACCTTTGGGATTAGTTTCCATATTCATCATTTTGTTTTGTTTAGTTAATGTAGTTGAGGGGCGAAAGCCCCTCTTCTATTTGTTAAAAATGTTAAAGTTTTTGGATAAACCGATCTGACCTTATACATTTGAACAAACATTAAAACATAACAATTATGAAAGCAACACTAGAATTTAATTTACCACAAGATTCAGATAGACTTACATTAGCTACTGAATCAGAAAAATGGCATCAAATGGTATATGATATACGAAGACATTTTGATAGAGAAATGACAAAAGCAGAGAGTTCAAAAGAATATCTTTCATATATGCAGGTAGCTAGATATATAGACAAGCAAATGGAAATTCAAGAATTAGTATTTAAAAAAGAATCTATTGAATTATAAACATTATGATAAACGATTGGATTAATGATGGTGTACATCCCATCACAGGAATTAAAGAATATTACAGAGTGGAACTCTCTAAAGCAACTAGCAGAAGCCACAAGTATGATTACGAACTAGATTTAAAACTACCAGACTATGCATAATTTAATGTCATTCAAAGAGGCTAGAATAGAAGCCCTGTTAAACGAACTGAACAAGAAGAATCAACGCATTCAGCAGCTAGAAACATACATCTTTGAGTTGTGTGATAAAGACTGCCCAAATGAGTATAAGCACGTTGTTCAGCAAGAGGTGTTTAACAATTCAGACGAAGTTTAATTTTTTTAACTATATTTAACCTATGGAAACTATGAACATTCAAGAAAGGTTACTGAAGGTGCAGACAGAATTGAAAGCACCAAAGAATCAGTACAATGGTTTTGGGAAGTACAAGTACCGAAATCAAGAAGACATCTTGGAAGCAGTTAAACCTCTGCTCGCCAAGTACAACTTGAACCTCATCGTTACAGATCAAGTAATGGAGGTTGCAGGTCTAGCGTTTGTAAACGCAACAGCAAAAGTGTTTGGAGATTCAAGTGAGCCAATTATTGAGGTATCTGCACAAGCAGGTATTACAGACCGTAAAGGTATGGACTTGGCACAATCATTTGGTTCTTCTAGTAGCTATGCTAGAAAGTATGCTCTTAATGGCTTATTCTTAATTGATGATACTAAAGATGCAGACTCAACCAATACACACGGAAACGACACCTCTGTAAAAACAGGCAAACCTATCTTACCTAAATCTGGTCAGAAGTTTAATGATGCCAAGAAGTTTGTAAAAGGTGGCGGTAGCATTGATGCTATTAAAAATAAATATCAAGTAACAAAAGAAGTAGAACAATTATTAAATAAGTAAATTATGGGAGCAATTATTAATTTCAGTTTAAACCTAGACAAATTAGATAAGTCAAAGGTTATTAAAGGTAAGAATGGAAACTATTACAATCTTACATTATCAGTAAATGACGAGATCAGTCAGTTTGGAGATAACTCTTCAATCTACACTAGTCAGACTAAAGAAGAGAGAGAGGCAAAGACTCCACGCTCTTATGTAGGCAATGGTAAAGTAGTATGGACAGATGGCAGTATTTCTGCTGTTCCTATGGAAAAATCTCAAGCTGCACCACAAACACAAGAAGAGGTTTCTGACTTACCATTTTAATACACAAGTCTTGGGGGCGAAAGCCCCCTTGACTATAAACTAAACAAACAAGACAAGATGACGATAAGGAAAGATGCAGGTTTTGAGCCTGATGATATTTTAGCGGAGTTACAATTAAGGGATTGTTATATTGACCCTAATAAAGAATTAGAACATCCGCCAGTAGCAATAAGTTATGGAGAGCATTCGTATAACACAAAAGATGGACTAGTGAGTTACCCAACACCGATTGGTACATACGGCAACTTTAGTTTTATTGGTGCGCCACCAAAACACAAAAAGACTTTTTTAGTTAGCTTATTATCAGCCGCTTATTTAGGTGGTAATTCAAAAAGGTTCACAGGCAACTTAAAAGGACATAGAGATGATAGATGTGTTATACACTTTGATACCGAGCAAGGAAATTTTCACGCACAAAGAGTTTTCAGACGAGTTCTGGAAATGTCTGGATTGGAAGACCAATGCTACAGGACTTATGGACTGCGAAGACTATCTCCTAAAGAGAGATTAAATGCCATTAACTATGCCTTTAAAAAGTATGAAGGTTTAGGGTTAGTTATAATAGATGGTATTGCTGATCTAGTCAGCGATGTAAATAATATAGACGAATCCAATCAAGTAGTGCAGATGCTTATGAAGTGGACAGAAATATACAACTGCCACATCATTACGGTCATCCATACTAATTGGGGAAGCACAAAGCCAACAGGACATTTAGGTTCTGCTCTGCAAAAGAAATGTGAAACAGAAATACATCTTGAGAGAAATGAGTTTGATGCTAGTATTATTGATGTTAAATGTAAGTCTAGTAGAGGGCGTGCATTTGATAACTTTAGTTTCTTCGTCAATCAAAAGGGCTATCCTGAAATTGCGAATCAAGATATAGATGTACTAGATTTAGTAGGTGGAAATACAAATAAAAATACAGCATAAACCAGTACCACATCAGTCGGTAAGAGTTACTAGGACAGGTAGAACATATCAGCCCAAGAAAATTACTGACTACAAGAACAAGATACAAGAAGCCGTTAGGGAACAACTCCCTGATGGCTTTTGTGCTATAGAGGCAGATACTCCAATACATATTACAAAGCTGCATTATGTCTTTGAATATCCGAAGAGTATGCCTAAATATAAACGGACAGGGATGGTTCCGAAATACACCAAACCAGATTTACACGACAACCTAAATAAAGCGTTATTTGATGCACTTGAAGGAATAGTATGGGAAAGAGATCAAAATGTAGTTGCAATGGACAATGTAAGAAAATACTATGCAGAAGAAAACGCAATACTAATAAATATACAATGCTTGAACTATTAGCTAGAAAACACACCCTTTGGTTAAGTATGGTGCTTGGCTTTGGCTGTGACTATGATACAGCACAAGATATAGTGCAGTCTATGTATTTGCGTATGCACAAGTACATTAAAGACGAAGGTAGAATAATGTATAAAGATGATGAGGTAAACCGCTTCTTTATATACATCACTCTAAAGAATATGTATAGAACTTATGTTACCGCAGAGAAGAAGTTTGTGTGGTATGAGGTTAGAGAAGATGATGCTATAGATACTGAAATGATGGAGGGTGCTTTTGATGAGGCTATGGAGATTGCGTTCCAAACGTTAATGGTTAGAATTGAAGGTGAGATGAGTACCTGGCATAAGTACGACAGAATACTATCAGAGAAGTATCTGAAGTCAGATTATAGTTTAAGAGATATTGCTAGTGGCTCTGGAATTAGCCTTACTAGTATATTCAATTCTATGAGAGAGAATAAGAAAATACTGAAGAAGAAGTTTGGTGAAGATTGGGAAGACTTTAAAAACGGAGATTATCATTTAATATAATAATATGGATTCAATAAGTAAATACGAAGAAAATCAAGAGTATTATGAAAACTTGGATAAGCGTACTAAAGAGTACAAGAGTTACGCAGAATGGAAGGAGGCTCAAGAAGCAGACTCAAAAGGGCTTGGTGATACAGTTGAAAAGATTACTGAAGCTACAGGAATCAAAGCTGCTGTAAAGTTCCTAGCAGGAGAGGACTGCGGATGCGATGAGCGTAAAGAGAAACTGAATGAGATATTCAGATACAACAAGCCAGAGTGCTTAACAGAAGAAGAGTATAATTGGTTAGCTGACTTCTACTCTGTAACTAGAAATGCTATTACAGGATTACAGAAGCAAAAGCTAATTCAGATATACAATAGAGTGTTTAATGCTAAAAAGAAGTTAACCTCTTGCTCTCCTTGTATGAAGAACATATACGATAAGCTACAACAATATTTTGATTCGTATCAATAAAGAACAAGAACTATTTGATTGGCTGAAGGATAATGTTTATCCTGATCTAGTAATAGCTAGAAATCAGTTAAGCAGATGGGATTGCTATTCACCTGAAAGGAAACACAGGGTAGAACTTAAATGCAGACAAAGGCACTACCCTGACCTTTTGGTGGAAAAGAAGAAGTATGATGCTATGATTGCTAAATGCAATGAGCATAATGATGTTCCTGTATATATTAATAGCACACCTCAAGGTATATATGCTTTTGATATGAGAACTCACGATGGTTTTTGGGAAGTAAGAGGTATGCCAAAGACTACTCAATTCAGCAATAGAAACTTTATATCAAAAGAGGTAGGATACTTCTATATTGATAAAGGACATATATTGTTAAAGTTTTAATCCGCTATTGATATTTCAACAAATTGTTTATATATTTGATTAAATCAAAATCAGATATTATGAACTTTACTGTTAAAGTTGAGCCTCTAGGCAAAGACGAAGCCAAAGACAAACATTGGTATGATGTGAAAATCAAGACCTACAATGGAGAGATTTCAGGTAGGTTTGAGCATTGGGAACTGCGTGATTTAATCAGACAGATAGACAATGCCATCTACTAGAAAACAAAAGCCAGTATTCTCTGGTGTACTTAAATACTTTCCTGATGCTATTATGGAGGTTGCTAGATGCTCTTGGGCAGGCAACCAACAGCACCATCCTGATAAACCACTACATTGGGATAGAGGAAAGTCAAATGACCATTTAGATGCTTTAGCACGTCATCTGATTCAAGCAGGTCAGATAGATGATGATGGAGTCCGCCACTCCGCTAAAGTAGCTTGGCGAGCATTAGCAAATTTACAATTAGAAATAGAAAAATCAGAACAAGATGCCATTACCAAAACCAACAGCTACTGAAACTCAAGAGGAGTTTATTAGCAGATGTATGTCTAACGACACAATGATGATTGAGTACAAGCGACAAGATCAAAGATTAGCAGTATGTTATGTAACTTGGAGAGATAGAAACAAGAAGAAATGAAGTGGCAATATTACTTACTGACCTTTGTGTTCTTTTTAGGATTATCAGTCCTTGATTGGTTACTTCCTATAAACATAAACACATTACTACTTTCATTCATTATTGTATATCTATTACATTTAGAAGATGCTTCAGATGTATAAAGACATAAAGGATGTTCATCGTAAGGAAAGGTATTTAGATGCTATGGATTTTCTAGCCAAAGCAATCAAGGAAGCCACAGATAAGAACCCTACTGAAAGGGTGCTAAAGATGGGTACTTGTATGCGTGAGATTATGATATACAACACCAAGATTGAAATGGAAAATGATGACCTGAAGTTCGCTGATGCTGTTAGAGTAAGCAGAATGAAAAGGTTAGTAGAGGCTATAGAGTATTACGAAAAAAAAGTAGAACATTTAGAAAAAAAGATATGATTACATTACTAAACGGAGAGGAATGGCAAGAAGCCGACATCCTCAAGAAAATGGAAGACGATAGTTTTTACTATGGTCATTTAGGAAAGAACGCATTAAGCAGTTCTTCATTAAAGAAGTTGCTACAAAGCCCAAAGGCTTACCAAGCATCTTTAAGAGCCTCTGACAATAGTCAAGCGTTAAGAGATGGTAGATTAGTTCACCTAGCTATCCTAGAGAAAGAGAAGTTAAGTGATCTGATTATAATCAATGGCACGAAAGCCAAGAAAGAGTTTAAGGATGCAACCGCAGAATACGGAGAGCATTTAGTATATACAGAATCAGAGATGACCAATGCGTATTGGATAGCTGATGCAGTAGAAGCAAATTCAGATGCTACCTTCCTGCTTAATGATTGTGACTATGAGATTCCAGGAGTTGATATGATAGATGGCATTGCGTTCAGAGCAAAGGCTGATGCTATCACCAAAGGAAGAGATACTATTATAGACCTGAAGACAACCTCTGGAGGTATGGATGATTTTAAGTGGTCAGCTAAAAAATACAACTATGGTTTGCAAGCTGCGCTTTATATGAGTATCTTCAATGTACCCAACTTCATATTCCTAGTAGTAGATAAGTTTACTAAAGACATAGGTATATTTGAATGTAGTGGTGAGTTCCTAGAAAAAGGAAACGATGATATACAGAGAGGTATTGATGCATACAAGAAGTTCTTTATGGTTGACAATAGTGAAGAACTAATTAATAATAATGTATATAGAGGAATTTTATAATGCAGACCCTGCAAAGATAGTAGAAGCAGCTTACTACACAACACTTCAGTATTGGCTAGTATATAACGATATGGAGATATACGAAGGCTTAATAGAACACTACAAAGAGAATGAAGTATATGAAGTGTGTGATGGTATTCAGCGAGGCATTGACAGAATTAACGAGATAATGGATAGCAGATTTGATGAGGCTACCCCAATATCAGAAAACGAAGAGGAGGTCATCATAAGCCACGAAGAACACCAGAGAGTAGGCAGATTAATTTTTAAAGATATATTGCAAGAGATTTATGAGTACAGAATTAAAAAGATTGAAAAAACTGATTGAGAAGGATTTTGGAAGCAAAATTGATGGTCAAACAAGAACAAGAGATTTGTCTTATGCTAGAGCAGTATTCTGCAAAGTAGCTAGAGAACACTTGCCTGAAAGATATAGCTTCCACGATATAGGAGAGCAGATCAATAGGAATCACGCTACGGTTATGCATAACATAAAGAATGTATTTGACCACGCAGTATCAGAAGAGCGTTTTAGAACAATGTATGCCAACCTAGTTGAATACTATGGTGCTGATAAGAAAGCCAAGCACGAAACACTACAAAGCATTAAGTCTTCTAGTCAGCAACTAAAAGAGTTGGAGTTTGATTATAGAACCTTACAGCAGAGATATAATAATCTAGCAAACAACAATAAGGTTATTAATGATATGATTGAAGGCTTGAGTGAAGATGACATCAAGGAAGTGTATGACAAGTTAAGTTTGTTTGTTAAAGCAATGAAAAGCAGAGTATATACTTGGCAAAGATAAAGAAGAACCCATATCAGTTAGGTAGCCCTAAAGGTGACCTTCCTATGAAAGAGATGTCTTGGTGTATGGCAAGAAAAGTATATGTAAGCTGCAAACCAAAGGCAATAAAGGATGGTCAGTATTGGAAGCAGTTAAATGAGTACTGCCTTACTATTAGGAACGGAGATAACTACAAAGAGTCTGAATACATATACAATAAAGACAATGTAATGAATGCGATCTGGGATGCCTATAGATATATATACAAGAAAAATTATGACGAAAATAAAAGTACTTGATTTGTTTAGTGGAATTGGAGGATTCCATTTAGGATTGCAGAGAGCAGGATTTGAAGTGGAGTCTTACTTCTCTGAAATAGATAAATATGCGATAGACGTATATAGTAACAACTTTAAAAATTCAACTTATGTCGGTTCAGTTACAGATGTTTATGGAGGACAACTCCCCAAGATTGATGCCATCACTTTCGGAAGTCCTTGCCAAGACTTTAGTCTTGCAGGAAAACGTAAAGGGCTTGGGGGCGAGCGAAGTAGCCTTATCGGTGAAGCAATTAGACTCATCGGAGAAACGAAACCTCGTTTTTTTATCTGGGAAAATGTTAAAGGAACATTCTCCTCAAACTCTGGCGAAGACTTTGCGGCAATCTTGCAAGCGTTTGCCAACATTGGGGGTTATAGACTTGAATGGCAACTGCTTAATACAAAGTGGTTTCTACCCCAAAATAGAGAGAGAATCTACCTTGTCGGATATCTTGGAGAGGGAAGTAGAGGACAAGTATTTCCTGTCAGAGAAAGTAACAAAGAGATTGATGAGTTACAGGGACAACAAGGAAGTGCCTGTACAGTTCTCGCAAGATACGAAGCAGGAGTAAACGGAAGTTACGTTGTTGAACGTAAACTCAATGCACAAGAAAAAATAAGAGTACCTTCTGCTGTGGCTTCAGGATATGAAGAAGCAGGTGAGGGAGATTCTATTAACTTAACAGCGTTAGGTTCAAAGACTAGAAGAGGTAGAGTTGGTGAGGGAGTTGCCCAAACATTAGATACTCATTGTAATCAAGCAGTTATAGGTGATTATAGAAATGATGAAGGATATAGGGAACGGAAAGATGGAGATAGTCCTACATTAAACTCTAATAACACTAAAAACGAAACAGGAGGTACTCCAATTATAGTGAATAAAATAAGGAGGCTTACACCAATAGAGTGCGAAAGACTGCAAGGCTTTCCTGATAATTGGACATCCATTGGTAAGGAGATGGGTGACATATCAGATACGCAGAGATACAAGATGTGTGGTAATGCTGTAACAGTAGATGTAGTTGCAGCGGTAGCAAATAATATTAAAAAAGTAGTGTATGGCAAAGAGTAATGAAATTAGAGATAACGATGGTAGAAAGCATAACAAGCGACTACCATCTAAAGTTAAGTTAAGAGAGAAGGTTACCTCACAGCCTGCTCGTATGAACGATGCAAAGAAGAAGTTGCTACCAAAGATAGCAGAGAAGGTTGCTATTAAAGAACTAGGCGGAGCTGCTGGAATCTTCACTCAATTAGCAGAGATTATAAAGTCAGGAGAGTCTGATGGTGTGAAACTAAATGCCATTAAGATGTACCTAGATCACTTGGAAAAGGGTGAGGTTAATCACACACCAAGCAAGTCAGCACCTGTAATTAATTTCTCGTTTAACAACCAACCTGACGAACAGACTATAGATATAACACCAGAAGAGGATGAGCAAAGTAGTCCTGAATGAAAAATATGTACCACTATTTCAAAATGATAGTAGGTATTTTGTTGTTACTGGAGGTAGGGGTTCTGGTAAGTCTTTTGGAGTAGCGGTTTTTCTCTTGAACCTAACCTATGAAGAGGGTCATAAGATTCTCTTTAGCCGTTACACAATGACCTCTGCACAGACCTCTATCATACCAGAGTTCGTAGAGAAGATAGAACTTATGGGAGTACAGAATGACTTTCGTATCACTAAAGACGAAATCATAAATATGACCACCAAGAACTCTATTATCTTCAAAGGTATCAGAACATCATCAGGTAATCAAACAGCTGCTCTGAAGTCTTTAAATGGTATTACAACCTTTGTATTGGATGAGGCAGAAGAACTTATTGATGAGGACACCTTTAATAAGATAGACCTATCGGTTAGGGTACAGGAAAGACCTAACAGATGTATCTTAATATTGAACCCTACTACCAAAGAGCATTGGATATATCAGCGTTGGTTTCAGAATGTAGGAGTTCCTGAAGGATGGAATGGTCAAGAAGGTAACTGCTCTTATATTCATACTACTTATATGGATAACAAGGATAACCTATCAGAGTCATTCTTGGATCAGGTGCTAGATATGAAGAAGCGTAGACCAGACCAATATCAACACGCTATTCTTGGGGGATGGTTAAGCAAGGCAGAAGGTACTATCTATAAGAATTGGAGGGTAGGAGATTATGAGCATAAAGAACTAACTGTTTTTGGACAGGATTTTGGTTTCTCTACTGACCCTACTACATTGGTGCAAGTAAGTGTAGACCCTGAACAAAAGAAGATGTGGGTTAGAGAATGCTATGGGCAGAAGAATATGACCACCTCACAGATCGCTAGTAAGAACAGACAATTCTGTGGACTAGACCTAATCATTTGTGATTCAGCAGAGCCTAGATTGATTCAGGAGTTAAAGAATATGGACTTGAACATAAAGGGTGCTGTAAAGAAGAAAGGAAGTATCTTGTCTGGTATTGCTCTAGTACAAGACTATGAGATGATAGTAGACAGAAACTCTCACGGAATAGTTAGAGAACTTAACAACTATATATGGCAAGAAAGGAATGCTAAACCAGTAATGGCTTATGACCACTTTTTAGATGCCATTAGATATTCGTTACAATATTTGGTTCAAGGAAAAAGTTTAGGAAGATATGTTATTCGTTAATATATTTTTTGTATATTTATAGAGTCAAACATTACGGTCTTCTTGTAGAAAGAGGGATAGCGAAGATAGTAGCTATTCCTCTTTTTTTATGCTCTTTAATAGAGTAGGGTCTTTAATAGAGTACCCTCTTTAACAGAGTACCCTCTTTAACATAGTAGCCCAAACCTCCTTATTTAGAATCATTCTACGGACTGTTAATGTTTTGTTAAAATCAGATTTCTTTGCACTTTTTCAAAAAAAGGGGAGTATGTTTGCTTCATCATTAACCCATAAAACAATTTGAAATGGAAAAACAATTTGAATTAGGAGTAACAACAGATTACTCAATGTTTAAACAAGCAAAGAACAGAAATGTTGATTCTAGAAAGGTTGCTAAAAAGAAAAAGAGCATTGCTCAAATCAATCTGCAACAACCTATTATTGTAAACAAGCGTTTTCAGGTAGTAGATGGTCAGCACAGATTTCAGGCACTAAAAGAACTAGGATTACCTATTAATTATGTAGTGTCTTATAATTGGTCTAGTGATGAGGATACCGCTACTATGAATAATACGCAGGATTCTTGGAACACAGAAAATTGGGCAGAGTTTAGAGCCTCTCAAGGTAATGATTCAATCAAGCGTGCTATTGCACTAGCTAAAAACTATGTATCGTTATCTGATGGCAAAATGACTATGACTACCGCCTTTGAGATGATGGCAGATGCTTCTAGTATGCCTGTATTGACTGCCTTTAAAGAGAATAGATACAACTATGATAATGAAGTAGGTAGTGAGATATTTCAAATCCTACTTACTATTCAGGAGTACCCTATTGATATGAAAAGCGTATTCAATCAAAAGATGGTTCGTTCTATCAGAATGTTAAAGTATGATTTAGGATACATTAATAAGAAAGCTATTGCTAGAATGGCAAAGAACAACTTTATAGCTACCTACAACAACGAGGGGCAGATGTACAAGTATATTAAGAAAATTTACAATCAATCACTAAAAGCATAATAAAATGAAAAAAGAACAATTCAATCACAACATTGCAAAGGCTAGAAAACAAGCACAAGCACAAAGAGAGGACAAGAGAGTTTACGATGTATTTAATGATATCTTTTCTTCTTGGAATGATCTATATGCTGATTATGGTAAACTAAAAGAAAAACTAAACAATAAATAATTATGAAAGTAAAAGACTTAAAAGAGATATTAGAGAATACGAATGGGGAGTTAACTGTTGTATTTAGAGTAGATGGTTTTGACTTTAGAGAAGTTATAAATGGTAAAGAAAGTGTAATTAGGAGAGCATTAATACTAGAATAATTATGAAATACAAAGAAAACATTGAAGTAGAATTAGAATCTTGGGCAGAAAACTATGCTGAATTTGTACTGCACGATTGCACTACACCTTTTGATGAGATTAAGTGGCTCGTAGATAAATTGCTAGATAGTGAGCATAGAGTAGATATTATTGAACTATTAAAAACCTTTGATGATTAATTATGAAAAATAAAGAATTTAGTGCAATGATCTGTACCTATGTATTAGGTATGGCAGTAGTAGCTATTAATATATGCCTATTTGCAATGGCAGTTGAATTATTTTGTAATTGATATGAAAGTAAAAGAATTAATAGCAGAGTTACAAAAGTTTGATGGTGATGATTATGTACTATTAAACCTAGATGATGACCAAATTGGTTGTGATATTTATGAATTATACCTTGACCCTATCCAAATGGATAACGGCAAGTTTGATGTTTACTTAACTCCTTTATTAGATTAGTATGATAGCAGTAAAAGACACTAGTCAGATCAATAAGCTAGAATTAACCGCAAAGGAGGCTTGTAAGATACTAGCGAGTAGAAAGAAGTATCTAGTAAGGGTAGATAGTGAAAATAGCTTCACAGATGATTATTTAGGTACTATTTTGAGAAAATATCCTGACTTGCCTCCTGATTTAGTAGAAGTTTATGAATTAAACTGAATTTCTTTAACATAATAGCCCCTCTTTAACATAGTGGGGCTTTTTTATTCCTCTTTAACAGAGTAGGGTCTTTAACAGAGTGGGGGTCTAGCCAAATGTTAAAGTTTTGTTAAAATTTTGTGTATTTCAATTCTTTTTCTTATTCACGCCTAATCATATTTATAGGGGGTTAAAAAGTGTTAAAAAAGTGTTAAAAAAGAAAAAAGGGGTATTTTGTGGAATATGTTTTATATATTTGGATATAATTAAAAACTAAACAAAATGAAAACACTAGACAAAGCAACTAAAGCATTAACAAAGGCAATTTTAATTTTAACCCCTTTGTATTTTTTAACTATTATTATTTTAACTATTCTAAACAATTAACAAAATGAGAAAAGTATTTCAAAATCATTCGCAAGTTTGCCACGCCTTTAACCTACAAAACCAAAACGAGGGTAGAGCGGGTAACATTTTCTTTGAGGGTAACAAAATCTATTCTTATGGCTATCATTATTTAATGGCTGAATTTGTTTCCCCTGAAATTATTTTAATAAATAACAAAGGCTATTCAAATAGCACCTCAAAACATATTAGCATATTAACACAAGCAACAAGAGACAAAAAGCAAGTTCTTTTGAGTCAAATACATTTAGATCTAGTTTTATTACAACTTGATGAAATGTATAAAAAACTAATCAAAGCAAGAAAACCCTTATTTTATAGAAACCAAATAGAGTTTTTGTATTCAGCATTTATTAACCAGGTTAATTTTTTAGGGGGTTTTTATATTGACAATAGATTTAATTACTCTTTTGATTTTGTGCAATATTCTAAAATGAATAAAGAGCAAATACAAAAGTATGATAGAATTACCGAAATTAGAAATTTGGCTAATGAATACGCAAATACTGAAACCTACAAAAGAAAAATAGAACGAGCAAAAGAATTAGACGCAACAAAAGAACAAAGAGAAAAAGAGAAAAGAGAAAAGCAAAGAGCCGAGCAAATAGAAAACTTTTATAGCTACAAAGGTAGCCGTGTTAATTGGCTAGAATTTGATTTATTAAGGCTATCAAAATGCGGTGAATATGTGGAAACAAGCCAAGCGGTTAGAATACCCTTAAAAGAGGCTCAAAGATACTTTGCTCTATTTAAAAGCGGTGCTAAATTGATAGGCGAAAAAATTAGCCAATTCACCACAATTAGCAACGATAACTATTTAAAAATAGGCTGCCACAAAATAGAACATAAAGAGGCAAATAGAATAGGTAACTTAATAACACAATAAGATGAAAACAAAAAGAATTTTATTTGACGGCTATCAAAAAATGTTTTTTGCTTTTGTAGATGAAACTACAAATGTAGTAGAAACTACTAGTGCTAAAAATTGGCTAAAAAGTAGCCTCAAAGATAACGCTAATGATCATACAAAAAGCGAAATAATAAAAGCAATTCTATCAAAAGAAAAGCAATTTAATAAAAAGGTTTGCTACAACATTTGGGTTAAAAGTCAAATAGCGGTAACCTTTGAACAAAAGTTAAATTACCTATTTAATAACGGCTTTACAAATGTAACCGCAAAGGGGATAAAGGTTATTGAATTATGAATATTAAAACTATTGATCAACTAGAACAAAGAGGTTGCACCGCAAAAGAATATTTCAGAATATTAACCACAAATAAACGCTTTGCTGTATTCACTAGCCAAAAATTGCACCTAGTAAACAATTTACAAAAGCTAATTAGAGAAAAGCTATTCAGCGAACAAATTCACGAAATAGAAATATATCAACTAAAGTAAAATAGTTTATTAAATGCCCTCTAAATGCCCTCAAAACGAGGGCTTTTTTTGTACCCTAGTTTTTTGTAAAGTACTGAAAATATATAGGGGTATTGTTTTGATATGTAACAAACTCTTAAAAACTCTACATATAGGCAATATATAGGATATATAGTGTACTAAATAAGCAAGTAATGTAATATTGATATTTGCGGTGTTGAGTAACTCAATTTAATGAAATCAATGTAAATCAAAGGATTGGCGTGTTGAGTAACTCGTTTCAATGAAATCAATCAATTATGGGTAGTGTTGTACTTGGGCTTGTATTTGCGGATGAGTATTTCTTCTTTCTTTAGTCTGATGTATTGATCTTCTATAAAGGAGTGGATGACGAAGGAGTCAAAGTCTTTATCAGTAGAGAAGTGTTCGCCTATTCTTCTGGCTAGGCATTCTGTTTGACCTACATATACTATGGTGTTTGCTTTGTATAGAATGTATATACAGGGTTTATTAAAGTAGGAGGCTCTCAAAGAGCCGAACTTTGTAAGTGGTTTTTTAGATACTTGAGCGGTAGCGGAGAGTTCTTCTTTGTCTTTTATGTATTCTTCTTGTAGTTCAGGCTTTAGTTCTACACCATTACGCCTGACCCTGTTGGGTCGGCTTTCTTCTATTTTGGCTATCTCGGTATTGACTATCTGATTATATTTCTTTTTACCTACTCTTCTTGCTTTAGTATGCTTCATATAACTACTTATTTACTTTACACACCTCTCCCTTATAACGCTTAAAGCGAATTACGGAAGAGTACTCTCCTACTAGACATTATTGAGATAACTGGGTCATCGTTGACCAAACTCCCAAGCCTTACCCACTCGGCTCACTCTAGCGTGTTTTAGCAAAAAATGTTGCAGGGAAATTATTGTATAAAGATAACCAATAAGTACTAAATCTGTTCATCAATAATCTTTATGGTACTATAAGGAAAACTTATATGGTACAAAATACAAAATAAAGGTTATCTATATGTATGAGTAAAGTACTAGACCTAGAAGTAAGAGTACCGTCAAAGTTGGACTATATACCTCTTGATAAGTATCAGAAGTATATGCAGATAGTAGATCAGGCTGACAAGGAGTCTGATGAGGCTAATGAGTTCTTAAACCTTAAAGCACTAGAAATATTCTGTGGTTTAGAGTTAAAGGAAACCTATAAGCTACCTATGAATGCGTTTAGTGCTATACTACAGCAGTTGGCTAAATGCTTTGCGGAGGAAACTCCGCTTGTAAAGCGTTTCAGTATAAAGGGTACAGATGGGGCAGTCATAGAGTTTGGGTTTCATACTAACTTAAAGGATATGACCTTTGGAGAGTATGTGGACTTGGACAATTACATTGGTGATTGGAAGAATATGCACAAGGCAATGGCGGTGTTGTATAGACCAGTTATAGGTTCTAGTAAAGGATTGTACAGGATAGAAGAATATGAAGGCTCTGATAAATACTCTGACTTGCTTCGGTATATGCCAACAAGCATAGCGTTAGGAGCGTTGGTTTTTTTTTATCGTTTAGGAATGAAATTAGCGAAGCGTTCCCTAGCCTCTTCAATGGAGGGGATGGAGGTGAAGGATATCTCAAGAGTAGAGAAGCAGTATTTGGAGAAAAATGGGGTTGGTATCAGTCAATTTATGCTTTGGCTGGAGGTGATGTCACAAAATTTGACCAGATTACCAAAGAACCAATTTATAAATGTCTGACTTGGCTAATGTTTGAGAGTGAGAAAAACGATTTAGAGAATAAAAGAATTAAAGAAGCATATAAGTAATGACTAACATCTATGACATCATAAAGGAGATAAAAAGTTTTCTACGAGAAAACCCTGTTGTTAATACTGTAACATTTGGTGATATTACGCAGGTAGACCTCAACAAGACCACTATATTCCCATTATCTCACTTTTTACTAGGCAACACTACTATCACAGAGAATACTATACAGATAACATTGAGTATGCTGTTCTTGGATGTAGTAGACTACAGCAAGGACTTTAATGACAATGACTTTGGTGACAGGCAGGATGACAGCAACTTGATTGATGTGTACAATACGCAGCTTCAGATTGCTAATGAACTAATATCACATTTAAAGCGTGGCGATCTGTTTAGAGATAAGTTTCAGTTGGTAGGCAACCCTATTTGTGAGCCGTTCAAGGATAGGTTTGAAAGTGAACTAGCAGGATGGGGATTAGATTTGGTAATAGAAGTTCCTAATAACATCTCTGTATGCTAACACTAAATGCTGACATAGAGAACTTACTCAATCAGTATGGTGAAGAGATTAGGCTTGCTATAAAGAAGAGGCTTGAGGGAGATAATAAGGTAGCAACAGGCAAAGCTGCTAACACGCTGATAAAAAAGGTAACTCCTAACTCTCTAACTATTGAGGGTTGGAAGTATATAGAGGTAATATCTGGAGGTAGAGAGCCTGGAAAGAAAGCACCTCCTGTAGGAAAGATAATGGAGTGGATAGATGCGAAGAAGGGTATTAATGTAAAGAGCGGTAGGAAAAGGAGTTTAGCGTTTATTATAGCGAAGAGGATAGGAGAGCGAGGAATAAAAGGTAATAATATGCTTACTGAAATTAAGAATCAGTTTGCACCAAGAATAGACCAAGACCTAGCAGATATTATACAAGAAGAAATAACTAGAATAGCAGAAGAAACAAATAAAAAAACTAGCAAGTAATGGCGAATATAGGAGTCAGAAGCCCATACTTTTATTCATTGAGTAATGCAAGTGGGGAGAATTTTAAGATAGAGATTACCATTAATAGCACATTAAGGTACACTTTAGCAAAGGTGACTCCTGATGAGGCTCACTTTGAGGTATCGGAACTAATTAGAGATTATATAAACATTGAGTATAATGGCACTATGCCTACATCTCCTGGAAACTCATCTTCAGGGTGGTCTGCTGATGTTTCTATAACCAACTATATATATAGTGATACGGCAGGTACTACACAGATAGCAACCTCTACCGACACTTTTGATGCGTTTGATGGGTATGCCCTATTTGAAGACCAAGATAAAGACTTTACATTACCAACTAATGGCTTACTACTTACCTCAACAGTTGTTTGGTTACCAGATAATACAGCAGGTGTAATCTATTATACGACTAGCGGTGTAGTAACTAAATATAACATAAGCACTTCTGCTGAAGGTGATATTACAGTTGGCGGCATTACAGTTACTATCAGAAGGTTTGACTGCACTAAATACGACCCTGTAAAGGTAGTATTCGTTAATAGATTTGGTGTACCACAAGAGTTATGGTTCTTTGGCAGAACTACAGAATCTTCTAGGTTTCAGTCAGATCAGTACAAGTCTGCTGATATAACAGGTGGCGGTGTATATAGCAAGTATAGTCATCAATACAAAAAGTTTGACACTAAAGGTCAGAAAGGATATGTTATAAACACAGGATTTGTATCTGAAGACTATAACGACTCTATAGACGAGTTACTAATGTCAGAGCAAGTATGGATGCATATTGATGGAACAGTAAGACCTATCAATGTAACTACTTCAGATGTTAATTACAGAACTTCACTAAACGACAAGATGGTTCAGTACACGCTAGAGGTACAACAAGCTAACGACCTAATATCTACAATGCGCTAATGCAAGCAATACAGCTATACATAAAGAATGATTCAGGAGTCTACGAGCGTATAGAAATGTTTGAAGATGAGAGTGTGTCTATTACACAGAGTATAAAGAATGTAAAAGACATCTCAAAGGTATTCACTACATTCTCTAGGCAGTTTAGTGTTCCTGCATCTAAAATAAACAACAAAATATTTAAGCATTACTACAACTTTGATATTGATAATGGCTTTGATGCTAGAATCAGAAAGGATGCTAAAATAGAACTAAACCACTTACCATTCCGTGTAGGTAAGATTAGGTTAGATGGTGTAGATATGCGTAGCAACAAGGCTTATGCATACAAGATTACTTTCTTTGGTAGTGTAGTAGAACTAAAGGATGTGTTGGGAGAGGATAAGTTATTCTCTTTAACAGACCTAGATATAGACTTTGAGTACGGCTCTGGAGATATACTAGACAACCTAAAGACAATACACGCTACTGATGCGCAGTCTATTGTACGCACAGGAATATCACTACCACTAATCACTCACAGCCAAAGGCTGTATTATGACTCTGCATCTGAATCAGAGCAGTCAGGTAACTTATATTGGGGTACTAAAGTACAGGGTGTAAAACACAGACAACTAAAATACGCTGTTAGGCTTGACAGAATTATAGATGCTATAGAAAGTCAGTATTCAGAGATTACTTTTGCATCTGATAGTTTCTTTAAGGATGCAACTAAAGACATTCACAAGATTTATATGTGGTGTCACAGAAAGACAGGTCAAGTAACTATTGAGGCAGGTAACGAGCAGAAAGTTTATTTTACACAAACTAGTTTTCAAACCTACTTTAATATAGACGTAGATGGTGATGCAGTTCCTGTAAGTAATGCAGGTGCTAATGATACGCTAGTATTTTTAGGTAATGTAGACACTAACTATAAAGGAGAGTATGACCTTATCATCAAGAAGAATGGAACTATAGTACAGATTTATGAAAAGGTGTCTGGCACTATATCTCCTACATTTAGTACAGGCGCATTCTCGGCAGGTGACCAATACGCAGCTTACATAAGAACTTATGATGAGCCTATAGTATTCACTTCACTTACTTGGCAATTTAAACAGAGTACTACAACAGTAGAAACTGAAACTGCTACTGACAATACTTACGAGTCTAGCTACAAGTTCAATATCAAAGAGAATATGCCAGAGATGAAGATTATAGACTTCCTTTCTAGTTTATTCAAGATGTTTAATCTAGTGGCTTATGTAAATGACAACGAAGAAATACAAGTTGTTCCGTTAGATGATTACTACACTAGTACAGAACACGACATTACAGAGTATGTAGATGTAACCAAGTCACAGGTAAATTCTGCATTACCTTTCAGAGAGATATTCTTCAAGTATAAAGACACAAAGACCATACTAGCTAATCAGCATATTCAAGAAATTTCTGATGTAGAATGGGGTGGTGATGAGTACACAGATACAGGAAATATAGATGGTGAGATATACAAGGTAGAGCCTGACTTTCATCACGCTAAATACGAGAAGTTGTTAGACAACGCAGACTTGAGTGTAGACACAGGAGTCCAGATGGGTTACTTTGTTAATGACAATGAGGAAGCCTATCTAGGTAGACCTTTGCTACTTTACATAAACAACCAATCTCCTAACGTGGACATTAGTTTCGTAGCTAACACACAGAGAATACAGATCGGTAGTAGCCTTTCTATCAATATGCCTTGTAACAATGAAGATATAGATAATAACTCATCTAATACACTACACTTTGATGTAGAAAAGAGTGAGTACACCAATGGTGACCTCAACAACTCTTTATTCTCTAGGTTCTATCAAAACTACATAGAGAACGTATTTAATTCAAAGAATAGACTAACAAGAGTAAATGCTGTGCTTCCTATAGGCAAGATAATCAATATAGAGTTATCTGATATTGTAGTAATCAAGGGTAGAAAGTATAGAATAAATGCAATGAATACTAACCTGAAAGATGGAAGAACAGATTTAGAACTAATAAACTACTATGGTTAAGCAAGTAATAGACTATCTACAAGAATATAGTAAGACAACAGGAGATCAGGATATAGATATTGCTATAGGCAACAACGAACTACCATTAACATACAAACAAGCAAAAAGACTAATAAAACTACGATATGGCAAACCAAGAAATTAGAGATGTAGTATTTAACCTTCAGGTTAGGGCTGAAGATGGAAAGGTAAAGATAGAAGGCTTAACTAAAAGTTTTGTTAAGTCTGAAACTGCTATGAAGAAGATGAAGGCTGAACTTGACTTATTAAACGATTCTGTCAAGAATAATGGCGTTAGTACTGGTCTTGCTAATACAGCAGTATTAGAATTTGGTCGTACTGTATCCGATGCTCCTTATGGTATTCAGGGTATGGGTAACAACATTTCGCAGTTGACCACAATACTTGGTCAGATGGCTGGAGATGTTAAAAAAGGTGAAACTGTACTAGGAAATCTTCGTGACGCATTTATGGGACCGTTAGGTGTTGTTGTTGGAGTTCAGATTGCTATTGCTGCTTTTGAGATATTTGCAAAAAGAATGTCAGAAACAACTGACATACTAACAAAACTTGATGTGGCTGTAGGAAAGTCTGCCGTAAACTTAAAGTTAGCAAAGACAGCACTTGACAATGAAAACACTTCACTTGAAGAAAAGCAAGAGATAGTAAATGCTCTTAATGAACAATATCCAGAATGGAATTTACAACTTGAAGAGTCTGGAAATATATCTGACAACAACGCTGCAAAAATAGATGCCGAAATCGCTGCTCTAGGAAGGCTTGCAAAGGCTAAAGCGTATCAAGGTCTTTTAGAAGAAGCATACGCTAAAAAAGTAGAGATGTCTGCCGCTTTTGCTAGAGAGCAAGGAACTACATTGTCAAGATTAAAAAATGTGTTTGTAGGTTTTGGTAGTGAAGTTGCAGGTCAGACCATAAGGTTTAAGGCATTTCAAGACGGACTAAAGGATGTAAATGATGATATATCTTTCCTTGAAAAAGGTGTTCAGAAAGAGGGTCTTGTTGATTTGCTTTTAGGCTCTGATGCTAAAGGAAAACCTAAAAAGGAAACCAGGAAGAAGGTTAAGGAGTTTGTTGTTGACACTTATGGTATAGCTTCTGAAGAGGCGGTTAAAGCTGCTGAAAGACAACAGAAGTTAATGAAGAAGTTAGGAATAGATATTCCTTCATTGCTTATGGGTGGAGAAGAAGGCAAAGAGGCATTCAAAGAAGGTCTTGCTGGTCTTTATCAAGAAATAGAAGATGTGCCTATTGACTACTCTGGTGTTGGTACTAGTTTTAATGAGATACTAGAAACTATGGCTCCTGCATTTGCAGAGATAGGAAACTTCTTTTCTGCGGAAGCCGAAAGAGCCATTGCTATTGAAGAGAACAAGACTAACAGAATAAACGACCAACTAAAGAAACGCCTTGCTAACGAACAGCTATCTGCTGATGAGAGAGATAAAATCAATCAACAGATCGCTAGAAACGAGGCTAAACTTGTAGAAAAAGAAAATGAGATAAACAAGAAGCGTTTTGAGCAAGAAAAAGCCTTTAGTATAGTACAGGCTACAATAAACACTTACTTGGCTGCTTCTGATGTATTAGCTAGAGAAAAAATGGGTGCTGTAGGTAAAGCCATTGCTGTAGCTGCGGTAATTACTAGTGGTCTTGCACAGGTAGCTTCTATATCAAGACAGCAATTTACTGCTAAAGCTATGCCAACACCCAATTTAACAGGTCAAGGAGGGGCAGGAGGTTCTTTAGGCGCACCAGACTTTAACGTAGTAGGAGCATCTCAACAGAGTCAAATAGCAGAGGCTATTGCAGGTACTAGAAACGAGCCACTAAAAGCCTATGTAGTTTCTTCTGATGTAACATCTGCACAGGAATTAGACAGAAAGATATTAGAAGGAGCATCAATTTAAAACGAATATTAACTATTAAGTTATCCTTATATGGAAGTTTTTGAATTATTTATAGATGAAGAAAGCCTAGATTCAGGCATTCAAGCCATCTCCATAGTAGAAAACCCTGCTATTGAAGAGGATTTTATTGCTCTCAAGGCTCAAAAGGTTGAATTAGCAGAGGTAAATGCTGAAAAACGCATCTTAATGGGTCCAGCACTCATTCCAGACAAGAAAATTTACCGCAGAAACGAGTTAGGAGAGGAATATGAGATATTTTTTAGTGAAGATACTGTTAGAAAGGCATCTCAACTCTTTTTAAGCAGAGGAAATCAGAATAACTCAACTCTAGAACACGAATATGCCATAAAAGGTATGTCTGTAGTTGAATCTTGGATTGTAGAAGACGAAAAGAAAGATAAATCAGCATTATATAATCTAGGTATGCCTAAAGGCACTTGGATGGTATCAGTAAAAGTAAATAATGACGAAGTTTGGGAAGAATTTGTTAAGACAGGTCGTGTTAAGGGCTTTTCTATTGAAGGTTATTTTAGCGATAACTCTAACAGACCTAAAGAAAGCGTGGAGGAAGATCTTTGCGCAGATTGCTTTGAGGAACTACAAGCGGAATATGCTCTTTTAGAGGCTTTATCAGCACTAGAAGAGGAAGTAGCACTAGAATCTTATGGAGGTTATCCAGAGAGTGCTTCAAACAACGCTAAACTAGGTATCAAACGCAATAAAGAGATCAATAACAAATGTGCAACTCAAGTAGGGAAAGTAAGAGCGCAACAACTAGCACGGAAAGAGAAATTCACAGTACCAACGCTGAAGAGGATTTACAGCTACCTATCAAGGGCAGAAGCGTATTACGACCCAGCAAAGCCAGAGGCTTGCGGTACAATAAGCTACCTCCTGTGGGGCGGTAAGTCAATGAAGAATTGGGTTGAGTCTAAACTAAAAGGGTTAGATGAGTTAGAATCTGTTGATGTAGACCTTTGTTGGGAAGGATACAAGCAAGATGGATGGAAAACTAAAGATGGTAAAAGAGTTCCTAATTGCGTTAAGAAATGAGCAGAAACATATTCAACACATCATACAAAGTAAAGTCTGACGTAAATACGGAGGCAGAAAGAGAGTACTTTAATATAGAGGAGGGTGCTTATGTTACTACATCCGCAGGTGTATGGACTGTGTTCAATGGTGAGTGGGTAAAGATATATCCACAATCAGGGGCAGGAAGTGGTCTTGGATGGACAAGATACGATGACTCACAATATACAGAAGAAAGTAAATTAAGCCTTGCAGACGGAGTAGAGGTCGTTCTACCAAACAACGGTGGGAATGTTTACAGAAGCTATGACGGGATTGATTACTACAACCCCGCAACACAAAAGGTATTAGGCGATAATGCTAACGATGTTTATTTGTTTACTATAGTATTCAAGGTATCTGCACCAAATGCTAACCAAACATTTTTAAGAGTTCAATTAGACTCTATAAGCGGTACACCTTACGAGAGAGTAGGAGAAGACTTTGGATTCATTAAAGGGAATGATGTGGCACACGAATTTCACCAAGTATTCCAATACTACATCACTCCCGACTTCGTTACAAATGGCTCTAATTGGAAGATAAATTCTATAGGTGGTACTGCTGAAGTTTGGGATATTGTCTTCTTTATACAGAAAACACAAAGTTATGCGTAGAGGATTAAGAAGAAGAGAGAATCCAAGCAGAACTAGCCCTAGAGAGAGTAGAAGGGCTTGCTTATGCCGTAATGGTCTTTACAGCCGTAAGTGTTGTAAGGGCAATATGATTAATCAAGGAATAGGTCGTATATAACGAAAATACAACAACATCAGTAATCAATAGTTAACCTAATATAAATTAAGTATTTATGAAAGCAACTGAAATCGTGGACAAGCTAAAATCTGTCCTTCTGTCTGCTGAAGAGCCTAAAGTTGAGCCTGCCGTTGAAGAGCAAGTTGAACTTAATGCTGAAGAAGTAGAAGTAAATGACGCAGTTGAGTTGAACGAGGGTGAAGAAGCACCTGTAGAAGAAGCTCCTGCTGAAGAAATGGAATACGTTAGCAAACAAGAGTTTGAATCAGCTATCGCTGAAATGAAAGCTATGTATGCTGCTATCGTTGAAAAAATGGGTTCTGAAGAGGAGCAAATGGAAGTTCCTGAAGAACTAGCTAAAGAAGAGCAAGTAGATCTTTCTGCTGATGAGCCTGCTGCCGAGCCAATCTCGCACACTCCAGAGGTAGAAGAATCTGCAAAGATGAACTTCTTTAAGCAAAACAAGCCACGCAATACAATGAGTGTTGTGTACGAAAAAATGTTTAACAAGTAAAATTAAATAAAAATGCCTACTAGTACATCTATTACAACAACGTATGCAGGGGAATTTGCTGGTCAGTATATTTCTGCTGCTTTACTTTCAGGGAAGACCCTGAATGAATCTGCGATTGGTATCAAGCCAAACGTAAAGTTCAAAGAAGTTATCAAGAAAGTTGATACTTCAGGACTAATTGCTAACGCTACTTGTGACTTCACGGATACAGGTTCTGTTACTTTAACAGAGAGAATCCTTCAGCCTGAAGAGTTCCAAGTAAACGTAGAGTTATGTAAAAAAGACTTCCGTTCTGATTGGGAGGCTATCCAAATGGGTGTTGGTGCTTTTGACCAACTTCCTCCAAACTTCGCTGACTTCCTTATCGCTCACGTAGCAGGTAAAGTTGCAGAGAAAACAGAGCAAAACATTTGGGGTGGTGTAAACGCTACTGCTGGTGAGTTTGACGGTTTCTCTGTTCTTATGGCTGCTGATGGTGACGTTAATGACGCTGCTAACGGTTCTGAAACTTCTTTTACATCAGGAAACATTGTTTCTCTACTTGAGAACACTTTAGATGCAGTTCCTTCAACTGTTTATGGTCGTGAGGATTTAACTATCTATGTTCCAACTGTAGCTTACAAAGCATACATCCGTTCATTAGGTGGATTTGGTGCTTCAGGATTAGGTGCAGCAGGGGTTAACGCTCAAGGTTCACAATGGTACAGCAATGGAAACGCACTTTCTTTTGATGGTGTTAAAATCCAACACGCTCCAGGTATGCCTTCAGATCACATCATCGCTGGTGAGGCTTCTAACCTTTACTTCGGTACTGGTCTATTATCTGACCACAACGAGGTTAAAGTTATTGATATGGCTGACCTAGACGGTTCTCAAAACGTACGAGTAATTATGCGATTCACCGCAGGTGTTCAGTACGGAATTGGGTCTGACCTTGTATTGCTAACTTTAGCATAATAAAATAATTGTATAACGAAAAGGGGTAGGTAAGCCACGAGCCTGCCTACCCTTTTTTAATAATAAAAACTAAACTATGAGTTGTGACATTTCAGCAGGAAGAACACTACCTTGCAAGGACTCTGTAGGAGGTCTAAAGAATGTTTACTTCGCAAACTATGGGGCTATCTCTGTTTCTGAATCAGCAGATGACTCTATTGCAGCTACGGAGTTTACAGGAGATGCTTTCTACAAGTATGAATTAAAAGGTACTTCTTCTTTAACACAGAATATCCAGTCTTCTCGTGAGAATGGAACTACTGCTTTTGAGCAGGTATTAGAACTTACCCTACCTAAATTAAGCGCAACCGACAACCAAGCAGTTAAGCTACTTGCTTTCGGAAGACCTCACATTGTGGTAGAGGACTACAACGGAAACTTCTTTTTAGTTGGTCAGGAACACGGAGCAGATGTAACAGGCGGTACTATCGTTACTGGTGCATCTATGGGTGACCTTTCAGGTTACACTCTTACATTCACAGCAATGGAGCGTAAGCCTGCTAACTCTATTGATGGTGACTTCTTATCTGAAGCTACTATCAGCTAGAACATAAAGTTTCTATAGATAAAGAGAGAGGGCAATAGCCCTCTTTTTTTGTGCCTAATAAAAACAAAAACAGAGTCTTTCGGTTATCCTTTTGTGATACGATTAAGACCCATAGATACAGAGCAGACGTTTAGTATTATACCATCGTCTTTTGCTACTGCTGATTTAGATTCTGCTTCTCTAACTTTAACAGAGAATGGCACTAGCAAGTCAGAAAGTAATGTTACGTTTACTTGGGCAGCTTCCTCTAATGGAAACTACATTGAGTTAAGCGTAACTCCAACCATAACTCTGAAAGAAGATCAGATATATACCATAGAACTTACAACTACTACAGATGTGTTGTATAGAGATTTAGTGTACATCACTAGTAAAACAAATAAAAAAGAAGTATTCGCATATCCAGAGCGTTACACAGAGCGTAATGATGGTGCAGACGAGTACATAGTATTATAGTATGAAGAATAGAGTTAAGTTAGTAAACGTAAACCAACAGCCCAAGAAGTATCAAGATAGCGTTAGGCTAGTAAACTTGAGTGGCTACCAAGCACCTGAAGTCATTGAGGATGACAGAAAAGATTGGGTATTATACACTAATGGTGCTGATGGTGAAGACTATTTTGAGTCTTTAATAGAGAAGTATTTAGGTAGTCCTACCAATGCCTGCTGTATCAATGGTATTACAGAGATGATTTATGGTAGAGGTCTTGATGCTTTAGACAGCAAAGAGAATCCTGATATGTACGCAAGAATGAAGATGCTTCTAAAGCCTTCTTGTATGCGTAAGCTAGTGAATGATTACAAACTGCTAGGTCAAGGTGCTGTACAGGTAATCTATAACAAGACTAAAACAAAGATTGTACAGGTTAGCCACTTCCCAATGGAAACATTGAGAGCAGAGAAGGCTAAAGATGGAAAAGTTAAAGCATATTACTATCACCCTAAATGGTCAGAACTAAAGCCTAGTGATAAACCTAAACGCATTCCTACATTCGGTAACGGCACTAAAGGTGAGGCTGTTGAACTTTATGTATTCAAACCTTACAAATCTGGATTTTACTACTATGCTCCTGTGGATTATAATGGGTGTTTACAGTATGCTGAACTTGAAGAAGAAGTTGCAAACTATCACATCAATAATATTCAGAACGGCTTACAGCCTTCGTTACTCGTTAATTTTAACAACGGAATCCCTAACGAGGAAACTCAAGAGTTAATTGAAAGAAAGATATATGATAAATTTAGCGGAAGTTCAAATGCAGGTAAATTCATACTTACGTTCAACGAGTCGCAGGAGGACCAAGCGACTATTAACCCCATTCATCTACCTGATGCGCACGCTCAATACCAATTCCTAGCAGACGAGTCTAGAGAAAAGATTATGCTTGGACACCGTATTGTATCTCCAATTCTATTAGGTATTAAGGACAATACAGGGTTTGGTAACAATGCTGAGGAGCTTCGTACAGCGTCTATTATTATGGACAATATGGTTATTCGTCCGTTCCAACAGCAGATTATTGATGGACTAAACGAGATTCTTGCGTTCAACAAAATCTACCTTAACCTTTACTTTGTTACTCTACAACCGATTGAGTTTACAGAGCTTGATAACATTGAGACTAAGATTAAGAGAGAAGAAGAAACAGGTGAGAAGCTATCTAAGCAAGAGCCAGAGGAAATCACTCACCTTGAGGATGAGGAAATGGCCGACCTGTTTGAGCAATTAGAGGAGTTTGGAGAGGTTATCTCTGATGACTGGGAATTAGTATCTACTGAAAGAGTAGACCTAGCAGAAACTAGCAAGCAAGACAACAAAGGTTATAAAGTACGCTATGCGTATATGCCAGTTAGAAAGTCTGATAACAGCAGAGACTTCTGTAAGAAGATGGAAGCTTTAACAGACAAGGATATTGTATACAGACTAGAGGACATCAATCAAATGTCTTTCAGAGGTGTAAACAAAGAGCTAGGACATCAAGGTAGAAACTATAG
>ENA-OUOG01001262-OUOG01001262.1-marine-metagenome-genome-assembly--contig:-NODE-1262-length-30008-cov-5.486185_pt1 | contig 30008 bp, 13 predicted proteins | sample MGYA00248635_ERZ508505 | MGnify/ENA primary metagenome ERZ508505 (study PRJEB26176, sample SAMN06267871) | marine metagenome | isolation source: Saanich Inlet, British Columbia, Canada | place: Pacific...
CGAAGTTGTCCCAGCCGGCGGTGGGCTTGGCGCCCGCACAGTAGTTGGTGCCGGCGATGGTGGTCTTGGCGGTGCTAGCAGACATCCAGATGTTCAGGTCGGTGCCGTCGGTCGAGATGTCCTTCACATCGGCCGCCACCGTCGTGATCATGTAGAGGGAGGCGATGGACGCGCCGGCGCAAACGGCGAGGCCGGCACCGAGCGCGATGGCGGTCTTGGCCCCAGACACGGCGGGCTTGGCCGGCTCCTTGTCGAAGATTTCAAGAACGGAAGTCATGATGGAGGGTGTAGGGTGTGTGGAAGAGTGGGGACACGGCTCGCCGCCTCCGCCTCCGTCCCGGCGTTTCCGATAACGGTTGCCGTTGACGAGTACAACAACACGTTATCTACGCCCCAGATCGCAGCGTCGTGGCAATTTCCCACGCTTCTGAGGCCACAGGCGCGTTTTCGTCGAGTCGTGATTGGACGATTTTCCCGGGGGTGCCCGGTGTCGAACATATGAACATAAGTTTGGCGAATGTGTCTGTATCCGCTTCGGCCGAACGCGTAATCAGTGTGGAGTTTTTGTTCGAGGTCACACGGGGGTAGTGGGCATCCAATTTGATGAATCGAGGGAGTTTAGGGTTCGTGATTCGAGCCATTCGGATGAATCTGTAAATCTGAAGTCCGACTTGTCAGGCCGAAAATGAACGATGCGGCACCTTATGCGCGCTCATTGGTACACGCAGTTGCAGGTTGCCGTTATCTCCTTCCGTTATTTTTCAATCGACGGTCGACGACGTGCGTCGACCCCGCCTGACCGGCACAACTCCGCACCCCCTTCACCCTCCCACGTACATCTTAAACCCAACATGTCCTGCTTTGCTGCCCCCAAGGTCGACAAGTCCGTCACCTCCGAGGAGGTCGAGGCCTGCCAGCAGGCCTGGGCCGACGCCATCGTGAGGATCTCGAAGATCCACAAGAACGGCGGCGACTTCGTCGCGGCTGCCGGTCAGGCCGCCGGCGAGCTCTACGGTTACGGCCACGGCACCGTGCTGTTCAAGCCCACCAAGGCGGCGGAGTACCCCTTCCGCCCCCTGGCGTCCCAGGCGATGTCTTACTTCGTCGGCGGGAGCAACGTGACCTTCGTTTCCGCGTCGTCGTCCCAGCCTGCCGGGAAGAAGGGCGGCATGAACATCCGCAAGGCTGAGAAGGGATACGGCGAGGACGCCGGCTTCGCCATCAACGGTGGAAAGGGCTGGGAGCACGTCGAGTTCCAGAACCACCAGATCGACTGCCACGGGGAGGTCGCTCTCGCCATGGGCACCTACTACTTCACCTGCGCCACCTCCGGCGACGTTGTCAAGGTTGAGTACACCTTCGGCTACAAGCGCAACTCCGACGGCAAGGTGCGCATCTGCCTGCACCACTCTTCCGTGCCCTATGCCGCCTAAGAGACGGACAGCTTTCACTGGCACATTGCCTTTGAAGTTTTCACCAACTGGTGAGCGGGCTCAGCGGTTTTACCCTGACGAGTTTCGTTTTGGCACGTGCTGGGCGCGATCGCGCAAGCGTCGCGCTCGCGAGAGAGTCGGTCCGACGGCGCGGTTCCTTCTCCGCTCCGCGCGCTGTCATCGGGTGAGCGATGTCATCAGAGTGAGTGTATGATGGCGCGTTGTGGACGGTGTCTATTTTCCACACCGCGCGCGTCGTGATAGTAGCGATGTCATCAAAATACGAAATGCTCGCGATCGCCTGTCACCGCGTGAAGGTCCGGTTGGCGACCATCCGGTCGACTTCCGCTCGACTTCCGGTCGACTTCCGCGGCCGGGAAAAAAACTTGGTTGGGTCAATTCACGTGTCACACCTCGCCCGAGGACTTCGGGCCAGTCGGCGGTCGCGCACGCGCCCACCTCCTCCCGAAGGCACCAAAACGCGTGTGTGTGTCTAACCCGCGCACCGCGGCGGCATCGTGCGATCCCCCGCCTCGGGCGCACACGCCTGCCGACCGACGCCGGTGGCGCGGGTCGCTTCGGATAGCAAAAGCGATCGACGCTTTCCCGGCCGGTGGCGCGCCTCTTCGCGGTGCGGCTCCGCCGCGATGGTGAAGTACTGCATCGCCGTGCACCTGCCGTGCACGGCCGAGGAGTACATGGTCTTGAAGGATGACCCCGAGTACGTGCGGTATCAGCTCGGGGTGGTCGGCGCCCGGGAGCTCTCGCGCGTCTCCGAGTTGGGCGCCGACGGGTTCGTGACGCAGACCATCGTGAACCGACCGAACATCGCGGTGCCGCGCGTGCTCCGGCCGCTGCTGCGGGGCAAGGAGATCGAGTTCCGGGACGTGCGGCGGTACAGGCACGGGACGCAGACCACCGTGCCGTTCGAGGTGCAGTTAGAGGTGTTCAACAGCATCTCGGACAGGGTCACGCAGAGGGCGCGCATACGAATCGCGAACGTCGAAATCGACCGCGACGGAGCCGTGCGCGAAACGGAGGACGCGGAGGGACGCGAAGACAAAGAAGACAAAGCGGAGAGTCCGAGCGTGAGCGCTGTTTCGGACCCTTTCGTTTCGTCCCCGGCGCGCGTCGCGGAGCGCGTCGCTTTAAACGCCGTCGGTTTTAAGACGTGCGAGATTCGGTGTACCGGCGAGGTCACGATTCGAGTCGGCCCGTTCAGCCGGAGAGCCGAGGAGCTTACGGTGGCAAACATGCGGCGCGCGTACGGGCGCTTCCCGGCGATCGTCGCGGAGTGGCGCAAAACGCGAGACGAGTGTGACCCGCGTCGGGAAACGAGAGGTGATCGAATAACGCACGCGATCGACGAGCGGACGAGCGGAGTTGTGGATGCGAGACCGGACGCGTTCGCGTCGGAGAAAAAAGAAAAAGACTCTACCTCGTCGTCACCGCGAGCGAGACGCGGCGACGGCGCGGCGAGCTCGGAGGGCTCGACGCGCGACGACGACGACGACGACGACGACGACGACGGATGCAAAAAAAGAAGGACCCGCGGGTTCTTCGCGTCCCGGTGGCTCCGCGCCGCGCTGGAGAAGGCGGACGCCGCGCGTTTGCGCGCCAAGGGGCGACGCGCGATCCGCGTCCGGGGCGCGCGCGAATCCAGTCGCGGGCGGGTCGAGACCATCGTCGTCCCGGATGACGAGTACTTATTTTGATTTTTTTTTGACGCTTCGTCGGCGTCGCGGCGCGCGGGAGTCGTTAGACTAGTATTCATACATAGGACCCTACGTCGTGCGTTTTTCCCACGTCGCGTGATGATCGATACGCGTGTCACGCACTTCGTCGTCGTCTCTCTCGTCTCACTGGTTCTCGTCTACTGGTTCTTCCCGGCGCCGCGCTGCGCGTTGGACACCATCGTGTACAGGAGCGGGAGCTTCCTGGAGTTTTCGTTTTCGCGAACGCGCATCTCGCGCGCCAGGAAGTCGCGGTCGAACGGCGGCGTCTCCGGCTGTCCGCTCTCGGGGAGCAACACGCTCAGCGTGCTTCTGTATCGGTTGAACACCAAGTACTCGCGGATGAGCTCGTTGATGATGAGGTTCTCGTCGCTCAGCTCGGGACGTTTCGTCGCGCTCGAGCGGTCCTCCAGCGCGTTGGAAACCTCCGCGCGGAGTTGCGCGCGGACGTTCCCGAGGGCGCCGCGGTTCTCCAGGGTTTCCCTCAGCACATCCTTGAGCTCCTCGACGGTGGCGCCGACGGACATGGTCACCGGCTCTCCGACGACTCTCGCGGGCGTCGGGGAGTGGGGGGGCGCCGCGCTTCCACCTGCGCGTTGCGTTTGAAAAATGATGGAGCGGGTCACTTTTTCGGATTTTGGCGACTCGGCGCGCACTGATTTTAGGGGAACCGACCTCACGAGTCAATACTCCCCGAACGGGAATCGGTGAGTTTGGGGCTTTGTTACCCGATACGATATAACGCAAAAACCTCGGAGGGGGGAACACCGCCACACAAGCGCGGTCCCCTGACGCCGCGCGAACGCGGAGTCGGCGCGGGATTCGGGAGCGCGGTGTGTTGACATCGCTCCGAGCGGAGCGCGCGTCCCGCCTGACACGCCTCCGCCATCTCCACGGACGGGCCGGGGTTGACCGATCGTCGGTTTTTTTCGTGACGTGACGCGTGCCATCCGAGCGGCTCGGAAGCAGCCTCCCCCGCCATGGTGAAGTTCCAGGTGGAGACGCTGCTGGCGTGCGACGCGGCGATGTACATCGCGGACAAGGATACGCCGGTGTACAAGAAGTTTCACGTACGTATCGGCGCGCATCCTCGCACCCCCCCCTTCCCCGGTTTCTCGGTTTACGACACGTGACATCTTCTTTTTTCGTCTCGTGACTCGACATCCGCGCTCTCCCCGCGCGTCTCGGCTGACCCGACCACGACGTCTCGCGCGTACCCGCAGATGGAGAAGCTGGGCACTCTCGAGTCGGAGGTGCTTTCGCACGAGGTGGTGGACGGGCGGGTCAAGGTTGTGGTGCGCACGGTCCCCGGCATGAAGCTTCCGCGCGTCGTGCGCCCCGTGCTCCGGGGCAAGGAGGTTGAGTTCGTGGACACAAGAACGTTTCTGCAGCGAGACAAGGGGAAACTCCCGTTCGCGCAGACGTTCCGCACGGTGAACAACATCACCGAACGCGCGAGCGTCGCGGGAACGATCGTGATCGACCGAGCGCCCGTGCCTGTTTTGCAAAACACGGAAGGCGCGATGATGATGGGCACGGTGATCCGTGTCCAGGGCGAGTGCGTCGTGCGCATCGCGGGTCTGGGAGGGAAGGTGGAGTCCGTCATCGTGCAGAACCTGCGAAACGCGTACAAAAAGCTCCCCGAAATCGTGCACGAGTGGGTGGCGACGCGCGAGACGCGCTTAACCGAATTTGGGTTCGCCGGGGGGATCCCGGGTGGGATCCAACGTTCGCCCTCACTCTCCGCGACGAGCATAGAGACCGTCGTCGAGACGACCACCGTCGAGACGACCTCCCCCCGCTTAATCCGCGCGGCGTCCGTGGAGAGCGAAGGATCGGATCTCTCCAGCGCGTCGTTCCACAGCGCGGATTCGTTTCAAATCGAAAACGAATCCGCGCGGGACGACGGAAGAGAAGAAGGCTGGGGCGGGCGGGGGGGCGACGCGCGGAGCGCAGGCGCGGCGTCGAACGGATCTTCCGAGCGGTATCCCCAGACCCCTTCGTTCGCGGCGAGCGGAAGGCCGCCCCTGCCTCCGCCCCGGGGCGCCGCGAACGACGCGGGGGCGACCCCCGTCGGTTCGTTGCTGTCGCCGCACGCGTTCGAGAGCGACTCGCCGCTGGAGACGCCCGAGTTTTTCCGCGCGTCACCTGGCGGCGCTTCGGGCGCCTTTCTCAGCCCGGTGCACGGCATGGACACGCGGCAATCTGCAGAGAGGGAGGAGAGGCGGGACGTCGACGGCGAAGGGGACATCGACAGCGCGGACGAGCGGACGAGTCGCGCGCCCCACGGACGATCGTCGCGCGAGCGCCGCTCGTTTATCGCGTCAAACGACGCCCGTCTCGGAAGTGGACTTCCGCTTGACAGTAGCGACTCTCTCGGCGACGGACTCTCCGCGGGGCTCGAACAAGGCAGGGGCAAGAAAGGCGGGTCCCTGAGCGCCGTCGCGCGCTGGTGCTGCTGCGCGCCGGGGCAGCCGGGCTCACCCCTGTTGGACGACATCGCCGAGAGCCCCGCGGCGAGCGACGACGCACTCACGTCACTCTCGTCGTCTCCCGGCGCGGACGACGCGGCGGATGCAAACGCGTGGTCCCCCGCGGACGACGCGGACCTGCGCACGCCCCTCACGCCGGGGACCAAAACCAAGAGACGCTCGAGGAGGTGACGCCGTCGGACGACGCGAGAAGAGACGCGATGGTAGTACTACATACTCGCGCGAAAAAAGCGCGAGTCATACTACGTATGATCGAAGACTACGTACTGAAAGGCGTCCCGTCGTCCCGCCGGCCGACGCTCTGTTCGCAAAGCAAATCGATCTTTCGTCACTGCGTCAACGCCACTCTCACGACTTCCTCCTCCACCCGGTCGCACGCCTCGATCCACGCGTCCGCGAACGCGCGCTGCTGCGCCGCCGCGCGCGCGCCGGCGCCCCCCGCGCCGCACAGTGCGAACGCCACGGGCGGTGTCGTCCATTGCGCGCGCGCCAGACGGCGCGCCGCCGAGACGACGCGCGCCGCTTCGTCGGGTCCTTTTTTTTCAAAGACGCTCGACGCTCGTTTAAGGGCGAACGACTCGCACTCGCGAAGCGTCGACGCGGCGCTGGCTTTGAGTCGGCTCTCGAGCGTCACCGAGTTGGTGTTTTTCAAAGCGTCGTCCGCGATGTCGCCCGTCTCGACGAAGACGCCGTGCGCGTGCGCGCGAGACGCCGCGGCGTGCGCGCGGCGCAGCGAGACGGGAGGCTCGTCTTCGTCGCCGGACGAGTCGGACGAAGCGGCGTCGCGAGAAAGGCGCCCTTTTTTTTCTTCGGCTGAGTTCGCGTCGGTCGCCTCCAGAGACGCGCGTTTGCGGGACCGGGACCCGCGCGCGAGCGCGGCGACGAGTCCGCGCGACAAATCGTCTCCCATCGCGCTGTCCATCGCCTCCGCGTACGCGTTCGCCTTCCCGCGCGGACTCGTCCGTTTCTTCGCGCTCGCGTCGCGCCGCGAGTCTCGCGAGTCGGCGCTTTTTGTTTTCAGTCTCGCGCCTGCGCCGTCGAACCACCCCGCGTACCGCCGCTCGATCGCCTCGCCCCGCTCCGCCCACTCCGTCCGTCGGCCCGCGGGCTTGGCGTGAAGACGCGCGGTTCGTCTCAAATCGCTCGCGCCCCTCGACGCCGAGGCCGGGTCCGAGTCCAGCTTCGAGAGTTGCAGGCCCATCCCGCGGATCTCCCCCGCCGGAACCGCCAGCGCGGCGAGAATGTTCATCGCCTCGCGCGCCAGCGTCTCGGCGCCGTCGGCGTACGAGGACAGCGTCACCGAGCGCGTCAGGTGGTCGCACACGCCGTGCCCCACGCTGCCCTTCATCATCCCGTCCGGGACGTTCGCCACCGCGCGAAGCACCTTCACGGTCAAACAACGCCCCTTCACCTTTAATCGAACGGCGCGCGCCGAAACCTCGCCCGCGAGCTTGGCGGCGAACGCGACGACTTCGCTCGCTTTGTCGAAGCGCACGCCCCACGTGACCTGCGCGCCGACGCTCTTTCGCGGCGGACGGGACACCCAGTCTCTTTGGTCGATCCCGCGGCACGCGTTTAAAAGACCAAGCGCGGACTTACGACCGAGCGCGCGCTGCAGACGCTCCGAGGGGACGCGCAGGACGTCGCGGCACGCGATGCACGCGTTTGCTTCTTTTCCGTTTTTTTCGTTTTTAACATCTCCGGCGGGGGAGACCACCGCGCTGAGCTTCTCGAGCGCGCCGCGTCCGACGCCCGGGAGATTGCGCACGGGAAGGGACGCGACGTACGCCTCCGCTTCGTTTGAAGAGACTTCGAAGACCCCGTTCGGTTTCGCGCGCATCGTCGCGAGTCTCGCGATCAGTCGGTTGGGCCCGATCCCGACGGACGCGACGCACCCGGTTTCGTCGCGCACGCGCTCGCGTACAAACTCAGCCAACTCTTTCGGGGTTCTTTTCGTTTCATTAGGAGTCCCCGTCGGCGAGTCCGCTTTTGACGTTTCGTCACGCGACGAACGTCCCCCAAGGGTGACGAGCGCCGTGACGTCGATGTACGCCTCGTCCACGCTCACGCCCATGACATGCGGCGTGAGTTCGTGCAGGATCCGGTACACCTCCAGCGCCACGGCGGAGTACTTCTCGAACTCGTACGGCATCACCACCAGGTTCGGGCACCGCCGGAGCGCGTCCGCCACGCGGCCGCCCGCGCGGACGCCGAAGGCGCGCGCCTCGTAGTTGCAGCTGGAGAGTTCACCCGCGCCCTTGGCGCCGGACGACCACGAGACCGCGACAGGCAAACCACGAAGCTCGGGTCTGCCCAGCGCCGCGACCGCGGCGAAGAAACAGTCCATGTCCACGTGCATCACGACGCGCGCGTCGCCGCGTTTCGTGTCGGGCAAAGGCGGAGGCGCCGGCAGATCCTCCAGGAAAGCCTCGTACCTGTGCTTCCACGTGCCGATGTAGTGCAGGCGCGACGCGCGGAAAAACGTGTCCATGAACCCGTCCGGGTCATCGCGCGTCGTACGCTGTTTCATGTCCAGCAGAGGTTCCGCCGCGCGCGCAGCCTCCGCCACGCGAGTCGCCGCGTCGGGCGGGGCGAGACCCGGCTCTCGCATCGAACGATGGGCACCTCGAGCAGCCTCCCTCGCCGCCGCCGCGCGCGATGCGTCGTCCCCGGCCATCGCGCCGACGAGCCACGCGCGGGGGTGCGCGCCACGCGACCCCACCCGCGCGGCGAGCTTCGCGCGGCTTCGAGTGACCCCGACGCCTCGGGCTCCAACACCGCGTCTCTCGCTTTCGGTCGTCTGCGAACGAAACGAGACTACGACCCGAAAGATTTTCCAATCTGGACGCGAGGAGGCGCGAACGTCGCGAACGCGAGTCCCTTTCCGAGCACAGAACGATGTACGTAATACCTACACAACATTTCTCACGCGACCCCCCCCTCGTGAGACGCCTCGGCCCACGCGTGACAAACGAGGCGTTTTGAAACGTTTCAAAACTCGTCGTCCTCGCCGTTGAACTCCTGCTTCGTGGCTTGCGCGTTGTAAAAGTCGGCGACTTGTTCGGCGCTCGTCGCCGTCTCCGGCGTCTTGTCCTCGCGCACTCTTAAGAACCGCGGGAACCGAAGCGCGATGCCCTTGTTGGGGTCCACTAAACCGTGCGCGGCTTGGTGCGTCGGCGAGACGCTCAGGTCCGCCGCCTTCACCTCCCACACGAACTTGGGGTCGAACCACACGTCCGGCCTCACGGACTCGCCGAACTTGAAGTACGACCGCGGCTGGTCAATCGCCGTCGGGCGAAGCGCTTCGCTCAGCGACGCAAGCTCGGCGTCCGAGAACCCGGTGCCGATCTTGCAGATGCTCTGCAGCTCCTCGGTGTTTTCGTCGTAGCACGCGAGCAGGTACGCGCCGTACACGCCCGTACGCTTGCCTCGCCCGTGGAACGCGCCGATGGGCACGAGGTCCAGCGAGTCGCCGCAGCCCTCCATGTAATCCTTCTTGAGCTTGAGCCAGTTGAGCGAGCGCTTGGAGGGCTCGTACGTCGCGTCCATCGTCTTCACGATGAGCCCCTCCGTGTTCTCGGCGATGGAGTCCTCCAGGAACACCTGCAGCTCGTCCACGTCGCGCGAGATCTTCGCCGTGACGAACATGAACTCGCCGGGCGTCTCTTTGAACGCGCCGTACAGCGCCTCGCGGCGCTTCGTGAGCGGCTCCTGCAACAAGTTGACGCCGTTCAGAAACAAGCAGTCGAACGCGTAAATCGCGACGTTCACTTTAATATCCTTCTCGTCGATGTTCTTGCGCCCGCGCGTGCTTAATATCTGGAACGGCAAAATCTTGTTCGTCTCCCGGCAAAACGCCACAGCTTCGGCGTCGATCACCACCGATTTCGTCCCAGCCGCTAAGTACTTGGGCAACGACCGAATCACGTCGGGGAATTTGGGCGTGTTGTCCTCCTGGTTGCGCGAGAAAATCTTTACGCTCCCGTCGGGTAAAAGGTGGATCTGCGCGCGCTCGCCGTCGTACTTGTACTCGCACGTGAACTGCACATCCTGGAACCGGTGGAGCACCTCGCGCACGCCGTTGGTGGGCTTCGCCAGCATGGGCTTCACCGGCACGCCCGGCCGGAAGTGGCACCTCTCCGCGAGCTTGTCGACGCCGCCCTCCATCAGCAGCGCGGGCACGATCTCGTCGAACGACGGGCACTCCGAAAACACCTGCTTGAGCACGTCAAACGCCGCGCCCAACGCGTCGGCGACGGCGACGTCGCCGCCTTTTTCCTTCAACTCCGCCGCTTTCTTCGAGTGCAGCACGACGGCATGCGCGAGCGCACACGTCACCGTCTGCTGCGCGAGCCCGATTCTCAGCTTCCCCTGTAACGACCGCACGATGTACCCCGCCTCGCACTCGCGCGCGCCGACGAGGAGCTTCTTGATCTTTGACTTCTTGGCGTCCACGCTCTTGTTTCCCTCCGTCGTCGCGATGGCGCGGAACTCCTTCAGCACGCCCGCGATCGTTAACTTCGGAGGCGCGAACATGGTTTTCTGCGTGCTCCTCGAGAGCATCGCCACGATCCCTAAGTCACCCTCGTTCTTGTAATCGGACTTGATCGCGCTCTCTTTCCGCCCCGTGGCTTCGGCGAGCGCCTTGATAAGCGTCGCGTCGCCGATGCCGAGGTCGACGCCGGAATGCTGCGGCGCGATGGCGTTCGAGGCGAGGTACACCGCCGCGAGCAGGTCCTCGTGCGACCCTTCTGTTGAGTTGTGCAGGATCGTGCGGAACGCGTTCGTCAGCATCTCGGCAATCTCCAGCCGCTTGGTGGTCTCGGAGATGTTCTCGAACACGTTGGCGAGGAACAGGTACGGCGCCGGAGCGCCCTTCGGCCAATCCGCCGCGCTCGCCGGGTCGTACGTCAGAAGCCGCCCGGCAGCCTCGACGGAGCGGTCGCCCACGCCGTTGGGGTCACCCTTCTTGTCTCCTTTCTTCGAGGCCTTCGAGACCTTGGCCTTCTTGGAGACGGACGCGGACATCACCTTCGCCAGGCCGTCCGCGGGGGGGCCCTCCTCCTTGTCCTCGATGTCGTCCTCGTCGTCCTCGTCGGAGACGGCGTAGTCGTCGTCTCCATCCGCATCCGCGGGGGGGGCGAGCACCACGGGCTTCGGCGCGGAGGGCGCCGAGGGCGCGGGCTCCGCCTCGGGCTCCGCCTCGGGCTCCGCCTCGGGCTCCTGCTTGGGCTCATCCGCGGGCTCATCCGCGGGCTCATCCGCGGGCTCGGGCTCCGGCTCGGCTTCGGGCTCGGGAGCCGGCTCGGGGTCGGCAGCCTCCGCCTCGACGTCGGACTTACGCTTCAGCCTGGGCTTCTTCGCGGCGGGCGGGACGTTCTCGGTTTGACCGGGGGACCCGTCCGTGCGCGCGGGGGCTGCTGGGCGGGAAGCGGTCGGGGACGGGGGATGGTGAGCGGAAGCGGTTCGTGGTTCGAATCCCGAGGTCGACAGCTGCGAGGATCGCGATTGGAGGAAAAGCGCAGCCAGATCCGGGAAGCGCGGCGAGGAAAAGCGCACCTTTCGCCGCGTCATCCGCGACGCGCTTCACCGCGGGGGCGTTGGCTTTCGCCGCGCCTCCCCCGAAGAAGGAGGCGATGCTCTTCTGTCCGCTGGACATCCCGCGCGAGATCTTGTGAGGGGCGCGCGTCGTGGTCTCCGAGAAGGCAAAAACGCAAATGTTTTGAATTTCGCAAGCAAGCAAGCAGCGCGTTCGTTTTTTCACAGTGATCTCACACACACTCATTTCGAGCTAAAACGCTTCCTCGTCACAACCCCGTGTTTTCGTACCGCCGCAGCTTCAAAAGGTGGCGGTCCGCGTCCCACTGCGGCCGCGCGGTGGTCGCCGACCCGACCACGTGCGCGCCCACCACGCGCGCGGCGTCCGGCGCGTCGTTCGCGCTCGCGTCGTCGCCGAACGGCGCGGCGACACCGTCGAAGGCGTAAAAGCTCGTCGCGCTCGCTCTCCGCAGGTTGGGCGAAACCGGCGCTAAGCTTTTGCGCTCTTCTGTTCGCGCGTCTCCTCTCGCGGAGTTCTCGTCGGAACGCGACCGAACGGTTTTTCTCCCTTCCCGCCCCGGCTTTTCCAGCGCGAGCGTCGGGACGAGCGACAGGTCCTCCACGCGCGCTTCGTGCCTGGCGGCGCGCTCCTCGGCGTCCAGCGCGGCGTCCGACATGAGCGCGCGGCGCGCGGCGCGCGCGCGCGTCTCGGCGGCGCGCGCGTCCAGCCGCGCGTCGTAGGCGGCGGCGTCGTCGCGCGCCGCCGCCAGCGCCTCCGCCGGCAAACGCGGCACGAGTTTTCGCGTCTTGGCGCGCGCGGCGTCCGCGTCGAACACGGGTGACGCAGAGACGACGTCCAGCGCGAACCGATCGAGCGCGGCGCGGGTCACGACGGGCTTTTCCGAAGAACCCCGGGTACGCGACGAAGACGAAGCCAAGCTCTCGTACGAACGGAGGGTCATCGGGTCGTACGCGTGGTCTCCGCCCGCGCGCGTGGTCTCGCGAAGCACGTCCGCCGGGTTGCGAGACATGGCGCGGCGTCGCGCCGCGTCGGCGGCGTCGCGCACCTTCGCCGCGCGAGCCCTCTGAACAATCGCGGCGGTCTCCTCGTCCACCTCGGGGTCGAGCGCGACGACATCCGTCGTCGCTCTCGGAGAGTCGGACGCTCCCGAGACGGCTAAGCCGGCGGCGTTTCGGTACGGGTCGCGCGCCAAGGCTCCGTTCGTCAAATCGTCGTCCGGCGTAGTCACTCGGAGTTTCTCCGCCACCCCGGCGCCCTCTCCTTGCGAGACTCGGTACTTCTCCGCGCCCAGCGTGTACTTCTCGGGCGCCGCCAGCGCCCACGCGTGGAAACGCCGCGGCCTGAAGTACGCGGAGGCCGGGTTCTTTGGGCCGGGCGCGTCTTCGTCGTCGGCGTCCTCGAAGTCGTCGGCGTCGACGACGCCCGCCGCCGCGGCGGCGGCGGCGTCCACGGCGCGCGCCGGCGCGCGCATGAGGTCCTCGAGCTCCTCCAGGAGGCGCCTGGTGGGCGCGCACGCGCTCGCGTCGTACGCCAGCATCTCCACGCGCCCGTCCGGGCGCAGGAGCTTGGCCACCGCGAGCCAGAACTGGCGCAGCTCGCCCCGGGCGAGGTTGCGCCTTGTCAGGCGCAGGCCCTTCACTAATCCCACCGCGCCGGGCTTGTGGTGCGTGACCACGCCTATCGATCTCAACCCGCGAAAGTCGGGCGCGCTCGCCGCGCACGCCGCCGCGCAGTCGTGCGCCAGCGCCTGCAGGCTGCCGAACCGCCAGTCGAAGTACACCGCGACGACGCCGTCGCGCGCGGAGGAGAGAAGCGCGTCCGCGAAGCGCACGCGCGAAGACACCAGCACCAGACGCGTCGGAGGCGCGGAGGCCTTAGAGGCGTTTTCTCGACGCTCTCGCGACGCTTCTGTTTCGCCGCCCTCTCCGTCGCTCCCCGAGACGGACGCCGTGAGACTCGTGAGACGCTCATCTCGACGCTCGTCGTCTTCGGCGTGACTCTTTCGTGACTCGACGGCTTTCGGCGGCGCGCCGTCGGCCCAGCCCTCCGGCCAGATGATCTGCGCCAGCACCACGCTCCCGAACGCGGGGTCGATCAAAAGCGCGTCAGCGTCAATCTTCGAGCGCAGAGACGTCACGAGCTCGTCGAACGAGACGTCCCCCGGCGCTTCGTCGACCCGCACAGTCGCCGCGCCGGTCGTTTCGTCGTACGCCGTGACCCGGAAACGGTCCGCGCGCGCGCCCAGCTCGGACGCGAGCGAGCTCGCGAAGTACGCCTGCGCGCTCTGCTGCTTGAACTCGGCGGGGGGCATCTCCACCAGCAGGTCCAACGAAAGCGCCTTTCGCGCCAGAGCGCGAGACGCCGTCGACGCCGCCGCGACGTATTTGTCGCGGTTCGGCTTCTTCAGCGCGGATTTAGGGACCTGGCCTTTGAACTTGGCCGCCGCGAGCACGGCGCTCGCGGGCGCGTGGATGCCCGCCAGCGCGCGCGCGGCCGAGGAGGAGATACCCGCGGAGAAAGCGCCGGCCGAGGGTGAACCGTCGTCGTCCGAGGCGACGGCGGAGACGGAGGCGTCGTCGCGGAGCGCGTCGCGCTCGGACGCGGTCGCCGCCGCCTCCGCCGCGTCGACGTCGGCGCCCTCCCCCCCCTTGACGTCCCCCGCGGCGACGGCGCGCGCGCGGAAGTACGCCGCGTACGTCCTCCCGACGGTCTGTAGCCTCCTCGCGGCGTTCGCGGCGACCGCCTTCGCGTCCGCCTCCGCCGCGCTCTCCTCGGAAGAGGGCCCGGCGACGGAGACGGTTCGCCGCGTCACCGGGTCGGCGTCGCGCTCCTCCGGCGGCGGCGGGTGCGCGGCGCGCGCGTTCGGCGCGGCGGCCCATTTCTCGAGTTTCCCGAGGTCGAAGTAGTCGGCGGCGGCTCTGAGTCCCGCGGCGGCGGGCGCGGTGGCCATGAACTCGTCCGTCACGGCGTAGGTTTCGCGGCGCGTGATGTCGTCGGAGGCGTTCACCGTCGCGACGCCGAAGGTTTTTCGCGTCTCCTCCGCGAGCGCGGCGCCGCGCTCGGCGGAGGCGTCCAGGAGCGGGAAGTCCAGCCGGCTGCCTCGCCGGAACGCGTTCGAGCCCGTCTCCAGCAAAGACACGAGCCCGCGCACGAACGCGGCGACGTCCGCCTCGAGCAGCGAGTCGCTCGACAGGATCAACTCGGACGTCACGGAAACGCAGCCGTCGCCGCACGGCGCGACGACCGCGACGGAGTCCACCTTCTTGACGCCGTCCGCGTCGGCGAGTTTGCAAACGCACAGCCGCAGGATGTCGTGCGCGGAGGCGTGTTCGTGGTCGTACGTCACCACGCCGACATCCGGGAGCGCGCACCGGCGCATGGAGTCCGCGCCCTTGACCGCGTCGCTGAGCAGAACGAGCCTCTGCCACCGACGCCGGTCCGTCGCGTCGCGCGCGGGGCCGGATGGGATCGGCGTCGACCGACGACGGCTCGGCTCCGCGCCGACGGCGGCGGCGGCGGCGTCGACGGCGCGCGCCTCGCGTCGTAAGGTCCGCCCGTCAACCTCGCCGCGGAGCTCCGCCGCGATCGCCTCCTGCGCGCGCGCGTCCGCCTCCTCCGCCTCGCGCGCCGCCTCCTCCGCCTCCACCTCGCGCTCGCGCGCGGTCTTCTCCACGCGACGCGGGGACTCGCCCTCCAGCTCTCCCAGCCGGCGCAACGCGACGCCCAGCCGGAACAGCGCGTCCCGGTTGCGGCGCGACGGGCTCGACGCCAGGCCCCTTCGGTACCAGACCGCCGCCTCCTCCACCCTTCCCTGCTCGGCGCACAGCAGCCCGAGGTTGTATATGGCCGGGAAGTACGTTTTGTCGAACTTGAGCGCGAGCAGGAAGTGCTGCTCCGCCTCGAGCGCGTGCGTTTGCGACCACTCCACGACGCCGATGTTGGCGATGGCCTCGACGTTGTCCGGGTCGAGCTCGAGCGCCAAAAGGTACTTCTCCACCGCGCGCTTGGGTAACCCGCGGTTGAGAAGCAAATTACCCAGCTTCACGATCGAGGGCGCGTGCTTGGCGTGCACGGCGAGACACCGACCGAAGCACAGCTCCGCCTCCTTCACGTCCCCCTCGCGCGCGTACAGCATGCCCAGGTTGAAGTGCGCGTCCATCGCGCGGCGCCGAACAGACGTCGACGCCTTGAACCAGCGCTTGGCGTCCGACGCGCGCCCAGTTTCGGCTTCGCACAAACCGAGCGCGTACATCGCCTTGTAGTACCCCGGCTCTTTTTCCAGCGCGCGCACGAACGCATCTTTCGCGGATTCGTGATCATCCAGTCGCAGCCGAACCAGACCTAAGTTGTAGTGCGCCACGGCGAGTGTAGAGTCGCGGCGAACCGCTGACTCGTACGCGAGCGCCGCGCCGGCGAAATCGCCGGAACGCGCGCGCGTCGCGCCAATCGTCACGTCCAGGTGCGCTTTGTTTTTGGTATCCGCGCCGGGCTTGAAGTGCTTGGCCGCCTTCTCCGCCACGGCGCGCGCGTCAGCGAGCTCGCCGTACAGGAGGTGCACGACAGCCTTGGCGTGCCACGCGCGCGCGTGCTTGGGGTCGCGCGCGAGCACGGCGTCCAGCGCGCGCTCGGCGTCCTCCAGCGCGCCAGCCTTGAGGCACGCCGTCGCCGCGTCGAAATCCTCAGAGGATCCACCGGGTCCGCCGCGTTTTTTGTCCGCGCCGCCCTCGCCGGCGCCTCCGGACGCGACGAGCATCTCCTCGTAGAAGGTCTCGCCGCCGGCGTACTTCACCAGCAGGCGCTGCCGCGACCAGTGCGCGTGCCCCAGCCAGCACATCCCGCCGACGGTGGCGAGGAGCGTCGCCGCCGCCGCCGCCGCGTGCGTCCACGCCAGCGCCGCGGCGTCCGCCGACGCGGGCGCCGCGAAAAACGCGAACCTCGTCTCGTTCGCCACGCACCCGGCGCGGTCCACCGCCGCGCGCACCTCGGCGCTGAGCGCGCCGTCCGCGCGCATGCGCGCCGTCTCCAACGACCACGCGCTCGGCCCGGACAGAAAGCCGGGAGGGCACGCCTCGCACTGTGTCGAGCCGGCGTCGGCGGCGAAGAAAAAGTCGTCGCACGCCGCGCACGAAGCGCTCCCCGCCGCCGGCGCGACGGTTCCCGCCGCGCACTGTTTGCAAACAGCGGTCCCCGCGGCGGCGGCGACGGAGCCGGGCGCGCATATCTCGCACTCGGTCATGCCCCGCGCGCCCGCGGCGTAGCCCACGGCGCACGGCGCGCACGTCTCCGCGTCGCGCGTCGCGGAAAACGTGCCGACGCCGCAAATCTCGCAAACCAACGTCCCCGCGGCGCCGATTTCGGCGGCGACGCGCGAGCCGGGGGAGCAATGCGCCTCGAGCGCCGCCGAGAGCACCGGCGCGCCCACGTTCAGGGTCCCGCCCGCGATCGCGGCGTTCAGCGTCTCGACCACGCGCGAGAGCTCCTGCACGTCCCACGCGCCCCCGAGCGAGACGGGGAACAAGACGTTTGGAACGGCGACGTAGAAGTCCACCACAACGCTTCCCGAGCGCACCGCCTCCACGACGACGTCGGCGGCGACGGCGCCGCCGCCCGCCGCCGCCGCGACGCCCGTTTTGAAAGCCGCCTCGTCGAACGCGGCGGGGTCGCCGTCCAGCCTCAGCGTCATCGTGGGCGTCGCGTCCGCGCCGGCGGCCAGCGCGGGGGGCAGCGGCGGCGGCGGGGGGGAAGAGGGCACGGGCGGAGGCGACGGCGGCGGCGGAGGCGGCGAAGGATAAGCGCACGCGTCGGGGTCGTCGCGCGCCGTCGCGCCGAACGTCCCCGTCCCCGCGGGACACGCCGTCGGCGCGGTTGCGCCGGCGACGTCGCAGTAGGTGTCTTCGGGGCACGCGAGGCACGTCGCGTCGCTCGTCGCGGCGGTGGCGTTGCTGAACGTGCCCGCGGGACACGTAACGCACGCGTCCAGCGCGTACGCGCCGGCGTCCGGCCCGAAGGTTCCCGCGGGGCACGCCTCGCACGCCGCGGCGCCGCCGACGGCGTAGGTCCCGGCGGCGCACGCGGACATGTCGCTCGACTTTGTCGTCGACGGACACGCGAACCCGGGGGGGCACGGCGTGCACTGCGTCGATCCCGCCTCCGCGAAGGAGCCCGAGACGCAAACCTCCATCTCCGTGCCGTCCGCGTTCGGACACGCCGTCCCCGCGGGGCAGACGGAGCACGTCGCGTTTCCCCCCAGCGCGTAGTACCCCGACGCGCACCGCAGCCGCACGTTTTGGTCGGCGTACGGGCAGTAGTAGCCGGCGTCGCACGGCGTGCACGTTGCGGCGCCCCCCGTGGCGTAGGCGCCGGCGTCGCACGGCGACGGGTCGACGTTGGGTGTGGCGCAGGAGAAGCCGGCGGGACATGTCATGCAATGCGTCCAGTTCCCGGATGTCACCAGGCGCGTGTTCCCTGCGGGGCACAAAACGGGCATCGACGCCGCCGTCTCGCACGTGTACCCGGCGGGACAACTCGCGCACTCCGTCGAGCCGGCGGTCGCCGCCGTCGGGAATCGACTCGCGTCCGTCTCGTCGTAGGGAAGCGCGAAAGCCACTTCTTCGTCTACCAAAACCCAGCCGCTGTACGAGCCCTCCCAACAAGACGTGTACGCCTCCATGCCCGTGTACGCGCAGGACGTGCCCGCGGGGCAGTCCAAACAAGAGCTCTGCTGCGCGTCGGGCTGATACGTCCCGACGTCGCACGCCGCGCACAACGCCGACCCGGCTGCGGCGCTCGTGCCGGCGTCGCACGGCACAGCCTCCGCCGTGCCCGAGTTGGGGCACATCGTGCCCTCGGGGCACGCCGTGCACGTCTCCGCCGACGCCGTGGACGTGTAACCGGGCTCGCACAAGGAGCACGAGTCGCTGGACGCCGCGGAGTACGAGCCGGGGTCGCACGGCACGGGCCACTGCACGCCTTGCCCGCCGCAGAAGTAACCGGCCCAGCACGCCTCGCACGACGTCGCCGCCGTTCCCGAGTACGTGGTGGAGGGACACAGCGTGGGGGTTCCCGTGCCCGCGTCAGGACACTGCGTGCCGTTGGGGCAGTTCATGCACGCCTCGAAGCCCCCGCCCGCGTACGTGCCCGCCGCGCACGTCTGCGACGTGGCGCCGTCGGGGCACGCCTCGCCCTGGGGGCACGGCGGCGGCTCAATCGCGCCGGCGGCGGAGCAGAGACTCCCGGCGGGGCACGTCGCGCACGCCGTCTGGTCTCCCCCCCAGACGCAGCGCACGGTCGCGCCGGTGGTCAGGCCCTGGTCCATGCACGTCTCGAAGATGGCGGCGTCGACGGCGTCCCCCGAGTCGATGTCGCACACGAAGAGGTTGGTGGAAACGCCGTCGGCGTCCACCGTCACCGACGGCGTGCACGTCGTGGGATTCGCGCTCAGCTGGCCGAGCTGCGCGAAGTGACACTGCGCGGCGTCGCCGGAGACGAGCGCGGGCGCGTCCTTGGCGAAGTCGCAGTGCGCTGCCAGCGTCAGCGCGGCGGTGAACGCGCCGAATTCCGGGTCGAGGATGTCGGACCACCCGCTCACCGCGCTGTCGAACGTGGGCTTGCACGTCACGTCCACGTCCGGGAAGATGCAGTACGCCTCGCGGCCGCTCGCGAAGGTTCCCACCGCGCAGTCGCTGCACAGGTCGTCGCTGTCCGCGCTGTCGACGGGCCCCGACCGACCCGGGGCGCACCCGCCGCTGAACTGAAGCAACGCGCGATGCGCCTCGGACCGGGTCGACTCCGCCCCTCCCCCGGGGGAGCCTCCGTCCGCTGACCGCGAGACCGGCGCGGCCAATGCGTCGCCGGACGCCGCGCGGTCGCCTCCCCGGTCGCCGCGCGCGACATTCTGCGACGTCGCCGCGGCGCCCAGCGCGAGGCTCGCCGTCGCGACCACGAGCAGGGCCGCGAGGGCACGCGCGCCGGCGCGTTCCGAGGGCCGCATCTCGGCCTCGGACGCGCCGACCTCTGAGATGCGGGCGCAGCTGACGCCCGGTTTCAAATGTTTTCTTTCGTCATCGCGCTGGCGTGTCGCGTCGCGTTCGCGACTGAAGGCGTTTCGAGCGAAAAACGAAAATGACGGTACACGACGTTACACTCGGGCGCTCCGTTCCGTGAGCTGGTGCAGCAGGTGCCCCCCCTCGGCTTTGGTGGCGAGCACGCTGAGACTCTTGCCCTTCTCGCCCTCGCCCAGCCAACACGCCACGGCCAGGTCGTTCGGACCCGCGATCCCCGCCCACTTCGAGGACCCCGCGTCCGCGTCCAAACGCGCCTCCCGCTTTTCTTTTTTCTCTTTTTTCTCCTTCTTCTCCTTCTTCGCCTTCTTCGCGCGGGGCTCGTCGCGCGCCGTCTCCGCGTCCTCGCGCACGCGCGTCACCAGCACCACGCACCCCGGCGTGACCTTCTTCATCGCGCTCACGGTCTCCTTCTCCCAGCACCCCTCGGGCGCGTCCGGGTCGCGCAGCAGGTCCTTCCGCTGCGCCTCCGCCGTCTGCGGCTCGCCCTGCTGCCGCCGCAGAATCGCCTCCACCTCCGCCGCGCTGGCGCGCACGATTTGCTTTTCCAGAAACGGGAGCATCGAGTCCAGGCCCTCCTGCGTCAGCCGGTACGCGCACTTCGCGCCCGGCGCCGCCTGTCGCTCGAACGCCTTCACGCCAACAGCCACGACCTGCAGTCCGCCCGCGTTTCCGTCCGCGGCCACGAGCCTCTTCGCGCCCGGCGAGACGTAGTACAGCCGCTTGGGCTGTACGGCGCCTTTGACGTTTACGTCGCCGGCGGCGCGCGTCACGAGTCCGTCGCGCAAACCCGCGTTCTCGCCGTCGATGCCGTACTGCGCTCGCATGGAGTTAACGATCGTTTCGTCGCGCACGGGTAAAACGGGCGCGACGCGGTTGGCGACGTTCCAGTTTCCGTCACGGGAGTCGCGATTGTTCTTTTTGGAATCGCGATCCGCATTGGAATCCGATTGACGGAAAACGATCCCGCCTTCGTCGCCGGGCATCTCCGCGATTTTGTCGACGGCGACGATGAAGAACCCGCCCGTGTCGTCGAGATGCGGCATGACGCGCACGCACCGCTCGAGCTGGAAATCGTTTGCCTCCGTTTCGGTCGGGGGAAACATGGTATCCGTCACGTTCCTCTGCTTACGCGACCCACCCGGTAAGTGACCAGGCGTGTGGCCCTCGTCGTGCCACCCGAACACGTCGCCCACGCGCCATTTCTTCATGCCCGGCCGCCTCTTCAGGCCGGGCAGAGACGACGAGACGTCCGCCAGGCGCAGGGCGCCGCGCGAGCGCCGCAGCAGCGCCGCCACCACCGCCTCGTCCTCCAGCGGGTTCAGAGAGCACGTGCTGTAGACCAGCCTCCCCCCCACCTTCAGCAGGCGCGCGGCGTGCGTCGCGATCTCCAGCTGCAGCGTGTGCAGGTCCACCCCGGACGCGGGGCTCCACTTTTTCCACAAATCAGGCGACTTGCGCAAAGTGCCGTCCCCCGAGCACGGCACATCCGCCAACACGCGATCGAAGCGGTACGCCATCGTCGCCGCGCCGACGTTTGTTTCCCGTTCCTCGTTCGTACACGCCTCCGTCTCTTTCAGGAACGGGAACTTCTGCGCCTGGTGGTTGGTGACGATGAGCGCGGGCGAGTTGCTGCGCTTGGTCTGGTGCGTCAGCAGGTTGGCGCGCTGCAGAGACGCGTCGTTGGCCACAACCACGCCGGAGGGCACCGAGCCGGAGGCGGACGCGGATGCAGAATCGTCGGCGCGCTTATGCGCGTGCAGCATCTCGAGGAGCTGGAACGTCTTGGATCCGGGCGCCGCGCACATGTCCAGGACTCTGTGGTGCGGCTTCACGTCCAGCAGCAAAGGCGGGATCATGGAGACCGCCTCTTGCCTGGTGATGGCGCCCACCTCGTTGGCGCGGACCAAAAACTCGCGGAGGCCCCGCAGCTTTTCGCTCTTCTTCAAGCCGTCTTTCGGGACGTCGATCTGCCACGCCAAGCCGTCCGGGTACCAACGCAGGCACTTGGGGGGCTTCATCTCGGGGTTGTCCTTGACGATGGCGGGGAACAGCTCGTCCACGAGCTTGCGTCTCGTGCTCTCGCGGAACTTGCCGCTCATGTTCACGCGGAACGTCAGCGGAAGCGGCGCGCGGAAAGACGCCATCATCGCGTCCCACTCCTCCGGAGGGACCACGCCCTGCGTCTGGTAATACGCGTCGAACCTGTCGTTACGCAACTGCGCCATCTTGCGCTCGTCGAACGCGTCGTGGTCCGCGAAGCCGTCGTACGCCTCGCCGAGCTCGTCGTCCGCGAGCTCGCGCTGGCGCTTCGGGGGACCGCCGCGGCCACCGCCGCCGCCGACGCGACCTCCCCCACCGCGACCCGCGCCGTGGCGACCGCCGCCACCGCCCGAGAAACCTCCGCCGCGACCTCCGCCTCGGCCGCCGCCCCGGCCGCCTCGGCCGCGGCCGCCGCCGACGAACATGGGGCCTGTCATATCACGCGTCGACTGAGCCGAGCGAGAACGACCGGGTCGGTCCCGGCGCGTGTCAGCGCGCGCGCTCGTCTGCAGATGTCTCCGATGGGGCGCCACCGGAAACGCTTGTCGAGGTTTTCGTCGGCGAATTTCGCGCGTCTGACGTCGCGACTTCAGAGAGGTTCTAGGGCAACGGTTCCGGGCTCGCCCAGACTTCAGCGCACGGGACCGGAACGGCGATGTCGGCGATGCTGCCCGTCGCGCTTCCCGCGCGCGGCGCCGTCCCCGCCGCGGCCGCGCGCCGCTGCCGGGCGGGCGGATCGCGCTCCCCAGCGCGTCTCGCGACGAGGTGCTTCGTTTCGGATAGACGGGCAGGAAAAGCTACGTCATTCCCCGGCCCCGCGACGCCGCACCGTCTCGGCGTGGTGGCGTCGGCGCGCGGCCCCGGCGGCGCGGACGAGAAGGCGCGCGCGCCCGATCCCGATGCAAACGACGCGCGCGGCTCCGCGAACGCGGACGGGAAGGCCGAGAAGGACGGCGCGGAGGCGTTTCGCCGGTGGCTGCTAGAGACGGAGCTCCCGAAATCGGGTAAGAGCGTCGCGCGGTCGCTCTCGTCGCTGCCGCTGGCCATCTCCGAGTTCCTCGCCATCGCGGGCTTCTCCGCGCTGGGCACGGTCATCGAGCAGAACAAGGGCACGGCGTGGTACGTGCAGAACTACCCCACGGAGACGCCCGCGTTCGGGTTCATCGATTACCCCCTCATCCTCGACCTCGGCCTCGACCACATCTACACCGAGTGGTACTTCCTGCTGCTGCTCGCCGCGCTCGCCGCCAGCCTCACTGCCTGTACGTTCACCCGGCAGCTCCCGGTGTGGCGCGTCAGCGCGGACTGGAAGTTCCTGGACAGGCCGGCCACGTTGCTGAAGATGGAGGAGGCGGAGTCCCTGCCGCGCGCGCGCAAGGACGACCTCGCGGAGCGGCTCGCCCAACGAGGGTACCAGGTGTTTGTCAAGGGGAAGAAGATGTACGCGTTCAAGGGGCTCATCGGGCGACTGGCGCCCATCGGCGTGCACGCGGGACTGCTCCTCACGCTCGGCGGCGCGGCGTACTCCGGGCTCGGGGGTCTGGGCGGCTCGGTGATGGTCCCGGAAGGCACGTCCTTCGAGATTGGCCAGGGTTTGCGGCGCGGCGCGCCCTTCGCGCCGACGCCCGCGGCGGCGCGCGACAAGGTGCTCGTGAACGACTTCACCATCGAGTACCTTCCCAACGGCCAGGTGAGCCAGTTCTTCAGCGATCTCTCCGTGCTGGACGGCGCCAGCGGCCGCGAGAAGCAGCGCAAGACCATCAGCGTGAACGTGCCCCTGCGGCAGGGGGGGGTTACCATGTACCAGACGGACTGGGAGATCGCCTCCATGCGCGTCCGCGTGGAGGAGGGCGAGGCGACGCGCGGCGAGACGCGCGGCGACGCGGGGCCCGCGCCGGCGGATGTCTCCGTCCCGCCGGCGTCCGTCCCGTCGGCGGCTTTCACCTCTGACGCTCCGACCTCGACCTCTGTTGAGACCTCCGGCGACGCTTTGAACCTGCCTATGGCGAACCTGGAGGGCCAGGGGGCGTTCCAGGGCCGGATCTGGGGCACGTTCCTGCCTCTGTACCCCGGGAACGAGGACCCGTCTTTGAAGCGACTCGGCGTCTCGCTGTTAGCGCGCGATTTCCAATCGGTTGCGATTTACGCGTCGGACGGGTCGTTCGCGGGCGTCCGGCGGCCGGGTTCGGGTAGGCCGATCACCGTGGACGGCCTGAACTTAATAGTCGAGGACATGACCGGGAGCACCGGGTTGGAGCTGAAGACGGACCCGGGCGTGCCGTGGGTGTACGCGGGGTTCGCGGGGCTGATGGTGACGAGCTTCCTGTCGCTGCTGTCGCACTCGCAGGTGTGGGCGGTGGAGACCGAGACGGAGAGAACGAACCAGAAGTTGCTGCACGTCGGCGGCCGGTCCAACCGCGCCAAGGAGGAGTTCAAGACGGAGCTGGACGAAATCCTGAACGACATGCCGGAGTACCTGTAGTGAACAAAAAGTCGTTCGACCGTTTAAAGGCGCGGCGTAGGTAGACAGACTATTTTTTAACGCGTCGCGCGTAAGACGTCGAAAACCGAACGGAATCGTCTTCTTCGCGCCCTGCACGGTCTGCACGCGACGAATGACGACGACGTGATGGATGAACCGAGATCCGCCCTGCCGGCTGCCAGACCGACCCGCGCGGCGTTCGAGGCGAGCCGCGGTCCGGCAGGTCGCGATGTCGGAGTCTCGCCGCGGGAATGAGCTCGCGGAGATGTCCGCGGCGCTGCGGGCGCACGCGGCGAAGGCGAACCCCACGAAGGACCAGCAACACGCCAGGCGGGCGTTGTTCCAGCGGATCATCCAGTACCTGACCATCGGCATCGACATGTCCCCCTTGTTCAGCGACGTCATCATGAACGCGCACACCAAGGACATGGCCACGAAGAAGATGCTGTACCACTACCTCACGCACTACGCGCAGGCCAAGGCGGACCTGGCGCTGCTCACCGTGAACACGTTGCAGAAAGATTGCAGAGACGAAGATCCCGTCGTGCGAGGATTGGCCGTGCGCTCCATGGCGTCCATGCGCGTCCCCGACCTGGTGGAGTACCTGGTGCGTTCGCGTCTCGCGCGCGCGCGCGCGACGAAGAGGCGCACCGGACCCGCACCGGACCCGTCTCCGGGAGCGCGGCCACCCCTCCGCCCCCCCCTCGGGTGGCAAATCTGACATCGCGCGACGCGCCCGAACCGGCTCTCCGTTTTCTTTCGTTCGGCGGTCGAGACACGCTCTTTTTTTTCTCCTCGCGAAACCGTTCAACCCTAAAACCGCCTTCTTTCCTTTCGACGCTCACCTTCCCCTTCCCTTTCGCGAACACTCTTGCAGATCGGCGCGGTGCAGCAGGGTCTGCGGGACACTCACCCTTACCCGCGCAAGACCGCGGCGATGGGCGTTTTGAAGATTTACGACCTGCACCCGGAAGCCGTCCGCGAGACGGAGCTTTTACAGACGCTGCGTTCAATGTTGTTAACGGACCAAAACGCCGCGACTGTTTTCAACTGCGTCGTGACGCTGATGGAGATCGACGGCCCGAAAAGTTTGGCGACGAAACAGATCGTGTACGGTTTGATTAACCGGTTGAAAGATTTCACGGAGTGGGCGCAGGTGACGATTCTGGAAATCGTCGCGTTGTACCCGCCCGCGGACAAAACCGAAACCTTCGACGTGATGAACGCGCTGGAGGACCGGCTGCAGCACAGCAACTCCGCCGTCGTGCTCGCCACGGTGAAGTGCTTCCTGCGCGCGACGCTCGAGCTGCCGGACGTGCACCAGCAGGTGTTCGAGCGCATGAAGGCGCCGCTGCTGACGCTGGCGCAGACGGAGAGCCAGGAGCCCGCGTACGCGGTCTGGGCGCACTTACATCTGCTCACGCTCCGAGCGCCGCCCCTCTTTGCGAACGATTTTAAATCCTTCTTCTGCCGCATCGGCGACCCGCCGGCGGTGAAGCGGCTCAAGATCGAGGCGCTCGTGGCTGTGGCGGACGTGGGGAACACGTACGAGATCGTCACGGAGCTCTCCGAGTACGTCTCGGACGTCGAGCCGCGCATCGCGCGCGAGGCGGTGCGCGGCATCGCGCGCGTCGCGCTCGAGGGCGACGGCGACTCCGCGGGGCCCATCGTCGACCGACTGTTACAATTCGTGCACCACGGCGCTGGGTACGTCGTGGCCGAGACGCTCGCCGCGGTGGTTTCGCTGACGCGGAAACACGGTGAGGTTTTCGCGAACGCGTGCGTCGCCGCCATCTCGAACATAGAGATGGACGACATCGACGAGCCGGGCGGCAGGGTCGCGCTCGCGTACCTGCTCGGCGAATTCGGCGAAGTCGTGCCGGAGGCGCCGTACGTCCTCGAACCGGCGCTCGCGTCGTTTGAGGAGGAACCGGACGCGCGCGTGCGGCTCGAGCTCCTCACCGCCGCCGCGAAGCTCTTCTTCAAGCGCCCGCCGGAGATGCGCGCGATGCTGCAGACGGCGTTGCAGGCGGGATGCCTGGACGCCGACCAGGACGTGCACGACCGAGCCGCCATGTACGTCCGGCTGCTCGCCAGAGACCCGGACGCCGCCGCGCGCGTCGTGGGGGGTTTAGAACAAAAAAATAAAGTGCACAACTTCTCGGACGCGCGCGAGCGGGATAAGTACGCGCCGCAGATCTTCGACGAGTTCAACACGCTCTCCGTGCTGTACCGCGAGCCCGCGTTCGTGTTCTGCGACGAGAGCGCCGCGGGAGGACGCGTCGTGCCCCGGGCGCCCAGCGCTCTGGACCTGCGCGGCGGAGACGGCGACGGCGGCGGCGGCGCGGGCATGCCCGGCGACAGCCTGATCGATTTCGGGGGCGACGACGCCGTCTCCGGCGGCGGCGCCGGCGGCGCGCTCGGCGGGGACGACGCCAACCTGCTGGACCTGTACGACGTGCCTTCCATGGCGACAAGCGGCGCGACTTCCGTCCACGACGAACTGGGGCGTCTCGAAGGGCTCGGAGGCGTCTCCGGAGTCGACGCGGCGCGCGCGTCGGCGGGGTCGGCGCCGGCGGTGCTGACTCTGGCGCCCGCGCCGTCGATGGACCCCGGGACGTTCCAGGAGAAGTGGAGCGTGTTGGGCGTCACACCGGGGTGCGCGTCGTCGGTCACGGGTTCGATGTCCCTCGGGGTCGGACCGGGTGTCGCCTCGCTGACTGCCGCGCAGCCGTTGGTCACTCACCTCGCCGCGCACGCCTTCGTCACCGTCGCCAGCGGCGGCGCGCCCCCGGCGATTAAAATATTCGCGCACGCCGCTGACGCCGGAAGCGGGTGCGTGTTTCTGCTGGAGGTGGTCGTGGACACGGCGTCGGGAACGGCGAGCGTCACCGTGAAATCCGACGCCGACGCCGCGCGAGCGGGGCAGCTCGAAGCCGTCGTCGCCGCCGCGCTCCGCGGGTTCGGGACGTAGCCTCGCGACGCGAAACTCTCTAGTACTAGTCGAGCGTTTTTCATGTCATCCAAGTCTTGCACCACCGGCTGGGCGGCGAATGTCCGCGTCTTCTCCGACGCACGTTCTCCTCGGCGTTTCTGCCGATCAGGTTCGCTCGGCGCGCCGCGCGCCGAAGACGTGGCCCGCCAAAAAGCGTCCCTTGGCGCGCGACGATCGGCGGGGGCAGAGCGGTGCGCGCGAGACGCGCGTATCGCGGAGGGTCGACGCGGACGTATCGCCGGACGCGCCGCGTGAAACAGGCGGGGGACCGGTGCGTGCACGCGCGGGGGTCGCGAGCGGTTGGAGACGCCTCGCCGGTCGATTCCCGACGGTTCGAGACGCGCGCGGCCCGGAAAAAGGCGCCGAGAAAAGATGTGGTCCCCTCGCGCGCGAGCCATCGCGCGCGCGCTGACCGGTGCGTGCGCCTCGACCTCGTCCGGCGCGTCGAGCGGCTTTCGCGCGCTCGACACGGCATGCGCGCGCGTCGGCGCTGACGCGCACCTCGGCGCGCGGTCGGACCGCGCGGTCGCCTCGATGTGCCGCCGCGCGCGCGCGCACTCCTCCTCGTCCGGCCCGAGCGCGCAGGGCTGGTCGCCGTACAACTACGAGTACAAGGCGCCCAAGAAGGATTACAAGGGCTTCGCGGACACCAAGGACGACGACATGGGGTACGTCGAGGTGGATTTCTCCAGCGTGGGGCGCGCGCGCACGCCCGGCGGCAGGTCCCCCACCGCGCAGCGGGGCGACGACGGGGATGTGGACTGGAACTCCATAGATTTCGACCGCGTGTGCCATTACCGCGTCGAGGTGACCACCGCGGCTGTTCGCGGCGCGGGCACGTCCGGGCGCGTCGAGCTGACGTTCATAGGGGACAAGGGCGTCTCGAAACCCATACCGCTGGAGTACGAGGCCGGGTCAGGGCCTGGATTCATGCGCGGCGCGACGCTTCCCTTCCGCGTCGTGGACTACGGCGACGTGGGCAAGCTCTCGAAGGTGGAGGTGCGCCTCATTCCCGAGCTGTCTCAGGTGGGCCACGGCTGGATGCTGGAGCAGATCTCCGTCACCGGCGAGGAGAAAGCCGAGAGCTGGACGTTCAAGTCCAGAAAGTGGTTCGGAGAGAGCGACTGCGGAGGCATCTCCGGTCCGCTGCGGCAGCTGCTGACGGCGTCGACGGATAAAAAGACGGAATCCCGCGTCGCCTTCGCGAAGGGCCTCGCGAGCCTCCCGAGGGTCAACCTGCAGGTGGTGACGGGCGCGGCGTGCGTGCCGCACGCGGACAAAACCAAGGAGGGCGCGAGGGCCAAGATGCAGCGCGAGTACGGGTACGCGGGCGAGGATGCGTATTTCGTGAAGCGCGTCGAGCTCGCGCGTTTGGACGAACCGAACGGAAAAGACGCCGGGATCCCCTCCGAGAAAAAAAGCCCGGGCGCGACGGATACGTTTGTCGCCTTTGGCGTGGCGGACGGCGTGTTCATGTGGCGCAACCTCGGCATAGACGCCGGGATGTTCTCGCGTCGGCTGATGGGCGTCGCGTCCGAGGCGTTCGGGCACGACCACGACACGTCGGAGACCACGCTGGAGACGGCGGCGTCCCCTCAGGGACGCTCGCCGATCTCGATCGGGTCGCCCGAGGCGTTGCTTCGCATCGCGTTCGACGAGGTCACCGCGGAGGGCATCAAGGGGAGCACCACGGCGTGCATCGCCACCATCGACGCCGCGCACGGCGTGATGCGCACCGCGAACGTGGGTGACAGCGGGTTCATGCTCGTGCGCGGCGACCCGGGCAAACGCGAAGTCGCGCACCGGTCGCCGCACCAGGAGCACGAGTTCGGTCGGCCGTTTCAGCTCGGCCACCACGATTTGTCGGACAACCCGCGCGACGCGATGTTGACGACGTTCCCGCTCGAACCGGGGGACGTCATCGTCATGGGCTCCGACGGTCTGTGGGACAACCTCAGCGAGAGCGAGATTCTCGAGTTAGTCGAGCAGTCGTTCAGAAGCACGGGGTACCAAAGAGGGTTGGGCGCCGAGTCGCGCGCCGCGGTAAACCGGGCGAGCGGCGCGGTGGTGTCGGCGGCGTACGCCGCGTCCATGGACAAGCGGCGCACGACGCCGTACTCGCTCGCGGCCACGGAGAACTTCGACATGGTATACTCGGGGGGGAAGAAGGATGACATCACCGCGGTCGTCGTCAACGTCGGGTAGACGGTGTGAACATGATAGCCCTATTCTTTCAGTGTGTAATGACGCGTGAGACGACGCGTACGCTAGAAACGCGACGTAACGGCGATACTTTCACGCTCGCGGCGCGAAGAGGAGTCTCTCCAAGGTATACTGTACGACAAAAAAAAACCTTCCCCCCTCTCACGCGGGTCTCCGCATCGAGCGGCGCATCGCCGCCGCGCACGCCTCCAGCTCCTCCACCTCCTCGCCGACGAAGGATCGGCGGGGGGCGTACGACGACCCGCGCGAGTACCCGTGGTCCCCGCGCGCGTACGCGTCGGAGGTCTCGTCGACGGCGAACATCCGACGACGCTCGCGCGCCGCCTCGCGCTCGCGCGCCGCGTCTCGCCTCGCCGCCGCCGCGGCGCGCGCCGCCTCGGCGGCTTCCGCCTCGGCGGCGGCGAGCGCCGCTGCCATCCTCTCGGCGTCCTCGCGCATCGCGGCGACGCGCTCCGTCAGCAGGCGGTTCTCGCGCTCGGTCTCCTCCCACACCACCGCCGCCGCGTACAGATCCGTCTCCAGAGACTCGGCGCGCGTCTCGAGCGCGCGCGCTCGCGCCTCCGCCTCGCGCGTCGCCTCCATCAGCGCCTCCATCGCGTCCAGCCGCCCGCGCGCGTGTTTCCTGTCCTCTCGGGTGTGAGCGAACCCATCCGTGGTCGAGCTCGACGCGCGTCGAGCGACTCGACTCTCGACGTCGTCCTCGTCGTCGTCCGCGAACGACGATCGGATCGCCGAGTCGGGAAGTCCGACTCGCCGACTCGGCGCGCGCGGCTCCACGCCCAGCCACAGCGCGAGCTTCTCGTCCAGCACGCCGTACGGCGGGCGCGCGCTTTCGTTTTCGTCGCAAAAGCTCAAAGGCGCAAAGGCGTCTTCTCCGCGGAGTTCCGTCTTCGCCGTCAGTCGCGTGCGCCCGGCCTCGACGCACGAGAGAGAATCGTCGGAGGCGGACGCCTCTTCCCCGCCGAGTAAAGAGAGCGTCCCTCGCGC
>ENA-OUOG01001264-OUOG01001264.1-marine-metagenome-genome-assembly--contig:-NODE-1264-length-29994-cov-3.493833_pt1 | contig 29994 bp, 23 predicted proteins | sample MGYA00248635_ERZ508505 | MGnify/ENA primary metagenome ERZ508505 (study PRJEB26176, sample SAMN06267871) | marine metagenome | isolation source: Saanich Inlet, British Columbia, Canada | place: Pacific...
CGTCTACTCCTGCCTCTGCCGCTTTTTCGGCGTGTCTTTTCTTAACGATATCATGAAAAACTAAACCGCCATACGAATGGATTGCATCTACTAAAATTGAGATAGCTCCTAAAGAAGTAATTACAAGCGGAATTTTGTGTTTGACACAAAGTTTTACATCTTCTTCTAGGCGCGTATTGGTAGGGTGAACAATAAGGTTTACACCAAAAGGAGCCGCCTTTTTTCCGGATTCGCTCTCAAAATCGGCTAGAGCAGTCTTAATTTCGATTAACCAGTTTTCAAACCCTTCGCTATCACGCTGATTTAGAGCAGGGAACGTTCCTACTACTCCATTTTTACAACATTCGATAACTAGTTCTGGTCCAGAAACCAAGAACATGGGAGCTGCAATTGCGGGGAGCTCTAACCCATTAAAACAAGCGGGAAGTGATTTCATCTCAATCAATTTGTATAAAGCTACGAAACTTAGGTGGTCCTAGTTTTAGATATCCGTTTGCTTGCCAGATATACCCCGAAAATAACCAGCATTGCGGCCGTGAATTTTACCAGAGTAAACTGATCTTTTCCGGATAATATAGCGAAAAATATACCCATCACCGGTTGTACATAAGTAAAAACCCCTATGGTAGAAGCTTTGAGTTCGGTCATGGCGAAGGCGTTAAATAAATAGGTTAAAAAGGTCACACCAACAATTACAAAAGCGATTGTTCCATACGTCCAGACTGGGAGCTCTTGCCATTGTATTTCTAAAAAATCTCTGAATGTTATCGGTAGATTAATCAGTAACGAGAAGGTAAATAGCCACTTAAGTAATGTGAACGGATGGTATTTTTGAACAAGAGAACGCGTGAGTACCAGGTAAGCGCCGTAAGAGAGTGCATTGATAATGAACAGGGTGTTTCCTAAACGTATGTTAGGTGCATCTGATCGCAGTTCGCTTCCGAAAAGTACCAGCGAAAGTGCGCCGATCAGGCCTAAGGCTACTCCAATGGTTTTATTCTTAGTAATGGGCTCTTTGAGCAGCACAGCGGATAAGATCAGCGTACATATCGGGGTAATAGTGACAAGAACTGCACTATTAATTGGGGTAGAAAGTTCTAGGCCTTTGAAAAAGGAAAGCATATTTATGCTCGCTCCGAATAAACTGGCGAGCGCAATTTTTGGCCAGTCGGCGCGATCTATTTTTTCAGACTTTTTGAAAAGAGATAATCCCCAGAATAGCAAGAAGGCTCCAACTACCCGCATGAAAATAAATCCAAAAGGTTTTATGTAGATTGGCATAAGGCCTTTGGCCAGGGTATGATTAAGCGCATAGATCGAGGTGGCGCCGAATGCTGCTAAGAATGCTAGTAACCGACGATTCATTCGGCAAGTGCCGCTTTGGCAGCCTCTAACGTAGCTTTTGCATAACCGGCAAAAACATGGGAGTCGGTTACGACAACGGGTCGTTTTAAAAAGGTGTAGTGTTCTAGAATTAGAGAGCGATAATCACTTTCAGTTAATTTTTTACTCGCTAGCCCTCGTTGTTTATACAGCTGTGCTCTTCGGCTAAAGAGCGATTCGTAGCTTCCAGAGAGCTTTGCCATATGGTCTAGCGCATCTTCTGAAATCCCTTCCGATTTAATTTCTACTAATTGTGTTGAATGATCTGGAGATAAGAACTTTAGTGCCTTTTGGCAGCTTTGACAACTGGCTAAGTGGTAAATTCGCTTCATTGAGTTATTCTTTGGTGCAAAAATACAGAAGTAAACGGACTACCCTAGAAACTTAATCTTTGAGAATATGATAATTTACCCCCCTTTGAAAAACGGAAATAGCATAATTTTGCGCTCAGATTTTTAATCCATTAAAGATGCATATAGATACTACGGCAGCTATCGAGACCTTCATGAATGAAGTTAAGGTCAGAAACGGACACGAACCCGAGTTTATTCAAGCGGTTCAAGAGGTTGCAGAAACCGTTATTCCGTATATCGTTCAACACGATATTTATCATGGTAAGAATATTCTTCTTAGAATGGTTGAGCCGGAACGTTTGATTTCTTTCCGTGTGGCTTGGGTTGATGACAGTGGAGAGATTCATGTGAATCGGGGCTATCGCATTCAAATGAACTCGGCGATCGGGCCCTACAAGGGAGGATTGCGATTTCACCCTACAGTAAACGCAAGCGTGCTGAAGTTTTTAGCTTTTGAGCAAGTATTTAAAAATAGCCTAACTACCCTACCCATGGGAGGTGCTAAGGGAGGTTCAGATTTTGACCCCAAAGGGAAGTCTGACGATGAAATTATGCGCTTTTGCCATGCGTTTATGACTGAATTGTGTCGTCATATTGGACCAAATACCGATGTTCCCGCTGGAGATATTGGTGTTGGAGCACGCGAAATTGGATTCCTTTTTGGAGCGTATAAAAAAATTAGAAACGAGTTTACTGGTGTGCTGACCGGAAAAGGTTTGAGCTGGGGTGGTTCTCAAATTCGCCCTGAAGCTACAGGCTATGGTACGGTTTATTTTGCTCAAAGTATGCTTGAGACGAAAGGAGAAACTATTGAAGGCAAAACTGTAGTAATCTCTGGATCAGGAAATGTAGCACAGTTTGCCGCTGAGAAAGTGTTGCAATTGGGAGGTAAGGTACTTACTCTTTCAGATTCGGCTGGATACATTTACGATGCCGACGGTATTGATTTTGAGAAATTAGCGTTCATTAAAGAGCTTAAGAACGTGAAAAGAGGTCGAATCTCAGAATATGTGGCAGCTTATCCAAAAGCAACTTATCACGAGGGTGAACGTCCATGGGGTGTGCCTTGTCAAATCGCATTACCTTGTGCAACTCAAAACGAGTTAGATGGAGCAGCAGCAGCTATTTTATTAAGTAATGGGTTAATGGCTGTTTCTGAAGGGGCGAATATGCCATCAACCCCAGAGGCGATTCATTTATTTAACGAGCGTAGAATTCTCTTTGCTCCAGGCAAGGCTTCTAATGCCGGAGGAGTTGCCACTTCAGGTCTTGAAATGTCACAAAACTCACTCCGTATTAGCTGGACTCGTGAAGAGGTAGATCAGCGATTAAAGGTCATTATGAAGGATATTCACGACTCTTGCACCCGATACGGAATGGAAGAGAACGGCTATTGTAATTATGTAAAAGGAGCAAATATTGCGGGCTTTGTAAAAGTAGCAGATGCAATGTTAGCCCAAGGCGTGATTTAAACGGTTCTTTTGTCCACTCAACAGACTATTCACAGCTCACTAGTTGTTTTAGGTAGCATCAGATACGGAGAAACCAGTCTGATCGTTAAGGCCTACACTCGTGAGCTGGGAATACAATCTTACTTGGTTCGAGGGGTATTAAAACCCAAGAAGTCAGGCTTGCGATCAGCATACTTTCAGCCACTTTCCTATCTTGAGGCGGTAATTACCCACAAAATAGGGACCCAGAGGCTTGAAACCATTAAAGAAGCAAAACCTATCCGCTCTTTTGGAAAAATTCATGCTGACGTGGTCAAGTCTAACACGGCCCTTTTCTTTGCGGAAATGCTTGCGGGTTCGGTCAGTGGGGAGCAACAAGATTATGAGCTATTTGATTTTATTATTTTGAGCTTAAACTATCTTGAAGAAGCAGAAAAATATGGCAACTATTTGATCATTACGATTTTAGAATTAACACGATTTTTGGGTATCTATCCTAGTGATTCAAATAATCTTTTACCTTTTTTTGACCTTAGCGAGGGATGTTTTCAAAAAGAAACCACAGCCACAGCCCTTAGCGAAAGAGCATCTACAGCACTAAGGAGTATTCTAGGCACGAATTTTGATGAGGGCGTGAGAGCTACGATTGATAAACAAAGTCGTAGTGAACTTCTTGAAGGCTTAGTGCGCTATTACTCGTTTCAAATATCCGGGTTTCGTAGACCTAAGTCGCTTGAAGTGATCAAACGACTTTTTTAGATGAATTTTAAAGCTTGGCTTTACCTTTTTTTTATCGTTTTTAGTTCGACGTTAACCGCCCAAGTGGTTGTTGTAAAAGATGCAACTACTGAGCAGCTGTTAACTGGGGTAAGCGTTTACAATGGCTCGCATAGTGACTTCGTGTACACCGATGCTAAAGGGGTTGTAGATCTCGAAAGATTTGAAGGAAACCAAGTCATTTTCTTCAGGATTTTAGGGTACCAGCTGTACTCAATCCTCAAGTCAGAACTGCAATCAGACACCATTCTTTTACAGCCTAAAGCGGAAGGCCTAAGCGAAATAATAGTTTCTGCCTCTAAATTCCGCCAGAATATTCGAAGACTCCCCCTTAGGGTGAAACGTATCGACGCCGATGATATCTCAATGAGTCAACCTCAAACGGCAGCGGATCTTTTACAACGCTCAGGAGCGGTTTTTGTACAGAAAAGTCAGTTAGGTGGTGGGAGTCCGATGATTAGAGGGTTTGCTACGAATCGAGTACTGCTCACGGTAGATGGGATACGAATGAATAACGCCATTTTCAGGGGAGGTAACTTACAAAACGTGATTTCAATTGATCCGTACCTTGTAGACTCTACTGAACTTATTTTCGGTCCAGGCACCGTAATTTCTGGAAGCGATGCCATTGGCGGAGTTCTAAATTTCAATACAATAGAGTTGCCAATAGCGCCGAAGGACAGTCTCATTGATCGAACCGACTTTGCCATGCGATCATCGAGTGCTTCACGAGAACGAACCTTTCACATCTCCCATATGGAGAGTAATAAGAATTGGACAGGGTATTTCGGATTTTCGCGAATGAACCTAGGCGATCTGCGTATGGGTCGTTATGGTCCTGAATCGTATTTAAGAACTCGATATGTCCGACCAAAAGTTACCGAAGATAAAGTAGTGTATAGTGACTCCCCAGAGCGGCAGCGATCAACGGCAATTTCTTCCACGCATTTTTCGGCAAAAGCAAGGCAAGTAGTCTCTAAAAACGTAGAGCAGCGAATGGGGTTATTCTACAGCACCACCTCTGATTTTGGAAGATACGACCGACTGCTTAGACCAAAAGCAGACGGGTTTCGCTCTGCCGAGTGGTATTATGGCCCCCAACGCTGGCTAATGATGTATTGGAATCCAAGATATACCACTAAACAAGCTGCACATCAATTTTCAGTGGCCTATCAGTTGTTTGAAGAATCGAGATACGATCGCGATTTCGGAAGCGAAATTAGGAATGCGTCGCTAGAAAAGGTAAACGTGCTTAATCTGTCTTACGATAATCAGTTTGAAATAAGTCCTGAGCTTATTGTTCGCTCTGGGGTTTCGTATGATGCCAATAAAGTAGGCTCGAACGCTTTTGCTGTGAATTTATTGAGTAGAGAACGAACCGAACAAAATAGTAGATATCCTGATGGCTCTATTTGGAATGCTGCTGCAGTATATGTGTCTTCAGAGTACCAAGTGTCAAAAGAGTTATTGGTAAGTGGTGGGTTGCGCTACAACAGTGTAACTACCGAAACAGATTTTACAGCTAATGTCTTCACTTCAGAATTTGGAGTCCATAGCTTGCAGCATTCAGCGCTTACGTATTCTATAGGAGGGGTGTATAAAATAGACCCTCAAACATCCGTGCGATTAAATTTTTCTACTGCCTTTAGAGCACCAAACATCGACGATTTGGCTAAGGTTTTTGATTCTGAACCAGGGGCTGTCGTGATACCTAACCCTGGTCTTAAACCTGAATATGCCACTTCCTTGGAGGCCGGAATAAGAAAGCGCTTTAACCGCCATTTTATGCTCGATGGAGCAGTGTTTTACTCCCGATTAGTTGATGCGCTTATTCGCCGCTCAGACACCTACGATGGGGCTTCACAAATTGTTTATCGCGGAGAGCTCAGTGCGGTTCAATCTATCCAAAATGCCGCTTCTGCTCGAGTATCGGGTATTGAACTATCTGCTTATGGTCATATCGATCGCCGATTTAGTTATCGGTTTCTCGCAAGCTTTGCCGATGGAGAAGAGGTAGATGATTTAGGGGTGAGCTCGCCATTACGTCATGCGCCCCCGTTTTTTTCAAATGCCCAGATCCGCTACATTAGAGGTGGTTTTCAAACCATTCTCGAATCAGAGTACAACGCTCAAATTAGGGCAGAACAGCTTGCGTTATCCGAGCGCTCTAAAGACTATATGTATGCCTTAGATGCTATGGGTAGGCCTTACAGCCCCTCGTGGCATGCGATTCATTTAAGGGTGCGTCAACAGTGGACAAGATGGCAACTTTCTGTAGCGATTGAGAATTTGTTTGACCGTCGTTACCGTCCCTACTCATCGGGTATCAGTGCTCCCGGCAGACAGCTTGTGGTAGCACTCCAAACTGTGCGCTAGCAGCTACCAATTTGCTGCTCAAATGCTTACTTTTGCTTTCTTTAAAATGAAGCGGTAGCGGTGAGTAGTAAATATAACGAGTACAAGCAATTAGACTTAAGTAAGATCGGAGAAGAGGTGGGTGCTTTTTGGAAAGCCCATTCCGTATTCGAAAGAAGCGTATCGGAGCGAGATGGAGCTCCTAGTTTTGTGTTTTTCGAAGGACCTCCTTCCGCAAACGGGATGCCTGGTATACACCATGTGATGGCGCGGACCCTAAAGGATATTTATCCGAGGTTTAAAACGATGAAAGGCTTTCAAGTAAAGCGTAAAGCCGGATGGGATACTCATGGATTGCCTGTCGAACTTGGCGTTGAAAAGGAGCTCGGAATCACTAAAGAGGCAATTGGAAAGACTATCAGTATTGCCGAGTATAATGAAGCTTGTAAGCGCGCGGTGATGAAGTATACCGACGTTTGGAACGAGCTCACCGAAAAGATAGGGTACTGGGTAGATATGAACGATCCTTATGTTACCTATACTCCAAAGTACATGGAGTCGGTGTGGTGGCTTTTAAAGCAGATCTATGAAAAAGGATTACTCTATAAGGGTTACACGATACAGCCGTATTCTCCGAAAGCAGGTACTGGTCTTAGCTCGCACGAGCTTAACCAGCCTGGAACCTATCAGGAAGTTACAGATACTACCATAACTGCTCAGTTCAAGGCTGTCAAATCTACTCTTCCTTCTTCGATTCGATCGCTTTCGAGTACAACTGAAGTATACTTTTTAGCTTGGACAACTACTCCGTGGACACTACCATCAAATACTGCACTAACGGTAGGTCCAAAGATTTCTTACTCGTTACTTAGAACATTTAATCAATATACTTTCGAACCCATTGACATTATTTTGGCAACAAACCTTGTTTCGAGTCAACTGGGTAAAAAATATAGCGAAGTAAGCGAGGAGTCTGAATTGGCTTTGTTTACTTCTGAGGCAAAAACAATTCCTTATTTAAAGCTTGGGGAGTTTTCGGGTACAGAGCTAGAGGGTAGTAGATATGAGCAATTAATGCCTTTTGTCTTGCCAGCGGAGCACCCAGAGAATGCGTTCCGAGTAATTTTAGGTGATTTTGTAACCACCGAAGACGGTACGGGAATTGTACACACTGCCCCTACTTTTGGGGCTGACGATGCGGCCGCTGCTAAAGCGGCAACCCCACCGGTACCTGCTATGCTTGTAACAGATGAGAATGGTCAGCTTGTACCGCTTGTTGACCTAAGGGGAAAATTTAGGCCAGAAGTTGGTCCTTATGCAGGTAAGTTTGTTAAAAACGCTTATTACGAGCCAAATGAGGAGCCAGAGAAATCGGTAGATGTTGAGATCGCTATCCAGCTTAAGACCGAAAATAAAGCGTTCAAAGTAGAAAAGTACCTTCATACCTATCCGAATTGTTGGAGAACCGATAAACCTATTCTTTACTATCCGCTCGATTCTTGGTTTATCAAAGCCACGGCCTTCAAAGACCGAATGGTATCGCTTAACGAAGAAATTAACTGGAAGCCAAAGGCGACAGGAACAGGTCGTTTTGGTAATTGGCTTGCCAATGCCAATGATTGGAATCTATCGCGTTCGCGCTATTGGGGAATTCCGCTGCCCATATGGCGAACTGAAGATGGTGCTGAAGAGCGTATTATAGGTTCGGTAGCTGAACTAAAGGAGGCGATAACTGAATCTATTGCTGCAGGACTCATGCAGTCGAATCCTTTCGAGGCGTTTGACCCCGCTGATATGAGCGATTCAAATTATGCTGGTATAGATCTGCATAAGCATGTGGTAGATCAGATTGTTCTGCGCTCTTCAAACGGTCAGCCTATGCACCGCGAGAGCGATCTTATCGATGTGTGGTTTGATAGTGGCGCGATGCCCTATGCTCAGTGGCACTATCCTTTTGAAAATCGCGAATTAATTGAGCAAAATAGTGCTTATCCGGCTGATTTTATAGCAGAAGGAGTCGATCAGACTCGGGGTTGGTTTTATACGCTGCATGCGATATCTACCGCTGTTTTTGACCGCATTGCCTATAAAAATGTAGTATCAAACGGACTGGTTCTGGATAAGGACGGAAAGAAAATGTCAAAACGCCTGGGAAATGCAATCGATCCGTTTACCACGTTAAAGGAATATGGCCCGGATGCGACCAGATGGTACATGATTAGCAATGCCAATCCATGGGACAATTTAAAATTTGATCTTGAGGGAGTTGCTGAGGTAAAACGCAAATTCTTTGGAACATTGTACAACACCTACTCCTTCTTTGCTCTATACGCCAATATTGATGGATTTACAGGTAAAGAGGTCGAAATACCGATAGCGCATCGAGCTGAGTTAGACCGATGGATTCTTTCTGAGCTGAATACATTAATTATAGAAGTCACTGCTGCTTACGACAACTATGATGCGACCAAGGCTGCGCGTATGATTTCTGATTTTGTTCAAGAAAACTTGAGTAACTGGTATGTGCGTTTGGGTCGTAGAAGATTCTGGAAGGGCTCTTTCGGTGAAGACAAATTAGCAGCTTACCAAACACTATCTACTGTGCTTTTGCAAACGGCTGCACTTATGGCCCCAATAGCTCCATTTTTTGCAGAGCGTCTCTACAAAGACATGCAACCTGAAGCGAATGCTGAAAAAAGTGTGCATTTAACCTCATTTCCTGTTGCAGATAATGGGCTTATCGATTCTGAGTTAGAACAAAAAATGCAACTTGCTCAAAAGGTGAGTTCACTTGTGCTTTCTATACGGCAAAAAGAAAAAATTAAGGTGCGACAACCCCTTCAGAAGATCATGATTCCGGTAAGTAAGACGGTTTCAAAATCATCGATTCTAGCGGTTTCAGACCTTATCCGTTCCGAGGTTAATGTTAAGGAGGTAGAGTTATTGGAAGATGCTAGCGGTATATTAACCAAAGAAATTAAGCCCAACTTTAAAACTCTAGGGCCCAAATTTGGCCCTCAAATGAAGCAAGTGGCAGCTTCGATTAATGCGCTAACCCAAGAAAACATACTTCAATTTGAAAGCGATGAATCGTTTGATATTATGGTAGACGGTGCAGCGATTAGCTTAAGTCTTGACGATGTGTTAATCACCAACAAAGATGTTGAAGGGTGGCTTGTTGCCTCACACGGTACACTTACAGTAGCATTAGATATTACTCTAAACCAAGATCTTGTAAATGAGGGAATTGCGCGAGAGTTGGTAAATCGAATTCAAAATCTAAGAAAGGATAGTGGACTAGAGGTAACCGATAAAATTTTGCTTTATATTGGCGCGTCAGAAACACTCAATACGGCAGTTGAGGCCTATCGCGAATACCTCATGCAAGAGACACTTTGCGAGAAACTTGAACTTGTCGATCACCTTGAAAAGGGTATTGAAGTGAGCTTTGACGACATTCAAACCCAATTGTACCTAGAAAAATTATAAGGCTTATGTCAGAAGTAGTAAGATATTCGGATGCAGATTTAAAGGAGTTTAGAAAGTTAATCGAAGAAAAAATTGTCAAGGCACAAGAAGACTTAGACCTTATCCGCAGTGCCTACATGAACGATCTGAACAACGGAACAGATGATACTTCTCCTACATTCAAGGCATTTGAGGAAGGCTCTGAAACGATGAGCAAAGAGGCAAATACACAGCTTGCGCTTCGTCAGGAAAAGTTTATTCGAGATTTGAAAAATGCGCTAGTTCGTATCGAAAACAAAACCTACGGAGTTTGTCGAATTACCGGAAAGCTCATTGCTAAAGAACGGCTTAAACTTGTTCCGCATGCAACACTAAGCATGGAGGCCAAGAAGATGCAGAAATAGTGAAGATACTACTGTACTTATGGGTCAGTTTAGGTGTTCTTGGCCTGAGAGGACAGTCGCAGTGGCAGAAAACCATTAAAGCATCGGCTATTGATGCGATAGCTATTGATCTTCGGTTTATTCAGAAGCTGAGCGTGGTTACCGATTCATCGGATCAAATTCTTATCAAAACCTTTAGCGAAGGCGAATATAGGGACGACCTTATTGTCATTGCTCGAGAAGAAGACAACTGGCTTGAGGTATATCCGCAGTGGATCCCCTCATTTATTAGCCCGAATGATAAGCTAAGCGCCCATAAGGTGCGTGCACTTAGTCTAGAGCTCGTCATTCCCGAGGGTAAAACCTTAGAAGTTCGAGGAGAACACGCCCTTATCGATGTCTCGGGGCATTACCGTCAATTATTTTTACGTTTAGGCGGAGGAACCGTAAATATGACCCATAATTCGGAGTCAAGTGATGTGCGAACGAGTTCTGCAGATATTTTTCTGACCATACCATCAGGAGATGTTCATTCAGCAAGCGAATTAGGAAAGGTTGTAGGTAAAGTACCCTACAACCCACAGTTTCATTATGAACTCGCGACTAAACAGGGTAATATCTATTTAAATCAACTGCGTAATGACTCTTAGAAAAACCATTTGGATTGCACTTATTGTACTTATCCTCGATCAGGTTTCAAAAATTTATATTAAAACCCATTTTGTATACCAGCAAGAAATCGAAGTTTTTAGTTGGTTCAAGCTATTTTTTATAGAAAATCGGGGAGCGGCTTGGGGAACGCAACTCAGTGATTTTTTACCGATTAGTGAGCGTACCGCAAAACTCGGTCTTACTGTATTCAGGTTACTTGCTATTGTTGGAATTGGTTTTTGGGGTGTTCAATCGGCGCGTAAAAAGGCTTCTGGTCTGCTTTTAATTGCTATTGCACTGATCTTTGCAGGTGCTTTAGGGAATATTATCGATTCGGTTTTTTATGGCCAACTATTTACAGCGAGCACACCGTATTCGGTTGCTACTTTCGCTTGGAACGCTGCTAACGGTGGATACGACTCTTACTTTTACGGAAGGGTGGTAGATATGCTTTATTTTCCGCTTATCGATACTACTTGGCCTGATTGGGTTCCTTTTGTGGGGTCTTCACCTTTACGGTTTTTTCAGCCGGTGTTTAACATTGCCGATAGTGCTATTAGTATCGGTGTATTTATATTGATCGCTTTTAACAAGCGAGTTTTTCCGAATTAAAACAGTAGTGCCCATGGGGTGTAACTAGAAGATCTAGTGCCCGATCATGCGCCTCCACAGCTTCAATTTTAGTAACCGGATCAAGTAGGCTTAGCCCAATGGTAAGTGCATTAGGGTTAAGCTCTGAGATAAATCGGTCGTAGTAGCCTTTCCCGTAACCAATGCGGTTTCCACTAAGATCTGCAACTAATAACGGAACAAATACTACGTCTAGTTGATCTGGCTTTACCTCAATTCCGCTTTCAGGCTCCGGAATTCCCCAACGATTTTTTATAAGAAGCGTTTGCTCGTCGAGTAGATAGTGAGAAAGGGTTCCGTCAGTGTGTGATCTAGGAAGAATAACACGCTTGTCTTTTCCTTGAAGTAGGGTGAGGATGGGCTCGGTGTCAACCTCTTTTTGGGACTCGATAGTCATAAACAGATGGTAATTTTGTCTGTTCCAAATCGGAAGGGTTAAAAGCCTATTGGCTATAGCGACACTTTGGTCACTTACCTCTTGCTGCGATAAACTAAGTCGCTGTCCCTTTGCCCAATTGCGCAGTTCGTTTTTCTGATACTCAGCTTCCATTAGGGTAAATCTATCTTAAAAAATTAAATTCATCGCTACTTTTACATCATGGCGGAATTCGAAAAATCTAATCCACTTTCGGTACAAGTTCAAGCCCTTCCTGATCAACCTGGTGTGTATCATTTTTATGATGAAAAGGAGCGCATGTTGTATGTAGGTAAGGCAAAAAACTTGAAGAAAAGAGTGTCTTCGTATTTTTCGAAGCAACATAGCAGCGGAAAAACCAGAGTGATGGTTAGTAAAATTCGCAGCATACGTCATGTGGTAGTGGCTACAGAGTCAGATGCCTTATTGCTAGAAAACAGTATGATTAAGCAGCATCAACCGCGCTATAATGTGCTGCTTAAAGACGATAAAACCTTTCCTTGGATTTGTGTAAAGAACGAATTCTATCCGAGGGTCTTCGCCACCCGCCGAAAAATAGATGACGGTTCGCTGTATTTTGGTCCGTATACTTCGGTAAAAACAGTTCGAGCATTGCTTGATTTAATACGTTCAGTATATACACTCAGAACCTGCGGATATGAATTATCTCCTACTCAAATCGAATCTCGGAAAGTAAAACTTTGCCTAGAGTACCATATCGGAAATTGCGCGGGTCCGTGTCAAGGTATGCAAACTGAGATAGACTATTGCGAGCAAACAGAGGCAATCATTGCCATTTTAAAAGGGAACTTAAGGCCATCTCTTAGAATGCTTGAGCAAAAAATGAGAACATACGCCCAGCAGATGGAGTTCGAAAAAGCACAACTCATCAAGGAGCGTATCGAGCTATTACAACTCCACCAAGCAAAATCTCAGGTAGTTAACCCCAAGATTACCGATCTCGACGTGCTTTCTATTTTTTCGGATGCAACACATGCCTATGTGAATTTTATGCAGATTGTCGAGGGAGCAGTTGTTTATTCGCATACGTTAGAACTTAAAAAACAACTGGATGAAACCGAAGAAGAGTTGCTATCAGTGGCACTAGTTGAACTTAGAAAGCGCTTTAATTCGAATTCAAAAACGATTCTCTTGCCGTTTGCAATCTCTGTTCCAGATGGCATTCATGTTGAGGTGCCTAAGCTTGGTGACAAGAAAAGTCTTGTGGAGTTGTCGCTTCGAAATGCTAAGTTTTTTAGACAAGATCGATTTAAGCAGATGAAAGTGGTTGATCCGGATCGACATACTAAGCGGATATTAGCACAGATGAGAGAAGATTTGCATCTTTCAGAGGATCCGGTTCATATCGAGTGCTTTGACAATTCTAATCTTCAGGGTACCAATCCTGCTTCGGCTTGTGTTGTCTTTAAGAATGCAAAACCTTCTAAAGCCGACTATCGAAAGTTTACCATAAAGACAGTCGAGGGACCAAACGATTTTGCAAGTATGGAAGAGGTAGTCTACCGACGTTATCGCAGATTGCTTCAAGAAGAGCAACCGCTACCTCAGCTTATCGTTATCGATGGAGGAAAAGGACAGTTGTCTTCTGCGCTAAAATCGCTTGAAACCCTTGGTTTGCGCGGGAAAATTGCCATCATAGGTATCGCAAAGCGCCTAGAAGAGATTTATTTTCCAGGCGATTCTTTGCCTCTTTACCTTGATAAAAAGTCGGAAACTTTAAAGGTGATTCAGCAGCTCAGAAACGAGGCGCATCGTTTTTCGTTAAAACATCATAGAGAGAAGAGAAGCGCAACGGCCATAACCTCAGAATTAGAACAGATAAGCGGAATAGGTCCAGCAACCGCAGATAAACTACTAAAACACTTTAAGAGCGTTAAAGTTATTCGTAGCCTTTCTGAAGCGCAGCTCACTGAGCTAGTTAGTTTGAAGGCAGCGAAGGCTATTTTGGCCCATTTTCGTGACGCGGATTAATCTAACGAACTCCATTGTAAATCAGAACGTTAAAGTGGGGTTAAAACCTATTAAAAACGAGAATGACCGTTTTATCTTTATGAAAAGAATTAAAAAGTAGTTCATCTACGTTTTGGTTTTTCATGATTTAAAGTTTGGTTGGTTAGTAAGAAAAGCCCTAGTGATTCACTAGGGCTTTTTTTTTAATGATATTTTTGTCAAGACTGATGAAAAAATATATCCTGATTTTACTCACTTTATTTTGCGCAACGGGTTTTGCGCAACAGGTCGATAGTGGGCAGTATACTTCCTTTCAATCAGGCGAATGGTTGCGATTCCGATTGCATTACGGATTTTTTAATGCGAGTTATGCAACCTTATCCATCAAGGATACCATTTACCAAGGACAACCCGCCTTCCACGCTGTCGGTGATGGGAGAACTACCGGTTTAGCTTCGCTTTTTTTCAAAGTCGAGGATGTGTATCAGAGTGTATTCTCGAAACAAGAAATTCGCCCTATCTATTTTAGACGAAATATTGATGAAGGTGGGTATACTAAAGATATCTCGATCGCCTTTGATTTTGAAAAAGATAAGGCGCTTATTAATAATCTCAAGGATCAAACTTCATTTGAGCTGCCTATCGATAACGAGCTACAAGATTTAATTTCTGCAACGTATCACCTTCGAGAGTCCTTTGATCCGAGTACTGCCAAGAAGGGTGATGAGGTCGCACTCGATATGCTTTTTGACGACGATGGCGTTTACGATTTTAAACTTCTGTATTTAGGAAAACAAGTGCTAAAAACCTCTTTTGGAAAAGTACGTTGCCTCGCTTTCAGGCCACTTGTAAAGTCGGGTAGAATTTTTAGAGAAAAGGAGTCGCTTACCTTGTGGGTAAGTGATGATCATAATAAAATACCCATTCGTATTCAGGCTGATTTGCGATTTGGCTCGATTAAAGCTGATCTCGATGCGTTCAAGGGGCTAAAGAATCCTTTTGAAATAATTGCTAACTAAAGCCATTGACAGTTACTACAAAAAATGGCCAACTTTGCATCATGAATTTCCGATTGTTACTTCGATTATCAACCCTACTAGCATTCATGTTTTTGGTTCTTTCTTGTGGATCAAATTCTAATGAAGGCATCTCTTTCTTGAAAAAAAGTATTGAAATGCCGGTTGATATGCAATTCGGTTTTAACATGGTAGATTTTGAGGTAGATCTTGACACAGTAAGGCGGGGAGATACTTTCGGAAAAATCATGCTTTCAAGAAATGCAAATTATCAAAAGGTAGATCAGGCTGCCCGGGCCTCTAGAAAGTCGTTTGATCTTAGAAAGATCCAAGTCGGAAAGCCGTATCGCGTTCTTCGTAGTTGTGATAGTATAGCCGAGCCACTGCTCTTTATTTACGAAAATGATTTTCTGAATTACACGGTAGTTGATTTGCGAGAAGAGGTGAAGGTTTATGAAGAAAAGCAACCTTATGATCTAATCGAGAAGGAAGTGTCTGGAATAATTGAGGGTTCGCTTTACGAGACATTAGATCGCCAAGGTATTGACCAGAATCTAAGTCAAGAATTGGCTAATGTCTATGCTTGGAGTATCGACTTTTTTAGTTTGTACGAGGGAGACAGATTTAAGGTGATCGCCCTAGAGCGCAGATTAAAAGACGGAACCCCTGCCGGAATTAAATCGATAAAAGCTGCCCTGTTTGAACACCGAGGTGAGCCTTTCTATGCTTTTGCAGCGAACGTTGATGAAAAAACGATGCAAACTGAGTACTACGATGAGAACGGGAATAACCTGCGCAGAACATTCTTAAAAGCGCCTTTGAAGTTTAATGCCTATCGAATTTCGTCGCGCTACAATCTCAATCGCAAAATCGCCTTTTATGGCAATAAAACCCGTGCGCATAAAGGTACCGATTACGCTGCTCCAGTAGGAACTCCTATTATCGCTACTGCCGACGGTATTGTAACAGAGGCCACTCGAAAAGGAGGAAACGGAATATATGCGAAGATTAAACACAACGGAACGTACAGTACGCAGTATCTGCACATGCGCAAGCTAAATGTAAAAGCCGGCCAACGTGTTCGTCAGGGCGATGTGATAGGTTGGATTGGTATGACGGGTAATACCTCAGGCCCGCACGTCTGTTATCGTTTTTGGAAAAATGGAAGCCAAGTAGATCCGCTCAAAGAGAAACTTCCTGCTGCTGCACCTATAGCGAAAAATCTTGCAAAAGAGTATTTTAAGTACATCAAAACCCCTCTTGAACAACTGCAGTGCATTGAATATTCGGGTGAAAATGATGTAACTTCACTCGCTCAAAAATCAACAAAAGACGATGCCCTTACCGCACAATAACCCAACCGAATTAGGTTGTTGGGAACGCCTGAATGACCTAAGTCAACAACTTAAACAAACTACGCTTACGAATCTTTTTTCTGCCGATCCTAGTCGCGCTCGAAAACTCAGTATCGAATGGGAAGACTTTTTTGTAGACTTTTCAAAACACCTGGTGACCGACCAGGTTATGGGTCAGTTATACGAGTTAGCTCACGAGGCTGGTTTGTCAGAAGCGAAATCAGCCTATTTATCTGGAGCTAAAATCAATGTCACCGAAGATCGGGCTGTGTTACACACCGCCCTTAGAAGTCAGCAATTCGATCCCAAAGTAGATGGAAAGTCAGTTGATTCAGTGGTAAGCGAGGTAAAGGCCAGAATGGCCCAATTCTGTTCTGATGTACTTACTGCTAAGCGTCGAGGCTATAGTGGTAAAGCTTTCACTGATGTCGTCAATATAGGTATTGGCGGTTCTGACCTCGGGCCGGTAATGGTAACGGAAGCCTTAGCTTTTTATCGCAATCATCTAAACGTTCATTTTGTAAGTAACGTCGATGGCGACCACGTTCAGGAAGTACTTAAAAAATTGAATCCCGAAACCACTTTATTTCTAGTCGTTTCGAAATCATTTACTACTCAAGAAACACTCGCAAATGCAACTACCTGCCGAAACTGGTTTTTAACCCATGCTGGGGAGTCTGATGTTGCGCTTCATTTTGCAGCGGTATCTACTAACCTGAGTATGACTGGTACCTTCGGAATTTCTGAAGAACTTGTTTTTCCTATGGCCGACTGGGTTGGAGGAAGATTTTCGCTATGGAGCGCAGTAGGTCTTTCAATTGCGCTTTCTATAGGATTTGAGCGTTTTGAAGAGTTGTTAGAGGGCGCCGCTCTTATGGACAAGCACTTTGCAACTGCCGAGGATTGCGAAAATATTCCACTTAATATGGCACTTTTGGGAATATGGTACACGAACTTCTTAGACGCCGAAACAGAGTGTATCATACCTTACACCCAATATTTGCATCGATTTTCTGCATACTTGCAACAAGCGGTAATGGAAAGCAATGGAAAGTATGTTAGCCGAAGTGGAGAGCCCGTGTCGTATCAAACCGGATCTATTGTTTGGGGTGAACCAGGAACCAACTCGCAGCACGCATTTTTTCAGCTGATCCACCAGGGAACTAAGCTTATTCCTTGTGATTTTATTGGATTTGCTAACCCCTTGTACGGTGATGTAGAACACCACGATAAGCTCATGTCTAACTTTTTTGCACAGACAGAGGCTCTTATGAATGGAAAAACAAGAGCTCAGGTCGTTGAAGAGTTCGCGGCCAAGGGTATTACGGAAACTGAGGCCGCTGAAATCATTCCGCATAAGGTTTTTGAAGGAAATCGTCCGACCACCACATTCCTAATCGATAAGCTTACCCCTAAGACCCTTGGTGCGCTAATTGCGGCTTATGAACATAAGATCTTTATTCAGGGTGTTATTTGGAATATCTACAGTTATGATCAATGGGGCGTAGAATTGGGCAAACAGCTTGCCAATCAAATTCTCAGCGATTGGCAAAACGGGAGTGAAGGAATTCATGATCCATCAACACTTCAATTGCTTAAACGTTTTAAAAATAGTTAACTTAGAAACTTAAATACCTAAGCCTACCATGATCGTTTCATTACACTCTTACATTGCATTTCTCGCTTTAAGCGTTGTACTACTTGCCTTCATTAACGCATTGAACGGATTCTTAACAGGTCGTGAATTTCAGCAAAAGCGTGACCGAAGCCTTTCTCTAGCTGGAGTTGCGTTCTTTCACCTACAATTTTTGATTGGTCTTGTCGTTTATTTCGTATCAGCGAAAGGGTTTTATGCCTTAAGTGAGGTCGGAATTGGAAATTTAAGTTCAGAGGCTAGATTACTGGCGCTTGAGCACCCTACTACAAATCTTATTGCGGTAGCTCTAGTGACCATTGGATGGTCAAGACACAAAAGAGCTCTAGAATCTAAGGCTAAGTTTAAAAGTATTGCGCTCTTCTACGGAATTGGCCTGATTCTAATCTTGAGCCGAATCCCTTGGGGTCAGTGGGCCTAAGGTTGTAAAAATCGGAAAGTGATCGCTATAACCACCTTGGTATGCAGTTCCGCCATAGGTTCGAAAAGGGTACCCCCTAAACCGTCCCTTTTTTGAGCGTAAGAAATCTTTATTTAATACGCCTACTTGTCTTATAGCTAACTTTTTGTCTTTTAGAAGATTAGGAGTTACTACGAATTGATCAAAAAGATGCCATTTGTCTCGGTGTGCAAGTGATCCTATACCCTTCTTTTCTAAAGGTTTCGTAATGTTAATTAGTTTCGTTTCATTGCGTTTGCTTACCAATAAACGCTTCATAGAGGTGTCTTGAGGGCCATCGTTGAAGTCACCCATCACCATAATTTTAGCTAAATCATCGTCTCGTAAAATGGAATCGATCGCAGATCTAGTGTGATAAGCTGCGGTGTATCTTCTAGGGGCAGAACGTCGTTGTCCGCCACTTCTAGAGGGCCAATGCGCAACGACAAAGTGAATACGCTCGCTTGTAGGTAATAGTCCCGTAACAATCAGTAGGTCTCGAGTGTAAATGGGTTCTCCAAGAGAATTACTTAGTGGAACCGTTTTTTTGGTAAAGTGAAGAGGTCTGAAAAGTGCTGGATTGTAGAACAGTGCCACGTCAATACCTCGAAGATCTTTACTGTCGAAATGAATAATTTTTGACCCATTAAGTAGGCTATTTCCTTCTCTAAGTCGTTCTAGAACCCCTAAATTTTCAACTTCACAAACACCTAGGACAAGCCAGTGGGAATCCTCGACTGTCGCGGCTATTGAATGAATTACTGTATTCAGGTTGCTCAGCTTTTGCTCCAATCGTTTTTGTGTCCACCGGTAAGTGCCACTTGGGGTTCTTGGAGTGTCAGCTACACCATCATTATCTATGGTGTCATATAAATTTTCTAGATTATAAAATCCAACCCAAAACTTATTTTTTTCGGGGGTTTGCCCCCATAACTGCTGAAAACCAATAAGGTAAATAGCGGCAATTAGTAGTGTTTTCATGCTTCAAATCTAGAAGCGCTCGCCGCAATGAACTTGCAGTGTACGCGTTTAGGTTTGCCCCATGCTTCGAAAAGTACATCAATGTCTTTGGGTTCTCGCTGTCGTTTTTTCGCCTCTCACACAGAGTCAGGAGTTGGAGGATGAACAATTGCTATTTGACCCCAACACGCGATTACTTGAGGCAAATCAGAGTCTGCTACTTCAAAGTAGTCAGTTTGATTGGTCGGTGGGCTGGTTCCGTTATAGAGGCTTTGACCCTTCGCGAACCTATTATTATTTGGGAAAAATCTTACTGAATACTCCTTCTCAAGGTGTTATCGATTGGAACCGTTGGGGTGGATTAAACGATATCACGAGATATCCAGACCAGTTACAACACGGAAGTTCACAGAACTATCTAGGGTCGTCAGGTGGCTATAGTGCCATCACTCCATCAGAACTTTTTGGACTGAGTAGGCTAAGGCTCACGCTTTCTTCTTCAAACCGGTCGTATCGCAGGCGCCTAATGCTAACCTTATACGATCGTTTTGGAAACTTCGACTGGCTATTGAGCGCAGGTGTACGAAATGCTAATACCGGATATTATGAGGCGACTCCGTATCACTCTACTTCGCTTTTTGGGCAGCTAAGGTACCGCAAGGGTCCATTTACCATTAGTCTTTTTCAAATAAATACTGATACTGGGCGTGTTTCTCCAGAAGCCCACACAGAGGAAGTCTGGAGCTTGGTAGGAGATAAGTATCACAGTTCTTGGGGGTTTTTAAATGATAAAATTATTCCGCTTAAAACAAAGTCGCATGCTCATAATCACTATCAGTTTGAATTCGATTACAAGAGCGATCCCGTTCAGTTTTCGCTCTCGCTCATGCATTATAGGCAAAGCTATTCTCGCACTACATTGAGTTATCAACTTGCCCCGAATCCATGGCCAACCTATTATAAAAACTTGCCCTCGTATTATCGTATTAAACCATTCATGGCTGCGCGCCAATTAGGTGCGCTTCAGCTTACACAAGGTGTTGATATAGCTGACTTGATTTACGCTAATACGCAAGAGGACCCATACGCCCGATATAGCCTAGTCTCAGATACTTCTGACTCGAGTCAACAGGCAGCCAGTTTGTTTTTAGTGTATGAATTCTCTAATCATACTCTTTCTATTTGGTCACAGATCGATAGACAACAATCGTTGTATTACCAATACCTAGAAAACTTATTAGGCGCTAAGTACTATCGAAATGAAGATCTGTACGAGGGTTTCAGCTATGATCTGAATACTGAAAATCAGAAGTATACGGGTGAACGCATTAATTATGATTATCGGTTAACTAGTTTTCGATTGTTGACCTCCTTGTTTTATAAGTGGAGTGGTGACGCCATAGACTTTAGTTATCGAGGGGCTATCGGCAGTACTAGTGCTAGTAGACACTCAGATGTGCAGCACGAGCGCTATCGAGAGTCAAGACAAAGCTCATTCAAAACTGCTAGGTATTACCATCATGAGGCTACAACTAATTGGTATCTATCCGCCAAGCAAGAGGTGCAATTCAAGGTAATGGACAAAATTGAACCTTACCCATGGGAGAAACGCCTTGTGAATGCACGTTACTCGCATCAGATATCAGAGCTAGACACTTATCGGTTGCGGTCGCTTGAGCTTGAATACCGCTATCAATATGGGCGACTAGCGTTAAACACTAAAGTGTTTTCATTTAAAGAAACAGGGGGTCTAGAAACGGGCTTTTATTTTGCGCAGCATGCTGACTGGGCTGATCTTATTTCAGAGCGTATAGAGCACATAGTAAAGAGCGGTAGTGGGATATCAGCGGATTTTGCTCTAGAACTATCTTCTGAGCTCCAACTCAGTGGCGTGGGGTATTTGTTTAACTCGCGTTATCGCTCGCTAGGTGTGGGAACACTTCATCGTCCTGCAAATGAAAATGGGCAACTACAAACAGCGTCGTTAACATTTGAACATCCGCATGAGCTTATGGTACCCTCTGGCCCTTCGCGTGCCTTTACATTGGCCTTGCGTTATTCGCACCCTAGCTACTGGGGACTCACAGTAAAAGCTATTGGACTCTCAGGAACGTATCTCGAACCCGAATGGCCTCGGTATGACAAGCAGTTTTTAGAAGACCTTTCTTCATACACGGCTTACGCTCCGTATCAGGAACGACTTCCTTCTATGCTCACATTTCACCTATTAGCCTCTAAATCTTGGAGGTTTGATAAGGGCTATTTACAATTATTCTTTAGTCTAAGCAACCTAATGAATCGTATTCAACCTATCGCTGGATACGGTTCTTCACGATTGCTACTGGCTAAAGATTATGCAGAAGACTTGTCAACTAAGGTCTTTGATACTAAAACCTGGCGCAGCCAGGGATTCACTTATTTTTTTAACCTGTCCTATCGGCATTAACCCTATTGTATGAAAAAATTATATGTTCTTTCTTTTGTCTTCTTTTTAAGTTTTTGTTCCAAGCCTAATGCTATTGATCCAAACATTAGCGCGGAAACTATTCCACCTATAACTGAAGTAACCGATTTATCGTGCGAACAGGCAGTGAGTAACTGGTCTGAAGTGTTTTTTATAGATGTTGAGGCCGAATCGGAATACCTCATGCATTCCAATACAAGTATTAAGGGGCATGTTATTTCGTCAGATCTTGAGGGAGCGGTCTATAAAGCACTTTATATTCAAGAGCTTCAACATCCATTTCGCACCCTAAAGCTACTGGTCGAGTCAACCGATAATTCGCTCAAGTACCCTAGAGGTTCTGAGATAGTAATAGACATTAGTCTGTTACGCTCGAAAAGGAAGAATGCTGAAATTACCCTTGGAGCATACGATGAGTCATTTTCCAATCCAACTTTGGCGCCATTACTAGCTGCAGAATTAGCTGATAGGGTGGCACTGTGCGAGAGTTCAACTCCGCTGATTCCTCTACCTATTGCAGAAAATGCTGCGCTAGATACTATTTTTCCGAATCGATTGATCGTTTTAGATGAACTTATGTTCTCGCCGTCGTATACTGAAGTACCTTTTGGATCGAATGGAGAAGCGACGATCCATCAACTTGAGAATTGTTTGGGGCAGTCATGGCGAATCGAAAGTTCTGGTTATGAGCAGTTTATTGATGAGTTAACTCCAGCAGGTTCTGGATCAATTACAGGGAGGTACATACCGGGGTCTACCCCTGCGATAGGTCTTGATATCTGGACGGATTTGCAATTCGATCAGCCCCGATGTGAGCCTGAGAATTTTGATAATGCCGCAATTTTTATATCAGAACTGGCAGACCCAGATAACGAAATCGGAGCGCGATTTGTCGAGCTCTACAATGCTGAGAATACTGCAGTTTCATTAGTCGGATGGTCGCTTGTTCGATATACTAACGAGGCTATTGAACCTTCTCACGTCTACGATTTAAGTGCTTTTGAAATAGCCGCTCATTCTGCTTTTGTGATTGCTTCGAACCAAGAAGTGTTTACCAGTGTTTATGGGCAAGAACCCGATGCGGTTTCAACAAGTGGTAGTGCTGCTCACTCGAATGGCGATGATAATATAGCTCTAGTAAATGCTGCAGGTGAGCTCGTTGATCTTTTTGGTGTTATTGGAGAGGATGGCTCAGGTACAAACCATGAATTCGAAGACGGAAGAGCACTTAGAAAGCCAGCTATCCTTCGAGGCCAAGGGAATTATGATGTTGACGGGTGGATGATATGGAATGATACTGGTGAATCAGGCACCCAGAAAGAAGTTCAACGTGCCCCAGAGCACTTTAACCCTGGTATTCATGAAACGGCAATTGAGAATAGTCGACTTCAGCAGACTAGTTAGCTAGTCGGTAGGTTGTGCGTTCTTCCCAGTTTGCGCGTATTTCAATCTTTTCGTTTAAGTAGATAATGCGTTCTGGCTTTATTCGCTCTAAATATGAACCTGTGTCGTAACGCTTATTTCCATTTTGGTCGAAGAGAAGCTGAATTTCGTATATACCCGGCTTCACCGTTAGAAAGGTGCAGCTTTGATTGGAGTCTAGGGTCTGACTGTAAAGTGATTTATCATCTTTATCTAATAAGATGACCTGAATCGGAGAGGAAACGGGCACTTTAGTCTCAAGGGTAAAGTGTAAGGTTCCGTAATTCTCTTGTGAGTCAAAGCGGAATGGGAAACTTAAGGTGTCGTTGGTATTTTCGAAATGGTCTAAAATAGCTCCGGGCAATAAATTCAAACGAAAAGGGGTGTCAAGCTCAGGCTCGATATCGATTACAAGAGACAGCTTGTCGTTCGGATCTAAAGCTATAGCTTCTGTCGAAAGTGCTATACTGTCTTTTTTGAAGAGTTGAATTAGGCTTTTATCAATGGTTTTAATGGGTGTGCTAGCGGCTAGTTTAAATTGTTGCCTCGGCGGAATCGCCCCTTGAATTGCTGAGCGTAGAGTGAGTGTGTCTTTTGATACAGACACGGGTTTTACAACAAAGGTGTCTAAAGAAATTTCGGAGCGAATAAGAAGCTGTATGGAGTCGAAGGTACTTGGTTTAAACCATAATCTTAGACTGTCTTTTTCAGCTATTTTTTCGGAATAGGTCCATAACGAGTCGCTTGGGTTTAGCACTTCTACAGAGGGTGGCGAGTCGAGGTCAGACTTGTATGGGATTAAAATGTGGTTACTACCATTTAGCTTTGGCCTGACGGCCTCAAATTTTATCCGCTCTCTGAAAAGTTCGACTAGGTAAAGTGAGTCGCTGGGTAAACTTATAGGTTTGTCGAGATAACCAATTTTGTCGAGGTAAGGATCGTATCGATTGTTTTTATTGGAGTCTTCTAGAGCAAATAATTTATAGCTGCCTGGTGCTAGGTAATTGAGATTAAACACAGGTAAACTATCTCCGGTTGACCCGATATATCGTGGAGCTTCTTTGTAAACTAGGGAGTCGTTATACACAGTGTCATTGCGGTATAACATCATGGTGATGTACGGCGAAGCTTTACGCAGAAAAGCGTCTCGTACAGCGCCTTTAAGGGATAATGAGTCTATTTTATCTCCTGTGGCAAACACGTATTGTAAAAAAGGATAGGGGTTCTCTTCGTTATTGTCCACTAGCGCATTTCCGAAGTTAATCGAGTAGGTGGTGTTTTCAAGTAAGGTGTCCAACAGTTGGATATCGACCATACGGCTTGCTGAACCCTGCGGCCTTATTATTGGCTCGTATTTTAAGGGAGGAGAAATGATCAGTTGCTCTTGGAGTTTTTTAAACTTGATAAATTCATCGAAATACAGCCGGATGCGTTTTTCCTTAAAACTTGTAGTCCCCACAGCAGGCTCTGCTTTGAGTAGAACTGGAGGGGTGCTGTCTTTTTCTCCTCCGCTCGGTGTCCCTCTCTTCGCGCAACTAGCTAAAAAAGTTAGGGCGATAAGGGCGATTAATCGAGTATGAAGGCGAAATCTGGTCATTTTCAGTGCAAAGTAACAACATTATATGAAGCCTTCCGAAGGGGTATATAAAATGCTAAATACACTAATAGTGATATTGTGATTTTCTGAAAGAGTACGTATACAGTGAGATAGTGTTGTGCCAGTGGTACATACATCATCTACTAATAATAGATGAATCTGGTGCTTAAGCGGTTTACAACCTTTAGTTACAAATGAGTTACTTTTTAACCGCTCTAGTTTTGATTTCTTGGCTTGAGGAACACTTCGAAATCTTGCCTTTAAATACTGTTTTTCAACGGGGCAGTCATAGGCTTTCCCTATGGCAACGGCAATTTCTTCGGCTTGGTTGTATCCTCGCGTCCATTGTTTAAGCGCATGCATCGGAACAGGTATGATCGCATCAATTCTACGACTTTCAAACAAAAGGTCGAGTTGGGGTTTGCTGAATGCAACCAAGCAGTGAGAAAGACTTTTGTGTTCTTTGTATTTGAGTCGCTGTACCAATCGAGTAGCACTAGCTGTTGAACTGTGATTTAAAAAACAGGCGGATACCGCATGAATGTTGGTAAACTCAGAAAATGCGGCTCGCATGGGGTGCGGCTCGAGTGGATGCATTCTGCTAAAGCTGAGCGCTGATTGACAAGAAAGACAGAGAAGATCGCCAACTGCTTTTTTCGATTGGCAGCTAAGACACATTTTGGGAAAAATTAAATCAATTAGACTCATACCAGGAATATATCCCACAGCACTGCAGCTATTGTGCAGAAAGCAAGGCAGAATAAGTTCTTTTTAGTTGATTATTCTATTTTTGTCGTAAATCGAATCAATCATGAAACCATCCGACGAACATTTTAAACAGGTCATTTCTCACGCTAAAGAATACGGCTTCATTTTTCAATCTAGCGAGATCTATGATGGGCTCAGCGCTGTGTACGATTATGGGCAGTTAGGAGTTCAGCTGAAAAATAATATTCGTCAGTATTGGTGGCAAGCGATGACGCGGTTAAATGACTCTATTGTTGGAATTGATGCGGCAATTTTGATGCATCCAACCACCTGGAAGGCCTCGGGCCACGTCGATGCCTTTAACGATCCTTTGATTGATAATAAAGACAGTAAGAAGCGCTATCGTGCCGATGTACTTATTGAGGACCATGTTGCCAAGCTTGAAGCGAAAATTGATAAAGAAGTAGAAAAGGCGCAAAAGCGTTTTGGTGACGCTTTTGATAAGCAGCAGTTCATGTCTACAAACCCAAGGGTATTGGAGCTCGTTGAGCGTTCAAAAGCAATACTTCAGCGCATGGCACGATCGCTTGAAAACGAAGATTTGGCCGATGTGAAACAACTTATTGAAGAGCTTGAAATTGTTTGTCCGCTCTCGGGCTCTAAAAATTGGACCGAGGTGAAGCAATTCAACCTAATGTTCGGAACCAAACTAGGGGCATCTGCTGAAAACGCTATGGATTTATACCTGCGTCCAGAGACCGCTCAGGGGATATTCGTTAATTTTTTAAATGTTCAGAAAAGCGGAAGAATGAAGATTCCGTTCGGAATTGCCCAGACCGGTAAGGCATTTAGAAATGAAATTGTGGCTCGACAGTTTATTTTTAGAATGCGTGAATTTGAGCAAATGGAGATGCAGTTCTTCATCGCGCCTGGCACTCAAAAACAGTGGTATGAGCATTGGAAGGAGCAACGAATGAAGTGGCACTTGTCTCTTGGAATGGGAGCCGAGAATTACCGCTTCCACGACCATGAAAAGCTAGCTCACTATGCCGATGCTGCAGCTGATATTGAATTTGCATTCCCTTTCGGATTTAAGGAGCTAGAGGGAATTCACTCTCGTACTGATTTTGACCTTAGTCGTCACGAGGAATTTTCGGGTAAGAAATTGCAGTACTTCGATCCAGAATTAAAAGAATCCTACGTTCCTTATGTTGTTGAGACTTCGATTGGTCTTGATCGGATGTTCTTGGCGGTATTTTCAAAGTCACTTATTGAAGAAGAATTAGAAGGGGGAACTCGAACCGTTCTTCGTGTACCTGCAGTATTAGCGCCATTTAAGGCTGCGGTTCTTCCGCTGGTTAAGAAAGATGGGCTTCCAGAGCTTTCAAAAGAAATTCTGAATCATTTGAAGTTTGACTTTGAGGTGACTTATGATGAGAAGGACGCGGTTGGCCGTCGCTATAGAAGGCAAGATGCTATCGGAACACCATTTTGTATAACCGTTGACCATCAGTCTCTTGAAGATAGGACCGTCACAATTCGTCACAGGGATAGCATGAAGCAGGATCGCGTCTCAATAGATCAACTTGCGAACATTTTACAAGAAGAAACCGCTCTTTCAAACTGGTTAAAGCGAATCGAGGCCTAATGAAAATTGTCTCTTATAACGTTAATGGCATTCGAGCAGCACAGACCAAGGGCCTTTTTGAGTGGATGTCTAAGGTAAATGCCGATGTAGTATGCCTTCAAGAAATCAAGGCCTTAGAGGATCAAATTGATCGCGAAGGGCTTGCAGCTATTGGATACGAATATCAATACTATTTTTCAGCTCAAAAGAAGGGCTATTCTGGCGTAGCAATTCTTAGTAAATCAAAGCCAGATCACGTTGAGGTAGGTACTGGACTCGACTATATGGACAGGGAAGGAAGAAACTTAAGAGCCGATTTTGGTGGTCTGTCCGTAATGAGTATGTATTTGCCATCAGGTACCAATACCGATCGATTAGATTATAAGTTCACGTATATGGATGATTTTTTAGCCTACTCCAACGAGCTTAGGCAAGATCGCAGTGAGCTTATTGTCTTAGGAGATTACAATATTTGCCATCAGCCGATCGATATTCACGACCCGATACGAAACAAGAATGTTTCAGGATTCTTGCCAGAGGAGCGCCAATGGATGACTCGATTTCTAGAAAGCGGTTATCGCGATACCTTCCGCATGTTTAATGATCAGCCTCATCAGTATACGTGGTGGAGTTACAGAGCAAATTCGAGGGCTAACAACAAGGGTTGGCGATTAGATTACGGAATGGCCACCGAGGCTTTAGCGCCAAAAGTGCAGCGATCAGTGATCCTTTCAGAGGCAGTTCATAGTGACCACTGTCCTATTTTAATAGAAATTGCTTGAAAATGAATTATAAGAAACTAAACGGAACCGACCTTATGGTCAGTGAATTGTGTTTGGGAACCATGACTTGGGGTAGACAAAATACCCAAGAAGAGGGCTTCGAGCAGATGGATTATGCTTTTGACCAGGGAATTAATTTTTGGGATACCGCAGAGCTTTATCCAGTGCCAACGCTTCCTGAACTCTACGGGGATACCGAGAAAATCATCGGAAACTGGCTCGCTAAAAACAAGAAACGCAGCGAACTGATTATCGCTACAAAGATTGCCGGAAAGGCTCCGTTTACTAAACACATTCGTACTACCGGTTTTACCGCTGCCAGTATCGCAGAGGCCATTGAGGCAAGCCTTACAAGGCTTCAGACTGACTATATTGATTTGTATCAATTGCATTGGCCCACCCGAAATACCAATTTTTTTGGAAAACGCGGCTATCCAGATGAGGCCTTTGAGACCGATCAGTGGGAAGACAATACCTATGATGTGTTAAATGAGCTAAAACGGCAAATTGATCTCGGAAATATCCGTCACATTGGTCTTTCAAATGAGACGCCTTGGGGGGTGATGCGTTTTATTGAAGAGCATAGAAGGGATCACAGTCTTCCAAAGATTGCTACTGTTCAGAATCCGTATAGTTTACTGAATCGACTGTACGAGGTAGGGCTCTCAGAGGTGAGCCATCGTGAAAATATAGGGTTGCTACCTTATTCGCCGCTAGGGTTCGGAGTTTTATCAGGTAAATACCTAGGTGGAAAACAGCCTGAAGGAGCGCGTGTTACCCTTTTTCCGAACTACAGTAGATACAGCGGCGAAACGGCTACAAAAGCTACAGAAGCCTATTTTGAAATTGCTGAGAAATTCGGACTGAGTCTGCCGCAGATGTCTCTAGCCTATTTGAGAACTAAGCCATTTGTAACCTCTACTATTATCGGTGCAACCTCAATGGAGCAACTCAAACAAAACGTTGAGAGTGCAACTATTTCTCTTAGCCCCGAAGTATTAGAGGCTATTGAAAACGTACACAATCGCTACCCAAATCCAGCTCCTTAGCTTTTTTGAGCAAATATTTTTGCGACCACCTCTTCAATTTTAGAGGTGCGAATAATTCGGATGTTGTGTGTTTTTTCGTCTACACTAGCTCCTGATGCGATGAATATGGCCTTAAAACCAAGCTTTTCGGCCTCACTAATACGCTGATCAACGCGTTGTACGGATCGAATCTCTCCAACTAGTCCGACCTCGGCTGCAAAACAAACAGAGGCAGGGAGCGGTCGGTCTGAATTACTAGATAGCACGGCCATTACTACAGCAAGATCAATTGCTGGGTCATCGATATGTATACCACCTGTGATGTTTAAAAAGACATCTTTAGTCCCCAATTTAAAGCCTACTTTTTTTTCAAGCACCGCTAGGAGCATGTTTAGCCGTTTTGAATTAAAGCCGGTAGCTGATCGCTGCGGTGTACCATAGACTGCACTGCTTACTAGTGCTTGAATTTCTATCAAAAGTGGACGCTGGCCTTCGAGAGTTGCAGAGACAGCTACCCCACTTAATGGCTCATTATAATTTGAAAGCAGTAATTCAGAAGGGTTATTTACTTCGCGAAGTCCGCCTGATCGCATTTCATAAATACCTAATTCGGCAGTGCTTCCGAATCGATTTTTAAGGGCTCGAAGTATTCGGTACACATAATTTCGGTCTCCTTCGAATTGTAAGACCGTGTCCACCATGTGTTCCAGCAGCTTTGGCCCAGCGAGTTGCCCGTCTTTGGTGATATGGCCTACAAGAATTAAGGGAGTTCCCGTGGCCTTAGCATAATAGGTGAGCTCGGCTGTACATTCTCTAATTTGAGATACAGTCCCACTTGCCGATTCGAGCTTAGGCGACTGTAGGGTTTGAACCGAATCTACAATGATGAGATCGGGCTGTACGGCTTCTATTTGCAGGCCGATAAGGTCAGTTTTAGTTTCAGCAAGTACATAGCAATCACTGGTTTGATTACTGATTCGTTCGGCTCGTAATTTGATCTGTTTTTCGCTTTCTTCACCAGAGACGTACAGTACTTTTTTGCCTAGACCTAATGCGATTTGCAGTAGCAGGGTACTTTTTCCGATGCCGGGTTCTCCGCCTAGTA
>ENA-OUOG01001265-OUOG01001265.1-marine-metagenome-genome-assembly--contig:-NODE-1265-length-29962-cov-5.813318_pt1 | contig 29962 bp, 17 predicted proteins | sample MGYA00248635_ERZ508505 | MGnify/ENA primary metagenome ERZ508505 (study PRJEB26176, sample SAMN06267871) | marine metagenome | isolation source: Saanich Inlet, British Columbia, Canada | place: Pacific...
TAGACGGTCAAACCTTGGGTGTCGAAAGCGCGCGAAAAGGCTGCTCGTTTCCCGGCAAGCGATCGGGACCGCGAAGGACCGCGAAGGACTGGTCGACTCGCGGTCTAAATTTTACCGAAGCTGGAAAAATGGATTTTTTTGCGCAAAAGCGACCCCGCGATCGGCAGTTCGGCACAAGTGGAACGCGCGAGTGGGTGTCGAAGCGACGCGCACGAGCACGAGTTCCGAGGGGCGGTCGATCGCGACGAGCGCCTCGCGCATGGCCTCGACGTCCGCCGTCGCGATGGCCGATCGCGTCTCGCTCGAGTCGCTGTTCCGCGCGCGCGGTATTTCAAACGAGCCGCGCCCGCGGAGATTCGCGCGCCGAAGCCTCCTCCCCCGGGCCGCGCCCGCGACGCGCGCGGCGCGAGGCGCGAGCGCGTCCGCCGTGCGGTGGCGCGCGGTCCAGACGCCGACGACGAGCGTTTTCGATGCCGCGGCGTTTAGCGGGATCGCGACGGCGAGTTTGGCGACGTCCAGAGGCGCCTCCGCGGAAAGAAGGCACCGCGGTCGTTGGGGCGGACGGGAGACGACATCCGTCTCGTCGCGTTTCTCCGGCCTCCGGCGTCGGCGCGAGGACCCGCGGCGGTCGCTCGTCCGCGTTCCCGCGTACGTGGGCGACGGCACGGGCCCCGAGCCCGAGATCATCGTCGCGGGCGACGGCGCGGCGATCGTGCTGGAGGACGAGGAGGCCAAGTCCCGTAAGCTCGGATGGGATTTCGCGTTGTCGCGCGTCACGCTCCTGCAGCTGGCGACGTGCGCGGCGACCGGCGTGGCCGAGCCTCTGCTGGGCACCATCGACGCGTACTGGGTCGCGACGCTGGGCACCACCGCGCTGGCGAGCTTAGGACCCAACACCGCGGTGTACTCCTCGGTCATCGCGGTCGTCGCCGCGCACGGCTTCGGCACCGCCGCGACGCGGGTCATGGCGGTGGCGTTGGAAAACGACGACCGCGCGAGGCGAGACGGATCTTTAAAACCGGGTGATAAAACCGGCGCGGGAGCGAACATCATCGCCGTCACGCGAACCGCGGTGGCGTTCGGTGTGCTGTGTGCGTTGTTCATCATCGCGTTTCCGAAATTCGTCGTGAACTGCGTCGGGGTCGCGCCGGAGGTTGTGGCGCCCGCGAGTGGGTACATGCGCGCGCGCGCGTTTGGCGTTCCCGCGGTGTGCCTCATCGCCGTGTTAGGCGGCGCCTTCCAAGCCGCGCGCGACGCGAAAACGCCGCTCATGGCGGTGATGCTTGCAGGGTCGACGAACCTCGTTTTAGACCCGTCGTTCATCTTCCTGTTCAAGATGGGGTTCCAGGGCGCGGCGTACGCCACGGTCGTGGCGCAGTACGCGGAGGCGGCGCTCATGTGGTGGTTCGCGTTTAAAGGACCGCGCAGGGTCAACTTCTTCGGCGGCGAGCGTATCGAGAACGAGACGTGTTTGGAGAAGGACGACGATCCTTCGTCCGCCGCCGGGACCGACGGAAAGACGATTTCGCGTAATAGCGACGTTTCGGACGACACCGAAGAGGTGTGCGATCCCGCGTCGTATGTGTTCGACAAAGACCTGGCGTGGAAGTTTTTCCGCGAGGCGACGTCCATGCTCGGCCGCGTCGCGAACGTGGTGGCGGTGTGGGCGGGCACGAGCGCGCTGGCGGCGCGCATCGGCGTGTACTCGGGCGCCGCGCACGTGTTGCTTTTCCAGATCATCTGCATCATCTCCATCGCCGCGGGCGCACTGACGACGGTGTCCAACGCGGTGGCGTCTCGGCTGCAGGTGTCAGAGGGGGACAGCGCCGCATCCGGCGCGGGAGCAGCGCTCTCGCTTCTCGGCGTCGCCATCTTCGCCGTCATATGCTCGGTGTTTTGGGGCATACGCGTCCCGCTGCTCACCAACTTCACGCCAGACACGCGCGTGGTCGAGGCGGCGTTGCGTTCGTACCCGGTGGTGATGATGTGCGTCCTGACGTACTTCTACAAAGCGCTCGAGGGGGCGCTCATCGGGCGGGGCGACGCGAAGAGCGTCAACGCCGTCTTCGCTTTAGGGGGAATCGTCTGCGCGGCGTCGCTGGCGTGGTTCTCCTCACAGGGACCGCTCACGCTGCAGGGCGTGTGGTGCTCGCTCTTCCTATACTACGTCGCGCTCACCGCAGGCATGTTGACGCGCTGGGTGCAGCTCGACCGCGGGGGCGTGCCCGTGGGCGGCAGGACGTTCAAGACCACGCCCGCGGCGCCCATCGCCGTCGAGGACGACGCGTAGGAGGCGAGATTTATTACTCTACGATTGGTAACAGGTTGTACAATGTATTCGAAAAAAAAATCACGTACGGTAGACTCCTGGAAGCAGGTACGGTACGTCTACGGCGACGCGTCGTCGCGACTCTACCGCCTCCTCTGTTTCTTGGCGGACCCGCCCCCGCCCTTCGTTTGTTCCTCCGCGCCTCCGTCTCCTTTGGGTCCTTTGGTTTTCCCCGCCTCCGCCTCGCTCTTCGCGCAGCAGTCCCCGCACTTGACGTACTCGAACGACTTGGGGAGGTAGAAACCCAAAGACTCCCACTCCGCGTTCGCTTCGACGGCGTCGAACGGCGTTTCGCCGTTACACTCGGCGCAAAACGCCGTCGGACAGGATACGCATCGGAACATTAGGCCGCCCGCCTCGGACGCCGTGCGGTTGCAGCTCTTGCAGTGGTGCTGCGGACACTGCCATCCCATCCTCGGCCGTGTGACGAGCCGAGCGCAGCCTAAACTCATGACCCTTGGGCAGTTGCGGCACCGCAGACGCTCCGCGGCGATCTCCGGCGCCAAAAAAGGAGGCGGCGGTTTTAAGCACCCATTATCGTCGCCGCCGCACTCGCAACACGTCGTCTCGTGCCGCGCCGCGCGGTCGGCGGATTTCAAACGCGCGGCTTCGCGCGCGGCGGCGGCTCGGCGCTCGCGGTCCTCCGCCTCCCTGGCTTCGCGGATGGAGATCCGGGAGACAGCCTGCATGCCCAGTCCCGCGCCCGCGTCCACGTACTCCACCGTGGAGATGCGTTCGCGTCGCTTCGCCCCGACGCTCTCCACCCAGACGTCCGCGATGTCTCGTTTGTCCGCCTCCGCCTTCTTCTTGGTGTAGTCCACGCCCTCCCAGTTGTAGTGGCCCTTCTTGCCGCTGCCCTCGGCGGCGCGCTTGAGCGCCGCCGCGCCCTCCTCCTGCGCGCCGGGGGTTTTGCAGTCGCGCCCGCCGCGCGTCTTCTTCGCGGTCGCCGGGGTCGCCGCCGCGTCCGCGGCGCCGGCGCCGGCGAGGATGATCTCGCGCAGCTCCGTGAACGACAGCTTGGCGGCAGCCGCGGGGTCGGCGCCGGCGGCGGCGTTCGCCGCGTCCAGCGCGGCGACGTCCGCGCCAGCCTCCAAGCCGGCCAGCACGGCGGCGGCCAGACTCGCCTTTCGTGCCGCGACGGCTAGGATGCCCTCCTCCACCGAGGACGCGTGGCACATGCGGATCACCGTCACAGGCCGCTTCTGGCCCAGCCGGTGCGCGCGGTCCTGCGCCTGCTGGTCGTACGTCGGATTCCAATCCGGGTCGGCGAGGATCACGGTGTCCGCGCTCTGCAGGTTGATCCCCAAACCGCCCGCGCGCGTGCTGCACAGGTACACGAAGTGCCTCCCGTCGGGCTTGTTGAACAGCGCCGTCTCGTACCGCCGCCGCGCCAGGGAAGTCGAGCCGTCCAAACGAAGGTGCGCGAACCCGCGCGCGTCGCAAAACTCCTCCAGCATGTCGAGCATCAACGTGAACTGCGAAAAAATCAAAACCTTGTGCCCGCCCGCGCGCAGACGCGGGAGCATCTCGTCCAGCGCGGTGAGCTTGCCCGAGGCAGCCACGAGCGCGTCCGCGCGGACGCCGCCGTGCGCGGCGATTGCTTCGCGCGCGGTGTCGTCCCCGAACAAAAACGGGTGGCAACACACCTTGCGCAGCTGCATGAGCAAGTTGGAGAGCTTGGTGAACTGCTGGTTCCCGCCGCCGCCGCCGACGTTCTCGTCGCCGGCGCCGGCGGAAGACGCGAGCTCGCTCTGCTCGGCGATGCACCTCCCGTTGTCCAGCGCCTCCTTCTCCGAGGTGGCGTTGGACGCGGCGAGCTTCCCGAACAAGCCCTGCTCGCCCTCCAGGAGCGTCTTGTACAGCTTGCGCTGCTCGTCGGAGAGGGGGATGCGCACCACGGTCTCCGTCTTCGGGGGGAGAATCTTCTGGAGCACGTTCGCCTTGGTGCGTCTTAACATCAGCGGCTGTAAGAGCGAGCGCGCCGCCGCAACCGCGGTGTCGTCCCCGAACGCCGCGTTGGAGTCCGCGTCCATCTTCTCCGCGCCCGCGGCTTCGAGAACATCCTGGAACAGCACGGAAACGAGCGCGCGCAGCTCGTGCAGGTTGTTCTGCAGAGGCGTGCCCGTCAACAAAAGCGCGGCGGTCGTGCGCACGCGTCTAACGGCTTGCGACACGAGGCTCGTGTCGTTCTTCACGCGCTGCGCCTCGTCCAGCACGAGGTACCGGAAGTGGAACCGCGCGGCGAGCATGCTCTGCTCCGCGGTGAGCATCTCGTACGTCGTCACGAGCACGTCGAACGTGCCCTGCAGCAGAACCTCCGCCTTCAGGCGGTTGCGCTCAGCCTCCGGCCCGTGGAACGCCACCGCGCGCAGAGACGGGCACCAACGCTTCGCCTCCGTCACCCACGTCGGCAGCACGGACAGGGGGCACACAACCAGGTGCGGGCCAGACTCGCCTTTGGCGTCGCGCAGGTACTGCAGGAAAGAAAGCACCTGAAGCGTCTTACCAAGACCCATGTCGTCGCCCAAGATGCCTCCGCCGGCGCCCGCGGCGTGTTGCGCGGCGAGCCAAGCCACGCCCTCGCGCTGGTACTCGCGCAAACCCTCGTTGAGGAGTTTCCCGTCCTTCGCCTCGCGCATGGCGCGCTCGGTGGCGTTTTCGTGGTCCGCCTTCACCTCCGCCTCGCCCTGCGCGTCCGAGAGCGAAGACAGGCGCTTCATCTCCGCCTCATCGATGCGCGCCTTGGTCATGACGCGCGTCGCGAAGCGCCCGCTGCGCTTGAGCAGGTCGGCGCGACGCGCCGGGTCCAGCGGCTGCGGCAGGAAAGGCACGAACCTGTGCCACAGCCGAATCACGAATTGCGCCTTGCGCCGCTCGACGTCAAGGCCCTGCGCCTTCATCTCCGCGTTCGCCGCGAGGCGCGTGTCGTTGTCGCCGGGGGCTTCGTTTGCGCCGGCGGCGCCGACGAGAGGGCCGCCGACGCCGTTCGCCAGGGGCTGACCGTTCGCCAGCGCCGCCGGTGCCGCGTTGGGGCCGCCGGCGATGGCCGCCGCCGACCCCGTCGCCGCGACGAGCCCGGCGGCTTTCAGCCGTCGCTGCGCGAACGCCGGCGCGCTGTGCTCGGCGCAGAAGAACACCGCGGGGGAGAGGTTATCTTCCCTGTCCGGGTATATGTGCTCGAGGTTCGCCGCGCGCCCGCACAACACGTGGAAGCCCTGGAAACAGTTCTTCATCGAGCACTGCACGCACCCGCCCGACAGACCGCACAGACCGCAATCGAGCGCCATGCGGCTGTTCTTCACGCGGTGCATGTCGGCGATGGGCGCGCACGTCGTGCTGGGCGTGACAATCACCTCGGGCAGGTTCCCGGCGCAGCACAGGTGCGCGTGCGTGCCGTCCGAGCCCCAGTCCGTGGACCATCGGCTGGGGGGCTGCACGCGCGTCAGCACGCCCCCCGGCACGGGGCACAACGCGCACATCCCGGCGTCCGCGGGCCTCCCTTCGCCTTGCTTCACGCCGTCCACGCACCCCTGGCAGAACCAGGGCTTATCGCCGTCGGGCACCTCCGTGAGCCCGTAGCACGACAGGTGCGTCTGCGAGTCGCACCCGTCGCACATCACGATGCAGTCCCCCTCGATGTGCCAAAAGTTGGGGTCCGCCTCGCCGCACACGTGGCACAAATCCGTCTCGGCGGCGGCCCACAGCGTGGCGCGCTGGCCCGCCGGGCCGCCTTTTCGCTTCGTCGCCTCCAGCGCGGCGCTCGTCGCGGCGACGCGCGCCTGCCCTCTCGCCTTGATGGCGTCGTCGCCCTCCAGGATGTCGTACATCTCGTCGTAGTTGATGGTGATGAGCTCGGGGATGATGTACTCGCGCTTGCGGCGCAGGGGCGTCGGGCCCCCGATCTTCTTCCCGACACGCAGCTGCTTCTCGAAATCGTCCAGCTGCTCGCGAGTGAGCCGCGCGCCGTGTTCGTTCCAGCAGTGCTTCTCGAGCGAGCGCAGGTACTTGAACGCCCTGCGGTCGCAGAACGGGCAGGGCACGGCGGATTTGTCCGCGGGCGCGATCGGACCGCCCGCCATGACTTTCAGGTACTCCTCCTTCATCTTCTCGATCTCGCTCGCGCTCCAGCGCACCTCGCGGTTCACGCACGCCTCGCGAAGATTCAGCTCCTCCACCTCGCCCTCGCCCTCGTCGTCGTCGGCGGCGGCATCCCCGGTCTCCTCCTTCTTCGCGTCTTCGGTGACGTCGCCGTTCGCCGCGGAGCCGTTCGCCGGCGCGGCGTCCATGGGGGCCGCAGAGACGGTCTCCGCCGGGACGACGGTCTCATCCGCGGTCTCGGGCTGAGCCTCGGGCTCGCGAGTCTCGGCGTCGCCGCTCGTCTCCCCGTTCTCTTTCTTCGTCTCCTTTCGAGTCTCATCGTCTTCCTCCGTCACCTTGGCGTTGGGCTCGTAGTACAGCGTGGCCATGCCGTTGTGCGGGTTGAGGTTCACCACGCGAGCCTTCCACCACGACCCGTCGTCCGGCCAGAGCACGTCGATGTTCCTCCCCACGAGTGACAGCTGCGACGCGTGCGAGGGCTCCAACATGCGCGGAATCTCGGGACACTCGATGGCGGGCGGCGCCTCCCCGTCGCCCCGAGCCTCCGCCTCGGGCGCCTCCGCCTTCGCCTCGGGCTCGGGATCCTCGGCGGGCGAGGGCGTGCGCTCCTTGCGCACCGAGCCTCGCGTGCGTCTTCCCTCCGAAAAAGCCGCGATCAGCGCGGCGTCGGGCGCGTCAACGTCACGCGCGGCGGCCGCCGTCCCGTTCATCACATGCGCCTCGCCGTTCACAGGCGCAGCCGCGTCGGCGATCGGCTCGGACCCGACCTCGGACGGTTTCGTCGGCTCCGCCGCCGCGACCGGCGCGACCGAAGACGCGTGCCCGTTCGCTTCCATCGGTGCGCTCATCCCAAACGTCGTGGTCGACGCCGCGCACGACTGGAAGTGAGCACCGAGGAAAAGCGCGCGCAGATCATCGTGAAAGTCGCGCTGCCTGCACGAGCGCGCGCCAAGGAGGCGGAAGGAGCCGCCGCGGTTTGTGGCCCTCCGCAGAGGAGGACCTACGCTAGCCTATGGGCCCACATATGCATTCGGGGATTTTAGGGGTCATCAGACCCTCAACGTTTTCGCTTTCTTTTACGCACGATCATATGTACAGAAACTGATTCTTTTAGTGAAAAAGGCGATTCGATTCCGACGCCGCGCGGCGACCCACGTCACCCACGCCTTACCCACGCCTAAACCACTACGTCTTGGGAAAGTCGTCCGACACGACGCTCCTGAATCCATCCTGCTTGACGCTGTAGCAGCTCAGGTACCGGTACTCCCCTCCCCCGTTCTCCTCCCACGCCACAAACTTGCCCTTGGCGTCGAACGCGGGTTTCACGCAGAGCTTAGCGGAGAGCCACGCGTCGACCATGTCCGCTCCGTGGTCCACGATGTACCGCCGCATTTTTTTGAAGAAGCGCGAGGAGACGATGTACGAGCTCAGCCCCGCCTCCTCGTTCAAATCCGTCAGGTGGTACATCTTCAGCTCGTTGCCCAGCGGGTCCTTGAAGGTCTTCGCGAGCTTCCCCTCGGGCTTGCGCGCGGTGAGGAAGATGAGGTCGTAATCCTCGGGCGCGTGGTCCACCACCGTCTGGACGCCGCTCAGCTCCATCCCGAGCAGAGAGGGGTCGGTGGCGTCCGCCTCGAAAATAACGGTGTTCTCGTAGCGCGCGTCGAAGGACATCTGCCAGTCGTGCATGTGCGCGAACAGACACCCGATGTGGTGCGACAGCGGGAACCGACGCGCGTTCGGGTCGCGAAGGCGCCCGTCTTTGCCCCTCGACGCGTACGTCTCGATCCACGGCAAACCCGCCATCTGCTTCTCCGAGCGCACTGATAACACCGATTTCAACGCGTACTCCGCGAGCTCGATCTTCTTGGGCCACGCCGTGACGTCCACGCCGGGCGTGATGTGCACCAAATCGCGCACCGCGTCGGCGCCGTGGAAACGAACTAAACGCTCGAGGAGCTCGGCGGTGCGTCGCGCGTCGTTCTCGCTCTTCTCCATGGCGACGACGTACACGGGCGTCGCGAGGACACCGCGGTGAGAAGAAGACTTCTTCGCGATCGAGCCGACGTAGCTGTGTGTGCGGTGCGACGGGGAGACGGCGGGGTTAGAAGGGTGACGTCAGTGTGAGCGATGATGGGATGAGCTCGAAAAAAAAATGAGACGGCGGATTTTTGGAGGGTGTTACCGGTTCCCAGAAATCGGGCACCCGCGCGTCGCGGGCGGACCGAGGGTACCCTGGTGGGGAGGACGCACCTGTGTTTGCTCGTTTTCCCGTTCATCTTCTCCGTGAGCGCGTCGATCACCGTCGTCGGGACCAGGAACTGCCGGTCGCGCTCGGAGTCGTCCTCCTCCGACGCGCGCCCCGAGTGGCTCCCGAGCGCGGCGTCTTCATCGTCGAAGACGCTGGAGGAGAGCACCAACTTGGGCTCTTCGAGCGCACCGCCCGCCACGGGGCGGGTGGAGGCGTGGTGAAGCGCGCCGCCTCGCGTGTCGCGCGGCAGGGAGAGGCCGATGCCGAGGGTCTTCAAGCCCACGTCCGTCGACGCGGGCGTGGTCGCCAGAGCGGCGCACGCGGCGATCACCCCCAGCGTGCCCGCGCCGAGCGCGAACCGGCCCCACCCGCCTCCGCTGGAAGACGCGCGCATGCCCTCGTCGCTCGACGCGAGGAGCGGCGCCCTCTCCCCGCGGCTCGTCTCGGAAGCCGTCATGATGCGCGAACCGCCGCGTGCGTCGCGCGCGCGAGCGTGTGAGCCGAGCGTGCGAGCCGGAGGCGCCAAGGAAACGCATCTGAAAAAGCGAGGGTGTTTCACGAGCGTTCGTCGGACCCGTCATCGTGAACCGTCATTTCCTGGTCTAAAAAAAAATCACCTTTCTCATCAATCATCTCCCCTTCGCGCCTCACGCGTGGTGCTCTTGGACGTTCGGTCGCGTCGGCGCTGTGCGGAACGTCGTCCCCGCGATGGCCGAGATTTCCGGCCCGAGCCCGTCGGTGACGTCCCGGATCTGCGCGCTGTTTTTCCCCGGGTACAGGCTCCACGCCTGCACCTCCAACGCGGCCGCCGCGCGCTCGTCCGGGACGTCCACCCAGAACCGCCACGCCACAGACGCGTCGCCGTTTCCCGCGTGCCGCGCCCACAGCGGCGCAGTCTCCGTTTTCCCCGGTTTCGCCGGCAGCGTCGGGGACAGCGACCACGCCGTGACGTCCCCGCGCACGCGCACGCACGACCACGCGGGCGCGCGCGTGCGAAACACCACGCTCACGCGCGTCGAGTTGGAGGTGGAAGAAGACTCAGCCGAAGAAAACAGACCGTTTAAAGACTCAGCCGCGAAAGCCGCGTCGGCGGCGGTCGCGAATCGCATTATATGCGCGTCGTCCGTCTCGTCATCCATCAAAGCGTCTCCTCGCGTCGAGAGAGAGACGTCCCGTAGAGTTCCGTCTTTAAGGTCCGCCACTAGGTCCCGCATCAGACGCACCTCGAGTTTGGGCGTCTCGTTTCCCCACGGCGGCGCGGCGGACGCGCGAGAGGGCAGCACGACGCCCTCGCCCAGGAGCTGCGTCACGGGGTGCATGGACGCGAAATCTTCCCTCGCCGTCGGCCGAACCACCGTCGCGCGCGTCAGCGGCGCCAGCGCGTTCGCCGCCGGGACGGCGTCGAACGCGCCCACGAGCAGCTCGGCGTCCACTCGCGTTCCCGTGTCTTGTCCCGAACGCTCGAAGTGCTGGTGCAGAATGCCGAGTCGTTTGGGCGTCGCGACCGCGTACGTCGGGCGGAGCATCGCCAACGCCGCGAAGAGAAGCCACGAGACAACGACGGCGAACGTTATGAAACGCGCCGTTCGTCCGTCGCACTTCACAAACGGGAACGCGCCGAAACCCGCGAGCGCGACGCAGGCGCCCGCGGCGACGCCCATCGTGAGGTCGCCCACGACCAGACCCAAGGGCCAGGGCTCGGAGCCCGAGATGCCCACCTTCTCGTTGATGAGCGAAAACGTCACGTACGCCACCGGCGACGCGAGCGCCGACGCCGGGAACAGGAAACACAACGTGAGCCAAACGCGAAGAGGATTTTTCGTTTCGCGGTCTCCGGCGCGCGCGCGGTTTCCGACGACGAGCGAGACTGACAAAAAAACGCCGAGGCTCCAGAACACCCAGAGGTACCCGAGCGCCGCGCGCGCGACGCCGCACGCCGCCGCGAGCGACGCGGAGACGAACGCAGCACCGAGCGCGTTTTCCACGCGCGCGTCGAAAACGTTAACGTTCGTCACTCCGCGTGTACGTCTTCGCGCCGCCGCGACGTACGGCGCCGCGCCGGCGAGCGCCGCCGGCGGGACGGTGAGCGCCGCCGCGAGCGCGGGGTTCCCGAACCACGCGAGCGGTCGTCCGGAGACGACAGCGCGCGCGGCGCTGAGCGCCGCGGGAACCGTCGTGGCGAAGAAAAGACTCTTCGCCGCTGTTTTCGAGCCCGCCAGGTAGGCGCGCGCTTTTTTTTTGCCTCCCGCGGCGGCGTCGACGAGGCACACGAAGAGAGGCGCGAAGTGGAACGCGACGGCGCGCGCGCGATTCCCCACCACCACCCCTCTCGTCCCGAAGACGTCGAAGAACGCGCCGCCTCGCCCCGGCTCGGTCGGAACGCGTTCTTTCGTCTCTGTTTCTTTCGTCTCTGTTTCTTCGTCCAGAATCGCGAGCTTCGCCGCGAACGCCTCCGTGGCGCGCATCACGTTCTCCCCGTACGCCTGGATGGAGCCCTTGCGTATCCTCGACACGACGTCCCTGTCGGTGTGGTACGAGTACCCGTCCAGCATGGACGCGATGTCGACGCCCGGCAAATTACCGTTTTCAAACGTCGGGTCGCGGAACACGCTGAAGTCGGTGTCCACCGGGAGGTTCGCGAAACGCACCAGGTCCCGAACGGTCGCCGTCGCCACAGGCCGCGGCGCGTGCTTCATGTACAGCTCCGCGGGCCATCCGCCCGTCTCGCGAAACAGCACGTCCGGTCCACTCGTACCAGTTGCCTCCACGTTGATCACCGCGCCGGGTTCGGCCGCCCAGGGGTGGTGCGCGACGAACCCGTGCGCCGCCTGCATGAACGTTTCCTCGCCGCCGTTCAGCAGGAAGATGATCGGGCTTAACGGAGGGTCGGAGTTCGGGTGAATCAACACGCGAAGCTGCTCCAGCAAAATACCGACACAAGAAGCGCAGTCCGCGCCCCCGGGGCTCCCGAGCGTCGTGTCGAAGTGCGCGTTGAGAAGCACGGCTGACTTTTTTTTTCGAGGTTCGAAACGCGTTCCATCCGGTTTTCGCGCGCGCACGCGCACCGCGACGTTTGTCAAGTTCGTGTACGCGTTCGCGATGTCGTGGTTGAGGAAGTTGAGCCGGAACGACCCCGTGGGCCTGTGCACCAGGAACTCGACGTCCAGGTCGGGGCGCGTCGCCCGAGCCTCCGACGCCAGCGCTTCGGCGGCGGCGGCGACGTAGCGTTCCGCCGCTTCGACGCCCGCCGTGCCGACCACGCGGACCCCGATGTCGTCCGCCAGAGCGCGCGCGTGCGCCAGCGCGCGGTCTTCCGAGAAGAGCTCCATGGGCGCGTCCGCGGGGAGAGCCGCCGGCAAGTTGAACTTGACGCTCCAGCGCGCGACCAGGAGCAGCGCGGCGAGGAACCCCAGCAGCAGCGCGGGGTGCACGAAACCTTCCTCGTTGTTTCCATCGGGACTCTTGGACGATCGGCGTTTGCGTCCGCGCGACGGGGGCGAGCCCGCGTCTGCCTTCGGCGCCGACGCCGTCGACGCGGACGTCCGGCGGCGTAACATCGCGCGTCTCACACCCGACTCGACCGCCGAGACAGCGCGCGTGCCGCTATGAGGATCGGAGGGGGAAGTTCGTCGCGAACGCCGAACGAGGGACCGAGTTTCCTCGTTTTCGACCGAAACGTCAGACATTCGCGCGAGTTTTCCGTCTTCCGGGCGACTCCTCGACGCCACTTCGCTTGGACGCGCGTCTGCTGCCCCGCGGCTCTTCCCTCCGCGCGGTCGCGATGAACTCCCTGAGCGGCGCTCTGAACAAAGCCAAGGCCTGGGGCGATGAGAAGCTTCCCCAGATGAAGGAGAAGATGAAGGAGATCGGCGAGAAGACGCAGAAGATGATAGTCCCGCCCTCGGGCAGCGCCGGGAACGCGCAGCAGGTTGTGGACCCCGCGCTGGCGCCTTTGCGCGCGCTCCAGCGCCCTCCCATCCCCAACCCCGAAGGCACGCCCGAGATGCGCCTGTTGGTGGTGCTTCAGCCCCCGGAGGAGCTCCCCGCGCCTCCCCTGCCCGCGGGCACGTACAACTTCGTGACCGTCGTGGGCAACCTGGTGTACGTCTCCGGCATCGGCCCCCTGGCGCCCTCCGCGGACGCGCACCTGAGCCGCGTGGGCGCGACCGCGGACCCCGCGAACGGCGTGGTGGACGCGGCGGGGGGCAAGCGCGCCGCGAGGGCGTGCGCGCTGACCATGCTCGCCGTGCTTCGCGACCAGCTCGGGAGCCTGAACCACGTCAAGCGGCTGGTGAAGGCGGTGGGCTTCGTGAACAGCGCGCCCGATTTCGTCGACCAGCCGGAGGTGATGAACGGCTTCTCGGAGACCATGATCGAGATGTTCGGGGAGGCGGGGAAGGGCGCGAGGTCCGCGGTCGGGGTCGCGGTGCTTCCCAAGGGCTGGGCCGTGGAGGTGGAGGCCATCTTCGAGCTCAAGGACAACCTCTGCAAGTGACGAGTCATCGCGGACGCGATGCGCGTTTAAATAAACGTTTTCCGCCCGACTCTCCGTCGGGATCCTCTTGAAATATGTCAATACCGAAGGTAGAAGGTACAAAGTACAAGTAGCGCGCGCCGAAAACGCTCTCCGTTCTCCTCGCGCGCGTGATGGAGTATTAGATACACACGTTTTAAGGTAGTCCACGCCGCCTCAGTAGACGACCGACACACCACACGCGGCTCCGACGCATCACTCACTCGTCGTCGTCCAGGCGGTACATGAGCATGGCCTGCGGCGCGAGCCCGCCCTCCCCGAGCGTGACGTCCGCGTCGCGCTCGCGACCAAACACGCGGCGCGGGAAGTTGCTCACCAGCGAGTACTTCACGCCCACAGCCGCCGCGTCGTCGCCGTCCAGCGCGTCCACGAAGTCGAACACGTCACGAAGCGTGTCCGTCTCCAGGAACCGGCGCTCGCGACGGCCACCGCTGGGAAGCTTCACCGCCACCTTGCACACGCCAGCCGCGTCCGCCGCGGGCTCCGTCTTCATCGACTGAGACTTCTCGAGGCGCCGACGAGCCACCAACGCTTCGCGCGCGCGGAGCGCCTCCGCCGCAGCAGCCTCCGCCGCCGCCTCCTCGGCGGCGGCGCGCGCCTCCTCCTCAGCGAGACGAGCGGCTTCCTCCGCCGCGGCCGCCGCAGCAGCCTCGCGCCGCGCGTCAGCCTCGAGAGACTCGCGGAAGGCGGCGTCCTGCTCGTCGCGGAGCGAGCGCGCGCGCTCATTCTCGGCGCGCGCCGCCCTCGCCGCGGCGAGCGGCGCGGCGTGCGCCTGGCTGGCTGACTCCATGAGGTCCGCCAGGTCGCGCGCGCTGGTGGCGCCCTCGCACGCCATCACCAGGCTCGCGCGCCCGTCCACGCTCTGCAGCAGCGCCGCGTACGGAAACGTGCTCGGGCGCAACGCGACGGCTAATCCGTGCGCGTCCGCGCGTCGCACGTCGCCCGCCCAGCACACGAACCGCTCGTCCACGAACGCCTTGAACTCCGGGTCGCACAGGACGTCCGCGCAGAAGGCGTGCGCGTCCACGTGGTCGTGCGAGTGCAGGTACACGAACAAAAACTTGAGCTGGCGCTGAGCCTCGCGAAGCGCGTCGCGGTGCGACGCGGCGAGGAAATCGGGACCCAGGGTCAAAGACGTCTCGTCATCCAAGTCGCCGGCGCCGACGGCGGCGGCGAAGTCGCGACGGAACTCGAGCGCCGCGACGATGGGGTCCTCCGCGGCACCCCTCGTTTGGGCGGCCGCGGGGAGCGCGCGGACGCGGCGCGCGAGCCCGGGGGGGAGCACGGCGCTCAGCACGCCGCCGACGACGTTCAGAGCGAGGCCCACCACCCCGGAGACGATGCCCACGCCCAGGCGCACGGGCAGGCCGAGCAGGGTGAGCAGGGGGTTCGGGTGGACGATTCCCGGCCCGGGTCTCGGCGCGTGCGCGCGGCGAGCCGCGCGCTCGACGGGCGCCGCGCCGCGGTCGCGACCCGCGTGGGGCGCCACGCCTATCGCCACGTTCACCGCGGTCTCCAGGTCGTTGTCGTGCGCCTCGAGGAGTTGCCGACAGTAATCGAGATCCTCGTTCCCGGAGATCGACGCGAGGGTCGCCACCTTCTCGTCCTGCGACATGTCCGCCATCGCGCGCGCTCGACCCGCGCGTGCCTCGCGCGCGAGCGGAGACGGTGGCGCGAAACACCCGAGACCGGGCGTGCCTCCGCGCGTCGAACAGTGCCCGACGCGGCCAAAGTGCCCTTTCACTATCCGCGACGGACGCGAGCGACTTTTCTTTTCACGGGCGGGCGCGGCCCGCCGGTCATCACACTGACCGGCTGCGCGAGGTCACAGACTTCAGAAGAAAAGCGAGAGCGCGAGCGAGGGACGCGACCGAAAAGAGCTTCGCGGCGGTGATGGTAAACCGCGAATCTTCGCGAAACTTTTACACGCGTCGTCTATGTATGGTATACGAGCCCCGTGCGGCGTCGGAGGAACACCGCGCTGGGACCGTCGGTCGAGAAGGCTGCCACGACGTCCGGGCGCCGCCTCCTCGAAAAAATCGTTCGGGCTCGTTTCGTTCTCCGCGGCGGAAAGAGTCGCGCGTCGCGCGCCTTCGCCGTCCGTCGGAAAAAGAAACGCCCGCGTAGGTGTAGGTTTCGAGCGATCGAAACGACCGCGCTATCTTCTCGCGCGTTCTCCTCGAACGCGCGGTCGCGAGAGACCGCGCGCCGAGAGCGGAAGCGGCCCTTCACGTCAATCCTTGGAGTCGCCGTCCTCGTAATCCTTGCTTCCGTCGTCGTCGGGGTCGTCGCTGTCGCCCGCGGCGAGCGCGGCGACTTTCTTCGCCGCCTCCATCGCCTCCGCGGCCGCCTTGGCGCCCGCGGCGGCGGCCGCCTTCTTCTCCTCCTCGGTCGGGCCGGAAGGCAGCTCGGGCGCGGGGGTGTCCACCACCCCGCCCGCAGCCTCCACGGACCCGCGGAGCTTTTTGTTATCCTCCGAGAGCGCCGCGCACTGCTCCTGCAGGCGCTTCACCTCGCCGCGCAGCTTCTCGTTCTCCTCCGTCAAGCCGCCCACGCGCGACCCGAGCTCCTCGCACTCCGCCTGCTTCCGCAACCGGCTCCGCCGAGCGGACTCGCGGTTGCTCTGTTTACGTCTCTGCCGCTTGAGCTCGCGCTCGTCCTGCGGCGCGCCCGACGCGCCTGAGCGCGGCGCCTTGCCGCCCGCGCCGTCGGCGTCGGCGGAGGAGGGGGCCCCCCCCGCGCCGAAAAACGACTGCGCCGCCGCCGCGTAGGGGATCTGCGGGTACTGGAAGTTCGCCGCGTTGGGGAAAGCGGGCGCGGGAGCCGCGGCGGTCGCCGCCTGCTCTCGGGTTCGGGCGGGAGGTATGAGGCGCGGTGAGTCGTCGTTCGTCCGCGGCGGCGGCGGAAACCAAAAAAAAACCCTTCAAAACGAAACACACGTGTCTAAAACCGAAGTCTGCAGAGAATCTGGAAACGGTTTCGAATGAAAAATCGGGGCGAAAAACGCCACGCGGCGGTCGTTCAGCGGGTGACGTGGTCACACCGGTGCGGAAATTCGCCCGCACGACGCCGCGGTGGGAAAAGTGTTGTTCGCTCGGAGACGCGCGGGAAGGCGCGAGTGGCGCGGGGTGAGGCGCGCTACGCACCGGGTTGGCCCACATCTGCGCGTAAAGGTTGGGCTGCTGTGCCATCTGCGCGTAGTACGCCGCGGCCTGCTGTCCGTTGGGCGCGCCCGCGGGCGCCTTGGCGTTCGCGCCGGCGTAGTACGACTGCATGGCAGCCGCTGCGGCCCACTGCGCGTAGTCCGCGGGGTTCGCGGCTGGGAGATCGCCGGCGCCCGGCGCGGCGCCGTTCGCGGCCGCGGGCACGCCGGGCATGGAGGCGGGCTCGGGCTTCGCCACCTTCGTCGCGCCTTCCGCGGCGACGGTCATGGCGGCGCGCGGGCGGGACCACGCGCGCGCGTCACGAGGCTGCGACGGGAGAGGCGAGGGCGAGTCGTGCGCAAAAGAACTTTTCGCGGCGACTGGATCTCGCGGGGCGACCGCGCGCGACGTTCGCGGGCTCGGCGGGGACGCGCGAGCGCGGGAGGGGCCGACCGGAAAGCGCGAGCCGCGCGGGGGAGGAGGGCGCGTGCGATCACGCGCGCCGACCGACTGCCAGCGCGGGACGATTGCCTCGCGGCGAGGTGGCCGAAAACGACGTTTCGCAGCGTTCGCGAACGATGACGTGCGCTTTCGTCGCGCCGGAAAACAAGACACCGTGGCACCGGGAGTTTTCGCCGGGAGTTTTCCCCAGTCAAATCCTTGAGTCGCGCCACCGCGCGAAATTCGAAGTCGGCTGCCGGAAAGCTCTCCCTTGGTGGGAAAATCTCCGAGCGTTCAAAAGCCACCCAAGTTTGTGCCGCGAGGCGCACACCCGAGCTCGCACGCGCCGGGTGTATCGGGGCGACGGCGGAGTCGCGCGCGTCGGCGTGGCGAATTCATAGGCGAGCGTTCGAAGGGGAAATCGAGCGACATGCCGCCTCGAGGCATGTCCGCGGAGGTGCGTGCTCGGAAGCGCTCCTTCCGAGCGGTGCCCAGATTCGAGATGCTCTCGGAACGCGCGACGCGCGGCGCGTGAGATCCCGCGCGGTGCGCGCCTCGCTGACCTTCTGCGTCTGCCTTCCTCCCCCCTCTCCCCCCCCGCCGCCCCTTCGCGACTTCCGAACCGCGCAGGACAAGCGCCTGACTGTCCTGAAGCTTTTCCACGAGAGCGCCGAGCCTTGGCTCCTGAAGGACATGGAGAAGGCGGCCGCGAAGCGCGGCGTGGTGTTCCAGGCGGTGAAAGACGTGGTGCAGAGCCTGGTGGACGACTCGCTCGTGCACATGGACAAGGTGGGCACCAGCAACTGGTTCTGGTCCTTCCCCGGCGCCGCGGACGCGGCGGTTCGAGCCCGCCTGGAGGCGGTCGAGCGGGAGGCTGCGCAGGTGGACGCCGAGACAAACGACATCTCCGAGCGCGTCGAGAAAGCGCAGGCGGAGTGTCCGGAGACTGAGGATCGCGTTTTGGCGCGCGCGGCGCTGGAGAGCGCCGAGGCGCTTCACGAGTCTCTCACGGCCGAGGAGACCGAGTTCGCGAGCGGGGACGATGTGCTGTTTCGTATAATGACGGAGGGTACGCCGATGGCGAAGGAGGCGGCGAACCGGTGGACCGATAACGTCTTCGCGCTGAAATCGTGGGTGGAGAAGAAGACGTCGTCGCGCGACGAGACGCGCTTGTTTTTCAAGCACCACGCGGAGATCGATTTCGACACGTTCGATTACGTCGAGTAGAGAAGGGAGAGGGCTTCGCGTGCGTGTCGGAAAGGCGCAGGCCAGACGAAGACGCGGGTGTGCGAGTAGTGACGTCCGCGAACGGGGCGGGGCGAGACGGGTAGGGACGAACGCGACGACGCGCGGCTTCGAATCGAGAAAAGAGAAAAAAACAACTTTTGTCACAGTCAGTCAAAAAAATCATACGTCGACGACGGCGTCGCCGCGGCGCTCTCTTTGCGCGGAGGCACGGAAACGACGTGTATCCTCGCCGCTCACATCGAATCGACGACGGCGTCCACCACCGCCTCGGCGGCGGCGGCCACGGGCTCGGCCATCTCCGCCATCGGCTCGGCGGCGGCGGCGGCGGCGGCGCCGGCACCGTCGCGTCCTTCCTTGAGCAGCCTCTGCGCGTCCCCGGGCCTGAGCTCGCCGCGTTGCATCGCCTTGACGATCTCCGTCGAGTCCGGTCGGCGCAGCAGGCCGCGCACGTTGCGTTCCCCCGTGCCGAAGCAGACGCCGCACACGCGCACGCCGCGCCCGAAGCACTGCGGGCACTCCGTGAACTCGTACGTGTCCTGCGCGCGCTTGCGGTTGAGCGCCTTCCACTTGCCGGTGCCGCCGCACATGTCGCACGCCACCACGCCCGAGCCGCCGCACTCGAAGCAGTCGGTGTCGCCCAGCGCCGCCGCCTTGTCCGCGGCGGCCAGGTTGACGCCCGCGAACGCGAGCGTCGCGGCCGCCACGGAGACCAGCCCGCGGCGGGAGGTCGTGCCGGAGGGACCGGCGGCGTCGCCGTCGTCGCGGCGAGGCATCGCCACGCGCTCGGAGGAGGAAGAGGGAAGTGCGCCTGGACGCGCGAGACAAGGTGGTGGGGTGCGGCGGGAGGGACGGTCGAGGTCAGCGTTCGTGTCGAGTGGTGTCGTGTGGTGTGGTGTCGTGCGAGTGAGGGACACGAAGGGCGCGGTCGCTCGGTGGAGCCGGGTCACGCGCTCCGCGCTCGATCGCTCGTCCGCCGCTGGGTGACGACACGTGCCGAAGCGCGACGCCGACGATCGGCCGAGGATCGCGGGTGACGCACCGTCGTCGCGGGGCGAGGCGGCGGCGACGGTCCGGGTGGACCGCGCGCGAGCTCCGGGCCTGAGGCCGGTGCCCGCGCAGCACGCGCAGATGTTCAGCGTGGCGGAGGACATGGTGAGACGCGCGTCTCGAAGTGCCGCGGCGTCGAGCGCGGCTATCGAGACGGGACGTCACTCTCTTCTCGACCAATGAAAACGCCGCATTCCAAAGGATCTCGCGATCAGTCTTTCGCCGAAGTGAAGGAGCTGAGTTTCAGTCAGCCGCGAGAAGAGTCGGCATCTCCTCCACTCGAGAGGAGGAAACGTTTCGAGCGGCACAGGTCTCCGCGCGGTGCGGCGGGGATGGCGCCTCCCGTGTCCGCGGACGAGCCGGAGGCGTCGACCTGCGGCGATGCCTTCAACAACGCGTGGGCGTGTTACTGTGCGTCCCCGCCCGCGGCGCATCCTCCCGCTTCGTGTCTTTAATCCATCTGTCAAGCGAGAAGCGCACGCCTCGCAGTCGGCTGACTCCTCCCCTGTTCTCCCCTTCAGCCCCGGCGTTCCAGCTGACGCGGTACTACCGCTACGGCGAGCTCGACACGTGCGAGGGGCGATGGGCCGCGATATGGGCGTGCATGGACAGGAGCAAGAGGTACGTCCCGGGCTCGATCGAGGGAGGAGAAATATCTCCACCACTGAGAGCCTTTTCGAGCGCGCTCGCGCGACGCTGACACCCCTCTCGTTTTCTCGCCACCGCAGGGACGGCCAGGGGCTGAGTACGAAGGCGCCGGTGCACGTGCCGGGGGCTCCGGAGCGGGGAAAGCCGTACTGGACCCTGATGGACCCCAAGGAGGCGGGGCGGCTGTGGCGGAAACAGTACGGCGACAAGGTGCCGGCTGCGGAGGAGTCCAAGCCTTCTGGGACGTGACGACCTCGAACTCGCAGAAATAGAAAAACCACGAGCTTCAAAACTTCACTTGTCGTAGTACTATGCGTCTCCTCGCGTCATACTGCGCCGCGCTCCGGCACGCTCACAAGACCCTCTTCGCGCCGCGCACCTCGCGCACCACCTCTTACTCCGCCATGGCCACCGACGTTCCCACGAAGGACGAGAGCGCGCCCCACCAGGTTCACCACGACTACACGTGCGTGAGCGCTCGAACCACGACGCCTTTTTCTTTCCCCTTCCACGACGTTCTTCTCTCTGACGCCCCTCCTCCGCGCGCAGGTGGCTCACCAAGGGCACCGCCGCCAGCCACACGCTCGCCGAGATCATCAAGACGTTCCACTGCACCGAGCAGGGCGCGAAGAACGCCATGACCCGCCGCGGCATCTCCCACTGCAAGGACTGGGAGCACAAGGGCGGGAGCACGTGGGAGAAGAGGGCGTACAAGAAGAGGCCCGCGCCCGCTCCCCCGGTCGAGTTCCTCCTCGGCAAGCGCGTCTTCGAGGACGGCGCGGTCGAGTACAAGGTCAGCTACACCGGCCTCGACGACGATCACGCGCACTGGGAGGCTGCCGCGAACCTGCCCAAAAAGGCCGTGGACGAGTACGAAGAGGCGCACCCGCACTTCACCCGCACGTGAAAAACGCGTCCTTCGTTTCTCTCGGAAACGCCAACCGAAATCGTCGATTCGAAAACACTTTTTGTGAGAGACGCGCTCGTCGCCCGCCGGCGCGCGGGCGCTTGTACATATCCGCGCGCGCGAACGACACACCAGTCAACACCGCGCGCGCCGCCCGCGACCGGTTGTGATGCGAACACGAAAAACGAAACACGAAAAAGAGAAGCAAACACGTCGCGTCGAGAAGAAACACACAGAAAATCAACAACGTCCTAAAACAAATCCGTCTCCAGCACCCGCCTCGCCACCTCGAGCGTCGCCTCCGCCGTCCCCGCGCCGCTCTCCGCGTCCGACTCCAGAACCGAACGCTGCGTCTTCTCGGGCAGGTCCAGGAGCTCGCGCAGAAGCGTTCCGTCGAGAACGGCGGGAGGCGAAGGCGCGGACGCGCGCCGAGCCGCGTCCAGCGCGGCGTACCTCTTCGACGCGCCGTCGGCGGCGAACGACGAAGACGCGCCCGCGAAGAACTCGCCGTCTTCGTCGAGAAAACCCGCGGAAGGTTTCGCGACGCCGGCGCCCAGCGGCGGCGCCGTCGCGGGGTGCGCGTCGAGAAGACGCTGCGCGCGCGCGAGAACCTCCCAGTCCTCTTCCGAGACCTCCGAGACGGCGAACACGCCGCCTTCCTCCGTCGCGACGGCGAAGGACGGACCGAAACCGCGACGCGCGCCCGCCGCGTCGAAGAGCGTCGCGCGGTCCGCCGCGACGACGCTCTCGTTTTTTTTCTTCGCGCTTTTTTGCGTCGGAGGCGTCTCCTTCGCGCGATCGTCGCGCATCAGCACGGCCACCGGCTTGGCGCCCTTCAGGTCGAAGCGCGCCGCCAGACGCAGGTTGCTCTCGGGCGTGCGCGAGACCTCTCCGGTCCTCGCGTGGCTCTTTCGAACGCGCCGCAGAACGAACACGCGGCCGCGCGCGTCGGCGCCCGCCACCTCGCCGCGCCGCCGGAGCGCCACCGCCACGGCGTCCCTCGTCTCCGGGTCGGCGGCTTTCGGCGCCAGCCGACGTCTCTTGTCCGTCTCGAAGAAACCGCCGCCGGCGATGTACGCGCACAGAGAGACACCGTCACGGACCACGGACACCGCCACGGGCACGACGCGCCGCCGCTCGGGCTCGCGCGCGCCGGGGAACAACATCGCCTCGACCATCGCGCGCTCGGAGGAGGCGCGCGGCTTTTCCTCCGCGGCCTTTACGCCGCCTCGCCTCGGGAACTCGGGCTCGCCCGCGGCGAGCGCCAGGACCGGCCGACGCGTGGCCAGCCGCGCGGCGAGCCACACGCGGAGCGTACCGGAGACGGATCCTCCCGGATCCTCCGATTCGGCGACGGAGGTCTCGTCGGCGACGGCGACGGCGTCGTCCGCGACGGTGGCGTCGCCGAAGAATTCGTTATTAATGGCGTCGCGACTTTTTTCCAACGGGACCCTCTTGTCGCCGCGGAACGCGCCGTCGAAAGGCCTCGTCTCGACGCGCAGGACGTGCGCGCCGGCGGTGGTGCCCACGAGCACGAGGCCGGGCCCGGCCGCGGAGACGCACGTCACGGCGTCTGGGAACGCCGCCGTCGCGGCGAGCGCGAACTGGCGCTTTTTTTTCGTCTCCGACGCGTTTGTGTCGCGCCTCCGCCGCAGGAACAAAACGCGGCCTTCGACGCGCGCCGCGTCGCCGCCGCCGTCGAAGGCGCGGCGCGCGCGCCCCCTGGCGACGCCGCGCGCGCCGACGACAAGCACGGAGGACCCGTCCTCCGCCTGGCAAGAAGCCAGCGCCACCGCGCGGAACCCCTCGGCCAACCCGTCCGGCGAATCGAACGCGACGGCGTCCTCCTTCGGCAAACGCGCGGGCGCCGCGACGTCCTCCGCGACGATGTCTTCGTCGTCGCCGCGCGCGCCCACCTCCAAATGCTCCTCCTCCTCTCCGATATTTTCCTCCTCGGCGCCGCCGCCAGACTGCCAGACGGCGACGTCCAGCTCGCCCCCCGCGCCGTGCGGGCCGGTCGCCGCCACCGCGGCGCCTGTCGCGGGGTCGCGGCACACGAAGCGCGCGAAAGGAAAAATCGGGATCCCTTCGGGTTTCGTCGGCGCGCCGGCGAGCGCGCCGAACGCCGGTTCGCCGTCCCGGTGCGCCGCGTCCGCCTGGTCGGCGTCCACGTCCACCGCCTTCAAGACGTCGCCGACGGCGGCGAGCGCGGACGCCGAGCGCCGCGTCCTGCGCGCGCCGAACCCGAACGCGACCAGCGCGCGCGCGGGAGGCGCGTCCACGCGCGCGACGGAGACGCGTTGCGCGCCGTCGACGCCCCGCGCCAGCCACGCGCCCGAGGCTCCCGCCACCAGCACGGGCGCGCCGGCGCCGGCGTCCGCCAGAGGCTCGAGAATCGCCAGCGGCGCGTTCCCCAGTCGCCGCGCGGAGACCACGCGCAGGCCGCTCTTCTCCTTCTCGGCATCTTTCGTTTTCGTTTTCGTTTTCGGTTCGTTTAAATGGTCTGATTCGAGCACGTTACTCGTCATGTCGACGTCGGGCGCGACGTCGCCGGGGCGCCGAATCGAAGAGCTCGGCGGAGACGCGCGCGCGTCCGCTCTCGGAGAGACGAACATGTCGCCGAGCGGCGAGCGCCTCGACGCCTCCGCCGCGCTCGCCGCGCTGTCCACGCCGACGCGGATCACGGGCGGTTCCCGGTCCCGCTCGAGGTCCATCGCGCCGTTGCCGAACCCGACCAGTCGGGGCGGCCGCCGGGTCGTGAAAGGTCGACTTTTCGGGGTTGGAGGAGTCGTGGCGGTGGTGGTGGTGGTGGTCGTCGTCGCCGAGGACGTTCGTCGTCTCCGCGCCGCGCCGCCGGCTTCGACGACCAGCAGGTCCCCCCCCCTGGTGGCCACCAGCAGCGCGGGCGCGCGCCCGTCATCGCTCTTTTTCGGATCGTCTCCGAACGCCACGCGCATCGCGGCGGGCGCCGTCGAGCTCTCCTCCGGAAGAATGCAGAGCTCGCTCCGGAACACCTCGGACGCGAACGCGCGCGTGGCGACCGAGCCGCGAGTCTCGCGCGCGGCGACGGCGACGATTTGTCGCGCGTACGTCCCCGCGACGAGCGCGGTGACGGCTCCGGCGCGGACGTCCTCTTTTGTGATGGCGTCGCTCTTGGCGGCGCCCAGGAACGCGGCGCCGGTCTCGGGGTCCGGGAGGCACAGACAAGACGGCTCGTTCGCGAACCGCACGATCGAGACGGGGAGCAGCTGGAGCGTCTCAAGGGCGTGGTAATCGCGCACCGCCATCGGCGCCAAAACCTTCACCACCCCGAGAAGGGGGAGGGACACCGCCGCGCGGCCGTGCGGCGCAACCGCCGCGGCGCCGACGACGCCGTCGCCGGCGCCGGGGACCCACTCGGAGACTAACGTACCGTGTGCGCACAGACGCGCGCGAGATGACGTGATTTGCGCCATGCCGCCCGGCCGCGTGTTCACGCGGAACGCGCCGCACGCCGTCGTGGGCTCGGCCAGCTCGAACCCGAGCCCGGATTCCGCCTCCACGAACGAAGCGGAAGCGGAAGCGGAAGCGGAAGCGTCCGTGACCACCCGGAACACGCGCGTCGCGTCGACGAACCCCAGGACGAGCGTCGCTTCGTCCGGCGCCCACATGGACGTCACGCCCCCGAAGCCGGGGGGGGAGACCGTCGTGACCGACGCGGCGACCCCGAAAGTCACGCGCGCGGGCGCGCCGCCGGCGGTGAGCAAAAAGCTCACTAAATGCTCACTGTCGTCGCCGCGCGCGCCGGGCGCGAAGCCGTCCACGGGCGCGAGCGGCGGCGCTCGGTCGGGGCGCTCGCCGCGAAGCGCCTCCGAGGGCGACGCACACGCGAGGCTCACCGCGTCGCGCGCGTACCGGTACCTCCGATATCTCTCCCCGACGGGGGACGAAGCGTCGGTTCGTTCCGACCGCGTTCGGTCCGCGTGCGTCGCGCGAATCGCGGCGGAGCCGTCGGCGACGAAGACAATCGCCGCCTCGCCGTCCATCGTCGGAAGCATCGCGGTCGGGGCGGGGAACCGCCGACGCGAAGGCGCTTCGACGTCCTTCCGTTCGTTCTTCCCGTCGTCCGCCCGCGCTGGAAAATCGGGAAAATCAACGAAGGAAGTCGCGGAGCCCGTCTCGCGGTCGACGGCGAGCGCCGCGCGCGCGCCGGGAAACGCGTCGTCGTCGCCGTCGCGGCGAAACGCCACCGCCACCGACCAGCGCTCCTCTTGCAACCGCGGGGCGCGCCACGCGTGGCACCGAGGCGCCCACGTCTCACCCGGCGACGCACGGGCCACCACACGCGCGCAGATACGAGAACGAGGCTCGCCATTCTCGCCATTCTCGCCATTCTCGGCGTCTTCGTGTCCCGCGTCCGAAGGCGCGGAAACCTCCACCGCGCCGAACTCGCCGAGAACCAAGAACCGAACGCGCGACGCTCCGCGCGACGCGAGAGGCGCCTCACCGCGGTCGTCGCGCGGGTCCACCAGGCACGCCCTCTCGCCCAGCACGGCTCGCGCGTCGTCGTCGAAAACAACGCTCAAAACGCGAGCGTGCGCAAAGCACTCCGCGGAGTGCCCGGAAGAGGACGAGACGTAGAAGACGTCAAGGCGAGTCGGCGCGGCGCCCGCGGACGCGTCGGTCCCGCGGTCCGCGTCGGGTCTCGGCGCGGCGGCGGCGTCGGCGTCGTCGGCGGCGGCGGCGGACGCTCTCGCCATCGGCAGACGCATGCCGGGCGGACGCAGCCTCCGAGGTCTATCCCTGCCCATTCCGAACTCGCGCATCTCGCGCAGACGCCGCGCCTCGCGCGTCTCGCGCGGGCGCGCCGAGTCGCGCTCGGCGTCGTCGGCGCCGAGCGGCGCTCTTTCCTCCGCGTCATTTTCATTTTCTTTTTCTTTTCGATTCGCGGCGGCGTCTCCGCCGTTTCCGACTTCTTCCGCGTCCCTCGCGGCGGCGGCTCTCCGCCGCGCCTCGAGGATGCGCGCCTCGTCCTCGCGGTCGCGCGCCAGCACCGCGAGCGCGACGAAGCGCGGGCCCGGCCGGCGGTCGCCGCGAGACCCGGACGCGTCCTCCCGAAAAGAATCACACGGCGTCTCGGCGAACGCCGTCCCGAGGACCACGCGGCCTTCTTTGCGCAGCGGCGCGCCCGGGTCGTTGTCTCTGGTCCCGCTTTTTTTTCGGTCAAGGCCGAAGAACACGCACGCGCGGTCCGCGCAGGAGGCCGCGATGGCGCCGGACGCGGGGTCGACCGCGAGTTGGTCGAACTCGGCGAGCGGAGCCAACGGCGCGGCGACGCCGGGGAAAACGCGCCGCATGCCCGGCGGCCCGAGCCGCGCCGAGCGGAAACGCGCGAACCGACGCGTCTCCGTGTCGTACCGGAGCAGCGAGAGCTCACCGGAGTCGGAGAGCGCCACCAGTAAATCTACGCCATCACTCGGTGGCGAATCTCTGTCGTCGTCTTCGCGAACATCGCGCGGCGAGCTCCGGCGGTGTCCGCCGCGCGCGACTTTCAGGGCGACCAGCGTGCCTCGAGCGGATTGCTGCCGCTCCAGCCGCAGAGCTCCCCCGTTCTCCTCGTCGGGCGCGAGCAACAGCAGCTGGTCGCGCTTCCCCAGCACGACGACCACCTCGTCGGGCGCGCGGAACCGACCGCGCACCGCGTGTGTCACGGCCGACGAAGACACCAACGCCGTGGTGACGAATCTGGAGGGTTCCGGGGTGTCGGATGCGTCGTCGTCAGATTGGGCATCCGCCGAACCGTCGCGCGGGTCCTCCGCGTCGCCGCGCGGAATCGCCATGGCGCGCGGTTCGAGGGAATCGCGAGGACCGCCCACGCGCGACGAATGACGCCGCCGGAAGTCGCGCACGCCCCCTCCACGCGCGTGCGCACCCCGAGATGTCGCGTCGAGGTCATTCAGTTGTCAGTGTTTGTTCGCTTTTCGTTGGGTTCCCGCGAGATGACCGGCAGCTGCTGACGCGACGCCGCGCGCGGCAGATCCCAGTCTGTCTGCGACTGGGCAACAACCTCCGCTGCTCCGGGCCGCGCCGAAACTTCTTTCGGCGACCTCGACCGCGAAGCCGCGCACAGCGACGTGCGCGTCAGGCATCGACCGCCTTTCTGTCGTGCGGGGAGAGGATCAAGATGGGGTTCAAGGTACGCGCGCGAGCCTCGACGCGCTCGTCCGCGCGACCCCGTTCGCGGACGCGGGGCACGCGCCGCGAGCGGCAATTCACCAGCCCCTCGCATTGTGAAACCACCGCCGGCGACTGACCCCGCGTCCCGATCCTCTCCCCCGCAGGTCGCCGTGATTTACTACAGCCGGAACGGGCGACTCGTGACTCTCGCGAACATCATCGCCGAGGGCATCCGCCAGGTACGTCGCACGCCTCCACGCCCGGCCCCTTCCCCCGCGTCGCGATCCGCGATCGATCTCTGACACTCTCTCGCCTCGACGTCCCGTCCCCGTACGTACGTCCAAACGCCGCGACCCTCAGGTGGAAGGCGCGGACGTGACCGTGTACCGCGTGAAGGACCCGATCGCGGGCGACGACCGCGCCTTGTTCGACCACGGCGTCCTGGACGCCCCCGTCGCGACCCCGGAGGTGGTCCTGCAGGCGGACTGCATCGTGCTGGGCGCTCCGGGAAGGCAAGGACGCGTCTGCGCGGAGATGAGCTTCTTTTTGGATTCGCTGCGGGACTTCCAGATCAACGGGTGCCTTCTGAAGGGCAAGGTGGGGAGCGCGTTCACGTCCGTGGGCGAGGTGGGCAGCGGCCACGGAGGCCACGAGGGCATCCTGCAATCGTTCCACTCGTTTTTCTTGCAGCACGGCATGTTGCCCGTGGGCGTACCGCCGTCGCCCATGATGGATGCCGCGCCCCTCGCCACGCCGCTTGGTACGTGCATGTCCGGCTCGAGCGCGGCGAAGGATACGCCCGGCTCGAGGCTCAGGTCCCTCAGCGAGGAGGAGGTGAAGCTCGCGTACTCGCAGGGGGAGTGGGCCAGCATCATCACCAAGCAGCTGCACGACGACGGCGACTGACGCGGCGACGCGAGTCGGCGACGCGAGAAAAAAGAGCCCATAGGCTGTTGTTGTGTTCCAACCCAAAAAGCGCTTTTTCGCCGAAACGCTCCGTTTGTTTTGAATCGTGAAGGAACCGAGACCCGCGGATGAAAAATCGTTTTGGAGTTTCACCTTGAAGGCGAGATCGTATGGCAAACAGTCTGGTTCTTTTGCCGAATCGCGCATTTCGTCGCTCCGCCAATAGGAGGCGTTTGTGCATCGGCCTTTAGCTCGCGATGCAGCAGCGAAGCGCGCGGAGGCGTCTCGTCTCGAGCCATTCCCGCACACACCAGAAGCTTCAGACACATCAGTCTAAAGTCAAGATGGCCACCATCATCGCGCAGCAGCTCTCCGCCGGGTACGCGCCGCTCCCCGATCCGCCTCGGCGGCGCGCGGGGCGCGCCCGCGCCGCGCGCGGGCTCGCCCCACGTCCCATCCAACCGCGTTTTGTCACCGTCGCGCGCGTGAACGGCGTGTCCCCCGCGCGCGGCGCGTCGTGGCGCGCGACCGGGTCGACCGCGCTCGACGCGCCGGCGGTCGCCGGCGCCGATCGCCGATCCTCCGACGCGGCGTGCGCGCGCGACGCTCCCGTCCCGAGACCGCGCGACTGACCGATCACCGCTCGCCCCATGTTTTCGCCTCCCACAACAAACAGGCTCACCCAGAAGTCCCGCACCGTGCGCCCCCGCTCGGTCGCCGCCAAGGCGCGCTCCGCCGTGCGCGTCGGCGCCGTCGCGGCCGCCCGCCCCACCTGGTGCCCCGGCACCCCCGCGCCCGCGCACCTCGACGGCACCCTGCCCTGCGACTACGGCTTCGACCCCCTGAACCTGGGCGCGGACCCGGAGAACCTCAAATGGTTCGTGCAGGCTGAGCTCATGCACTGCCGCTGGGCCATGCTCGGCCTCGCGGGCATGGTCGGCCCCGAGCTCCTGACGAAGATCGGCATCTCCGACCTCCCCAACTGGATCGACGCCGGCAACTGGGACGGGTACTGGCTCGGCGCCGGCCCCCTGCTCTTCGTGCAGTTCGCCATGATGAACTGGGCGGAGGTGCGCCGCTGGGAGGACATGAAGAACCCCGGCTCCATGAACGAGGACCCCTTCACCGGCGCGAACAAGGGCGACACCAACACGGACGTCGGCTACCCCAAGGGTCTCTTCGACCCCATGGGCTACGCCAAGGACCCCAGCAAGATGGAGACGCTCAAGCGCAAGGAGATCGCTAACGGTCGCCTCGCCATGGTCGCCATCGCGGGGTGCTTCGCGCAGGCCATCAACACCGGCGTCGGCCCCGTCGAAAACCTCGCCTACCACCTGGCCGACCCCGGCCACCACAACATCTTCTCCTAAGCGGGTCGTGTTTTTTATGGTGAAGGCCGGCCTGTGAAGGCGGATTGTGACGGCGACGAGAGGGGTCGCGCGAGGAGCGAGCGCGCGCGACGACTGTAGTAGGTTCATCGATTGTGACGAAGAAGACGAGTCGACGAAGCGAGAAGCGAAGCGAGAAGCGAGAAGCGAGAAGCGAGAAGCGAGAAGCGAGAAGCGAGAAGCGAAGCGCCCGTGTCTGTCACAACTCCGCCTCTCCTTTCCCGTCGTACGGCTTTCCGTCCACGTACATCTCCTCCACCACCGTTCCCGAGGCTTTCGCGTTTTCGTCCACGCCCTCGCACGCCTCCGCGCACACCTGGAGCTTCGCTTCCTCGGGCGACAACCGCGCCGCGAACGCGGCGTCGATCTCGTCTTCCAGCGCCTCAACGATGGCTTGACATCCTTTCTGCATCTTCGGCGGAGGGAAGGCGTAGCGCGTGAACGTGTACACGTTGTCGCACACGGACTCCAGCGCGTCGACGATCGCGGACCCGCGACCGAGCTTCTTCTCCGTCTTCGTGATGATACCGTCCAGCTCGGCCAGCGTGGCGCCGCACGCCTCGCACAACACGTCCCGGTCGAACTTCTTCAGCGGCAGCCGGCTCTTCGCGTGCGCGCTCGGCAGCGCGGCCGCCGCGAGGACCAGGCACAGCACCGCGAGGGTGGCGCGGTGGCACGAGCGCATCGCGCCAACGCGCGCGAAAATGAAGATCACGCTTCGTCTGTTCGTCTCCTTTTCGTCGTGCGTTTTATCCAATACGACCAACGACGAACACGTTCTCAGATCTCAGGTCTCGGGCGCGGCACGCACAGCGACGCGCGCGGGGCACGCGCGACGACGCGCGAGGTGCACGCGGCATCCGCCGCGA